>Ga0256841_1003060_pt1 | contig 12766 bp, 13 predicted proteins | sample 356308metaG_FD_185971 | JGI IMG/M metagenome (GOLD analysis project Ga0256841, IMG submission 185971) | Hydrothermal vent microbial communities from Mid Atlantic Ridge, Atlantic Ocean - 356-308 | ecosystem: Environmental > Aquatic > Marine > Hydrothermal vents | place: Atlantic Ocean: Mid...
ATGCGTTCCTGCTCGTCGCCACGCCTGGCGGCCCGATTCGCAGTCGGCGACGCGCCGCTGTGGTGTGTGCATCCGGCGCTGCGCGAGGCGCTGGACGCATTCCGTGACACGCTCAAGCGATGGGACGGCCGCAACCGCCTGCTGCGCGAGGCGATGGGCAACAGGGCATTCACGCGCCATGCCAAGGCCGTGGAAAACGCCGCCCTGGCGCACAACATCACCCTGGAGCAGGGCGTCATCCTGCGCGCCTATACCGACGCGAGCACTACTTCGACATCGATGCCGACATCGTGCCGCTCCATGTGGCCATGAATACCCTGGCGCGGCTCATGGTCCATCTGGACGAATCGCTGCCGTTCCCGGAGGGCCAGCTCTACCGGATCGGCGTCATGACTCTGCTCATGGACAAGGCCCTATCGGCGCTTCCGCCCGTGCCCGGTACGTATTGGCGCGGCGTGTCGCTGTCCGGCATGCCCGATCCATTACGCCAGCGCTGGCTGGATGCGCACCGCAAGGGACGTGTGGTTCAGTACAACGGCTATACTTCAGTGATGGGCGTCGAGGGAGAGCAGTACCCCGGCGAGTGGCAGATCGAGATGCACCTGGAGAGCGTGCGGGACATCAGCGCATTTTCGGTTAAAGATGAGCCGGAACTGGTGCTTCCGAGGGGCGTGCAGTTGCGCTATCTTGGATTTGAGAATGGATACAGAACCATGCGTGAGATCATTGATAAAAAAGACGTCAAGACATCCAGGAATTTCAGCAGCGACGAAAGCTGGGATGAATTTTTCGTCCGAACGGCAATTGAGGATGGATATACCCGCGAACGCGCCATCGAGATTCTCCATGAGATGAAGGAAACCCGCGAGCGTTGGGCGCGCGAGCGCGGCCAACCGATTAGCGAAAAGCGCCGCGAGTGGATGAAAGACATGTACGAGCGCATGCAGGCCGAGGCAACGGCTGGGCTGAAGGAATGACCAACCACCTCAACCTTCTTGCCATAGCCATCACCGGCATGCGACAGAATGTGCGGAAATATTTCCGCCTGAAATTTCCCCCCATGGCGCCGATATAACGGCGTCCATGAACGAGCCAATCTATCTATCCCAGCCCTTTCGCCTGGCCGCAGGCAGCGACCAAGGCCAGGACTCCAACACAACGGCCACGATGCACGGCGTCGACTACAGCGGTGATGCCGTCGATCTGGGGTGGGAAACGATCGTCATCGATCTAGAAACCCTGAACGCCGCCGTTCCCATGCCGCTGCTGTTCGCCCACGATCACGGCGCCGACATCGGCGTGGTGTCCGCTATCGACAACGACGGCAAGACGTTGACGCTGACGGCCACGTTGTTCGACGACGTGGACGAGCGCGCCGCAGACATCGTCGCCAAGGCCAGACGTGGCATGCCCTATCAGTTGTCGGTCGGCGTGTTCGATGGAAGCGTCCATCAGATCGGCGACGGCGCCACTGCAACCGTCAACGGCCGGAAGTTCAATGGGCCGATTTCCATCGTTCGCGGCGGAACGCTGCGGGAGGTTCCGGTGGTCACCCTGGGCGCCGACCCGAATGCCGATTTCTGAGCTGCCTGTGCGGCAGTGAACCCCAGTCTCCCGCACCCGCACCCGCACCTGGCTTTCTGAGCTGCCTGTGCGGCAGTGAACGAGATCCGCGCGCCCGCTGTCTCGGCATCCTCTTTCTGAGCTGCCTGTGCGGCAGTGAACTCGAAGTCCAGCTCCATCAGCCGCTCGATCTCTTTCTGAGCTGCCTGTGCGGCAGTGAACAATACCTCGTGCTCAAAATGAAATAGGCGATATTTCTGAGCTGCCTGTACGGCAGTGAACGCGTTCCAGGGCTCCGTTGCGTCGGTCTCCGATTTCTGAGCTGCCTGTGCGGCAGTGAACTCGTAGTCGGCCCGCAGCGCGAGGAGCGCGTTTTTCTGAGCTGCCTGTGCGGCAGTGAACTACGATGCTGGCCCTCACCCGGTTTCCATAACTTTCTGAGCTGCCTGTGCGGCAGTGAACGGTCAGGGCCCGTTCTCGCAACAGACCCTCCATTTCTGAGCTGCCTGTGCGGCAGTGAACGATCTCAGCGGCAATGGCCGGCACCTGATCCATTTCTGAGCTGCCTGTGCGGCAGTGAACGAGACCTGGATTGGACGTCCGTATCTCCTGGCTTTCTGAGCTGCCTGTGCGGCAGTGAACCGTGAGCCGATCCCGAACCTCGCCCATTGTCTTTTCTGAGCTGCCTGTGCGGCAGTGAACAGCTTCATCTACGGCGCGACACGGTGGAAACAGTTTCTGAGCTGCCTGTGCGGCAGTGAACTGTCGCTGGTGTAGCGCAGCTCGCAGTCCACATTTCTGAGCTGCCTGTGCGGCAGTGAACGATTCCTGCAATGATCTCACCTGCTCCTTCGCTTTCTGAGCTGCCTGTGCGGCAGTGAACTGTTACCCTGCGCATCGATGGGGTGGCTTACGTTTCTGAGCTGCCTGTGCGGCAGTGAACGTCCCAATGCGCCGGCGGCGCGATCTCGATAATTTCTGAGCTGCCTGTGCGGCAGTGAACCGGAGACAGCACGAACATCGACGATGTGTCTCTTTCTGAGCTGCCTGTGCGGCAGTGAACTCCCTGTCACCTCGTAGACGGGAGTGCCTGCAGTTTCTGAGCTGCCTGTGCGGCAGTGAACGCCCAGTCCATGGCGTAGTCGATGCGCAGCCTTTTCTGAGCTGCCTGTGCGGCAGTGAACGTTCGGGGACACGCAGAATCCAAGCTCCTCTATTTCTGAGCTGCCTGTGCGGCAGTGAACCGATGTTTTTACGCTCGGTGTGTCCGCAGATTTTTCTGAGCTGCCTGTGCGGCAGTGAACACGGACAGTGGCGCGCATACCGTCACGTTCACTTTCTGAGCTGCCTGTGCGGCAGTGAACAGTCACCACTGCGTTCCCACGTCAATTCGGCATTTCTGAGCTGCCTGTGCGGCAGTGAACATCCTGGATGAGGACATTCCATCACTGATACATTTCTGAGCTGCCTGTGCGGCAGTGAACAAATTCGAGGCGCGTAGTGCGCCTTGAATTCATTTCTGAGCTGCCTGTGCGGCAGTGAACATTTCCACGTTTGCGTGGCGGACGGCCAGTGTTTTCTGAGCTGCCTGTGCGGCAGTGAACGTAGGTCATCGCCCGAAGGGCGAGGACCGTCAGTTTCTGAGCTGCCTGTGCGGCAGTGAACCCGGGGCAACGCATGAATGGGTTGTGCCGAGCTTTCTGAGCTGCCTGTGCGGCAGTGAACCGCAATGTATTCCATGCCGAAACCGATCTATTTTTCTGAGCTGCCTGTGCGGCAGTGAACTGAAAGTCATCTTGAAAAAGATCTTTTTGTTAAAGAGCTTACGAGGCAAAACCTCTTTTCGACCCTATCCGAAAGGGGTTTCATAACCTGTTGATATGCAACAGGTGTTTTTCCATTGGATGAAAAAGGGTCTCAGAACCATGGCACGGTGCCGCCCCGGCTCAGGCCATAGCTGCTGAACCGGCCGTCCCGAGGGGTTGCCTGCACGAGGCCATGTTCGATGAACAGGCGGAAGCGTTGGCCGGTGCTGCGGCTGGTGAGGACCACGTAAGGCAGGTCGATGCGTTCGGCCACGCTGTCCGGCACGGCGTGGCGGGCCGCTTTCTCGCTCAATCCCTTGCGTTTCATCCAGCGGCGGCGCAGACGTTCCGGGCTGCTTTTGGCCTGAACCCGTCGCACCGTCCGGTGCCCGGCGCCATCGGGAACGGTGGCGATGGCGCCGACGTGGACGAGTTCTTCCATCCCGGCCAGCCACGGCAGTATCATGAGCCGTTCCAGTTCGGCGGCGGTGCCGTGCAGGCGTAGCCGTTCCCCTAAGCCCACGACCGTCTCTCGTTCGACTTCGGGGAAGCTGACTCCGATCCGGTCCGTGTCCAGCGTCACCAGGCCGTGGTGGAGCTTGCCAAACAGGGCGCTCATGAGCACAGTGGCGGGAAATTCGGGATCGGGGCGCAGGCGGATGTCGAGATACCGGTCCATGGCGTCAGTCCTGGCTCTCGCCGAACACTCCGCCCCGGATCAGGGTGGCGATGACGAAGTGCTGTTGTTCCACCGCGGGCGCTTCTCCCTTGAGCACCCACTTGTCCAGCAGGTTGTAGAAATCCTGTTTCTCCTTGGGCTGGCGGTAGGCGGTGCCGCGGGAGGTCACCGATCCGTAGGGTTCCACCGCGATCGGTCCAAGGCCGCTTTCCTCGGCGCTCGGATACCAGGTGTCGATGGTGCGCAGGGCGTTGCCGATCTTCTGGCTGTGGACGGCGGCGGTGTCTTCCACCGCGTAGAGGGTCTTGCTCTTGCGGCCTTTCTGGTTGTTGCCCTGGTCGAGGATCAATTCCTGGGACGGATAGACCTCCTGACCGGCGCCGACCCGGGCGAAGGCGATGATTTCCAGAAACACCGGCGTCTCGCTGCTCAGTCCCTCGGCCACGACACCGGCCAGGGAATCGAGATCGACCGCCGCCTCCGCGGGGGGCTGGAAATCCCGCAGCGGCAATTGCAGGGCGTCGAAACTCCACGCCTTCACCGCTTCCCCATCTTCCATCTGGCGGATACGCACCTCGACCGCCTCGGCGCAGAGGCGGTTGCGCCACAGGAAGCGGCCGTTGGCCAGGTTGAAGGCGTAGCGGCGCGCAAGTTCGTCGAAGCCGTTTTCCCGCACGTAGTCCCGCACCTTTTCGGTCAGGGCCGCCTGATAGGCGGCATCGTTGCAGGCCGAGGGGATGCCGGCGCCGGGCAATACCCGCAGGGTGAAGGTCAGCTTGAGGGTGTCGGCCTGGGGCGGCAGGGTGGCGACGTCCACCCGCTGCAGATTGGGATTCTGGATCGAAGCGTCCAGCTTGGCCGGGTCCTGTTCCCGGGCCTTCAGCCGGTTGGAGATGGTGCCGCGTACCGACTTCTCGCGGATGGCCACCGGCGTCCAGGCGCCGGGGTCATCCCGTTCTTCCCAGCGGCCGGCGTACATGAGACCGTCGGACGGATCGAGTTTGCGCTCGAACGCCAGGACGGATGCGGTCTTGAGGTCACTCTTCTTGCTCATCGGATTCCTCCTTGGGGGTCAGTCGTTCGTAATCGTTGCGGCACAGATACAGGCCGGCGGCGATATCAGCCTCGGGATACCAGAGCATCTGCTCCAGACGATCCAGGCGGTGGGGACCGAGCCATTGGCCCAGGGTGTAGAGGCTTTCCACGAAGCGGAACGGCGTTTCCGGGTCGCGGGCGTTGGCCACTTCGCCAGGTTCATGGGAGGCCAGAGTGGCATAGCCCAAAGGCAACGGCACCAGCCAGCCGGGCTTGCTTTCGGTGCGCCAGTGGACAGCGCCGGTTTCCGGGTCCGCCACCGGCGCTACGTGCAGGGCCAGGGCGTCGAGCCAGGCATCGAGGGCATCGGCTTCCGGGTTTTCCCGGCGCAGGTCGGCCAGCAGCCCGTCGCGCTGCACCAGGGTGAAGCCGGGCAGCAGGCGGTAACGCAGTTTGCGGAATTCCTTTCGCTGCCCCTCGGCGTCCTCGGGCCATTCCCGCACCTGAACCCGGCGCTGGGAACGAATGGCGCCACCCGCCAGGCGCATGGTTGGCAGATGCCGCTGAACTTGCCGGGCCAGCTCGGCTTGCGCTTCGGGGTCCAGTTCGTCCAGCACCGCGATCAGCAGACTCACTTCCAGATGGGCGCGGCCTTCCTCGACGATGGCGGCGGCCTCGTTCTTGAATTTCTTCCACCCGGCGATGTAAGGATGGCGGGCCAGCCGGAAGCGGCCGGGGCGCCAGGGACCGGCGGGAAAATCTACTTGGGGATCGAAGCGGTGGCAGATGATGCCCACGCCGCCGAGACGCACGCCGGTGAGACGGCGCTCGAGGGCGTGGGAAAAACCGGTGAAGGCGGTGGGGGATGGGAAGCCCCAGCTCAACGGCCCGGAGACGGCGTTGGCGTTCTCCACCCGCAGGCGGTCGATGTGGATGAGGGCGCAGATCTCGCTCATGCTTCCATCTCCTGGAGAATGTCGTGGAGGCGCTCTTCGAACTCGCGTCGCCAGGTCCGTAGCTCGGCATCCCCCACCGGCAGCTCGTAGCGGCGCAGTTGGGCATTGAGCCAGGCGCCGAAGGAGTCGGCCACCTGACGGGGCCAGTCGCTGGCCGCCCGTGCCTGCTGGAAGTCGGGATCGTCGCGTTCGGGATCGAGCCAGAAACGTTGCGAGGGTGGCAAGCGGCAGTCGGGTTCGGCACTCCAGCCCGGCGGCAGGCGGCGGATGGCGCCGGAGTACTGGATCAGCTCATCGATGACGGCCTCGACCCGGCGGGCGCGGCCCCGGCGGATGTCGCGGTTGTTCCAGTCCCGCACGCCTACCAGGAAACGGCCCAGGTCGGCGAGGTGCTCTCGCACCGACCGCATCCGGCCGAAACGCTCGAAGACGCTTTCCACGTGCTGGGGCGGGGTGATCCCGCGGGACGCCCAGGCGGGTGGGTACGATGGCAGGAGCCAGACCTCGCCGTGGCGTTCGGTGTTGAGCTGGCTGATGTTCTGGGGCTTGGTGCTGCCGAATTTCAAAACGACAAGTTCGGGCCAGTCGCGGTAGCCGTGGGGATGGGGCTTGCCGTCGCGGCGCGCCTGGCGGGCCTGCTGGGCGGCCTCGGAGAAGCGGTCGTCGCGCAGGCGTTCCCAGACCCGCTGCACCAGTGAAGAGGGAAACAGCGGCTGCAACAGGTGGTAGGCCCCGTCCCCGAGGGGCCAGTAGAGCTGCTTGGCCAGCTTGTGGGAGGCCGGCCCGCCCTTGGGCTGGGGCAAGGTGGCGAAGGCGTCGATCCAGGACCGCTTTTCCTCGTCGTCGCCGGGCAGGGCGGCAAACAGTGTGGGGTCGTTGTCCACCGCACGCTGCCAGATGGGCTTGCCATCCACTTGGAGGCTGAGGAATTTGAACACGTCGAGGGCGGCGGCGTTGCCCACCACGTCCGTCGCAAGATGCCCCCGGAGGGAATGGGTGCCGATCAGCTTCTCCCCTGCTTTCGGGTTGCCCTCGCTGTACAGGCTGGTGCCCCGGGCGTCCGGGTGGGTGTACTTGAGGGCATGGGTCACCAGCTGGATCTGCTTCACCCGGCGGGCGGCGTCGGCGATCCAGACGGGCGGCCGGTGAGCCTCGATCAGCCGGCGGCGCTTGTCCTCGTTCTTTTCCTTCTCCAATTTGGTCTGTAACCGGGCGGCGATGAAGTCGTCCATCGCCTGGCGCAGGCGGGTGGTTTCGGTTGGGTTGAGCATGGTCATTGTCCTTGAAAGAATGTTCGCCATGACAGGCCGATTTGGCCGAGGTAGAATGGTCCCGCTGGTTAAGCGAGGCGGGACCATTCACCTCAGTTCAAACCCTTAAGTTGAGGTGGGCGCCAACCACCCGTGAACCCCCCTTGCTGCGTCTGAGCCCTGCAGCTGGGCGATTTCCATCGTTAGGTTCGAGTGTCGAGGGCGTTGCCGCGCCCTCGACTTTTATCGTAGCCCCGGCCATGGCACATGTCAAGTCCAATTTGTTCTTTGTTTTAGCAATATTCCGAAACCAACGTGCTAAAATCGGCTTTACTGCCGCACAGGTAGCTCAGAAAAATTTCTTCTTCGTTTTAAGGACACTGCCGAACAGGCAGCAATGAAAAAGGCTCCCTCAGGGAGCCTTTTTCATTTACGCCGGCGGCTGAAACCCAGCGCCGGGTGATACCACCAGCCGCCGTCGCCGGGGTCGGGCAGCTCCAGCACCGCGAAGCGCCGGGCACAGCTTTCCAGATCCATGTCCCGCTCTGCGGCGAGGGCTTCCAGCAGCGCCAGGTCGTCCATGTCGCCCCACCAGCCGGTGCGCGCACCGAAATCCACCTTCAGCGGATGACGCAAGGTGTGGTTGAGAGTGAGGGTGCCGTCGCGCTCGATGTGGTGCAGCCGCAGTACTCCGTCGTCGTCCGGCAGCAGGCACCAGGGTTCGGTGGGCTGGCCGGCGCGGAAGGGCTGGTCCCGTTGCAGCACGCCGCTGAGATGGGCTCGGGTGCGCCACCACAGGGTGACGTCGCGGCGCTTCTTTCCCGTGCCCAGCATCAAGTCGGCCAACACGGCGTGTTCCAGATCGGCCAGACGGTGGCGCTGCTGCAAGGGATCGGGCTGGCGGATGCGGGGCGTAGCGTCAAGGCGGGCGATCTCTTCGGGGCGAAGCAGGTCCCGCAGGTCGTGCTTGTCGAGGGGAAATTGGCGGCTTTCGTAACCGGGGCGGCAATAGGCAGGGCGCTTTCCTTCCAGGGCCTTGAGATTGGTGGACAGCAGTTGAATGTTGACCTTGTCCCAGCGCTCGCGCCGGTGGCGGCGCACCCGCCCGACAAGCTGGATGATGGAACGCATGGAGGACGGTTCCACCACGGCCCAGTCGTAGTCATGGTCGCGGCCCACTTCGGCCACCGGGGTGGCCAGCACCAGGAAGATCTGGTCCCGCTCGTCGAAGCCGCCCAGCCAGGCGCGCATCTCCTCGTCCTGAAACAGCGCCTCGGGCCGGTGGCGGCGCAGGAGCCGGTCCAGGCGGCTTTCGATGTGGGCGCGCAGATAGAGGGGAAACTGGGAATGGTAGACGCACAAATGCAGGCGCCGGTCCTCCGGCATCCCCAGCGCCGCCAGGGCGCGGGCGGTCTCCACCAGGGGATCGATGTTGGCCATGCGCACCAGGCCGAGGCTGACCCGTTTGCCGGTTTCGGGATCGATCTGGTGGTTGCGTTCGTGGAGCTGGCAGGTGGCGTCTTTCAGCTCCCCGGCCAGGGCTTCGCACAAGCGGCGCCGTTTCTCGTCCCCCTCGCCTTCGGCGGTGATCGCCAGCGGACGGATCGCCGCCTTGCGCCGCTGCGGTTGGCGGGCCAGTTTCTTCAGGCGGCGTTCCACGAATGCCTCGTGGTGTTCACGGAACGCCTCTGGGTCGGCGCAGTCGGCCGCCTCGGCGCCGAATTCATCGAACCAAGCGCAGCAGGGATTCAGCGGCAGGCCCGGTTCGCCGCGGCTTTCCTGGAATGCCCGCCGGCCCTCGAGATAGGCCTGGAACAGCCCCTGAACCAGGGCCGGCGGCAGGGTGGCCGAGGAAAGCAGCACCCGGCTGCCGAGCATCCCGGCCCAGTGCACCAGCCGGGTGACGGCGGGAAGATCCGCCACGTCGAAGTCGTCTACCTCGTCGAGCACCAGGTCGGAAGTGAGCAGACGCAGCATGGGCAGGATCTGACGGCCGCCGCGGACGCCCTCGGTGGCCGGGGTCAGGTGATCGATGGTGCAAACCACGATGGGGGCCTGGAGCAGGGCGCGGGGCTGGCGTTCGAGCCAGCGGGTCAAAGGACCGTCTTCCAGGCTGCCTTCGAAATGGACGTAGGCCTCCATGCCGAGCAGATCCGCCGCCGACTCGCTGCCCGGGACGGGCGTGGGGGCCGGGCTATCCTCCTGTTCCTTCTTTTTCCCCTGCTCGTACAGCTCGCGCACGGCGCCGCCGCCCACCAGCACTGCCAGGTCCTCGGCCCCCAGCCCCAGCCGCTCCCGGTAGGCGTCGCCGGTCTGCAGGGTGAGGATGCGCAATCCCAGGGCTACGGTGAAGCGGGCGCCCAGGCGGGGATCGGCCAGGGCGTAGAGGATGCGGCCGTTGGCCAGGGTCTTGCCGGTGCCGGTGGAGGCCATGTTGATGCCGAAGAATCCCTGGCGGGCGGCCCGGGGGCGCAGGCTCTCGGCCAGGTCGAAGGCACGGTTCTGCCACAGGAAGGGGGTCTCCCGGGTGCGGCGGCGAAACCCCCGGTGACGGGCGATGCGGGGCAGTCCCTGGCTCAGCCGCGGCAGGGTGCGGGCGATGCGCGAGGCATCCACCTCGACGCCGATGAGGTGCTCGTCGAGGCGCTGCTTGAGCTTGCCCTCGGCGTCGGTGTTGGCATGGAGCGGGAAATCCGGCTCGCCATGGCGGGCGAGGGACGGGCGGCTGGAATAATGGTGATCGGCCAGCATCAGCGTGAGCCGGGCCAGATGGGCGACGAAGGGGGCGTCCATCCACTCCTTCTCGAAGGCGGCCGGATGGCCGAGCAATGCCTTGGCGATGCGGGTGGCGTGGCGGCGCCAGTGGCCGCTGGACCAGGGCAGCCCCTTCGGAAAATTCCAGCACCGGGCCTTGGCCTTCTTGTCCGCCTGGGGGTCGGCCCCGCACCAGTCGGCGGTGATACGCGTTTCCACCGTCTTCAGTCCGCTGCTGCGCCTGACTTCCCCTTGGGGCAGGCGGTGATGGCTCAGAATCAGCCAGCCGACGATCCGGGCCAGGGGCGGCAGGGACTTGAGCGGGGACGGTATCGTTTCGTCCAGGCCGTCTCGGACCAAGCGCTTTTGCCAGTCATCGGAGCCGAAGTCTTCGGCGGCCAGGCGCTGGAGCCAGTCCTGGTCATCCTGGGCATTCCCCACCCAGGCGGCGAAAAGACGCAGCGACACCCACTCGTGGCGGTAGGCATCGCGGGTTTTGGCGTTGCCGCGCAACTTGGCCTGGAAGGCGGCATTGGCCTTGCCGAAATCGTGGAACAGCGCCGCCAGGGCGGCGAGGAGACGGATGACCTCGCCGTGGCGCCAGTCGTTCTCGTCCCGGCCGCGGATCCGGTCGCGGACAGTGGTGTCGGTGGGGGTGGTGCCCTGTTCGTTGAAACGGCGGGCGTCACCGACGATCCACATCAGCTCGGCGCGGTCACGGTGAATCCAGTAACAGGCCACGGCGGTGTTGCGGCGCGCGCTCTTGCGCAGCAACTTGTGAACGGTCTTCAGTCCTTCCCAGGTGATCGGAGTGTGCCAGCTGCGGTCGCCGCGGCGTTCGGCGAACTGGTCGAGGATGCGCCGGGTTTGGGTCAGGGCGTTGCCGCGGCACTGGGAGACGAACAGGACGTTCATGCGGCCGCCCCCAGTTCGTCGGCGATGGCCTTGAGGGTGTCGATCATGAAATCCAGCGCCTCGGTGTCGGCGAAGGCGTCGATCACCGCCTGACGGAAGACCTGTTCCTCGTCGCCGGCCACGGCGGAGAGGAACGCCTGGGGCAGCACCAGCGCATCCTTGACCAGATCGGCGGCGTCGAACACCAGCCCGCCGCGCCGGGTCTTGCCGTGGAGCACCGCCAGCCCGTGCGGCAGGCCCAATACCCAGGCGGCCACCGCTCCCAGGCCGTAAGCCAGATAGTTGCCATGATCGAGGAAGCGGTTGGCCGGATCGGTGCCGCTGCCGCGCTTGGCGCGGGTGAAATCGCCGTAGTTCACAGTCTCGGCGGCCAGCTTGAACAGGCGCTTGGTCAGCCGAGCCTCCTCGGTGAGCAGGCCGGTCACGTCCGGCGCCGTTTCGATCCGACGGCTAGCGCTTTCGAGCAGGCCGTCCAGCGCCGCGCCATCCACCGCGAAACCGGCGTCGGTCAGACGGCGCGCCGGCCATTCCCGACGGATGCACCGAATGCGAGCCGCTTGCAGCCGTCTGGCCGCCGTCAGGCGCTGGCCGTCGTCGAACCAGAAACGCACCCAGCGCTGAAGATATTCGGTGGGGCGGTATTCGCTCTGGGGCGAGAGCCAGACGGCTTCGGTGCCGCTGAACAGGGGCGTGCCGCCACCGCCGCAAAACCCCACCATGACTCCGGCCTTGGCCAGTTCGCGCATCGCCGCCTGGGTGACGGAGGTGCCCGTGCCCAGCAGAATCACCGTGGTGTTGGCGATGGGGATGTTCCAGTAGAGCTGGCGGCGGCCGTCGTCGGTGACGTATTCCACCCGGCCGCCGTTGACCAGCACACGGCAGTGTTCCAGGTAATAGAGGTTGGCGCGTTTGGAGTGGAGGATGGGTTTGAGATCCGAAGGTGAAAGGTCTTCCATTGCTGCTGTTTCCTACCGGATACAATACGCTTAGCTCGCCACGCCATTGGAAGGCCATGAGGCGGTCGTCCTCTCTAGACGAAAAACGGGGGACACCCAAGCAACAGGCCTGCGTGAGACCATTTGAATAGCGTCATCATGTAAGAAAGCTACTTACGGGGCACTGAGGCATAGGACACGGATCTATGCAACATATACCCGGTTCATGGGGGTGGTGTACAAGTGGTTATGTGGCCCACCGTTTTTCGTTTTCCTATCATGAGCAGTCAATTCATTCAAGTAAAGCGACATGACGACACTTGAAAAGCTGGCCAATATTTTCTCCCGAAGCCAGATCACCCTTCCCAAGGCGGTTCGTGAATTGCTGCGCAGTGACGTGGTCCGTATCGTAGTGGAGGACGGTCCGATGCGTATCGAGCTGGTGGAGGACGTGGCCGGCAGCCTGCGCCGCTATACCAATGAATACGTACTGCTGAAGGAGACCCGGGAATCGGCCTGGCGGGAAGCGCTGCGGGAAAAGCATGCGCGTCGTTGACGCCAATGTGCTGCTAAGTTACTTGCTGGCCGATCACGAGCGTCACTACGCGCAAGCCGCGGCGTTTCGGGCGCGGATTAGTGTCATCCCACCCTACCGTCGTTGTTACATCAAGGGTCGGGGTGCGTTGAGCCAGGAAACGGGCCAGCAGGCGGCCACGTCGAGACAGTGGTAGGGCAGACGGTGGCAGACGCCGGCTTCGCCCGCCTTGGCCCAATACTGCAGGTACGCTGCGGGTTGTGACATGGATGTTCCCCCCCGGTGGTTCTGGCACGTAGGTACCAGGCCATTGGAGCGGTTTTTCTCGCGCCTGTTCCA
>Ga0256841_1003061_pt1 | contig 12765 bp, 16 predicted proteins | sample 356308metaG_FD_185971 | JGI IMG/M metagenome (GOLD analysis project Ga0256841, IMG submission 185971) | Hydrothermal vent microbial communities from Mid Atlantic Ridge, Atlantic Ocean - 356-308 | ecosystem: Environmental > Aquatic > Marine > Hydrothermal vents | place: Atlantic Ocean: Mid...
TTGCGCTCCAGCGCCAGGCGTTTATCCGCCAGTCCGAGCTGCTCGATCAGATCCGCCACGGAAATACCCTCTGGCGCCTCGAATGCCTCGCCATTCAGAACGATTTTCATCATCGGTCAAACGCAGTGGAAACGCTTATGATAACAAACCCGGCCTGACACCACCCACCGCTCACTCTTGCGGTAGAAAATGCAGCAACGTTTTGCGGATATTGGGGAACAGCAGATAATGATGGCCATAGCCACCACGCCGCATCTCGCGTACCGCCGCCTCCTGGCTCCAGCCCTGCTCGGCGATCCGGTAGGCCGCAATCACCGCACCGGTCCGATCCGCGCCGTGCAGACAATGCACCAGCACCGGCTTTTCCGACTCACGAATCAACCGCAGCGCCTTGCGCAGCTGATGGGCTGAAATCGTACTGGGCGACATGGGCAAGTTCCTGGCCTGCAACGCCGTGCCACGCATCAGATGCCGATCGCTGTGCGCCAGCCGCAGATCCAGCACCGTCTTGATCCCCAGCCGTTCGAGTTCCCGCATACCTGCCGCATCCGGCTGAGCGGCGCGATACAGCCCGTCATCGACACGATAGAGATTCTGTACGTGCTGAGCCGACACGGGTTGCGCCCAACGGGCAGGACGTGGAACGGGAGACGGCAGGCTGGCGCAAGCAGCCAGCACCAGGCAGAGAACGGCCAGCCCCAGCAGGCGAAAACCATATCGAAACATTTAGAAATCCGGATGCCAGAAAAACTACCCGACAGTATCGAGCCACGCGAGTATAGCAACGATCAGCGCCATTGCGCTCAGAATCAACACAGCGCCGGCGAGACTGTCCTTGACCCGGCCAATGGTCTGGTGCAGCTCGGGATGGAGATGATCGATCAGCGCCTCGAGCGCCGAGTTGAACGCCTCGGCCGCCAGAATCACGCCGATACACAGCGCCACCAGGGCCCACCAGATCCAAGCAACCCCCAGCAGGGCGAAGCCCACCACCGCCAGTCCCCCCAGCCACACATGGGTACGAAAACTGTGTTCTTCACGCCAGCAATGCACCAATCCGCGCCAGGCATTGCGCAAGCGAATGCCGAAATGCTGGTTCTTGAAACCGGGCGGAGTCATCGCCAGTGTCTGAGGCTCCGTCAATTTGACAAGGTGCGGCCACCATCGACCGCAATGATCTGGCCGGTGATATAGGGCGCATCCTTGACCAGGAACAGAATCGTGCGGGCAATATCGAGCGGCTCGCCTTCACGCTTGAGCGCAGTGCGGGCGATGATCTCCTCGTGCTTGGCGCTGTGATGGGGTTCTTCCGGCCACAGAATCGCGCCGGGCGCCACGCCATTGGCGCGCACTGCCGGTCCCAGCTCGCGAGCCAGCGACTTGGTCAACGCGACCAGCCCTGCCTTGGCGACTGAATACACCGTATAGTTCTTCAGCGGCCGGTCGGCATGGATATCCACCATATTGACGATACAGCCACCGTTGCGAGTCAGCTCGGGCGCAGCTGCCTGGCTGAGAAACAATGGCCCCTTCAGATTGGAGCCGACCAGCACATCCCAGTCCCGTTCCGTGATCGTGCCCATCTCAGTGGGATAGAACGCCGAGGCATTGTTGACCAGCACATCGAGCCGCCCCCAGAACGCGATCGCCTCTTCGACCAATCGCGGCAGCGCCTCGGTGTGCAACAGATCGCCCTGCAACGTGCGCGCTGAATCGGGGCGCAGGGTGTTAAGCTCTGCGGCCAGCAGTCCCGCCTCCTCGGCAGAGCTGCGATAGTGGATAATGACATTGAAATTTTCGGCATGCAGGCGGCGCACAGTCTCCGCGCCCACCCGCCGGGCGGAACCGGTCACCAGCGCCACCTTGCCGTGTTCCACATTGCTTTTCGATTCCGTCATAACAGGAATGCTCGCCAGATGATGCCTTTGACCTTACCCGAGCCGGAGCCGGCAGCGCAAATGCACAGCCAGCGGCTATGCGAAATGATCCGTGCCGAGATCGATGCAGCCGGCGGCGTGATACCGTTTCGCCGCTACATGGACATGGCGCTCTACACACCCGGCCTCGGCTACTACATGGCCGGAGCGCACAAGTTTGGCGCCGCCGGTGACTTCATCACCGCACCCGACATCTCACCGCTGTTCTCCGACTGCCTCGCCGCCCAGTGCCAGCAGGTGCTCGACCGCTTCGACCGCCCCGCCTGTCTGCTCGAGTTGGGCGCGGGCACCGGCATCATGGCGGCGGACATCCTTGCCCGACTCGAACGGCTCGATTGTTTGCCCGATCATTACTACATCCTCGAACTGAGTGCCGAACTGAAACAACGGCAGCAGCAGACGCTGGCCGATCGTGTGCCACATCTCGCCGGCAGCGTGCGCTGGCTCGATACCCTCGAAGGTCTTGAACTGCACGGCGTCATTCTTGCGAACGAGGTGCTCGACGCCCAGCCGGTGAGCCGTTTCCGGCTCGATGAAGATGGCTTGCATGAACTCGGTGTCGGCTACGACCCACAAGGCTTCCACACGGTTGCGATGACGGCTTCGTCAGCACTGGCGCAACGGGTCACAGAGCTTCAAGCAGCCATCCCCGAGCCCTGGGCCCTGCCCTACGAGTCGGAATTCAACCCACAACTCGAAGACTGGATACGCCTGCTCGGCAAGACGCTCGCCGCTGGCGCCATTCTGCTGATCGACTACGGCTATGTGCGCACCGAGTATTACCACCCGGAACGCCATCGGGGCACCTTGATCGGCCACTACCGCCACCGCGTCACCGAAGATCCGTTTCTGTTCCCCGGTCTGCAGGATCTCACCGCCAGCGTGGATTTCACCGCCGTTGCCGAAGCCGCCCTCGATGCCGGCCTGACGCTCGACGGCTACACCACACAGGCGCTGTTCCTGATGGGCAACGGCCTGGAACGGTTCTACACCGAGCGGCTCGAGGCACAGCCACAAGATGCATTGGAACTGGCGCAACAGATCAAGCGCCTGACCCTGCCTTCGGAAATGGGCGACCGCTTTCAAGTGATTGGTCTGACAAGGGAAATCCCCCCTGGGCTGAATGGCTTCCAGCCAAGGAACCAGCTTCACCGTCTGTGGCCGGAGGGGCGCTGAACCCGCCAGTCGGGCACGACGACCTCAATTGACGTAGATCAAGACGGCCCGCGCATATCAGGATATCCTGATATTCGAAATACGAACAGCGGTGAAACGGCGGAACTGCAATATGAAGAAGTGGTTACTGATCGGCCTGGCGGCAATGATGAGCATGGCGCTGAGCCTGCCCCTGTCGGCACGCGAGGTACGCACATTGACGCTGCCCGATCAGACCGAGGTCGATCTGCGCATCTTCCCGGCGCCCGGCGATACATTGCTGCTGGGTTTTCCCTGCGATGAAGGCACGGGCGTCAATGAAGAAAAAACCGCACGTGAACTCGCCGGTTTCGGCGTCGAAACCTGGATGCCCGATCTGCTCGGCGCCTACATGCTGCCCAAGGTCAAGAGCAGCCTGAAGAAAATCCCCACCCAAACCCTGCTGTTCCTGATCGACCGGGCGGTACGCACCGGCAAGCAGGTATTTCTGATCGCCGGCGGCCCGGACAGTGAACTCATTCTGCGCGCCGCGGCGGAATGGGAAAAGACCCATCCGCCCGGCAAGGATGCGCTCAAGGGTGCCATTCTGCTGTTCCCGCGGCTCATCAAGGGACAGCCGACACCAGGTCAGGTGCCGCAGTATGTCGATGTGGTCGGCCATACCCGCCTGCCAATCATGGTGCTGGAAGGGGAACGCACTCCCAACCGCTGGGGAATCGGCCACCTCACCCGCGCGCTACAGGCAGGCGGCAGCAATGTCTACGCCAAGCTGATTCCGGGCGTGCGGGGTTATTTCTTCAAGCGTGAGGACACCACCGCACCGGAAGAGATCGTCACCCAACAATTGTCCGGGCTGATCAATGCCAGCCTGTATTTCCTCAAGGGAAGCCATCATGAACTTCACTGACAGCTCGAAGAACCGTCGTCCCAGCTTCGTCCGCTGGCTGCTGTTGCTGCTCATCACTGCACTGCCTGCCTGGGTGATGGCCGCGCAGATGAAGCCCTACAAGGGCCCAACGCCACCGCTGGCGCTCCAAGACCTGCAAGGCAAAACCCACCGCCTCGCCGACTACAAGGGCAAGGTGGTATTGGTGCAGTTCTGGGCCACCTATTGCACACCCTGCCGGCGCGAAATGCCGTCGATGAACCGGCTGCTCAAGAAGATGCACGGCAAGCTGGTGATTCTGGCCGTCAATATGGGAGAGACCCGGAAAGAAGTCGAGGCATTCACCAAACAGGTCGGGACCGAATTTCCGGTATTGCTGGACAAGGACGGCAAAACCCTGGCGCAATGGAAAGTGTTCGCCGCGCCGTCCAACTTCCTGCTCGACAAACACGGAAAGATTCGCTACACCCTGTTCGGTGGAGTCGATTGGGACTCCGATGCGATGGTCGCCTTTCTCGACAAGCTGGCCGAACAGTAGATGGCGCCACCCATCAACAGACCGTTGATACCGGATTTCCACTGCCATGGACATGCCCGCCGAACTGCTCCATCCCGCCATCGTGGCGCCACTGTGGATCCTCTACCTACTGACGATTGCCGCCGCGCTCTATCGGGCGCCCTGGTTCAGAATGCGCCAGTCGGACTCGGCCAACACCTACTTCGGCGCCGCGGCACTGCTGGTTGCATTCTGGAATCTCAACACCGGAGTCATGCCCGGGCAAAGCCTTCACTACCTCGGCGCCAGCGCGCTGACGCTGATGTTCGGCTGGGAATTCGCCTTCCTGGCGCTACAGGCGCTGATCGTCATGACCATTCTCCAGGGGCGTGTCGGCTGGGAAACCCTCGCCGCCAATGGCCTCCTGCTGGCCGCCATTCCGACACTGCTGACCCACAGCCTGCTGCGCCTGACCCAGCGTTACCTGCCCCATAACTATTTCATCTACTTCTTCATCAATACCTTCCTGGCGACCATCGCGGGCATCGTGCTGATCGCGCTGACCACCGCCGTGCTGGTGTCCTTCAGTCACCGACCGGAACTGACGCAGGGACTGCTGCCATTCCTGCTCATGCTGGCATTGCCGGAAGGCGTGATCACTGGCATGATCATTGCGATTCTGGTCGTCTACAAGCCCGAATGGGTGACCACCTTCCGCGATCGCACCTACCTGGCCCGGAAATAACCGGGATTTGCCACCTCATTCTCGACTATAGTCAGTAGTAAAGGCACCACCGTCACCCGCTACACAGAGTCGCGCAGCGAGGCCGCTCAAGGTGGTGTGATGGCTGGCGTTGGCGACCGAGGGCCGCACAGGCGCCAACCCCTGAAGGAGGAACCAGACCATGCAAAAAATCAGCATCATCGGCGCGGGGCGCGTCGGCGAATCCACCGCCCAGTTTCTTGCCCGGCTCGATATCGCCCGCGAAGTCGTCCTGCTCGATGTCAAGGCAGGCGTCGCCGAGGGCGCTGCGCTCGATATCCAGCAAACCGCGCCGATATTCGAATTCGACACCCGCGTGACTGGCGGAACCGAACCAAAACTCATCGCCCGCTCCGATCTGGTCATCATCACTGCCGGTATCGCCCGCAAACCCGGCATGTCGCGCTCCGATGTCCTCGAAACCAACGTCGGTATCCTCGACGGCATTCTCGATTTCGTCATGCAACAAGCGCCCGACAGCAAGATCCTGCTGGTCTCCAACCCGGTGGATGTGCTGACCTACCGCGCCTGGCAACGCACCGGCTGGCCGCGGAACCGCATCTTCGGCCAGGCCGGTGTACTGGACTCCTCGCGCATGGCAGCGTTCATTGCGCTGGAATCGGGCTATTCCGCCGGAGACATCAATGCCATGGTGCTGGGTGGCCACGGTGACGCCATGGTGCCGATGATCCGTTACACTACCATTTCCGGCATTCCGATCGACCAACTGCTCGATGCAGATACGATCGAACGCATCATCGAACGCACTCGCAACGGCGGAGCGGAGGTATTGGCACTGCGACAGACCAGCAGCGCCTATGCCGCCCCTGCCGCCGCCATCGCCACCATGGTCGATGCCATCGCCCGGGCACGCAACAGCATCCTGCCGACAGTCGCCATCCTCGAGGGTGAATACGGCCACGACAATATCGCCATGGGCGTGCCTTGCGTGCTCGGAGCAGCCGGGATGGAGAAAATCATCCAGTTGCCGCTGACGGACGAAGAGCAGTCAGCCTTCGACACCTCACTGGCAGGCGTCATGAACGATATTCACAAACTGCCCGCCGTGTGACGACTCGGTACAATTACCCGCCGTTAGCCAGATTTCTCACAGTCCGCGATACTGATGCAGCGCCCGGAATGCAGGCGCGCACCGGGCCGCGGGCAACTTCGACAGCGTCAGCGTTTCGAGAAATGCCAGGCCGGACAAGCTCGGATTGACAGTCAGACGCCGCCCGTCCCGGGAATGGAACACCAGCATGCGCAAATAGGGGTTGAAACGCACGGCAACGACCTCGTCCCAGCGCAGGGCACTGCGGGAGAAAGCGCCAAGGGAAGCGATCGCATCGCTGGTCAGAATCACTCGCCGGGTTCGCGCTTCGGCCAGCAACGCCAGGGCCGCCAGCAACAGCACGAGCGAGGCGAAACGCAGCGGCATTGGCAATGCTTCCCCCGCCCCAATGAGCGGGTGCAGCGCAGGTGTCAACACAACCGCGGTCAGAGCCGCCAGAATGCCGGCAAGCCCCAGGCAGCTCCAGCGCACGACCGCGCCATATTGAAGAATGGCCAGCCGGTGATTCCCGGGAATCAGTGCTCGCGGCGCACGCTCGGCAGTACGCAGCAGCCAACCACTGACCAGCGTCGAGATGACGCCCGCCACAATGAAAAGCTGAATGTCGAACCCCATGGCTGCCCCCTGGTCGAAGAAGATGCCTTTACGACCCCCCACAGTCGGCAAAGTTGCGCCGCCAGGCTGCTCCGTTGCCGGAAATGTGATGGTGTCCGCGAGTGCCTTCCATCCATGGTGTCCCCGGGTCAATCTGTGAAATGGCCGATGACATGAGGTAAATAATCTAGATAAAGTCCTGAAAGTCAGCGGTCAGACTTGCCCAACCTTGAGTGATCCGCTATCAAATAAACGTTGAACGCAGTCTGCTGCTCCGGAATCACCGACATGCACAATCCAAGTTTTTCTTCCCGGGTCGCCATCCAGAGCCCGCAACAGCCACTGGCGCTGCTGGCTCGGGTGCTCGATTCGATTGGCATCGGGCTGGCACTCTACATGGCCACCGTGGTCTCGACCACCGACGATGGCTGGAGCCGCATCCATGCGTTCTACGCCATGGTGGCGATCATGCTGATGCAGTTCTATTCCGAGTTCTTCCACGTCTATCAGAACTGGAAGATCAACAACACCATGGTGTCGCGCCTCTGGATGCTTGGCATCAGCGCCATGACCTGGATTTTCACCTGTCTGACGCTGGTCGTCATCGCCCTGGTGTTCGACCAATCGGCGCACCTGCTCGACTGGCAACTGGCCGGCTACTGGTTCGGTTTCACCCTGGTCGCTTTCGCCATGATCCGGCTGGTGCTCAACTTCATCATCCGAACGTTGCGCAACCACGGCATCAACGTCCGCCGGGTGGCCATCGCCGGCGCCGGACCACTGGGGCGGTTCGTCAGCGAGCAGATCGATGACAACCCTTGGGTGGGGTACCAACTCATCGGCGTCTACGACGACCGCTCCCAGAAAGAACACCAGTCCGAGCTGGTCGTCAATCGCCGCAAGCGCGAAGCCATTGGCAATCTGGAGAAAGGCTTGCCTGTCGATGGCACATTCCAGGATCTGGTCGATCATGCCGCTGAAAAGCGCTTCGACGCCATTTTCATCACGCTACCCATGCGTGCCGAACACAAGGCGCAGGAAATCATTCGCAAACTCGCTTCCAAATCGGTGGTGGCGGTCTACGTGATCCCCGATTTCTACTCCTCCACCTACGAGGCACATTTCACCCACCTGCTCGACATCAATGGTATTCCGGCCGTCAGTATCTATGAAAACCCGGTCTCCGGCCTGCGCTCGGTGGTCAAGCGGCTGGAAGACATCGTGCTCTCGACCATCATTCTGGCGATCATCGCCATACCCATGGTCTTCATCGCGCTGGCGGTCAAGCTCACCTCGAAAGGTCCGATCATTTTCAAACAGACCCGATACGGACTCGATGGCAAGGAAATCAAGGTCTGGAAATTCCGCACCATGAATGTCATGGAAAACGGCGCGGCCTTTCGTCAGGCAACCCGCAACGACCCGCGGATCACGCCCGTTGGCGGTATCTTGCGTAAACTCTCGCTGGATGAACTACCTCAGTTCTTCAACGTGCTCGGCGGCTCCATGTCCATCGTCGGACCACGGCCTCATGCCGTGGCGCAAAACGAGGCCTATCGCAACACCATTCGCGGCTACATGCTGCGCCACAAGACCAAACCCGGCATCACCGGCTGGGCACAGGTCAACGGATTCCGTGGTGAAACCGACAACCTCGAAAAGATGCGCAAACGGGTGGAATACGATATCGAATACATTCGCCGCTGGTCGCTGTTTTTCGATCTGCGCATCATTTTGATGACAATCGTGAAAGGGTTCACTGGGGAGAACGCCTACTGACCCACATTTCTCTGAATTTGCGCACTATTTCTTCTACAATCTGCACGAAAGCTGGCATAAAGACAATAAAAAAGCCTCCCAGGCAATGACTATGGAGATCACATGCAACAGCCAACCGCCCTCGGCATCACAGGAACCGGCTTCATCGCGCGCGCACTCGCCCGTCTGGTGACAACGCATCACCCGGATCTGGAGATTCGCGCGACCCTGACACGTCGTCCACTCGATTCCGTCACCGACTATCCGCTGCCAGAGACACTGACACAATCGCTCGACCAACTGATCGACCACTCGGACCTGATCATCGAATGCAGCGGCGATCCGATCCATGCCACCGAGGTGGTGGAACGGGCCCTTGCCGCGGGCAGACCAGTGGTCACGATGGACTCGGAATTTCATGTCACCACGGGTTCATGGTTCGTTGGCAAGGGTATGCTGACCGAAGCCGAGGGCGACCAACCCGGCTGTCTGGCCGCATTGCACGAAGACATCGTACAAATGGGCTTCCGCCCGCTGGTCTACGGCAACATGAAGGGTTTCCTGAACCACAACCCCACCCCGGAAGAAATGCGCTACTGGGCGGAGAAACAGGGCATCAGGGTCTCCCAGACGACCGCGTTCACCGATGGCACCAAGTTGCAGATCGAGCAAGCGCTCATCGCCAATGGTTTGGGCGCCACCATCACCAGCCAAGGCATGACCGGCCTGGAAAGTGACAGCACCGAAAAGGCCGCCCGACTACTCGGTGACATGGCTGAGCACATCGGGCAACCAATCGCGGATTTCGTTGTCTCTCGCGGCCAACCGCCAGGGGTATTCATTACTGCCGCGCACGACGAGAGTGAATACGATATGTTGCGCTATATCAAAATGGGGGACGGCCCTCACTATGTGCTGCAACGCAACTACCACCTTTGCGCACTCGAAGTCGTCAAGACGGTACGACGGGTGCTCGGCGGCGGAAGCGTACTGCTCGACAATTCGGCACAGCCTCAAATCAGCGTCGCCGCAATCGCCAAAACACCATTGCGTCCGGGACAAAAACTGGTCCGCGCGATTGGCAGTTTCGAGGTTCGTGGCGAAGCCGTCCGCTTTCAGGACTGTCCGGATCATGTGCCCATCGGCATCCTGCAAAACGCCACCATGGTGCGCACGGTCGAACCTGGCGCCATCATTGACTGGGACGATGTCGCCTTGCCCGAATCACGTGCCGTCGAAATTGCTCATGCGCTGCAGGCTCCGTTCCGCACCACGGAACCTGTAGCCGCATTGTCTCACGCAAGTTGAGCCAGGATTGCTAACCCCGGATTCTTCTGCACCACAATCGCCGTGGACAAAAATATGGAACTCGAATCAACACGACTGGAAGCTGTCAAACTGTTGAAGCCGCGCGTTTTTGCCGATGCGCGCGGCTATTTCGTCGAAACCTGGAACCAGCGGACGCTCGACAATCTCGGCATCGATGTCAGATTCGTGCAGGACAATGAAAGCCTGTCGAAAAAAGGCACACTGCGAGGCATCCATTTTCAGCTGGAACACCCTCAGGGAAAACTCGTCAAGGTCGTCTGCGGCAAGGTTTTCGACATTGCCGTGGATCTGCGCCGCGACTCACCCACCTTTGGCCAATGGATCGGCGAAGAACTGTCTGGTGAGAACAAGAAGCAGCTCTGGATTCCGCCCGGTTTTGGTCACGCCTATCTGACGCTCAGTGACGAAGCGGTGTTCACCTACAAATGCACCGAATACTATTATCCCGACGATCAATACTGCCTGCGCTGGGATGATCCCGATGTGGCGATCGACTGGCCGGATCCCGATGGCGCCGAGCTGATTCTGTCGGACAAAGATCGCGAAGGTCTCTCTTTCGAAGCCCTCAAACGCCTGCTGTAACGCCAGCCGGGGAACGGTTCAGCCGCAGACCGCTTCAGTCCCTGGAATGATTGAGCCGGGGCGTCCGCCGTTGACGATCGAAACGGCGCCGGCGGTTCTCCAGCAAGCGCTGCTTGTCGGCCGCAGGCAAATCCCGCCAGCGCGCGCGCAATGCCTTGCGCTGCGCGGGCGGCAGTTTTCTGAACTGCTCAAAACGCTTGCGCAAACGTTGTCGTTTCTCGGGCGGCAGCCGCGAAAATCGCTCGAAACGCTGCTTCAACCGCTGCCGCTGCGCGGGCGTCATCTTGCGCCACTGTTGTAACCGCTGCCTGGCCAGTTCTCGCTGTTGAGGCGTCAAAGCGGCCCAACGCGCCGCACCCCGCGCCAGATTGTCGCGCCGTGATTCGGACAACTGATCCCAACGATCCTTGAACCCGGCCAACAACTTCTGCTGGCTGGCACTCAGTTCCCCCCAGGCGGGTGCCGCCAGCGCCACCTCCTGCCCACCGAGCAGCATCAGGCCCAGCAACATCAGTGCAGCGCGTCGGAATATCCACCAGCTACTCATCGTCATCAGTCTGTTCATCATCACTACGTTCATCGGGTGGGGCATCACGCTCCACCGCCCACAAAACCGGCTCGTCGAGCAACACCAGCAGATCATCCGTCTTATCCACAACCGCGCCGAGAAACTCCAGCAACTCGGGGTCCACCGCCTCTTCCGCAGGACCGCCAACCGGAAACAACAACAGCCAGCCCGGCAACAGCCATTGGCCACTAACCCGTGCCATCATGTGTCGAATCCAGCCAGAGATAGAAATCGAGATCCTCGAACAACTCCAGATCATCACCGGATGTCAGCAACTCGAGTGGCGGCGCACTGGCCAGATCCACAGTCTGTACCAGCTCATCACCGGTATGGATATTCAAGGCCACGGCAACCACCAACAGTACAGTCGCCAACGCCGCCACTGGTACTTGCCAGCGCAGCCGTGAACGACGCCGTAATTGCCGCAAGGCGGCCTCTCGCGCCTGATTGAGCCGTTGCAGAGTGGCCGCATCCATCGCCTCGAGCTCCTCGTCCAACGCCCGAGTCACCTTATCGGCCACGCTGCGTCCCGGATTGTGTCTATCGCCTTTCATAATGCGCTTCCAATACCTTTCGCAGCTGGTGCACCGCTCGCGAATAATGGGTCTTGACACTGCCTTCACTGCATTTCATCACTGCTGCCGTCTCGCTGACACTGAATCCCTCCCAGGCGCGTAACAGAAACGCCTGCTTCTGCCGCAAAGGCAACGCCTCGACCGCCCGCGCCATCTCCTCGCCAGCGACATCGAGCGCCAGCAAATGCTCGGGCAATGGCGCATCGGCATCAGCTACCCGAGCCACGGGATCATCATCGCCATCCTCATCATGGCGGGGCCGTAGCCAGCGCATCCATTTACCCCGACCAGCCCGCTGGCGGTGATGATCCATGATTCGGTTATTCAGAATCCGGTAGAACAGCGGCCGCCATTCCTCTGGTCGACGACCGGCATAGCGCTGCACCAGCTTCATCATCGCATCCTGCACCAAATCGAAAGCCTCGTCACGATCACCGATCGCCAACCGCGCCATCTGATAACCCTTGCGCTGTACTTCCATCAGGAATGCTTCCAGTGCCGATTCCTTGTCCAGCTTCGCCTCCCGGATTCCATCAATTGCTGAATCGATTACCCGCAATGTCAAAGCATACCCCCTTCAACTGATCCAGTCCCAGGCGGTGTCATGCATGGAACAACCTCAAACGCCACACGATGAAAAACGCCCATACTCAACATCGGTTGACAAGCTTTGGAACAGGAATAATGCGCAGTCAGTTATCAACAGCCCGAATCTGACGACGTCATTTTTTTGACAGATACGCCTGATACCCATCAAAATGGATCATAAATACATCATAACTATCTGAAATAAATAAATAATTAAGAATCGGTCAATTTTTGACCAATCTAACTCAGCCCCCTGAAAAAACAGTGTTTCGGCCCATTTCCAACGCCTTTGTCCACAAAGTTATCCACAGATTCTGTGGATAAGTGGTCGATTATCAGGAATGAGCTGCACCGTTCAACACGGTCAAAACGCAATAACGCAAGCCTGACCCCGGCGGGAAAGCCTGACCCCATCGGCAACCTCGGAGCAGCCCGGCGGGCAGCGGTCGTTCGCGGACGTCG
>Ga0256841_1003062_pt1 | contig 12760 bp, 8 predicted proteins | sample 356308metaG_FD_185971 | JGI IMG/M metagenome (GOLD analysis project Ga0256841, IMG submission 185971) | Hydrothermal vent microbial communities from Mid Atlantic Ridge, Atlantic Ocean - 356-308 | ecosystem: Environmental > Aquatic > Marine > Hydrothermal vents | place: Atlantic Ocean: Mid...
CAAACGCAACCGCGCGAAAATCGACGGTCGCACGCAGGAAATCCAGCGGTTGATCGGGAGATCGTTGCGGGTCGCCGTCGACATGGCCCGGCTGGGTCCGCATACAATTTACCTGGATTGCGACGTGCTCCAGGCCGACGGCGGGACACGAACGGCAGCGATCAACGGAGCGTGCGTCGCGTTGGTCGATGCACTGCGCGTCGGCCATCAGCGTGGTCTGTGGCCCGACAACGTGCTCGTCCAGCATGTCGGGGCCGTCAGCGTTGGAATCGTCGATGGGGTGGCGCTGCTCGATTTGGATTACGAGGAGGATGTCGCCGCCGCAGTCGATTGCAACCTGGTGATGACGGACAGCGGTCGCTGGGTGGAGGTGCAGGCCACCGGCGAAGAGGCGACGTTTGACGACGATCAGATGGCGTCGCTGATGCAGCTCGGCCGCTCGGGGATCCAGCGGCTCATCGCGGCTCAACGCGAGGCGACCCAATCACGGCAGTCGGAGTCGAGACGGTGAGGAACACGTTCCATACGACACGCGCGCCCCTCCGCTGGCCTCGCCGCTGGCCGGCGGTGGCGGTGTTCCTGCTGTTGTCGGCGGCGGTGGTGCCGGCACGAGGGCAACTTTTCGGGCACAAGGACGAGGACGTCTGGGCGGTGCGGTGCCTGACGCTGCGTGGCCCGAACCGCTTCAAGCAAGCGGAGGAATGTGCCGACCTGTTGCGGAAAGTGCGCGGGCTCAAGGCCAAGCTCGTTCGGGTGATCCACACCGAGCAGGACAGCCGGGTGTATTACGGTCGTTACCGGAAGGTCTACAACAAACGCACCGGCAAAGACAGGTACAAGCCCGATCCGCGTAAGGATCTCGCCCTGATCCGGCAACTTTCGATGGACATGCGCACCCCCACGGGCGCGGTACGACCGTACTGGCCGTTTCGCTATGCGACGGTCGAGACGCTGCCGATCGGCAAATCCCGGCATCCGGAGTGGCAATTGTGCAACGCGCCGGGGTATTACTCGCTCCAGGTCGCCGTGTTCTACGATAGCGGGGAGATGCGCCGTCGGCGTTTCGCTGCGGAGGAGTATTGCAAGCTTCTGCGCGACAAGGGCGAAGAGGCCTACTTCGACCACGGCGAGATCAACAGCTCGGTGTGCATCGGCGCGTTTCCGAAAACCGCGATCGAGACCTACCAGTACCGCGATCCGCTGACGGGTGTGATTCGCGTCAAGTCGCGCATCGTCGACAAGCGCATGCTCGAACTTCAGAAAAAATACCCCCACAACCTCCAGAACGGCCGCGTCATGTACCAGGTTTCGATCGACCCCAAGACGGGCCGGAAGATCCGCACACCGGACTCTTCGTTCCCGGTCATCATCCCGCACGAGAAGAAAGCCGGTGCTACTCGCGGCGTCGAGGGGGGCTGAGCGTGCCCGAGATTCTGCTCGCCACCCGCAACGCCGGCAAGATTCGCGAGATTCGATACCTCGGCCGCGAACTTGGTGTCCACTGGCGGAGTTTGAGCGAGTTTCCCGGTTTGCCCGACGCGGTCGAAGACGCCAACAGCTTTCCCGCCAACGCGCGAAAAAAGGCGTTGCACTTCGCCGGCGCTACCGGATTGCTCACACTGGCGGATGATTCCGGGTTGGTCGTCGATGCACTCGGTGGCGAGCCCGGCGTGCACTCCGCTCGATATGCTGGCGAACCCAAGAACGATCTGGCCAACAACCGCAAGCTGATCGCCAACCTGCGTGACGTGCCGCCCGACCGCCGATCGGCCCGCTTTTGCTGCGCCATGGCCTTGGCGACCCCCGGGCGCGTGCTCGCCGAAACGACCGGCTCGGTCGAAGGGAGCATTTGCGACGAGCCGCGCGGCGACAACGGCTTCGGCTATGATCCGCATTTCTTGTTGCCGGAGCTGCACCGCACCATGGCGGAGCTGAGTCGGGAGCACAAGCACGCCATCAGCCACCGCGGCCGCGCGCTGCGGGCGATGCTGGCGGAAATCGCCCGACTCTTCGCATCGGAATCGCGCACGCCGTAGTCCGTCGGCGTGCGGTGATCTATTTCGGCGTGACGTACCCCGGCACTTCTTTCTGCTCGCCGAAGAAAAACGCCTCCATGTAGGGTTTGAGCACCTCGTTGGCGGCATCGCTCGTGGGGTCGAGATGAAACTCGTTGATGATCATTCGCATCTGGTCGGTCCACATCTCCCACGCACGGGCGGACACGGACTCGGCTACGCGGCGGCGCATCTCCGGCCCGCCGATGAGCAACGCCATACGCAGCGCGCGGTCGCCTTCGGTGGTGTCGGGATCGATTGCAGGCAGCTCCTGGTTGAGCTTGACGCAGTGGACGGATTTTGCCGGCATGGGACACTCCTTGCATACACTTATATGGTATCAGGATTGTACCACATTGCCGGCCATCAGCCCATGCCCCCACCGCCCCGGCGTACCCGGAGGGCTCGGCCGCATCCTCTCGGCGACGCGACCCGTCGAACTCCGCGCTAGTCGTCGGTGTTGAGCGGAGGAGCCACCGGCGGGCTGAACAGCAGCATGGCCCGACCGGTCATGAACTCTTCGTTCGGGATCGGGTAATAGCTGGGCGAACCCACCGCGAGGTCCGGCAGCCCGTCTCCATCGAGGTCGCCGTGTCCCGCTATGGCCGTCCCGAACCCCTCCCATTGCGAACTGCCCGTCGCGACCCAGCCCTGGGCGTCGCACGTGCCGATGTCGTCGGCGGACAACGCCGGCGGCAGATCCTGCCCGCCGTAGATTACGTATACGTTGCCATGCTCATTTGCCAGTGGGGCGCCGATGGCGAGATCGTCATAACCGTCGCCGTCCAGATCGCCGGCGTCGACGAGGCTGGAGCCGAACTGGTCGAACTCGACGCTGCCCGTGATGCGCACGCCGGGAACCGCGGTGCCAACATCCGCAAGGTTGATAGCAGCGGGCAAACCCGCGGTCCAGGTGTTGAAGACAACGTATACCCGGCCACGATAATCGGCAATCCCGGGGGCGCCGATGACCACATCAGGGCGACCGTCGCCGTTGAAATCGAGCACGGCCAAGGCGCGCCCAGCGGTGCCGGAGATCGTGGAGAAGCGGGGGCCGGACTCGGGCGGTTCGCCGAGAAAGACGGTTCCCTGCCATTCGGTGCCCTGTTGGGCCAGATCGACGGTCGACGCGCCGGAGATCGACTCGCCGAGCACGAGATAGGCTTTGCCGGCACCGCCGTCGGCACCGGGCGCTCCGATGAGCATGTCGGCAGCGGAAATGCCGCTTCGCGTTTGTGTAAACTCGCCCGCATCGACGACGGTCGTGCCGGTCAGGTCTCGGGCGTTTTCCCCAAGCAGGCGAACGCCGGGGATCGAACGACCTACGTCCAACAAAGTACCTTCCGGCAACCCTTGCCCGCCGAACACAATCGCGACTTGTCCAGGAGAGGCATTCGGATCGCTGTAGAGATCGCCGGGGGCGCCGAGGGCGACATCGTTCCAGCCGTCGCCGTTGACATCTCCCAAGGCCGCGACCCAGATCCCGGCGTGGTCTTGGGCCCGGTCACCACGCAAAGCGGTTCCGTCTTCGGGCCAGACGGTGCCGTTGGATGCTGTGATCGTCGAGCCCCGGTAGAACCGCCCGGTGCCCTCCTCAGTGTCGGTCGAACCATAACTCTCGGCCGGGTCGCCGACGACGACATCGGCGATGGCCCCCGCGTTGGGATCGAACGGTCCGGCAAACGCTACACTCTGTCCCGCGTAGCCGGGAATGGTCTGACCCGTGATGTGGACCTGCAAGTCCGTGGCGGACAGATCGTGCGGCCAATCACCGTCCGCATCGGCGTGATAGTACGCGCCGCCTTCGTTGTCCCACCCCGTCGCCGGCTCGCCGATCAGCAAGTCGGCGATTCCGTCGCCGCCCAGGTCCGTCGAGATATCGAGACTCGCGCCGAACGCGTTGGCGTACCCTTCGGCGGCGTTGGGGTCCGGCGTGATGACACATACTTTACCCGCTGGCAACGTTGCGGCTTCGAAAGTGCCGTTGCGCCCACGAACGACGCAGATGCGCGGCCCGATGGTCGTGACGGTGGCGAGACCGTCGTTGATGGTTCCGCCCACGAAATAGGTTCCCCGCGGCACCGCGAAGATATCAGCGACGACTTCGCGGGTGTCCGGGTCATCTTCGGACAACCCCTGATCGAGAACCACCTCATTGCCGTTGAATACACCGTCGGCGTCGAGGAATATCGTGACGATCGCGTCGTCGTCCGGGTCGGAACCATCCCAGGTTACGTGGAAAAACTCGCTCACGTCGGCTGCGAATCCGTCCTGCGGGGCGACAATCCGCAGCGACGGCAACGCGTTGATGATGATGCGACCTGGTGCGGAGGCAGAAACGATCGTGTCGCCTGCTGCGTGCAGCTCTGCGCGCACGGTGTACGTGTCCGGCGGAACCTCGCTCGTGTCCCATGTGATCGCCATGACCCCTGCCGCGGGAGTGTCCGCGAGAATCACGACGGGGGTCGTGTTGGTGCCGGCTCCGTCGCCGTAGACCGCTACCGTGGCGCCTTCGGGGGCGTTGCCGGTGAGCACGTCGAATCCGATGACCGTGCCGGGGTTGACGCGCGCGTCCAGATCGAGCCCGCTGATGGCGATCGTCGCCGGTGGCGGGGGGGGCACCGATTCGGAAACGATAACGCGGCCTGGCGCCGGGTCAGAACGCAGCTCGATCCCGGAGGACGAAAGGATTCCGTAAATCATGTATGTGCCGGGTGTTACGCCGGCCGTGTTCCATGAAATCGACACACCGGCCGAAGCGGAGAGGCCGCCGGCGATCGTGATTTCGTTGCCGTTGGTGGGGTCGCTATCCGGGTCCGCGATGGCGGCGACGGTGGCGCCGGTCGGGGCGTTGGACGTTTCGATCGTGAACGCGACGACTTCGCCCGCGTCGATCGAGATATCCGTATCGAGTCCGGCCACGGCGACCGCAGGCTCGGCAGGTGGGGGTGGTGGGGGCGTACCGCCCTCTTCCTGCTCGACGGGTAGTCGGAGGGTGATGTCGATCACGTCGCCGCCGTCATAGTCGTGCCCCATGCGCAGGATTTGCGCATCGAGGGTGCGGGGTGAATCGCCCAGGAACGTGGCCTCGACGCGGATTTCGTCGGCCTGGTCTGGTCCGATAAGAATCGCTCGCGACTGGGCAGGAATCTTGCGAAACGAAAAATGAACCTGCTGCTCGGCGAGTGTCATCGTGACGCTACATTGGGCGTCGCGCGGCTCGGCGTTGGTGATCCGCAGGGTTATCGGATGGTCATGGGCCGCGGGGGAGTTCCGCGCGGGAGATTCGGCGTTACCCGCCCCTTCGCCAGCGACGTCACGCACGTTGGCCGCGTTTTGGTTGGGGCCGACGCCGCCGGGAAGATTGCTCAAAAAGCTCAAATCGCAGCCGGCGACGATGAACACCAGTGCCGCGATCGCGTATAGGCCTTTGTTCATGATCGGTTCTCGTGCTTTGCATTCGCAAGTAGCTGCGTGTGGGAGGACACAGGTTGCCCGCCGGGAAATGAACTTTCGCGACGTGACCGCCTCACACTTGAACCCCGCTCGTCCCGATGTTAACAGTAGCCGTTGGCGACAGCGAGGTCAACGGAAAAGCGTTGGGGGGCAGGCGTTTGCGGAGATTTGTCCCCGACTTGCGGGGTGTTTGATTGATGTGGTCCGGGTCGTGTATGATCCGGCATGGAGGGTGGCTCGCCCACCGAGAGGATCAGCCTTGTGAGAACGCGTCTGATAGGAATCGTGCTGGCGGGGTTTTGCGCCGCGATCGGCCATTCGCCGGCTGTGCGCGCGCAGGGAACGCAGCTCCAGAGACTTGTGAGCAGGCCCTCCACCCGTTCGGCTTCGACGCGTCTGGGACTTATCGGCGGAACCTATACGCGCCAATCGCGCATTCGGACACTCGATGCGGGGCGTGGCATATCACGGCAGTCGCGGCTGCTCGCAGGGGCCTCGTCCACCAATTTTTTCGGTGCGGCCCGAGGATCGTTCCGGTTGCCACCGCCGCCGTTGCCCCAGGCATTCCTGGGTCGTCCCTTGGGGGTTTCAGCGCCGCCGCGGTCTGTTCCTCCGTGGGCGTTGGGACAATCGGTCAATCCCGGAATCGCAGTAGCTTCCCGGCTGACACAGTCGGAGCGTTTCGACGCGCCGCTTCACGGTTTTTCTCAGGTCGAGGTGGACATCCCCGCGACGCCCTACTATGCGCCATCGCCGCCGGCGGATTCGTTTCACGCCTTCTTCGGCCTGGTTCCACCGAAAGTGAAACATGCGGCACGGGTTGCGGGATCGACGATCGACCCGATCGAAGCACTCCAGCGCGAGAATACGGCTTACGTCGCGTCGAAACTGAAGACCGCCGAGGCTCTTTTTGCCAAGGCCACAGCTCCGGGTGTGGAGAATCGCGAGCAACTCTTGGGACGGGCGCAACGCGTTCTCACCGCCGTGGTTCGCCTGAACCCCGAGGCGCACGAGGCGCGGTTGCTGCTCGTGAATACCGCCCTGATGCGTCAACATCTCATGGAGGCGCTGTGTTATCTCCAACAGCTTGTGGCCAACCGCCCGACGATCTTCGTCGAGGAACCCAACGTCGCGCGGTATTTCGGCGATTACCAGGCAGCCGGCACGGGCGATACGACGGCCGGACGATCGCGCGAGTTCGAGAAGCTGATGCGAGATCATCTCCGCGTCGGCGAGAACAACCCCGCGATGCCCGAGATGTACGCGATCCAGGCGTATTGTGCCTGGGGGCTCAACGATCGTGTGCGTTTGCGGCAAGCGCTCGACCGGATCAAGAACACGAGCTTCGCATCCGAGACCAGCGAGAAGATGATGCGCGTGCGTTATGCCTTGGCGGCGGCGCTACGCCGATAGCGATCGCTTCCCGGTCCCGGCCGCGCAAGCGTCGAGCGCGCGTGGCGCCGGCGTCGCCGGGGATTGCGAATCCGGCCGCAGGCCTACAGTGACTTGGAACCCATGACCGACGCCGAAAAACGAGACTTCGAAGTCAGCCGCATCGCGTGGTGGGCCCGCGCGCACCGGCTGTTTGTGGCCACCAGCGGGCACCTGCTGCTGTTTGTTCTGAGCTGGCTGATGGCGTTCGGGTTGGCGTACAACTTTTCCAAGCCCGAGGTGTGGTTCAACGTCTTTTTTCTCCCGCTGCTGCCCATTGTGGTGCTGGTCAAGTGGGCGATTTTCGGCGCGCTGGGGCTCTATCGCAGTTCGTGGCGTTATGTGAGCATGCGCGACGTCGTTCAGGTGACCAAGGCGGCGTTCATCAGTTTCCTTTGGGTATTCGGCATCTATTACGCGATGGTCAACGCGGAATACGTCGCCCAGCTTTTGGGGTATGCGGATTTCGCGTGGGAGCCCTTCGGCGGGCGCAATTTCCCCGATTCCGTGTTGATCCTCGATTTTGCCGGCACCATCGCGCTGATCAGCGGGGCGCGTTTCGTCGTTCGTCTCTACCACGAGGAGGTCCAGCCGGTCCAGGAGGGGGCCGCGCCGAAGCTGCTCATCCTCGGGGCCGGCGACGCCGGCGAGAACGTCGTGCGTGAGATCCTGCGCCAACCCGTGTTGCAGTATCGTGTCGAAGGCTTCCTCGATGACGATCCGACCAAGTGGGGGGCCAGCATTCACGGCGTCGAGGTGCTCGGTCCGATCGACAAGGTCAAGGAGGTCTGCGACGAGCTTTCGATCGACGAAATCCTGATCTCGATGCCTTCGGCGAGTCGCAAGCAGGTCCGCCGCGTCGTCGATCTGTGTCAGGGCACCAATCTGCGCTTCAAGACGCTGCCGGCGCTGGCCGACCTGATCACCGGCCGTGCCACCTACACGCAGATTCGCGATGTCGATATCAACGACCTGCTCGGCCGTCCGCCGGTGGAACTCGACACCGGCGAGATCGCGAAGTTCATCGATGGTCGCGTGGTCATGGTGACTGGTGCGGGCGGGTCGATCGGCTCGGAGATGTGCCGGCAGATCGCGCGATTCAACCCCAAGCGGCTCGTGCTCATCGAGCAAGCTGAGCAGCACCTGTTTGAAATCGACCGCGAGCTGCGGAGCCGATTCCCCGATATCTCCGTCGTGCCGTACATCGCCGATATCAGTGACGGTGGCCGGGTCGAGCATGTGTTCGCGGGCGAGCGTCCGACGGCCGTGTTTCACGCGGCCGCCCACAAGCACGTGCCGATGATGGAGATCAACCCCGGCGAAGCGGTGAAGAACAACATTCACGGAACGCGGACGGTCGCGGATGCCGCTGCCAAGTACGGCTGCGAGAAGTTCGTGATGATCTCGACCGACAAGGCGGTGAATCCGACGAGCATCATGGGCGGCTCGAAGCGCATCGCGGAGATGTACATCCAGGCCCTCAACGAGCGCGTCGAAACGCAGTTCGTCACCGTGCGGTTCGGCAACGTGCTCGGCAGCAGCGGGAGCGTGGTACCCATCTTCAAAGAGCAGATCGCCCGCGGCGGCCCAGTCACTGTAACCCACCCCGACATGGTGCGCTTCTTCATGACCATTCCCGAGGCGTCGCAACTGGTCTTGCAGGCGGCGTCGATGGGCCGGGGGGGGGAGATTTTCGTGCTCGACATGGGCGAACCCGTCAAGATCGTCGATCTCGCCCGCGACCTGATCACGCTTTCCGGGTTCCGCGTCGGCGAGGATATCGAGATCGTCTTCACGGGCGTTCGCCCGGGCGAGAAGCTTTACGAGGAGCTCTCGATCGAGGGCGAGGACGTCTCCCGGACGGCACACCCCAAGATCGGCATCTGGCAGAAACGCCCCGAAGACTGGGACCGCCTCGTTCCCGCGATCGAACGCCTCCTGGCCGAGGCCGACGAGCTGGACCGGGCGGCTGCCCGCCGGCGGCTGCACGACCTCGTGCCCGAGTTCTATGTGAAGCCGCCCCAGCCGTCGGCACTCGATGAGGCCGAGGGAGACCACGCCGCCACCACCAGCGCTGACGAAGCTGCCTGATACTCGTTCGGAAACGCCCGGTCGGAGACGCACGCGGCCACCCGCGGGCGGAGACCGATCGAAGGGCGACCGGTCTCCGAACCGCGAGCGCCGGCCCTTACTGCTGGTAGTGCGCGAGCAGCACGTTCAGATCGCCCAGATCCACACAGCCGCTGCCATCGAAGTCGGCGGCGAGGTTATAGGCAGCGTCGCCGGTGCACGCGCCGTAGCACGCCAGCAGGGTGGCGAGGTCGGCCAGGTCGACGTCGCCGTCGTTGTCAATGTCGCCGGCGGGCGACCCGGACCATCCGGCGAGTCGCGCCATCATCCACCAGAAGGCGCGTCCTTTGAGGTTGCAGATGATCGCTTGCGAGTGCGCGCAGGAACAATAGTCGCACAGCTCGCTGTCGGGATGGGCAGCGCACCACTCGCTGGGCCAGTTGCCGCCGTCGTAGTCGCCGTTGTCGTTGCAACCCAGTGGCAGGTACCACACCCCGTCAGGATCCCAGCTCTCGATGTCGGCGAAATCGAACAGCACCATGTTGTGATCGAGGGCGTACTGGCGGATCAGGTTGTTGTTGCGATTGAGGGTGCCGTCGACGCCGCTGCCGTCGGTGTGTCCGGTCATGAGGATGAATCGCATGTCGGGGTATTCGGTTTCGAACTGGTTCATCACGTCGAGGTAGTTCTGTACGGACGATTCGCTGTACCACGAGAGCTGCCCGCACCAGGACCACATCGAAAAGTTGTAATGCCCCGTGTCGGCGACGGCGCGGGTGCGGTTGCGGCCGTCGTCGCTTTCCCAGTAGTCCTCGGGGTTGATGTACGTTTCGGGCGGGTTGCCGTCGTACATGCGCAGGGCCGGTGGATCCTCTTCGGGAGGCAGGCCTTCGGTGCCGCTCTGGCGGCGTGCGAAGCTGTAGAACGGATGCTGGGTTTCGAGCAATTCGGCGCCGCTGTTGACCTGGCTGCCGTGCGACGTGTGGGCATAGTGGATCGTCAGCAGCTTCGCTTGTTCGATCCAGTACGCCGGCACCTGGCTCAGATCCGTGCAGGTGTGGTCGATGATGATCGGTTCGTCGGCCGTGGCCGGTGGGGGGGCGGGGAGCGCGGCGGCGAGCAGCGCTACGGTCAGAACTCGGCCAAGAGTGCATGCGAGGTGTTTGAACATGGTGTTCCCTCCTGAGCAAGAGTGTGTTGGGGGTGGGGAGGCTTCTTTCCCACCTTGCAAAACCAGTTTGTCGGCCTGCGCGAACCCGCGGCGTTCGGCGAAGCAGATGTCGCGTGGCGGCCACCCCGATCGACTGGTAGCAACACCACGCCAGCTTGCGCATCGGCGGCCGACTTCCGAAAACTTGAGGAAAAGTCGGCATTTTTCGCCGGTCGCGTCCGCCGGGAGACGCCGCCGCGGATTATCGGAGCGCCTTGTGGATTGCGGCCAGCAAATCGGAACCGCGGTAGGGTTTCTGCACGAACCCCGCCAACTCGAGCGCCCCGAGACGATGCACCACGTCGGATTCGTCGTACCCGCTGGTCAGCACGATGGGGACATCAGGGCGAATCGCGCGGAGCTCGCGAATGACTTCGGTTCCCCCTTTACGCGGCATGGTCAGATCCAGAAGTACGCAACTGATCGCGTCCATGTGTTGGCGGAACACGAGGATCGCGTCGTCACCGTCGGTGGCGGTCAACACTCCGAAACCGGCCTGCTCGAGCGTCGCGCGCACGACCGCGCGCACGCCCGGCTCGTCATCGACCACCAGGATCGTTCGTTCGCTCTCGGCGTGAACGGGTGGGGCGGCGGGAGCTGGTCGGGCGTCGCGGCGTTGCGTGGCCGGAGGAAGCAGCAGGCGAAACGTGCTGCCCCGGCCCGGTTCGCTTTCGACCGCCAGTGCGCCGCGGTGCCCGCGCACGATGCCAAGCACGGCTGCCAAACCCAGGCCGCGGCCGGTGAACTTCGTCGTGAAGAAGGGATCGAAGATGCGGGCTTTCGTGTCGGCGGTCATGCCGCAGCCGGTGTCTGCGACTTCCAGGAATACGTAGCGACCCGGGGGAGGTGGTTCCCCGACCGATGCCTGACTCAGGGTCGCCGCATCGCAGTCGCGGAGTCCGGTCGAAATGCGAATGAGGCCGGAGTGGTCGCCGATCGCTTCCGATGCGTTCGTGATCAGGTTCATGACCACCTGGCGGAGCTGGGTGGCGTCGGCCGCCACGGAGGGGAGATCCGGGCAGAAATCGTAGCGAATCGTGATTTTCTTGGAGATCGCGATTTCCAGCAGGTGCCCCATTTCGCGGACGAGCGCGTTGAGATCCACGGGCTCGGTGATGAAGCGGGCTTTGCCGGAATATGCCAGCATCTGGTGCGTCAGCTCGGCGGCGCGATGGGCGGCGTTCTGGATGCCGGCCAAGTAGTCACGCAGGCTTGACGACTCGCCGGATTCGTCCATCGCCAGTTCGGCGTTGCCCAGGATGCCGACGAGCAGATTGTTGAAGTCATGCGCGATGCCACCCGCCAGCAACCCGAGGCTCTCAAGCTTCTGGGCGTGCTGAATCTTCGCCTCGAGCTCTCGACGTTCTCGCTCGGCGCGGCGGCGCTGCGTTACATCGCGTCCGAGCACCACCAGCCCCATCGGCGTTCCGTCCCGGTGGTAGGTGGGAACCTTCACCACGTCGTAGATGTAGGTGCGCCCGTCGGAGCCGACGATCGTTTCGTCGCCGCGCGTCGGGGAGCCGGCTTCCCACGCTTTCCGGTCGGTCTCCCGACAAACCAGCAACGCATCCCGATACGCGGGGCTCAGCTCGGCGAGCTCGGTGTCCGTCTTGCCGCGGTAGTCCTTGTCATGGAGGTTGAACATCCGCAAGCCATACGCGTTCGCTTCCAGCCAGCGACCCTCGCGATCCTTGAAACAGATGAAGTCCGGGACGGCGTCGATCAGCGTGCGCAAGCGTTGTTCGCTGGCCCGCAGGGCGCGCTGTGCGATCATGAGGCGGGTGACGTCCATGCGGATTCCCGCCAAACGCGACGCATGGCCACGAGCATCGCGCCGCGTCACCTGCCCGCAATCGAGCACCCAACGCTCGCCGCCGGCCGATGGTGGCAGCCGGTGCTCGGATTGATACGACGCGGTGCGTCCCTCCGCGCAATCGCGTAGCCGGTTCATCGCTTCGGGGAGGTCATCGCCGTGAATCAGCGCTTCCCAGCCGTGAAAACGTTGCGCGGCTGATTCGTCTTCCGGCTTGTCCGGTGAGATGAAATCACACATCGTGACCTCGCCGGTGCCGGTATCCCACTGCCACCGCAGGATTGGGCATGGGCCGGGTCCCGACGCCGGATCGTCGGGATGATTCGCGGGCCGGTGTTCTGCCGAATTGCCGGCTCTGGCAGGGTTCATGTCGGCCAACTCCAGCGACACGTGCCGCGCGGGTTTGCCCAGGTATGATCGCGAACGTATCCCCGCTGATCCCCGGGTGTTCCAAGTCTTATGGTACCTGCTTCGCAAAGCGTGTAAACACGTTTTGGCCGGCTCACCGACTCCGCGCCGGGCGGGCCTTGTTGTACGATGGTGCCGTCATGAATGTGCTCGTCGTCAACATCGGAAGCACATCGTTCAAGTTTCGGCTGTTGGAGATGCCGGCCGAGCGAGCGCTCGCCAGCGGCACCATCGAGAACGTGGGCAAGCCCCGGTCGGACATCACCACTTGCGTCGGCGATACCGTTCCCGTCCATACGCAGGCGCATGTGGCCGATC
>Ga0256841_1003063_pt1 | contig 12758 bp, 7 predicted proteins | sample 356308metaG_FD_185971 | JGI IMG/M metagenome (GOLD analysis project Ga0256841, IMG submission 185971) | Hydrothermal vent microbial communities from Mid Atlantic Ridge, Atlantic Ocean - 356-308 | ecosystem: Environmental > Aquatic > Marine > Hydrothermal vents | place: Atlantic Ocean: Mid...
CGTCGTAGTCTACGATGAGCACACGCGCCAAACCGTGCGCGCGCAAAGCGTGTCGCGCGGCAATCGCCACGTTGTTCAGCAAACAAAAGCCCATCGCCTCGTCCGGCGTAGCATGATGTCCGGGTGGGCGCACAGCCGCGATACCACTTTGCGCCTCCCCGCTCAACACCGCATCCACCACACGCACCACCGCGCCCGCCGCCAAGCGTGCCACCCGATACGAAGCGGGCGTGATGTACGTATCCGCGCCCCACATCGCCAGACCGCCGAGTTTTTCCGTGCGGGCCAGCCGTGCCAAATAGGCGGGCGTGTGTACGGCGGTAATCGCCTCATCTGACGCCGCTTCAATCGGAACATGCAAGAGCCGCTCCCAGAGCCGATCTCGGTGTAATTGCTGCACAACGGCTTCCAACCGCGCGGCGTTTTCCGGGTGCTGCGGCATGGTATGCGCGGCAAAGCGTGGATCGGTGGCGAAAGCAACGGATGACATCAACTCTCCTCGGCACGGTGATCTTTCCGTCAATTCTACACCAATCCAACCCAAAACAACGAGCGGCTCATGCCTTTCGTATGAGCCGCTCGTCTTGTGTGTGCAAACCCGAGCCGATCAGTCAGCAGAAACCAGCTCGGCGGTGACGCGCTCGGCCACGTCTTGCGTGGCGGTGGTGTCCTCGCGGTCGCTGCGGCGCACCGACCACAAGATCAGCGCAATCGAAAGCACAATGCCCACGATGACGCCCCAACTGTAGCCTTCATATTCCACCACCAGCGGAGCGGTGATCAACGCGACCAAGTTCATCACCTTGATCATCGGGTTGAGCGCAGGCCCTGCAGTATCTTTGAGCGGGTCGCCGACTGTGTCGCCGACCACGCTGGCTTTGTGGTTTTCGCTGCCCTTGCCGCCGAAGTTGCCGTCTTCGACGTATTTCTTGGCGTTGTCCCAAGCGCCTCCCGCGTTCGCCATGAAGACCGCGAGCAACTGGCCGGACATGATCACGCCCGCCAAAAAGCCACCGAGCGCTTCCACTTTCAAAAGCAGGCCGACGGCAATCGGCGCAAGCACCGCGATCAAGCCCAACGGCACAAGTTCTCGCTGCGCCGAGCGCGTGGAAATGGTCACCGCGCGCGCATAGTCCGGCGTCTCTTCACCCGCCGCAATCTTCGGGTTGCGCAATTGGCGCCGCACTTCGGCCATGATCTCACCGGCGGCACGGTTCACCGCTTTGATCAACAAACCGCTAAAGAGCAACGGCAACGACCCGCCGATCAGCAGGCCGACAAAGACAATCGGGTCGGCCAGATTGACGATCTCCTTAAAGTTCGGGTCAACGCGCTGGATATCGGAAAAGAAGCTGCCGAAAAGCGAAACTGCCGCGATGACCGCCGAGCCAATCGCCACACCTTTGGTGATGGCTTTGGTGGTGTTGCCTGCGGCGTCCAAGTCGGCCATGATCTGGCGCGCGGGGCCGCTCATGCCGGAAAGCTCGCCGATGCCGTTGGCGTTATCGGCAATCGGGCCGAACGTATCCATGCTGACGTTGTTGCCGGTGTGTGAAAGCATCCCCACGCCGATCAGCGTCACGCCAAAGAGGATGTAGTTATAGCGGTGTACATCCGGCACTTCGTGCATACTGACCACAAAGAGCGCGCCGACCATAATCCACATCGCCATAAAGAAGCCTTCGACGAAGTGGTTACGGAGCTTGCCGCGAATGATCATCGCCACCGCAAGCGCCGCGCCCGCCAACACCACCGGCAACTCCCAATCGTTGGGAAAATCGTAACTATAGACCAGAATCGAGGCGGTCAGGCTGGCAATGATCACGAAGATGGCCCACACGCTAGAAAGATAGCCCAACGAAAGCCCTTCTAAGATCACCGAGGCGGGGCCGAAGCGCGTTGCGGCGGAGATGGTGCGAACGCGCTTGCTCTTGTCGCTGGTGGCGTAGGACGTAAGCGGGTTGAAAGTCACGGCCAAAGCCACCCCCACCGCGACCAGCGTCGCCAGCGAAAGTTGCGCGGCATAGAGCCAGGCCAAGAGGAAGGTGGAGATGATCGTGATGCCGCTGGAAAGCTCGTAGCTTTTGTACATAGCTTCTTCGGCGTCGTCCACGTTCCACATCGAAACCGCATACGTTCCCACAATGGAACTCACCACGCCAATCCCGCGCACAAGCAGCGGCAACACAATCCAATACAGCTCGCCGTTGATCGCCGTCAGCGCCAAGCCCAAGATCAAGCTAGAGACGATGGTCACCTCGTAGGACTCGAAAATGTCCGCCGCCATACCGGCGCAGTCACCGACGTTGTCGCCGACCAAGTCCGCCACCACCGCCGCGTTACGCGGGTCGTCCTCTTCCATACCGGCCTCGACCTTGCCGACCAGGTCTGCGCCCACATCTGCCGCTTTGGTGTAGATGCCGCCCCCCACACGCATAAAGAGCGCCAGCAGCGTCCCGCCGAAGCCAAAGCCCAGCAACACGTCCGGCGAGGCTTTGCCGAAGATGATAAAAATGGTCGTGCCGCCCAACAAGCCCAAGCCGTCGGTCAACATGCCGGTAATCGTGCCGGAACGGTAGGCGATCTTCAGCGCTTCTTGATAGCCACCGCGCTCAGCCGCCGCCGCAACCCGCACGTTACCCTGTACCGCCATATTCATCCCGAAAAAGCCCACCATCGCCGAAAACGAAGACCCCATCGCAAAGGCCAGCGCGCGGGCGATAGCGATCACAATACGCGCCTTGTCTTCATTGCCCTTGAAATATTCGTAGGCTTCCGGTGTGGGTTTGACCACGAACACGCTCAAGAACATGGCGACCGTCAACAGCATAATCATCACGGCCACCGTGCGGAGCTGCGTGCGCAAATACGCATTCGCCCCATCACGGATATATCCCCAATGGCGTTGCATCTCTTCTGTGCCCTTGTCGGCGGAAATGACATAGTTCCGCAGCCAAAAAGCATAGGCGAGCGCAAGACCGGCGATCCCCAGCACAATGAAAATCATTACTTGTTCGAAAACTTCAATATCCATTTGGAACATTTACGAACACCCCTCCTAAACGGAACAAGCCAACAAAACGATAGTTTTGGGGCGTCAGTTTGCCACAGGGCCAGGCTTTCGGACACGCTAACCGCGTTAAGTCGCCCATGCAAACTCACAGAGTCGCATTTTACCCTGAAGCGTTGGGGCGCGGCAACAAATTCGCCGCCCTATATTTTCCTCATGGAATAAATACAGAGCGGCGAAAGGCGAAGCGGAAAAACCAGCTCGGCCTAATGCACAACTGCCGTGATGTCTTTGATCGCGCCGCGTTCGGCCCAATGGCGCTCATCCTCGCTCGGCGGCTCAATCTTGGCAACGCGCACTGCTGCCATTTTGTAGTCCGGGATTTTGGCGCGCGGGTCAATTTTATCGATGGTCAGCTCGTTAGCGGCGGCCTCGGCGAAGTGGAAGGGTACGAAAAGCGTCCCAACCGGTGAGCGCCCCGTCACCAACGCGCGGCACACAATCCGACCGCGCCGTGAAGCCACCTCCACCCAATCGCCCGTTGCGATCCCCAGGTGTTCGGCGTCTTGCGGGTGAATTTCCACGACAGGGTCGGGGTAGATCGCGTCCAGTTGTGAGCGGCGGGTCATCGTGCCGCCGTGCCAGTGGAAAAGCACGCGACCGGTGCTCAAATGGAAGGGATAATCTTCGTTCGGCAGCTCGCTTTCCATCGTGAACTCCAGCGGCCAGAATTTGCCTTTGCCACGCGGCAAGCCATCGGCGAAAAGATACGGCGTGCCCGGGTGGTCAGGCGTGGGGCACGGCCAGTGTACGCCGCCTTCGCGCTCGATACGCTCGTAGGTGATGCCGTAAAACTGCGGCGTGACTCGGCGCATCTCCTCCCAAATTTCCTCGACGCTGGCGTAATCAAAGCCGGCGCTTTGTTCCACGCCGAGCAATGTCTCCATACGCCGCGCCAGATCGCTGACGATCTGCCAATCCGGGCGAGATTGGCCGACCAGCGGCAACACAGGGCGGATGCGCTGGATGCGGCGGTCGCTGTTGGTGAACGTGCCGTGCTTTTCGGCAAAGCTGGCAGCGGGCAAGATCACGTCGGCGTACTCAGACGTTTCGTTGGGGAAAATATCAATGCAAACCAAGAACTCCAACGCCTCGAACGCACGGCGGGCGTGCTCCAAGTTCGGCTCGCTCATCAGCGGATTTTCGCCCAGCAGCACCATCGCGCGCGTTGCCCCCGTCAGCGCACCATCTACGATCTCGGTCACGGTCAACCCGGGCGTAGGGGAAAGCTCGGTGTGCCAAGCCGCCTCGAACTTGGCGCGCGCCTGCGGATCGTCCACGCGCTGATAGCCCGTGTAGACGTTGGGCAAACCACCGCAGTCCGAGCACCCCTGGACGTTGTTCTGTCCGCGCAAGGGGTTTAGCCCTGTGCCGGGTTTGCCCAAGTTGCCGGTGAGCAACGCCAAGTTTGCCAACGAGAGCGTGTTTTCCGTGCCGTGCACGCTCTGACTGATGCCCATGCCCCAATAGATCGCGGCGTGGTCGGCAGAAGCGTACAGCCGCGCTGCTTGGCGGATTTTTTCCGCCGGAACGCCGCTTATCTGCTCGGCCCATTCCGGCGTAGAGTCGGCAATAGCCCGCGCGTATTCCTCAAAGCCTTCGGTGTGCGCGGCGATAAAGGCCTCGTCGTAGAGCTTTTCGGCGACGATCACGTTTGCCATCGCTTGGAAGACGGCCACGTCCGTCCCGGGTTTTTGTTGCAGCCAGAGCGTGGCAAATTGCGTCATTTCGATCTGGCGCGGGTCAACCACAATGAGCTTAGCCCCGTTTTGGCGGACGGCTTTTTTCATAAACAAGCTGATGACGGGGTGCGTTTCGGCGGTGTTGCTGCCGGTGATGATGAAGGTATCCAGGTGCTCCATTTCCGCGATGCTGTTGCTCATGGCGCTAGAGCCGATGGAAAGTTGCAGACCGGCCACGCTGCCCGCGTGACACAAGCGCGCGCAATGGTCAACGTTGTTGGTCTTGAGCACCGCGCGAATCCACTTTTGGAAGACGTAGTTATCTTCGTTGGTGGCCTTGGCCGAGGCAAACGCGCCGACGCTGTCGCCGCCGTGTTCGCGCACGATAGCGCTCAGCCGCTCGGCGACCAAGTTCAGCGCCTCGTCCCAGCTCGCCTCGCGCAGCTCCCCACCCTTGCGGTCGCGGATAAGCGGGGTGCGCAGACGGCGCGGGTGCGTGGTAAAGTCCAACCCGAAGCGTCCTTTAACGCACAAACGCCCGTAGTTGGGCGCCACGTCGAAGGGCGCTTCCACACGATAGATCAAGTCGTCTTTGACGTACAAATCCAGTTGGCAACCCACGCCGCAATAGGGGCACGTGGTGCGCACAATGCGGTCAGGGGACACAGATTCACGTGTTGACATAGGACGCTCCAAAAAATGGCGTGTAAATTCAGTAGTTCGGACTATACTAGTGTAGCAAACTTTTTCGGTTCAAGACTTTTTTGCCACAGAAAGGCTCGCCCATGCCAAGAGAATTAGCGGACATTCTGCAGCGCTACCAGGGGCGCGGGCGCGAGGCGCTTTTGCCGCTGCTGTGGGAGGTGCAAACCGCGTTCGGGCACGTGGACGCGGCAGCGGCCAGAACGATCTCCCAGACACTGCGCGTTCCGGAAGCGGACGTTTACGGGGTGATCGGCTTCTATACGCTCTTCAATGCTCTGCCCGAGGGCGAAACCACCGTGCATATCTGCACCGATCCGTCGTGCGCGCTGGCGGGCAGCGAAGAGCTGCTCGAACACACTTGCCAGGCGCTGGGCGTCCAACCCGAGGAAACCGCGTCGGACGGACGTTTTACGGTCAAGCGAACAACGTGCCTGGGGCTTTGCGAACACGCGCCGGCGGCGCTTGTCGCGCGGCGCGGCGAGGGATTGCACAGCGTGGCGCCTGCAGACGCGCAAACGCTGCTCAACGGAGCAAAAACCCCCGCCCGCGCCGACACACTCGGCGGCAAAGCGCACATTTTCCTCGGCGGGGCGGCTGGCGAGCGCGCCCAATCACTCGCCGAATACGGCGACTACGCCGCGTTGCGCCGTGCGCTCACCGAGCTGACACCCGAGCAAGTCAGCGCGGAGGTGGAGGCGGCGGGCTTGCTCGGACGCGGCGGCGCGGCCTTCCCCACCGGGCTTAAGTGGAAGTTCACGCGCGAGGCGCTCGCTCAACCGCACTACGCGATTTGCAACGCGGATGAAAGCGAGCCGGGCACCTTCAAAGACCGCGTGCTGATGGAACACAAGCCGCATCAGGTGCTAGAAGGATTGGCGTTGTGCGCCTACGCGATAGGAGCGCAGGAGGCGTACATCTTCATTCGCGGCGAGTATCCCGAAGCCGAGGGACGCTTGCGAGAAGCACTGGCCGAAGCTGAGGCGGCGGGCTTGCTCGGGGAGCGCGTGATGGGCACGGATTGGTCTTGCCGTGTGGAAATTCGGCGCGGGGCCGGCGCGTATATCTGCGGAGAGGAAACGGCGCTCTTCGAGGCCATCGAGGGCAAACGGGGCTACCCTCGGCTCAAGCCGCCCTACCCCACGACCAACGGCCTTTTTGACCGCCCCACCGCGATCAACAACGTGGAAACACTCAGCGCCGTTCCGGCCATCGTGCGCCAGGGCGCGGGATGGTTTCGGCAATGGGGCACAGAAAAAAGCAGCGGGACCAAACTCTTTTCGGTGAGCGGACACGTGCGGCGTCCGGGCACGTATGAAGCGCCCTTCGGCGTGACGTTGCGCGAGCTGTTGGAAGGCGCGGACTATTGCGGCGGGGTGCAGGGCACACTGCAAGCCGTGCTGCTTGGCGGGGCGGCGGGCGTCTTTTTGCGCGCGGACGAGATCGACGTGCCGCTGACGTATGAGGACTTGCAGACGCTCGGCGCGACGATGGGATCGGGCGCGGTGATGGTCTTTAACGACACGGTAGACTTGCGCGAGGTGTTGCGCGAACTGGCGCGCTTCTTCGCGCATGAGAGCTGCGGCAAGTGCTATCCGTGTCAGTTCGGCACACAGCGTCAGTTGGAAATCCTAGAGCGGCTGGACGCGCCGCTTCCGGGCGACCGCGCCCGACTGCTGGATATCGGCCACACCATGACCGAGGCGTCACTCTGTGGACTGGGCCAAACGGCGGCCTCCGCTGTGCTCAGCGCGATGAGCAAGTGGCCGCAGCTTTTCCCGAGCGAATAGGAGCAAGCGATGAGCGAAAGACCCCAAACCGTGACGCTGACCATTGACGGGCAGGAAGTAACCGTGCCCGTCGGCACAACTATTTTGGAAGCGGCGCGCGCGCTTGATGTGCATATTCCGACGATCTGTGAACACGAGGCCACCACCTCCGAGGGGCTGTGCCGTATCTGTGTAGTGGACGTGAACGGCGGGCGGCTGTTGCAGGCCGCATGTGTCACCGAGGCGCGCGACGGCATGGTCGTAGACACACGCAACGAGCGCGTCGAGCGAAGCCGTCGCACCGTGCTGGAGATGCTCAACGCAAGCGTGGATCTGAGCCAAGCGCCTGAAGTCCAAGATATGCTGGACGAGTACGGGGCCGACCGTGAACGCTTCCCGCAAGCGCTGCGCCGCGAACACGCGCTGCTCGACGACAATCCATTTTATGTGCGCGACTATAGCCAGTGCATTTTGTGCTGGCGCTGTGTGCAGGCCTGCGGCGAGGACGCACAATACGCCTTTGCGCTCACTCTGAGCGAGCGCGGCTTCCACACGCGCGTGGCGACGGCCTTTGACGCGCCCTTGCCGGAAACGGCGTGCGTTTTTTGCGGACAGTGCATCGGCGTTTGCCCCACCGGCGCGCTGAAGCCCAAGATCGAGTTCGAGTTGGAGCAAGGCTGGTCGGTGGAACAGGTCCGCGAGCACCTGGGGCAAGCGCGTAAGCGGCGCAAGCGCGCCTAGCTGTGCGCGATGAGGAGCACAGACCCAAACCCACTGCCGAGCGGCGCACAACCTTACACCTATTGGGAGTGGCACGGCGGGCAGGTGCATGAGGTACACGGCGGGCTGGTCAGCGAAACACGGCTGGCCGTGTACCTCAACGGGCAGTTGCTGGCCGCGCTGATGTGCAGCCCGCTGGAGATCGAAGCGCTGGCAGTGGGCTATGCGTACAACGCGGGGCTGCTAAGCACACGCGCGAACTTGCGATGGTTGGGCGCCAACGCACGGGGCAATGTGGTTGATCTGTACATCTGGCCGCCACCGCCGGCCTTGCCCGCTCCGCGCCTGATCACGTCAGGGTGCGGCGGAGACGGCGTGCAGGCGCTGGTTGAGGCGTTCCCCCCGCTGGAAAGCACGCTTGCCGTAACGCCGCAGGTGATCACGCGGTTGCTACGCGAGCTGGACGGGGCAGCCCGCCTTTATCAGGGCGTGCGCGGCGCGCACACCTCGATCCTGGCCGACGTGGACGGGCTGCGGCTGGCCGCCGAGGACATCGGTCGGCATAACACGCTGGACAAGTTGGCGGGCCGTGCGTTCCTGGAAGGCACACCTACACGCGACCACATCTTGGTTTCCAGCGGGCGGATCAGCTCCGAGATGGTGTTCAAGGCGCGGCGCATGGGCGTTCCGATTGTCGCCAGCCGCACCGCGCCAACCAGCGCCGCAATCCATTTGGCGGAGACGTGGAACATTTGCGCGGTGGGCTATCTGCGGCGCGACGGAATGCGCGTGTACACACACCCGCAGCGTCTGGGGCTGGCGGTGGCGCGCTAACGGAGGGGAGCGTGGGCGATCGGCAAACGCGCGCTGCATGGGAACGTCCGCCGTCGGCGGGGCGCGCCGCCCGTGCGCCATTCGGCGCACTACGCGCGGCGGATGCCGCGCGTCAGCCGCGCGCAGCGCGGCTCGGCGGCGCGCCCAAGGCGTCCACTCGCCGCAAACGCCCCATTGCGAGAAGACGGGGCGACTGCTAAACTCCAAGCGGCAACGAACACGCAACAGGGAGGCGGCGTAGCACGCCGCAAGGTGTAGATCGTGCGAAAATTCGGGCTTGTGGCGCTGATCGTAGCGCTGGCATGGAGCGCGGCAAGCGTCCGCGCGCAAGACGAGGGCGTGATCGCTGTGATCACCTCACCGACCGAAGGGCAACAGCTTTTCGGGCTGGTGAACATTGTTGGCAGCGCCCAATACGCGGGTGGATTTGACAGCTACACATTGGAATACAACGACCAGAGCGACCCCAACGCGCCCTGGCTGCTTGTGCAACCGCGCGTACAGCAACAAGTCGCCAACGACGTGCTGGGCACGTGGAACACCGAGGTTGTGCCGGACGGGTTTTACCGTTTGCGGCTGCGCGTCTTTTTGCCGGATGGCTCGGTCGGCGGTGAGTTTGTGGTTGGCAATCTGCAAGTGATCAACAGCGCGCCCACACCCGTCCCTACAGTGGCCGAGGCGAGCGGCGCGGCGCAGCTCACGCCGACGGCTGGGCCTTCCCCTACCCCGCTGATCCAACAACCGCCGAGCAACAATCCGGCAGCGGACACGACGGGCGGCGCAAGCGTCGCCGAGCCGACCTCCGCGCTGGCCCTGCCAACCGCGATCGCTGCGCCGCGCACGGTGCGCCGCGTGAACTTTGCGCGGGTGCGCTCGGCCTTTTGCAGCGGCGTTTATCTGGCGTTGGGTGTGTTCGGCGTGATGCTGATCTACCTGGCCGTGCGAGGCCGACTGCGTCCGCGCGCACAACGTTGGATGTGGCAGATTCAAGACAACTTCGACCGCGACGAGCCATAAACCTCTATGAGCAACGAACGCACGCTGATCGTCGGGCTGGGCAACCCGGGCGCCGAGTATGCCAACACGCGCCATAACGTAGGCTTCCGCTGCGTGGACGCGCTGGCGGCTGCGCATGGGCTGGAGTGGGCACGGCGCAAAAAGTCCAAGGCGCGCGTGGCCGAAGGGCGCATCGCGGGGCGGGCGGTGTTGCTCGCCAAGCCGCAAACGTACATGAACCTCAGTGGGAGCAGCGTCCAAGGGCTGGCCGCCTTTTACAAAATCCCTGCAGAGCGGATTTTGGTCATTTTCGACGACATGGATATTCCGTTGGGGACGTTGCGTATTCGGCCCAAAGGCGGCTCGGGCGGACACAAAGGCATGGCGGACATCATCCGCAAGCTGGGCACGCAAGATTTTCCGCGCATCCGCTTCGGCATCGGGCGCCCGCCGGAGCGCATGGACCCCGCCGCATACGTGCTGCGACCGTTCCGCGCCGAGGAACTGCCACTGGTGACGCGCACAGTTGAGCGCGTGGTGAGCGCTGTAGAAACGTGGCTGGCAGAGGACATCAACGCGGCCATGAACCGCTACAACGGCGCTGAGCCGCATCCCTCCACGCCGCCCCTACCCTAAGCGAAACGACCTCCTATGTACCTCAGCGGACTTTTGCGCTTCTTACGTCAAACCGAAGCCTACCAAGAGCTGGTTTATAGCTTGCGCGCGGGCGAACCCGTCCCGGACCAGCACATGCCGCGCGCCGCCACGCCGTATCTGCTGGCGGCGCTGGCCGAAGACATCGGGCGTCCGATCCTGGTGCTGAGCGGACCTCCAGAGCGCGCCCACACGCTCAGTGAACAGATCCCCGTGTGGCGCACACTCCGTTCCCCAACGCTGCGCTTCAGCGAACCCGGCGCGCCTTTTTACGTGCGCGCGCCCTGGCCCGCGTCCACCATCCACGAGCGGCTGAGCACGCTCGGCGCGCTGGTGAAGCCGATCAATTGGCGGAGCGAGGACGCAGAAGCTCCCCAACCGCTGATCGTCGCCTCGGCTTATGCGCTGATGGAAAAGACGTTGCCCGCCCGCGAGTTCCGCGCGCGCTCGCGGCTGCTGCGCGTGGGGATGCGCGTGGAAATGGAAAAACTGCTGCGCACCTTGCAGCAAATCGGCTACACGTCCGCCTCGGTGGTCGTGGAGGCGGGCACGTTCAGTCGGCGCGGCGGGATCGTGGATGTGTACCCCATCACCGCCAACGCGCCCGCGCGGATCGAGTTTTTCGGCGACGAGATCGAAAGTCTGCGCACCTTTGCCCCCTCCACGCAACGCTCCCAAGAGCCACTGAAGCAGGTGGTCATCACGCCCGCGCGAGAGGCGCTGCCGCTGCACACGCCCGCGTTGGCCGAACGTTTGCGAGACTGGTTCGCCGCGCTACCCAAAGATGACCCCGCTTCTCCCGCTTCGGACTACGAGCCGCTGAGCTTGGGCGCGACCTTCCCGCAGATGGAATTCTATTTGCCGCTGCTTCACGCTCAGCTCGCCAGCCTGCTCGCCTACCTGCCGGAAAACGCGCTGATCGTGGTGGAAAACTGGGGCGCGCTGCAAGACGCGGTCGAGACGCTGGAAGAGCAAGCCGTGCGCACCCGTCAGGAACGCGAAGCGGCGGGATATTTGCCACCCAATTACCCCATCCCGTACATGACATGGGCAGAGCTGCAAGACGAGCTTTCCTTCCGCGACGTGCTCCACCTGGGCGCGCCGAGCACACCGTCCACGCTCGGCAGCGCGCCGACGGTCGGGCAGCTTTTCGCGCCGCAACAACGCTACGGTGGGCAGTTGCGCCGCTTGATGACCGCCATCGCCCAGCATTACGACCAAAGCGAGACCATCGTGGTTGTGACGCCCCAAGCTCAACGCCTGGCCGACTTGGCGAGCGAGCAAGGCCTTACATCGCGTGTGCGCACCTCCTACGTTCTCCCCTTCGGGCCGACCAACCCGCTGACCTTCATCGAGCAAACGCTCAGCGAAGGCTGGCAACTGAGCGCGCCGGAAGGCACACTGCACATCCTCACCGACGCGGAAATTTTCGGCTGGCAGCGCGCCGAGCCGCGCCGCCGCCCTCACAAACGCGCCACCGCGCCGGAAGAACACTTCGCGGACTTGCACGCGGGCGACTACGTGGTGCACACCAACTATGGCATCGGGCGCTTTGTCGGCTTGCAACGCCGCACGCTGGACGGCCACGAACGCGAGTACCTGGTGGTGGAATACGCGGGCGGGGACTTGCTCTACGTGCCGATCCACCAAGCCGACCGCCTGACGCGCTACGTGGGCGTGGGCGACCAACCGCCGCAAGTGCATCGGCTGGGCACGCCGGATTGGCAGCGCGCCAAAAAGCGCACCCAGCGCGCCGTGCAAGAAGTGGCGCGCGAGCTACTGGAGCTTTACGCCGCACGCGAACACGCCCCTGGACACGCCTTCAGCCCAGATACCCCTTGGCAACGCGAACTCGAAGCGTCCTTCCCCTATCTGGAAACCGAGGATCAGCTCCGCGCGCTGCACGAAGTTAAAGCGGATATGGAACGCCCCCGCCCAATGGACCGCGTCATTTGCGGCGACGTAGGTTACGGCAAAACCGAGGTGGCGTTGCGCGCAGCCTTCAAGGCGGTGGCGGACGGTAAACAGGTTGCCATGCTCGTCCCAACCACCGTGCTCGCCCAACAGCACTACAACACCTTTCGCCAACGGTTGCACGCCTTCCCGATCACGGTGGAAATGCTCTCTCGCTTCCGCACGCCCGCCGAACAGCGCCGCATCCTGCACGGGCTGGCACAAGGCACAGTGGACATCGTGATCGGCACACACCGACTCTTGCAAGGCGACGTGCAGTTCAAAGATTTGGGGCTGCTGATCATTGACGAGGAACAGCGCTTCGGCGTGACGCACAAAGAGTATATCAAGCAAATGCGCACCGAAGTTGACGTGCTC
>Ga0256841_1003064_pt1 | contig 12755 bp, 12 predicted proteins | sample 356308metaG_FD_185971 | JGI IMG/M metagenome (GOLD analysis project Ga0256841, IMG submission 185971) | Hydrothermal vent microbial communities from Mid Atlantic Ridge, Atlantic Ocean - 356-308 | ecosystem: Environmental > Aquatic > Marine > Hydrothermal vents | place: Atlantic Ocean: Mid...
CGCGGCATCGGCGGGCTGTTCTTCGACGACTACAACGAAGCCGGCTTCGAGCGCAGCTTCGCCTTCATGCGCAGCGTCGGCGACCACTACGTCCCGGCCTACGCGCCCATCGTGGAGAGGCGCAGGGACCACCCCTGGGGCGAACGCGAGCGCGACTTCCAGCTCTACCGGCGCGGCCGCTACGTGGAGTTCAACCTCGTCTACGACCGCGGCACCCTGTTCGGCCTGCAGACCGGCGGCCGCACCGAGTCCATCCTGATGTCGCTGCCGCCGCTGGTCCGCTGGCGCTACGACTGGCAGCCGCAGCCCGGCAGCCCCGAGGCAGTCCTCTACGACACCTTCCTCCAGCCCCGGGACTGGGTCTGAGGCTCGGGCCGGCGCAGCCCGTGGCCCGGCCCGCCGATGATCATCTGCAGTTCCAGGCGCAGGCCGGGCGTGGGCCGAAAATCGTCGTCGTTTCGGAACACCAGCCGCGGCGCCGCTTCGAAGAACAGCCAGCGCCGCCAGATCTGCTGGCGGTAGCGCAGCCGCAGGCCGGTTTCTTCCAGGCGGTGGCGCGGCGAAGTGACAAAACGGTTGGTGGCTTCGTAGATCAACGCCCGTTTCCGGTCCAGCCGCTGGCTGAACTGGAAGTCGGAATCGATGCGCACCCCCGCCTGGTCCTCACGCCAACCCGCCTCCGTGGTCCAGCGAAAGAAGAAGGGGTCCGCGAACACGCGGTCGAAATCGACCCGCGTCCTGGATTGCCAGCCGCGCCGCGTGCCCCAGAACAGGCTTTCGGTGAAACGCGCCAGCCAAGGATCGAACTCCAGCGTCTTGCGGTAACGCGGGCCGGTGAACAGCTCGCGGTCGCCGCCCAGCCTGGCGCCCAGGCGCCAGCTGAAATCGGTGCCCGAAGTCGCCTTCACCGAGTATTGCAGGCCGGCCGTGGCTTCCTGGCTGGCGGCGAACGTCGTGTCACGGATATCCTGCTCCTGCAGCGGCCGGTCCGCGTCGTCGCGGCTGATGATCAGCTTGAGTCGCCGCCGGGTGCGCGGCAGGGTGATGCGGGCGTTGACCCGGCCCTTGAACCTGGCGCGCTCGCCCGCCTCCAGCAGCGCGCCACCGGACAGCTTGACGCGCGAATAGGCCGCTTCCTGCTCCACGCGCGGGTCGTCGAAGAAGGCATCGAACCAGCGCGCGGCGGCGTTCACGGAATCGCTCAGCACGTCATGGGCAACATCGACCGCCGACGACTCCGGCGCGGCGGCCGCTGTATCGCCGGCGGCTCGGCAGGTCGAGGCCGCCGCCAGCAGGCAGGAAAGCAACAGTAGTCCTGGGCTGCGAGGCATGGCGGAATCCGCTGTCGGGCCCGGGCGCCCGGTGCCGCCGCATGGTATGACACGGCATGACGGGCGACAAGGGCCGGCTGTTCCAAATGATAGGTGAAGACTATCGATAATATTTTTATAATTGATTGGATAGATCGCCAGTCCGGCCCTATTCTGTCCCCGTCAACACGAACAGAGGGACAGCACACATGAAGCAGAACACGTCAGAGACGGTCAGGAACCTGGAAGCCGCCTTCGCCGGCGAGTCCATGGCGCACATCAAGTACCTGTATTTCGCCCGCCTGTGCCGGGCGCAGGGCGACGAGGACAGCGCGCGCCTGTTCGAGCACACCGCCGCCCAGGAAGTGCAGCACGCCTTCGGGCACCTCGACCTGCTGCTGCCGGCCGACCGGCTCGACCCGGCGCGCTGCCTGGAGCTGGCCATCGAGGGCGAGACCCACGAATACACCGAGATGTACCCGGCCTTCCGGCACCTGGCGGAGCAGGAGCGCAACCAGGCGGCGGTGCGCGAGTTCGACGAACAGATCGAGGAATCGCGCGAGCACGCCGAACGTTTCCGGGCCCTGCTCGACAAGGCCGAGCGGCGTTTCCGGGCCCTGACCCGGGTGGAGGAACGGCACGCCCACGCCTACCGTGAAGCGCTGGAGCAGATCGACGGCTGATATACTGAACGACCCGTCCGGGTCTCAAGAGAGGAATGCATCGATGAAGAAATGGCAATGTGTCGTCTGTGGTTTCATCTACGACGAAGAACAGGGTCTGCCCGAGGAGGGCATTGCGCCCGGCACCCGCTGGGAGGACATCCCCGAAGACTGGGAATGCCCGGAATGCGGCGTGTCCAAGGATGATTTCGAGATGGTCGAACTCGAGGCCTGAGCCGCATGGCGCCGCTCACCGTCCTCGGCACCGGCCTGGCCGGCTACACGCTGGCCAGGGAGATCCGCAAGCGCGACCGCGAGGTGCCGCTGCGGCTGGTGACGGCGGACGATGGCAGCGCCTATTCCAAGCCCATGCTCTCCAACGCGCTGGCCCGGGGCAAGACGCCGGCACAACTGGTGATGGCCAGCGCCGCCGACATGGCCGCGCAGCTCGACGCCCGGATCGACACCCATACCCGGGCGCTGGCCATCGACCCGGCGGCCCGGCGCCTGCGCACGGACCGTGACGAGGACGCCTTCTCGCAACTGGTGCTGGCGGTCGGCGCCGACCCGGTGCGCCCGGACCTGGCGGGCGACGGCGCCGGCGAGGTGCTGTCGGTCAACGATCTCGACGACTACCGCCACTTCCGGCAGCGGCTGGCGGCCGACGGCCGGGTGCTGATCCTCGGCGCCGGCCTGATCGGCTGCGAGTTCGCCAACGACCTGGCGGCCAGCGGCCACGCGGTGACACTGGTCGATCCGGCGCCGCAGGCGCTGGGCCGGCTGCTGCCGGCGGCCGGCGCCCGCCAGCTCGAGGCGGCGCTGTCGGAACTGGGCGTGCAGTGGCGGCTCGGCCTGACGGCCGGGCGCGTCGACCGCGCCGGATCGGGCTACCGTGTCACCCTGTCGGACGGCAGCCGGGTGGAGGCCGGCCTGGTCCTGTCCGCGATCGGGCTGCAACCGCGCACCGCGCTGGCCGCCGACGCCGGACTCGCCACCGGCCGGGGCATCGAGGTGGACCGCTGGCTGCGCAGCTCCGACGCCCGCGTATTCGCCCTCGGCGATTGCGCCCAGGTGGAGGGCCTGGTGCTGCCCTTCGTGATGCCGCTGATGCAGGGCGCCCGCGCCCTGGCCGCCACCCTGACCGGCACGCCGACCGCCGTGCGGCTGCCGGCCATGCCGGTGGTGGTCAAGACCCCGGCCTGCCCGGTGGTGGTGGCGCCGCCGCCGCCCGGCGCGCAGGGCGAGTGGCGCATCGAGGCGACCGCCGACGGCGTGCTGGCGCGCTTCGAGCAGCCGGACGGCCGGCTGGCGGGGTTTGCGCTGACGGGCACGGCGGTGGCGCAGAAACAGCGCCTGAGCCGGGAACTGCCGCCGCTGCTCGACTGAGACCTCCCGGCGTGGCGGGGACGGGGGTTGTTAACCGCGCGCCCTTGCGCGCCTTCGTGGCTGAACAACACCCTCCCCGACGCATCGCCCCGCCCACCGAAACCACCCGCCGGCGGCAACAAGGCAAAAAAAAAGCCCCGCCGGTGAGGCGGGGCAGAATACGCTTTTCAGCGTCGGAGGAGTCAGTCACACAACAAGGCTTGTCAGCGGTTTCCTTTGGAGTGCGCCTCACTTCAGTAGTAAGACGCAATCCGAAAGAAATTCATCCCTGAAAGTTCCGTCCTGGATCGAAAACCTCGTCCTTGCTCCCTGTAGCGGCCGGTTCCCTGTGGCCTTTAGGCTTTCCCTGCCTGGCGGCTTCCTTGCCTTGACCTGGTTGATGCAATCGACGTGCCAGATCCTGAAGAAAAGAATAAATACCGTAATTACAACAAGATGAAAAGAACCGGCGGGGTGCGCCCGGCGCCCGTCGGGGCAGGAACGGGGGGTTGCGTCAATCCTGCGTCGGAAAGCGACGGAACACCGGCGGCTTTCAGCCGCTGCCGGCGCCGTCCCGGTTGCGTTCGGCCAGCTCCCGGATCACGGCGTCGAGGCCCTTGTCGGCGATGGCCGAGGCGAAGCTGCTGCGGTAGTTGGTGATCAGGCTGACGCCCTCGATGCGCACGTCATACAGCAACCAGCGGCCGTCGACCCGGTGCAGGTAATAGTCGATGGGCAGCGGCGGCTGGCCCTTGCGCTTGACCTCGGTGCGCACCACCCGGCGGTCGTCGCGGGTGCCCGGCCGCTCCGGCAGGTAGCGGATGTCCGAAAGCTCCGCCTGCTGGATGGCGGTGCCGTAGGTGCGCACCAGCAGGCGGCGGAACTCGTCCTCGAAGCGCCGGCGCTGGTCCTCGCTGGCGCTGCGCCAGTAGCGCCCCAGCACCCAGCGCGACATGGTGCGCAGGTCGGTGTAGGGCAGCAGGCTGCGCTCCACCAGTTCGTGCAGCAGGTGCGGGTCCTTGTCCACCCGCGCGCGATTCTTCTCCAGCGCCGCATAGAGCTCGCGGGTGGCCTGGCGGACGGTGTCGGTGGCCGACAGCGCCGGCGCCTGGCTGTCCGCCCGCGCCGGCCCCGCCAGCAGCAGCACCAGCAGCAGCACCAGCCCCCTGCCGTCGAATCGCCTCATCATCTTGGTTCCCGTCATGGCCCGTTCAGCCGATTGTATCGCCATGCGCCCGGCCGGCGACAGGCGGCCGGCGGCCGCCACCCAGACGGCGGATGACGCGCGCCTCGGTGAGCAGATCCTGCAGCGGACGGGCGGGGGCGGGCTGCGGCCGCGGCGGCAGCAGCCGCAGCAGGTCGTGGCGTTTCATGACGCGGAAATAGGCGGCCGGCGCCAGCAGGTGGGCGGCGCGGCCGAAGCCGCGGTCGAGATGCGCCTGGGCCTCCGGCAGGCCGCGGCTCGCCAGCAACTGGCCGTATACCAGTTCCAGCAGCGCCGCCAGGCGATCGTCGCGCCACAGGGCGGCCAGGGTGCGGTAGTCGGGCTCGACGGCCTTGCCGGCGTGGAAGCGGGCGATCAGGTCCGCCAGCCGCGCCTCGGGGCGCGGGGCGCGCGCGCGCCGCCGGGCCGCGCGCCGGGCGCTCTCCAGCCGACCGGCGGCGGCGGCCGGCAGGGGGTCGGCGTACCAGGCGTCGAGCGGCGCCTGCCGCCCTGCCAGCAGCGCCTGCAATGGCTGCGGGTAGTCGCTGTCGGTCACTGTAGCTTCCTCTGCGCTCAGGTTACACTGTGGCCCGGTGCAATGTAAGGAGATCCGCCCTTGTCATCCATCGATACCAGCCGCGGCCGCTTTCCCGCGCTGCGCATGCGGCGCCTGCGGCGCGACGACTTCTCCCGCCGCCTGGTGCGCGAATCCCGGCTCGCCGTCGACGACCTGATCTGCCCGCTGTTCGTGCTGGAAGGCGAGGGGCAGCGCGAGGCGGTCGCCTCCATGCCGGGCGTGGAACGGCTCAGCATCGATCTGCTGCTGGAAGAGGCCGACGCCCTGGTCGGCCTGGGCGTGCCGGCGGTGGCGCTGTTCCCGGTGACGCCGCCGGAGAAGAAGAGCGACGACGCCCGCGAGGCGTTCAACCCGGACGGCCTGGCGCAGCGCGCCGTACGCGCCCTCAAGGACCGCCACCCGGACCTGGGCGTCATCACCGACGTGGCGCTGGACCCCTTCACCAGCCACGGCCAGGACGGTCTGATCGACGACACGGGCTACGTGCTCAACGACGAGACCGTGGACGTGCTGGTCAAACAGGCGCTGTCGCACGCCGCGGCCGGCGCCGACGTGGTGGCGCCCTCGGACATGATGGACGGGCGCATCGGCGCCATCCGCGCGGCGCTGGAAGACACCGGCCACATCCACACCCGCATCCTGGCCTACTCGGCCAAGTACGCCTCCAGCTTCTACGGCCCGTTCCGGGACGCCGTCGGTTCCGCCGCCAGCCTCGGCGCCGGCAACAAGTACAGCTACCAGATGGACCCGGCCAACAGCGACGAAGCGCTGTGGGAGGTCGGCCTGGACCTGGACGAGGGCGCCGACATGGTGATGGTCAAGCCCGGCCTGCCCTATCTCGACATCGTGCGGCGGGTCAAGGACCACTACGGCGCGCCCACCTTCGTCTACCAGGTCAGCGGCGAGTACGCCATGCTGATGGCGGCCGCGCAGAATGGCTGGCTGGACGAGCGCGCCGTGATACTGGAGTCCCTGCTGGCGTTCAAGCGCGCCGGCGCCGACGGCATCCTCACCTATTTCGCCCGCCGCGTGGCCGGCTGGCTGCAGGGCGGCTGAGCCGCTTGTCTTTGCAGGGTCGGCAGGTATACTGCCGGCATTCCGGCAACGGCCACCAGGCCGCAACGGGGCGCCACCGGGGGCGTCCGGAGGATCAGCCAGCCATGGTTCGCACGACCATCTCCAGCCTGTTCGGCGCCTCGCCGGTGCGGCCGCTGCAGACCCACATGAGCCGCGTCGAATCCTGCGTGGAACTGCTCATCCCCTTTTTCGAGGCGGTCCTGAAGGGCGACTGGGAGCGCGCCACCGCGCTGCAGAAACAGATATCGGAACTGGAGCGCGAGGCCGACGTGCTCAAGCGCGACCTGCGCCTGCACCTGCCCAAGAGCCTGTTCATGCCCGTGTCGCGCCGCGACCTGCTGGAAGTGCTGACCATGCAGGACAAGATCGCCAACCGCGCCAAGGACATCGCCGGCATCGTCACCGGCCGGCGCATGGAGTTTCCCGAACCCATCGGCAGCCTGGTGCTGAACTTCGTCAAGCGCTCGGTGGACGCTGCCAGGCAGGCCCAGACCGCCATCAACGAGCTCGACGAGCTGGTCGAGACCGGCTTTCGCGGCAACGAGGTGGAAATGGTCGAATCCATGATCAAGCACCTCGACGAAATCGAGAGCGACACCGACAGGCTGCAGGTCGAGATACGCGCCGAGGTGTTCAAGCGCGAAGCCGAAATGCCCCCCGTCAACGTCATGTTCCTGTACAAGGTGATCGACGGCATCGGCGACCTGGCCGACCGCGCCCAGCGCGTCGGAAGCCGCCTGGAACTGATGCTGGCGCGCTGAAGGGGCGTCACCATGGAATACGCCACCGCGTTCATCGTTCTCGCCTGCCTGTTCGGTTTCTTCATGGCCTGGGGCGTGGGTGCCAACGACGTCGCCAACGCCATGGGTACCTCGGTCGGCTCGCGCGCCCTGACCGTGCGCCAGGCCATCGTCATCGCCGCCATCTTCGAGTTCGCCGGCGCCTACCTGGCCGGCGGCCAGGTCACCGAGACCATCCGCAAGGGCATGATCGACGCCAGCATGGTGGCGCAGACGCCGGAACTGCTGGTGTACGGCATGCTGGCGGCACTGCTGGCCGCCGGCGTGTGGCTGCTGGTCGCCTCGCGGCTGGGCTGGCCGGTGTCGACCACCCACTCCATCGTCGGCGCCATCGTCGGCTTCGCCGCCGTCGGCCTGGGCGGCAACGCCGTCAACTGGGGCAAGGTGGGCTCCATCGTCGCGAGCTGGGTGGTGTCGCCGGCGCTGTCGGGGATGATCGCCTTCTTCATCTTCCGCAGCATCCAGAACCTCATCCTGGACACCGACGAACCCCTGACCAACGCCAAGCGCTACGTGCCCGGCTACATGTTCCTGGTCGGCTTCGTGGTGGCGCTGGTGACCCTGCTCAAGGGGCTCAAGCACATCGGGCTGCACACCAGCACCGGCCAGAACTACCTCATCGCGACGGCCGTCGGCGTGGTGCTGATGCTGATCGGGGTGGCCGCCATCCGGCGCCTGAAGTTCGACCCGGGCGCCGACCGCGACTTCCACTACACCAATGTCGAGAAGGTGTTCGGCGTGCTGATGATGGCCACCGCCTGCGCCATGGCCTTCGCCCACGGCTCCAACGACGTGGCCAACGCCGTCGGCCCGCTGGCGGCCGTGGTCGGCATCGTGGAAAGCGGCGGCCAGGTGGCGCAGAAATCCGCCATGCCAACCTGGATCCTGCTGCTGGGCGGTGCCGGCATCGTCATCGGCCTGATGACCTACGGCACCCGCGTCATGGCCACGGTCGGCAGCGGCATCACCGAGCTGACGCCCAGCCGCGGCTTCGCCGCCACCATCGCCGCCGCCACCACCGTGGTGCTGGCCTCCGGCACCGGCCTGCCCATTTCCACCACCCACACCCTGGTCGGCGGCGTGCTCGGCGTCGGCCTGGCGCGCGGCATCTCGGCGCTGAACCTGAACGTGATCGGCACCATCGTCATCTCCTGGATCATCACCCTGCCGGCCGGCGCCTTCCTGGCCATCGTGTTCTATTTCACCCTCATGGGCCTGTTCGGCTGAAACCGGTCATGGCCAGCGACCGCTACGCGGTGATGGGCAACCCCGTCGCCCACAGCAAGTCCCCCCTCATCCACCGCCTGTTCGCCGAACAGACCGGCCAGGACATGCGCTACGAAGCCATCGAAGTGCCGCGCGACGGTTTCGCACAGGCGGTGGAAGCGTTCCGCGCCGCCGGCGGCAAGGGGCTGAACGTCACCGTACCCTTCAAGCAGGAGGCCTGGCGGCTCGCCACGCGCCGCAGCGGACGGGCCGAACGCGCCGGCGCCGTCAACACCCTGGTGCTGGAGGAAGGCGGCGGCCTGTACGGCGACAACACCGATGGCGTCGGCCTGGTGCGCGACCTGACCCACAACCAGGGCGTGGAACTCCGGGGCCGGCGCATCCTGCTGGTCGGCGCCGGCGGCGCCGCGCGCGGCGTGCTGGAGCCGCTGCTGGCCGGGGCGCCGGCGCAACTGGTGATCGCCAACCGCACCGCGTCGCGCGCCGTCGACCTGGCGCGGGCCTTCGAGGACCTCGGGCCGGTGACGGGCTGCGGCTTCCCCGACCTGGCCGGCCAGTCGTTCGACCTGGTCATCAACGCCACCGCCGCCGGCCTGGAGGGCCGCGTGCCCGACCTGCCGCCCGGCGTGGTCACCGCCGACAGCCTCTGCTACGACATGATGTACGGCAGCGAACCCACCGCCTTCGTTCGCTGGGCGCAGGCCCGGGGCGCGCGCCGCGCCCTCGACGGCCTGGGCATGCTGGTGGAACAGGCGGCCGAGTCGTTCCTGCTCTGGCGCGGCGTGCGGCCCGACACGGCGCCCGTCATCGCCAGCTTGCGGGGGTGAGCCGGGTGTTCGCCCGGCGCGGTGGACGGATTAGGCGGGGTGGCTGACAGGGGCGAAGGCCGGGGGGAACCACAAAGGCGCGCGAAGGCGCACGAAGGGGAACTTGATCAACCGCGAAGGACGCGAAGGGCGCGAAGGAAATGCTTTTGCTGGCGGAAAAGCCTGATCGATGCCGATACCGCGCCCGGATCCGGCGGCTTGCAGCACTTTTTGCCTTCGCGTCCTTCGCGGTTTCCCCCGACGCCGCCACGGTTACCCGGCCAGGCAAAGGGGGAAACCAGTGAATAAAACCGGGCCTTTGTCTGTCAAAGAAGATGGGAGCGTTCTGCGCCCCGCCTGTTGCTGATTGTCCGGGAGAGCACGCCATGACCTGCCGCAACCCCAACTGCCTCGGTCACTACGACTTCGACAAGATCGCGCATTTCGCGCAGAAGCGCTTCGTCGAGGGCTGCCCGACGGTCACCCTGCTGGCCCAGGCCCGCTCGCAGACCGAGAAAGAGGAAATCGCCCTCGTCTCCCTGCTGGACCTCGAAGACGACCAGATCCGCGGCCTGGAACTCGCCTGCCCCCACGCCGGCCAGTGCAAGGTGCTGGACTGCAAGGACAGGCTGAAGGAGATGCTGCAGGAGCGACTGGCCGGCGACCTGCCGGGAAAAAACCGCTGCTAGACCACCACGGGCGCAGGCCCGCCATCCGTGTCGCTGCGCCACCAGCGGCATACCCCCGCAACCTTGAATGTTCCCCACTTCGGGCGTAGTTTTTCCACAAAGGCTGCCGGAAATGGCGGTACAGGGTGCGGATTATATGGACAACAGGCGTGTTGGATCACGGCCTATGTCCAGCTAAACAATGTTATGCGTCCAAATCGTAGTGAGGGAATAGAATGGGATTTACAACCTATGAGAATGTCGCAAATAGGCATGTCACTATACACACAAATGGTTGTTCCCAGATCAAGAAACATGGCGGTGATGATAAATATGGATATGGTAGTTATAAGCACCACGAGACGTTTGAGGAGGCTCTAAATTATGCTGAGAGCACAGACTTGCCGGTAAAGTCATGTTCATTTTGCAAACCGGACAGTCCGCCCAGCATTTTAATTCAACCTCCATCGGAAAACTTAGATCCTGTGGCATTGCTGGAGAATTTCAAAAAGGTGGCAGCATTGGCTGGAGTTAAATTGACTGATTCAAACATCTCGATCGAGGTGCTTAATGCACCTCACAAACCGCCAACTAAGCTCCCCCCAGGAAAAATGGCTGTTTACGTATTCGCACACGGCGATAAGGTGCTAAAAGTAGGTAAGGTTGGCCCCAGAAGTAATGCCAGATATACGAGTCAGCACTACAATCCGGGAAGCGCACCAAGTACCCTAGCTGCGTCACTATTGGCCGGAGGTGAAAGCATTGGGCTCAGAGATGTTTCAAAAGACACCGTGAGTCAGTGGATAAAAGAAAATACTGAGCGGGTTAATTTCCTTTTGGATGAAGAGTTAGGGATCCATGTGCTGACTCTGTTGGAGTCATACCTCCATTGTAGGTTGCATCCAGTATTCGAAGGGCATGCGAGCCAAAAATGACGCATAACAACAGCATCAAGTCCGCCCCTTCGGGGCTCGGACCTCGCATACGCTCGGCCGCTTATGCTAATCGTTAGAGCAAGAATGGTGAAGTATTGTGTCATTTCCAAATACTAGTGCTTGGAATAGAGATAGCGCAGACATTTCAAGGGAAAACACGAAGAGAATAGTTAGTCCCTGCTCGTTTTTCTTTTCTCAGGGAAGATCCTTAGTCTTAGCGGCCGAATACTTTCATGATGATAGGTTATCAGGGGAATCTAGGGGTGGGGTGGCTGTTAAGCATAGGCACAAAATCCAATTGGCAATTTTTGGGCAGTTGATGGCAGCATTCGAATATATGCTTAAAGATTTCATTGCGAAATCGATTGACGCAACCAATATCTTTGATGAGAAATTGAAACATCAAGAATGGCTGTCAATAACGACTGAGCGGGTGCTATCTCAGCGTATTGCCCAATCCACAGTGGGATCACTGCTTGTTCATCCTACATTGGGGTGGCATTCACCCGAAACCGTGAATGAACGTTACAAGGCTATTTTTAATGTCACACCATTTTCTGGGGAAGATATCAAGAAAGTATCGATCTTATGGGTATTGAGGCATTCAGTGGCACACAACGCAGGCTTAGTTACAGCGCATGACTCCGCGCGTATTAATCAGCCAGAATTGTCTGAAAGAGTGGCACACATTGATGAAAATTACATAAATGATGCTTTTGTATATCTTTGTTCTATAGCAGGTCGTATTGCCGAACATTGTGGCAAGAGCATGCTGAGGCAGTGGTTGAAGTCAGTTAGAGAATATGGCGCAAATTGGGATAGAGATAAAGATGTTTATCAGACAATCAAACTATTGGGTACGTATGTAAGTAGCAGGAATCAGGATATGCCTGAATATGACGAATCTGCATATAACAATGACTGGGAAGCTGCTAACCCATAAAGCTCTAACAAACACATCCAGCGGACAGTCAACCGCACCGCTTCGCTTTGCGATTGCCTGCCGCTGATGTAAATCGTTATGCCTCAAAGGTCAGATATGTACTTTGATATTTACCTAAATGATCGAAAGGTGGCGACAGTAGGCCCATCGAATCTTGAACATTTGGGAATCTCGATATCAGGTCACAGGGGTGATGTCTCCCTATTGGCAAATGGCTTGTCCGAAAAGGAAGACGGCCAAAGATATTACACATGGTTAGAGGAAGATTTGGGAAATACCGATGTGGTACGCGTAGTTCCATCTGATGAGAAAGAACCTAGCGTGCCGATTAAGACCCGAAATTTGCGCAGGGGGCAGAAAGCGTCGAAAGAAAGCGTTTTCTGTGATTTTTGTAAGAGGGGTGAGGATGAGGCTGGAAAAATAATTCAGGCTGGGGAAACCCCGTTTATTTGCGAACAGTGTGCTGAGCTTTGTTTGGAAATATTTAAGGGTAGAGGCGATGAGGCATAACCAGCGCGCCCAGTTCGCCCCTTCGGGGCTCGGACGCCGCAAACAGCGCGGCGCCGCTGGCGCTCGACGTTATGCCGCAGGGTTGACATACCATATAGCGTATATATACTAATTACGGTATGTGGGAGATATATGAGCACAGGAAGGCCATAAAGCAGCTTGCTTCGCTGCCGATTGACGTGCTCAAACGATATGTAAAATGGAAAGATATTATATCGATAAGTGGCCCTGATGGGTTGAAACAAATCAGGGGCTTTAGGGATGAAGCGCTTCGTGGCGAATGGAAAGGGCATCGCTCATCCCGCCTGAATGTTCAGTATCGCGTCATCTACAAAATCGAGAAGGGCCTTGTTTTAGTTCAGGTGGTTAACGTGACTACGCACGATTGTCGGAGGAAGTAATATGAAGAATTATCGAAAGGCGAAGAAATTGGTGGATGTCTCTGTCGGAGAGTCGGTTCGAATTCTTCGAGAGTTACAGGAAATGAGCCAGAACGAGCTTTCTGAGTTAACGGGCATTCCTCAATCCACCATCTCTGCTATCGAAAATGATCGGGTCAACTTGGGAGTGGAGAGGGCGAAGATTCTTGCCAGGGCGCTTAGATGCCATCCTGCAGTTCTCGTCTTTCCGGGTTGGGATGTTAGCCAAGAGTCTGCGGCATAATTCAGTAG
>Ga0256841_1003066_pt1 | contig 12748 bp, 6 predicted proteins | sample 356308metaG_FD_185971 | JGI IMG/M metagenome (GOLD analysis project Ga0256841, IMG submission 185971) | Hydrothermal vent microbial communities from Mid Atlantic Ridge, Atlantic Ocean - 356-308 | ecosystem: Environmental > Aquatic > Marine > Hydrothermal vents | place: Atlantic Ocean: Mid...
TGAAAAGCTCTAATTCTTTTCCAATTTTTCTGTGGTCTCTTTTTTTAGCCTCTTCAAGCATATGCATATATTTTTTCAGCTCTTTTTCTGTCCAGAAGGCAACACCGTAAATTCTCTGGAGCATCGGATTACCTTCCTGACCTTTCCAGTAGGCTCCTGCTATAGATACAAGCTTGAAAGCTCCAACTTCTCCAGTAGATGGAATATGGGGACCTCTACATAAATCAACAAAACCATCCTGTTCATATACAGAAATTTTCTCACCTTCAGGGATAAAATGTTTAATTAAATCAACTTTATAAAACTCTTTTTTATTTTCAAAAAACTGGATTGCGTAATCCCTTTCTAACTCTTTCCTTTCTATTTCATAATTTTTTCTGATTATTTCTTTCATTTTTTCTTCTATAACAGGTAAATCTTCCTCTGTAAGCCTTTTACCTTCAACTTCAACATCGTAATAAAAACCAACATCTGTAGTAGGACCAACACCTAAATGTACATTCTCATCCCCGTACAACTCTTTTAAAGCCTGTGCCATAATATGTGCAAGACTGTGCCTTAATATTTCAAGACTTTCAGGGTCTTTTTTTGTAAGTAGTTTTACGTCTGTTGTTTCAAATATAGGGGTATGTATATCTATTATCTGGTCTTTTATTTTTGCCCCTACAACATCTTTTAATCTTTTTTTAATTGATGGGTCTTTTTCAATAAGCTCCTGAAACAACTTTTTTAAAGTAATCCCTTCAGGTACTTCAACTTCGCCTATTCTGTCTATATTAAGTTTAATCATTTTTACCCTCTAATTTTAAAAATTTTAAGATAATATTATACCAACTTACTGTTTTTCAAAATGATGTAAAATTCATCTTTTTCTCAATCTCCTCATACTTATTCTAATCCACAAGAGTAAAAGAGCTATTAAATAAACAGGTAAGCTATTTACCGTTGAAAAAGAACATCCAAAAGAAGCATCAGGAAGTACTCCAGTTCCAGTTACTGTAATGTAATATTTTGAATTATAAGGGTCATTGGATTTTATTTTTATGTAATCAGTTTTTCTATTTTCATCTTTTGCTTCATAAACAACTGTAAATGTACAGTAATCATTCTGAGATAGAGTAATTGGGAATGAATTTCCACAAGGATTTTCTCCTCCATCAAAATTTATATACACATAATCAGAATTTTCTGAAATATCATTAATTACTAAATCACGATTACCTGTATTTTGAATTTTTACCTCTTGAATTCCAGAAAGAGTTTTTAGGAATATTTCTTCAAAATCAATAAATCTCGGTTCAATGTGTAAATAGGGCTTATTATCTGGAGTTCTACCTGTAAGAACAACTTTTTCATCAATCTTATAAGGATTTTTTCCTTTAATTCTAAAACTTGTTTCTTTGTATCCTTCAGATGAAGGTTTAAAGTAAGCATAAATTGTACAGTAATCATTTGCTTTTATATTTACAGGGAAAGTTCTACATGGTTTTGAACCGCCATTGTAGTCTAAATAGAAGTTATCTGAATTTTTAAACTTTATTTTATCTATGGTTATATCCGATTCGTTATGGTTTTCTAATTTAATCTCAACAGGGTTTGATTCCTGTCCTACTTCTGTAAATTCAAAATCGTAAACTTTTGGATTAACGTATAAATACCTTTTTCCTTTTATTTCTTGAGAATCTGCATAAATGTTTAAAGCTGGTTTTTCACCATCAATATCATTTGATATGAACTTTATTCTGGCAGTAACTTTCCTTTCACATAAGTTACCATCGCAATTCTTTACAGAAGATACTTTTTCAACAGGTCTAAATACTAAATGTACTGTACAGTAATCATCAGGTTTTATAGTAGGAGTTAAGGTTCTACATGGTTTATCATCTCCGTAATTTGGGTCTATTAAAAAGTTTTCGTCGTCAGAAAGTTCTATTTCTCTAATAACTAAGTTGTCGCTTCCAATATTTTCAATTTTAATTTTTTTGTATTCAGATGAATATCCAACAGGAACAACTTCAGATGAGAAATCAATGAAATAAGGATATATAGATATCTTTCCATATGTGGCTAATCCTTTTCCTCTTAATCTAATTTTTACTTTTTTGTTTTCCCTGTCATTAGAACGGATTTCTATGGTGGTTTTTCTGCTTCCTTTTTTCAATGGATTAAATGTGACTTCAAAAGTACAGTACTCACCAGGATTTATAGAAGGTTGTGATGTGATACATGGATTATCTCCACCATTGAAATTAAGTCTAAAATCTTCTCTTTCATTCTTTATTGAACTGATGTTCAAGATACCTTTTCCACTGTTTTCAATCTTAACAATAATAGACTGGCTATTATCTCCTATTTTAACTTCTCCAAAATCATAACTTTCAGGTGTGACATTTATATGAGGTGGGAATTGTTCCCATCCTGTTCCATATAGAACGATTTTTAATCTTTCATCGTTAGACTTAATTGTTAGTTTTGATTTAAATCTTTTCTCTTTGTACGGTTTAAATTTAATTCCAACTGTACAGTAGCTGTCTGGTGGAATTACAGGTGTTAGAGAATTACACGGATTATCTCCATAGTTTGTAACTATTTCAAATCCTTTTGAATCAGAAACTTCCATTCTAAATATTTTTAAATCTGCTTCTCCTAAATTAGTTATTTTTATCTTTTCTGTAAGACTATCTCCAACTAATGTGTCGTCAAAATCAATTTCATTTTTATCAACAGTAATAAACGGCTGTTTACCTTCTGTTCCTCTACCTACAAACTTAACTTTTACTTTTCTTTCTTCTGATTTTATTTCTAAATTAGATTTGTATTTTTTATCTTTTTCTGGTTTGAATTTAATTCCAACTGTACAGTAACTGTCTGGTGGAATTACTGGGGTTAATGAATTACACGGGTTGCTTCCGTAGTTTGTAAGTATCTCAAAATTTTCATTTAAACCTTTCATTTTAATAATATTTAAATCTGCCTGTCCATTGTTGTATATTTTCAATTCTTTAGTTTTACTGCTTCCAACTTCTATACTTCCAAAATCTATTTCTTCATTTTCAACAAACAGATATCCTTCAGGAACTTCCGTACCAATTCCATAAAGGTAAATTCTGTAACTTTTTTCGTAAGGATTGTTTGATTTTATTTCTAATTTGGCTTTGTATTTTTTATCTTTTTCTGGTTTGAATTTAATTCCAATTGTACAGTAGCTATCTGGTGGAATTACAGGTGTTAATGAATTACACGGGTTGTCTCCATAATTTTCCATTAAAGTGAAATAACTATCTTTAAGCTTAAATGAATAAATTTCTAAATTACCTTCACCTGTGTTTTCAATTTTAATTTCTTTTATTTTTTCATTACCAACCTGTAGAGCTCCAAAATCTACTTCTGTTGAAGATATTCTCATTTTTGGTTGCGGGGATATAACCCCTTCACCTTTTATTTTTATCCTTTCTTTTTCATTTTCTGGGTCATTTGAATAAATTACAAGAGATGTTTTGAATCTTTTATCCCTTGAAGGAGTGAAAGATACTGTAATTGTACATTCAGATTTTTCAGGTAATATAAAGATTGAAGAACCACAAGGTTTAGAACCTCCATTGTAGTTTATAGAAAAGTTATCTGTGTCTTCTAATTCCATCCCTGTTATTACTAAATTTGAATTTTTAACAGGATTTGAGATTATTATTTCATATGTTTTTGTATGACCTACGGCTACTTTTTCAAAATCAATATCATCAGTATTAATATTTATAGTCGGTGGAACCCCTCTTAACCCATTTCCGTAAAGTTTTATTGATAATTTCTCATCATTAGATTTTATTCTTATCTTGTCCTTATAGTCGTCTTCTTCATTTGGAGCAAAACGGATTCCAATAGTACAGCTTGTTTTTGGCTGTAATGTAAATTTAGAAGAACCACAAGGTTTAGAACCACCCTGATAGTTTATTAAATAGCTGTTTCCTTTAATTTCTAAAGAGTAAATTTCTAAAGGAACCATTCCCTTATTTTCAATAGAGAAAATTTTTTCATCTGATATTTTTCCAACCTGAACATTTCCAAAATCTATTTGGGACGGATTAACGTAAATATATGGAGATTTTCTTACAGCTTTTCCTTTTAACCTGATATAAAGGTTAGATTTTTCGTAGTCATTACTAACAATTTTTATTGATGTTGATTTTTTTCCTAAAGATTTTGGATTGAATTTAACCCTAATTTGACAGCTTTCATCTTTACTTAACTCAAATGGTGGATTTCCACATGTTCCGTTATCTATGGAAAAATCTACTGAGTTTTGTAATTCTATCTGTTTTACTTTTAATTTTCCATCAATCTGACTTTCATTTTTTATAGTTATCGTTTTGAAATCTGAACTGTCATCTACCTGTGTTTCTTCAAATTCTAATCTATCTGGATTTACCCCAATATCTATGTTCAAAGCCTCCACAGAGATAAACGCAGAATCGTAACTTTTGTGGAATGTATCATTTGATATAATGAGAAGCTCACCTGTTAACCTGTTGTAATTGATAGGTGAATAAGTTAAAGAAAAAGTACAGTAATCATTTGGATGGATTGTAATTACCTTGCCTTTACATGGTTTACTTCCAGCATTGAAATCAATAATAAGATTTTTATCTAATTTATTAGGAGAAATTTCTATATTAGTTATATTTAAGTCAGCTTTTCCTTTATTGTGTATTTCCACTATTTGAGGAGGAGAACTTTCTCCTAATGAAGATTTAAAGTAAAACTCATTTTTATTTAGTTGTAAATCAGGTAAGTTTTCAGTAGTTGCAAAAATTTGAATATTTTTTTCAATAGATTGATTTCCAGCGTTTGCACGGATAGAAAACAGGTTAAATATTTCGCCTTCAACAGAAGGGATAAATTTAACCGTTACTGTACAACTTTCACCACTTTTCAGATTAAAAGGTAAATTAGGACATTTACTAAAGTCAAACTCAAAATCTGAGTTGTTCAAATTTATAAAATCTGTTATTTCCAAAGATGCTGTACCTGTATTTATTACTTTTATTTCTTTTGGTTCAGACTCCTCTCCGACACTAACATTTTTAAAAATTAGCTTCTGTGGTTTTGTAGAAAGGGAAGGATTAACATATGTGTAGCCGTATATATCTAATTTATTGTTATTTTCTGCATTAGAATGGACAATCAGTTTAGAATTAACTTTTTCAAAACCTGAAGATGGTTTAAAAGCCACAGTTATATGGCACTCATCATAAAAATCTAAGGTTCTTCCTGTACAGTTTTCACTTTTAATGTAAAAATCTTCTTGGTTAGTTAATTCCAATGAATTTATGACTAATGGAATACTACCTGTACTTATTATAGAAACTGTTCTTGTATCTTCTTTACCTAAATTTAGATAGTCAAATTCTATATAAGATTTGGAAAAGTTATAAGTTGCAGATGAATATCCATTAACCATTTTTTCAAGATTCAATCTCTTTCCGCTAATTGATAAATCAAATAAATCTGGTATGATATCACCTGATGAAATAACCCCTTTCTTTAGTTGCCTGTAATCCCAGTCTGGATGGATAGATTTCAGTAATGCAACTGCCCCTGTAACAAAAGGAGTTGCCATAGATGTTCCACTAAATCTATCGTAATACCCATAATCATATGTGAGATAAGGTACTGTACTTAGAATATCAACACCAGGTGCAAATATATCTACTGTATTTTTTCCATAATTGCTAAAGTATGCTTTAGAATCATTTAAATCTGATGCACCTACACATATAACAGTATCAGAGTTATAAGAACACGGATAAAAAGCATAGTCATCATTGTTTGAATCACTATTACCAGCTGCTGCAACCACTAAAATATTATACTGGGCTATGATATCAAGTACTTTTTTTGCAAGTTTAGAACTTCCGGGACCTCCCCAGCTTGCATTTATTGCAACAATATCTAAACCTTTTAAGTATTTTAATTTTTGAATATATCCAAAACATTTTGCTATATTTATATCGTATAAGTAACCATCTTCACTACCGGCTCCACATGGTACTATTTTTACATTCCAATTAACCCCAGAAACACCAATACCATTATTCCCAACTGCTCCCATAATTCCAGCTACATGGGTTCCATGGTCTCCTTTAGGTACTGCACTACCCTTTCCATTTACAGCGCTCCATCCATAACAATCATCTACATAACCGTTGTTATCATCGTCTTTATTATTTCCACAGATTTCATCTGGATTTTTCCATATATTTGCCTTTAAATCTTGATGGTTAAAATAAACACCATCATCAATTAGAGCCACATAAACATCAGAAGAACCTGTTGTGTAATCCCATGCTTCTGGAGCATGAATTTTGTTTAATCCAAACTGTTCTGAAAAAAGTAAATCATCAGGAACTGCACTTAAACGGTATCCATAGTTAAATTCTGCATATTTTATGTAATCTTTCTTTTGGACTTCTTCTAAAAATTCTTCAACTTTTTTACCATCTGGAACTTTAACAGAATAGAAATTCAAGATTATTTTTTTAGAATCAGGAAAATCTGATAATAGTTTTTGTTCATCAGATTCAGATTTTAACTGAACAACTATTTCTGATTGTGAATAAATAATTTCTTTTTCAGGGTTAGAATTTTCCTGTGAGATAGAAATGTTAATAGTAAAGAACATAAAAAGCAGAATAAACCCTACAAATCTTCTCATCTGTAGCCTCCACGTTTTTATATTTTTATATTATTTGTAATAAATATATAATAAGTTTTTATCTTTATTTTTCAAATACTTAGATATATGTTATTAGAATATAAATGAAAAATGAAAAATATTGTAAATATGAGAAATACAATTTATGAATATTTTGATTTTAATTTAAGAAATATTTAAAAGGCGGATTCTATCCGCCGTTTATTTAGTATAATCTGAAATGTCTATTTAAAAATTTCTTCCATGTTTGTGGTAATTTATCAATTTCTTCCTGAGCTATTTTTCTAACTTTGTCTTCTATTTTTGATATATCAACTTTTGCCCTTAACTTAACATCACAGACTTGAGGTTCTGTTATAGGCTTTCCTATCTGACTTACCAAATAACAATAAGCTTCATCAATTTCTTCAATTTCAGCAACTATTCTCTCTGCCATATCTGTTGCTGCAGTATTATATATTTTTCCAATATGACTGACGGGATTCTTGCCTGCTGCTGCCTCTAAACTCATTGGTCTGTAAGGGGTGATTAATCCATTCGTTCTGTTTCCCCTTCCTACCTGTCCATCATCACCTGCTTCAGCAGAAGTTCCTGTAACTGTAATATAAACAGATTCATTATCTGGGTCATCAGCAGTGTTTATAAATATATCTACTGTTCTGTCTGTTAATTTCTGTGCAAGGGAGTAAGCATAATTTGTAACAACTTCTTTTTTCTTTAAATAATCGTCAACATCATTTACAAATTTATCAACAAATGCCATTGCTACAGTTATTCTTATTTTATCTTCATTCCTTACACCCATTATTTTTATATCTTCACCAACGTAAGGATGTTCTTTTTTAAACTCTTTACTGTTTAAAGCCCTTTCCAATTCATAAACAATTGTTTCTATATCTGAAAATGGAGCAAATCCAACACCAAAAGAAGTATCATTGGCAAGGGGAATTTCACCTTTTAGCTGAAATCTTTCAAAAAGTTCTACTAAGTCTTTACTTCCCGGTTTTAATTTTGGATGGATTATTATGTGATTTGTAATATCAATGTTAGGGATATTATCCTTCAACCATTTATGAGTGGTTTCAACTGCAAGTTCCTTTACAGGAAGCTTTTTACCATCTTTTTCATCTATAGCTCTACCAGTTAAATAGATTTCTATAGGGTCAATCATTCTGCCCCCTTTAAATTGAGGGTCTGCCACTCCACCAATTAAAAGTGCTTTATCTACATTGTGGTGCATAATAGCTCCAAACTCTTCTATATATAAATTTGATAAAGCAATAGATAGTTCTTCTGCAAGAGCATCACATATAGTATCTGGGTGACCAATTCCTTTCCTTTCTACTATTTCAACTGGTTGTTCTGATACTTTAGGAAATTTAAGGGTTCCCACAGCTATATTTGCCATTGAATACCTCCAAAGATTTGTATAAATTTGAAAAGATAAAAAAATAGCTTAATATATTTTGAATTTATTTACAAGTATCACCTAATGTAATATAATAAATATCTTGATTTAGTTTTTATACTGTATTAAATTATTTATCTGAAAATTTGAGGAGGAATAAATGGCACATACAGCATCAACAAGAAAAAGGGTAAGACAGGCTTTAAAGAGAAGAGAGATTAACAAATACCACAGGTCAAGAATGAAAACTGCTATTAAAAGATTTAATGAAACATTAGCAGAAAAAGGTGTAGAAGAGGCTGAAAAATTATTACCTTTAATAGAAAAATTAGCATATAGAGCAGCTGCAAAAGGTGCTATCCATAAAAATGAAGCTGCAAGAAGAGTTTCAAGGGTTGCGTTAAAACTTCAAAAAGCTAAAACATCTGCTTAATTTAGAATAAATGGCGGTATAGCTCAGTTGGTAAGAGCACGCGGCTCATATCCGCGGGGTCCGAGGTTCGATTCCTCGTACCGCCACCATTTAATATGGTAGAAAAAAAATTTCTCAAAGCTCAAAATGAGTTTTCACTTATAAACTTAGACGATAAAATTCTAATAGGTTTTTCTGGTGGTTCAGATTCTGTTCTTCTTACAATTCTTCTTTTAAAGTTTAAGAAAACATTTAAAATTAAAGATATAGTTTTAGCCCACCTTAACCACTTACTCCGTGGAGAAGATTCTTTTGAAGATGAAAAGTTCTGTAAAGAGTTTGCAAAAAAACATAATTTAAAAATCTTTATAAAGAGAGTAGATATTAATTCTATAGCCCAAAAAGAAAAGAAATCTATTGAACAGGTTGCAAGGGAAGAAAGATATAAATTTTTCAACGAAATATTAAAAAAAGAAGATTTAAACAAAATTGCCACAGGACACCATTTATCAGATTTGGCTGAAACAATGACTTTGTGGTTTATTCAGGGGAACAAAAAAGGTTTAAAGGGATTTAAAGCAAAAGAAGGTAATATCATACGTCCACTTTATTTTTTAAAAAAAGAAGAAATTACAAACTATTTAAAAAAAAATAAAATCCATTACAGAACGGATATTTCAAATGTAGAAACTAAATTTCTAAGAAATAAAGTTAGACATGAAGTTATTCCCAAAATGAAAGAAATAAATCCTTCCCTGGAAGATTCTTTATTAAAACTTTCTAATTTTTTACACATTGATGACGAATTTTTAGAAATAGAAAGTGATAAAATTCTTTCACAATTAAACGAAAAAATAGATATAAATCAGCTAAAAAAGTACCATTTAGCTATAATTTACAGAGTGTTACAAAAATGGATAGAGAAAAAAACAGACGTGTATATTTCTTATTCACAGTTAAATGAACTACTGAAAATCCTAAATGTAGGAGGCACCAAAAAAATAAACATAGGAAAGGATTATTTAGTTGTTAAAGAGTATAATAATATTTCCATTAAAAAATCCAATCAATTAGATGAAAAAAAATATTTTGAGTATAAATTTAAAATAGGTGAAACTGTTTACATAAAAGAGCTTAATATGGTTATAAAATCATTTAAAAAGGAAAAAGTTAATATTGAAGAACTGGCAAAAAAGGATAATATAGAGTGTTTTGATATACCAGATTACAAGGAAGATGAAGAATTTATTATCAGAACAAGAAAAAAAGGTGATAAATTTGTACCTTTTGGGAAAAAATCAGAAAAAAAATTAAAAGATATACTCATAAATCTCAAAATTCCTAAAAATATGAGAGAAAACATACCACTATTGGTATTTAGAAATAAAATATTATGGGTAATAGGCTACAAAAGGTCTGCTTATTTCCCGGTAAAAAGAGATTCTAAAAATTTAGTTTGTTTTGAATTTAAGGAGGTATAGAAGTGCAAATTTCCAAAAGCATATTAATCTGGTTTTTAATAGGGGCTTTCATTATTTTTGCATTTAATATGTTTGGCTCCAGACCAGTAGTAGATAATAAAGTATCATTTACAGAATTTATATCTATGGTAAATGAAAATAAAGTTAAAGAAGCCACTGTAAAAGGTGAAGAAATAACTGCAATAACATCAGATGGAAAAAGGATAGAAACAGTTATTCCTTCCGGATATGACAAAATATACGACATACTTACAGAAAATGGAGTACAGGTAAAAGTTATACCAACAGAGAATAATAGTTGGTTGATAACTCTTCTTATATCGTGGTTGCCAATTCTACTATTTATAGGTTTATGGATATTTATGATGCGGCAGATGTCTGGTGGTGCAAACAGGGCATTTTCTTTTGCAAAAAGCAAAGCAAAAGTGTATTTAGAAGAAAAACCTGATGTTAAATTAGATGATGTTGCAGGAATGGATGAAATAAAAGAAGAAGTCAAAGAATTAATTGACTTTCTAAAGGAACCTTCCAGATTTCAAAAATTAGGTGGAAGAGCACCAAAAGGTATCCTTTTCTATGGAGACCCAGGTGTTGGTAAAACACTACTTGCAAGGGCAATAGCTGGGGAAGCAAGTGTTCCATTTATATCAATATCAGGCTCTGATTTTGTTGAAATGTTTGTAGGGGTAGGTGCTGCAAGGGTTAGAGACCTTTTTGAAACAGCCAAGAAAAATGCACCTTGCCTTGTATTTATAGATGAAATTGACGCAGTTGGTAGGGCAAGAAGTGGAGCTGGATTTGGTGGAGGACACGATGAAAGAGAACAAACACTGAACCAATTACTTGTTGAACTTGATGGTTTTGATTCCAATGAAGGAATAATTGTAATTGCTGCAACAAACAGACCAGACATATTAGACCCAGCATTACTTAGACCAGGAAGGTTTGATAGACAAATATCTGTTCCTAAGCCTGATGTAAAAGGAAGATACGAAATACTAAAAGTCCACCTTAAAAAGAAAAAAATACCACTTGGGGAAGATGTGGATTTAATGGTAATTGCAAGAGGTACACCGGGATTTTCTGGTGCTGACCTTGCCAATGTGGTAAACGAAGCAGCTTTACTTGCAGCAAGAAGAAGAAAAGATAAAGTTACAATGCAAGAATTCGAAGATGCTATGGATAGAATTATGATGGGACTTGAAAGAAAAGGAATGGCAATAACTCCAAAAGAAAAAGAAAAAATTGCATACCACGAAGTTGGACATGCTCTTGTTGGGGTTATGCAAGAAGCATCAGACCCATTACATAAAATCTCTATCATTCCAAGGGGAATGGCTTTAGGTGTTACGGTAAATCTTCCTGAAGAAGACAGACATCTTTACTCTAAAAAAGATTTAATGGCAAGATTGCTTCAGCTTTTTGGAGGAAGGGCTGCAGAAGAAGTGTTCTACGGAAAAGATGGAATTACAACTGGAGCTGAAAACGATTTAATGAGGGCTACTGAACTGGCGTACAGAATAGTCGCAGCATGGGGAATGACTGAAGAGTTAGGTCCTATTCATGTATCCACAGCAAGAAATAACCCATTTATGCCGCAGCAAGCACCTGAAATAAGTGAAGAAACAGCAAGAAAAATTGATGAAGAAGTAAGAAGAATACTTACCGAATCTTACGAAAAGGCAAGAAACATTGTTGAAATGTATAAAGATGCAGTTGTAGATATAGTTGAGCTTTTACTTGATAAAGAAACTATAACATGTGAAGAGATGTTTAAAATTTTAATGGAACACAATGTACCTGTAATGAATAGATGTAGAAAAAAAGAAAATGAAAATGTAAATGTAGTTTCAGACTCATCTGCTCCTGATGTACCACCAGCAGGATTACCAGCACCTGCATAAAAAATAAGGGCTTTTTAGCCCTTTCAAAACAGCCAAGAGGTAAAAAAATGATAGATACCCATGCCCATTTGGATATGTTAAAAACAGAAGAAGATTTAATAGAAAGTGTAGAGAAGTTAGATTACATAATAACAATTGGCTGTGATAAAGAAGAAATACCAAAAGCTATCCAGATTGCAGAAAAGTTTGAAAATGTTTTTGCCTCTATTGGTTATCATCCTTACGATGTAAATGGAATTGATGATAATGATTTAGAAGAGCTAAAAACAACTGTAAAAAATAACAAAAAAGTTTTAGCTATTGGTGAAACAGGATTAGATTATTACAGGGATTACACTCCTGTTGATGTACAAAAAGAATTTTTTAAAAAGCAGATAAAGATTGCAAAAGAGTTAGATGTTCCTCTGATTGTTCACTCAAGAGAAGCAAATGAAGATACTATGGATATATTAGAGGAATATTCACCTTTTCCATCTTCTGGAATTATCCACTGTTTTGGTGGAGATAGAAAAATGATGGAAAGGGCTGTAGAAATTGGATTTTATATCTCTTTTGCTGGAAATATAACCTATCCAAAAGCAGATGGACTTAGAGATGTTTTAAAGCATACTCCATTAGAAAGGTTGTTGTTAGAAACTGATAGTCCTTTTTTATCTCCTCAGAAAAAAAGAGGAAAACCAAATAAACCTGCTAATATCTTTTACACATTAGAATTTGTAGCTGAGTTCTTAGGAATTGATAAGAAAGAGTTGGAAAGAATAACTGATGAAAATGCACTAAGACTATTTAAAATAAATGAGCTAACTACTGTCTAATATTTTGTTATATATCTTT
>Ga0256841_1003067_pt1 | contig 12746 bp, 10 predicted proteins | sample 356308metaG_FD_185971 | JGI IMG/M metagenome (GOLD analysis project Ga0256841, IMG submission 185971) | Hydrothermal vent microbial communities from Mid Atlantic Ridge, Atlantic Ocean - 356-308 | ecosystem: Environmental > Aquatic > Marine > Hydrothermal vents | place: Atlantic Ocean: Mid...
CCCTCGTCGGACGGGACGACATCACCGCCCGTCTGGGGGAGATCAAGTGTCCGGTGCTCATCTTCCACGGTGGCGAGGACCAGGCCATTCCCATGGAGAGGGCCGAACAGGTGCGCGATGGCGTGGCCGACTGCGCCGGGATAGTCGTCGTGGAGGGGGCCGCCCACGCCCCGAACCTGAGCCATCCCGAGGCCGTGAACGGCCCCCTCTCGGAGTTCCTGGCGGGGATCAACTGACCGAACCGGTTTGAACCCGGGACCGAGATGCCGATCGGATGGACATGGCGCTGGCGGTAGGACCACGGTTGGAGACCGAGCTGGACGAGCGGATCGCCCGTCTGGCCCGGATGCCCCAGCTCCTGGTGGCCTGTGACTACGACGGCACCGTCGCTCCCATAGTCGACGACCCGATGGCGGCCCGTCCCCGTCGTGAGACCGTAGTGGCCATGAGGGCCCTGGCCGACCTCCCCCAGACCAACGTGGCGGTGATATCGGGGCGCTCCCTGCGGGATCTCGCCGCCCTGAGCCGACTGCCCGACGAGATCCGCCTGGTCGGCAGCCACGGATCGGAGTTCGAGGTCGGTTTCGCCTCGGAGCTGCCGGCGGGGGCCCTGGCCCTCAGAACCCAGATAGAACACGCGGTGGCCGAGGTGGCCGCCCGCACCGAGGGGGCCTACGTCGAGTACAAGCCCACCGGGGTGGCCTTCCACTACCGGATGGTGGATCCCGACGCCGCCTGCCTCGCCACCGAGGAGATCAGGCGGGGCCCGGGTTCCCTGGCCGGGGTGCACGCCCGCCAGGGCAACCAGGTGCTGGAGCTGTCGGTGGTCGAGACCGACAAGGGGGCGGCCCTGGAGACGATCCGGCGCCAGCTCGGGTCCTCCGCCGTGATGTTCATAGGCGACGACGTCACCGACGAGGACGCCTTCGCCACTCTCGGGGGCCCCGACCTCGGGATCAAGGTCGGCGACGCCCCCTCGCAGGCGGAGTTCCGGGTTCACGACACCGGGGACGTGGCCCGGGTGCTGGCCCTGCTGGCCCAGCTCCGGACGGAGTGGCTGATGGGTTCGGCCGCCCCCCCGATCGAGAGTCACTCGATGCTCTCGGACCAGAGGACGGCGGCGATCGTCTCCCCCGAGGCCCGCATCACCTGGTTGTGTTCCCCCCGCATCGATTCCGCCGCCGTCTTCGCCGAGCTGGTCGGTGGCCCCGCCGCCGGGTTCTTCTCGGTGCGCCCCCTCGAGGGGGCCATGCCGACGTCGCAGCACTACGTGCGGGATTCCCTGGTCCTGGTGTCGACCTGGCCCAGGATGACGGTCACGGACTACCTCGACTGTTCAGCCGGTCGCCCCCTGCGCACGGCGGGTAGATCGGATCTGATCCGTTTCGTGGAGGGCTCGGGTACGGCCATGGTGGAGTTCGCCCCCCGTCTGGATTTCGGTCGGGTGCCCACCCGCCTGGAGGTGCGTGAGGATGGTCTGGAGGTCCTGGGCACCACCGACATGGCGGTCCTGAGGTCACCGGGGGTCCGCTGGGAGATCGTCGACGACGGGATCCATCACACGGGTCGGGCCCGGGTAAACCTCGACGAGGGCCCCGTCGTGCTCGAGATGAGGTGCGGAACCGGATCCATGAGCCCCGACCAGGCCGAGGGCGATCGTCGACGGGACACCCTGGCCTACTGGGAGGGGTGGGCGGCCGACCTGGACCTTCCCACCATCGAGAGGGACCTCGTGAGGCGCAGCGCGGTGGTTCTCAAGGGCCTGGTCCACGAGCCCACCGGGGCGATAGTCGCCGCCGCCACCACCAGCCTTCCCGAGAGTCTGGGCGGGGTCCGCAACTGGGACTACCGCTACTGCTGGCTGCGTGACGCGGCCATGACCGCCGGGGCACTGACCCGGCTCGGCTCCTCCTCGGAGGCCATGAACTTCCTGGACTGGGTGCTCGACGTGCTGGAATCCCGCGGTGGGGCCGAACGACTGGCTCCACTGTTCCTGGTCACCGGTCGTCACCTACCCCCCGAGGCCGAGATCGCCGAACTCCCCGGTTACGCGGGGAGCCGTCCGGTGAGGGTGGGGAACGCGGCGGAGGGCCAGGTCCAGCTCGACGTGTTCGGACCCATCGTGGACCTGGTGCACCTCCTGCTGCGCCGGGGGGCGCCGCTGTCGGGCCAGCACTGGAGGCTGGTCGAGTCCCTGGCCGAGGCGGTCATCGAGCGCTGGGACACCCCCGACCACGGGATCTGGGAGATCCGCAAGCACCCCCGTCACCACGTCCACTCCAAGGTGATGTGCTGGCTGACCCTGGATCGGGCCGTCGACATGGCCGGCCACTTCACCGGGCGGGAACGCCCCGAGTGGGCCGAGGTCCGGGACACCATCGCCGAGGACGTGGTCACCCGGGGCTGGAAACCCGAGTTGAACTACTTCGGGTCCGCCTACGACGGCACCGACATCGACGCCTCGGTGCTGTGCATAGGGCTCAGCGGCCTGCTGCCCGCCGAAGATCCGCGCTTCGTGGCCACCGTCGAGGCGGTGGAGGGTCAGCTACGGGACGGGCCGACCGTCTACCGATATCGCTCCGACGACGGACTCCCCGGTACCGAGGGGGGATTCCACCTGATGACCTCCTGGTTGGTGGACGCCTACCGGTTGGTCGGGCGGAGGCAGGACGCGGTGAAGCTCTTCGCCGGGATGTGCGACCTGGTGGGTCCCACCGGACTGCTCTCCGAGGAGTACGACCCCGTGGCCGGCCGGGCCCTGGGGAACCTGCCCCAGGCCTACTCCCACCTGGGGCTGATCAACAACGCCCTGAATCTCGACGGCCGCCAGGCCTGATCTCCCCGTCTCCCCCCGGGGCAGGTCTGGGATCGGGGCCGTGTCCTCTGGGGGTTCGGGGTTTCAGTTGGCCTGCAGGGGCAGGGCCTCGCCCCGGAGCCGGCGGGCGAGCTTGAACACGTCGTCCCGCTCACCGGCCATGATGTGGGGGTCGAGCATTCTCAGTTCGGCCGCCTCCACCGCCCACCTCAGCACCCCCCGGCCCCCGGCGGCGTCCAGGAACCAGTCGGCGAAGCGGTCCCGGATGATGTTGGTGAGGGTCCGCATCACGATGTTGCCGCCCACGTGACCGGTCTTGAGCAGCACCCAGGTGAAGGCGGCGTCGAGGTCGCCGGGGCCGGCGGCGGCGTTGGCCCAGTCGATCACCCGGGGGCCGTTAGCGGTCAGGATCACGTTCTCGGGATGGAAATCCAGGTGCAGCAGGGAGTCGCCCGGGGCCACGTGTTCGAGGAAGTCGGGGGGTTCGATCTCGGCCAGTTGAAGGTGGAGACGGCCCAACAGCCGGGCGTGGCGACGTGATCGCCACGGATGGGCGCCCAGGTCCTCCAGCATCGACGGACCCTCCAGACGATCCATCACGATGGCGGTGGGGTCGTCGTGGTCGTACACACGGGGCACGGGGTACCCGCGGTCGGCGACCCATTGCATCACCGCCTTCTCCCGGCTCAGATCACGTCCGTCGTGGGTGGTTCGGATGACCTTCCCGGGACCGAACTCCCGGATGTCGCCGTCCCGGCCGTGGCCGATCAGGGCCCCGGGAGTGGGGGGAGGTTCCGTCCGGGTGGCATCGACCGGTTCGTCCGGGGAGGGGTCGGCACCCGCCCCGTCACCGGTGGGATCGGTCGTCGGGCGGGACTCCAGCAGCCTCTTGAGGGCCAGGAGGTTCCTCCGCCAGATGCGGGTCAGCAGGGGCTTGGCCACGACCTCACCCGCCCGACCCCCGAACCACACCGGTAGCCGGAGTTCCTCGTCCCAGGTGATGCTCGTCCGTCGGTCCATGTCGGCGAGGGTGATGCGTCCGGTTCCCCGGACCGCACCGCTGTGTTCCACCCCTATGGCCTCACCCTCGACCCATTCGGTGACGGTCATGGTGTCCACGGTGCGCAATGGTCCGAGGTGGGTCCTGACCCGGAACCGGGTGCCCACACCGCCGTGACCCTCGGTCTCGAACTGGATCGAGTCGGCGTCGGCCATCCAGTTGACGTGGTGGGCTATGTCCTCGATCTCTGTCCAGACCCGGTCCCGAGGGGCCTCGATTTCGGTACCGACGTGAATGCGCATCACCTGAAGTGCACCACATCGGAGGGTCGTGTGCAGGTCCGGGGTGTCAGATCCGCTTTCGGTAGACACTCACGTGCCGGGGTGAGTCCTCCCCGAACGGGCTACGGTCCCAGTCCGCCCAACGGTGTACGGGCTCCAGGCCGAGGCCGCCGGCCATCGTGTCGAGCTGCTCGGGATACAGGTACCGGATCCTCCAGGGTCGTAGCACCGTCCCCCCGGTCGTGGTGACGTGGATGTGCTGGCCGGTGATGGTCTGCTCGTCGGGGTCCTCGATGGTGGCTATCAGGACCCGACCCCCGTCGGACGCCGGTCTCTCCTCCACTCCCCTGGTTCGGGGCGCCTCCCCCCGCCGGTCATGGCGAACGGGGGTGAAGGCCTCGATCACGAGGTTGCCGCCCCTGACCAGTCGTTCGGAGATCATGGTCAGACACGACCTCTGGGACCCCGGTTCGACCAGGTTGAAGAAGGTGTTGTAGGCGGCGAACACCACGGAGAACGGGCCGGGGGGCAGGGTCCGGCCCATGTCGCCCAGGTGGGTGACGACGGTGCCCGAGGGGTCCCGGTTCGCCAGCAGGGACAGCATCTCGGGGGAGGCGTCGATTCCGTGGACCCGGTGTCCGGCGTCCACGAGGGGCAGGGCCAGGCGACCGGTTCCCACGCCCAGTTCCAGGATCGGGGCGTCTCCCCCCACCGCCGCGGCCAGGTCGGTGATCAGGGCGGTGGTCGCCTCGACGTCGGACACCCGCTCGTACCACTCGTCGTAGACGTCGGCGAAGGCCCGTCCATAGGTGCCGGCCCCGTAGACGCCGGTCGGGGAAGGGTCGTCCCTGCCGTGGGTGATCGGGTCCCCGCTTAGCGACATGGGGACATTCTCCATCCCCGACGGGTGGGGGACTAGTCTGCGGGCCGTGACGAACTCGGGGGTGGCCGGTGCGGGCGGAGGTGTGACCCGGCGGTATCTGGTGGCCCGGAACGTGGTCGAGATACTGGATGAGTCCCTCGACACCCTGGTGCGCCGTCCCCGGGAGATACTCACCCTGGCGGCGGTGACCGCGGTGCCGGTGGGGATCCTGGCCGGCATGGCCACGGCCCGCAACCTGACCGGGTTCGGTGATGCCATCGCCAACTACGATCCCAGCACCCAGGGCGGCCTGGGCTTCACATCCGGCGGCAGCGTGCTCACGGTCGCCGCCGCCCTGGCCGCCTCGGTGCTCTATGGGATCACCGCCTGGGCGGCGACCACGATGGTGATGGCCGAGGTACGGGGTCTCCCGTGGTCCGTGGGCGAGGGTCTCAGGAGCGCACTGCGGCATCTGGGGTGGATCCTGGGGGCGTGGTTCATGGTCCATGTCCTGGAGGCTCTGGGGCTACTGGCCGTGGGTCTGGGGGCCGCGGCCCTCATGGTGATGTTCGCGGTCACCGTTCCGGCCATGGCGGCGGAGGAGGTCGGGCCGATCGAGGCCATGAGGAGGTCGTGGCGGCTCAACGCCGGTTCCTTCTGGCGGATGGTGGGCCTGCAACTGGCCCTGGCCCTGGTGATTCAGGCCCTGGGCGTGATCCTGGACTTCGTGCCCCTGCTGGTCGCCGGTCTGCTCCCCGACTGGGCGGTGGTCTACTTCTCGGTCATGACCGGGGCCCTGTCGGCCCTGGTGAAGACCGCGGTGACCGCAGCCCTGCCGGCGCTCATCTACCTGGATCTCAGGGTCCGTCGGGAGGGGCTCGATCTGGAACTGGAGCTGGAGCGGAGACTGGCGGTGGCCGCCTCCCCGGGTCGGCAACGGTGATCGGACCCCGGGTCACGGAGGTCCTCTCGGCAATGGGGTCCGAGGGCCCCGATGATCTACGGCGTCGGGCCGAACGGATCCTCTCACGGCGTGAGTTCGCCCCGCCCACCAAGAGCCTGGTGGAGCGGGTCCTGGATTGGATAGCCCGCCACCTGGCACAGCTGTTCGTGAATCTGGCCGGGGGAGGGGGAACCACGACCGCCCTCATACTGTGGGCCGTTCTGGGAGCTCTCATCGCCCTGGTCGTCCTGGTGTTGAGCCGGTCCGTCGGGCGCTTCACCCTGCTGCCCCGCCCGACCCGGGAGGACGGGGAGAGCATCACCGGCACCAGTGAGTCCACGGCGGCGGAGTGGTTGGAGCGGGCCCGACGGGCCGAGGCCCGGGGGGACTGGGAGGAGGCCACCCGGGCCTACTACCGGTCGATGATCGCCGAGCTGGCCCATCGGGACGTGGTCGATCTGGTTCCCGGGTCCACCCCGGGGCAGTGGAGGGATCAGACCCGGGAGAGGGGTCCGGAGGTGCTGCCCCCCGTAGAGGAGGCCACCGACATCTTCGAGATGGTCTGGTACGGACCGTCGCCCGCCGCCCCCGACACCGCCCGGACCGTGGCCGAGGACGCCCGACGGGTCAGTGAGCGGCCCCGGGTCGGCGGGCCACGGAGATGAGATCCATCGGAGGGGCCCGGTCGATCGGGTTGATCATGGTCCTGGTGGCGGTGGCCGCCATCGGGGGTGCCCTCCTGGTGGGCCGAGCCGATCGACGTCAGGGTGGACCCCCGCTCGATCCGAGGTCCACCCTGCCCACGGGAACCCGGGGTGTGGTGCTGCTGCTGAGGGAGACGGGCCGCGAGGTGTCGAGCGGACCGGTACCCGCGACCGCGGGGAGAGAGGTTCTGGTGGCCTTCACCGAGCTGCTGCCGTCAGGACAACTCGGGGAGCTCCTGGATCTGGCCCGGTCGGGGGCCAGTGTGGTGCTGATCGGGAGATCCATGCCGGTGAACGGGGTGGAGGTGGTGGCCCGGGGGGACGTCGAGCCCCAGCCGGGATGTCCGCTGGGGGAATTGGGAAGGGTCCGCTCCCTGGTGCCGGGCTCCTACTCCGGTGTGCGGGTGACCACCGGATCGGGCGGCGGCTGTCTCCCGGTGGGTGGGGGATCGGGCCGCCTCGTCTACAGCGGTCCCCTCGGAGATGGTCGGGTGGTGCTGATCGGATCCGCCGGCCCCTTCACCAACGCCAACCTGGCCCGGGAGGACGACGCCGCCCTGGCCGTGTACTCCCTGGCCCTGGCCGAGGGGCCGCTGCGGTTCGTCGTCCCCTCGGTGGGGAGCGGCGACCGTGGTCTCTCCGACCTCATCGGTGATCCGGTGTGGGCCGGACTGGTTCAGGCCCTGGTGGCGGTGGTCCTGTACTCGTTGTGGCGGGGCCGACGGCTCGGAAAACCGGTATCCGAGTCCGACCCCGTCGAGATCGACAGCGGCGAACTGGTCGTGGCCGGAGCCCGCCTGGCCGAACGGGCCCGGGGGCGGGGGGTGGAGATCGAGCTCATGAGAAGGAACCTCGACGACGCCCTGCGGCGGAGGTGGGCCCTGAGCGTCGACACCGATCCCGCCATCACGACCGGGCGCCTCGGCCTGGACCCCGACCGGGCCGCCGTGGTCCGCAGGGCCCTGGCCCGACCGGCGGACGGGATCGACGAGGACACGTTCGTGTCCTGGGTGGCCGACGTCGTCGAGGCCACCCGCATGGTTCTCGACCCCCGGGGTCCCGGGGGCGGGGCCATCCCCAGATCGACATCGAATCAGCGGAGCACCGAATGAACCAACCCGAATCCAGCGACAGATCCCCCCGGGAGGCCCTGGCCGATGTGAGATCGGAGGTGGCCAAGGTCGTGGTGGGTCAGGACGGGGTCATCTCCGGCATCCTGACCGCCCTGCTGGTGGAGGGCCACGTACTCCTGGAGGGGGTCCCGGGGGTGGCCAAGACCCTGATCGTCTCGACCCTGGCGGCGGCCATGGACCTCGACACCCGCAGGGTCCAGTTCACCCCGGACCTGATGCCCAGCGACGTGACCGGGCAACTGGTGCTCACCCCGGGGGGTACCGATTTCATGTTCCGCGAGGGCCCGGTGTTCACGAATCTGCTCCTGGCCGACGAGCTGAACCGGACCCCACCCAAGACCCAGGCCGCTCTCCTGGAGGCCATGGAGGAGTCCCAGGTCTCAACCTGGGGGGTCACCCGGGGCCTGCCCGATCCGTTCATCGTCGTAGCCACCCAGAACCCCATCGAGTACGAGGGCACCTATCCCCTGCCCGAGGCCCAACTGGATCGGTTCCTCTTCCAGCTCCCGGTTCGCTATCCCGCCGTGGAGGACGAGGTCGCCATACTGAGACGGCACCACGAGGGGCTCGATCCCCACGACCCGGCGGCGGCGGGGGTCACGGCCGCGGCGGGGGCGGGGGATCTGGCCGCCGGTCGGGCCGAGGTCAGGGAGATCGAGGTCGCACCCTCGATCCTGGAGTACATCGTCTCCCTGGCCCGGGCGACACGTGAGTCGGGTCCCGTGGAACTCGGCATCTCCCCCCGCGGCGCGGCCATGCTGCTCCATGCGTCCAAGGCGTGGGCGTGGCTGTCGGGACGCTCGTTCGTCACCCCCGACGAGGTGCAGGCCATGGCCCGCCCGGTCATGAGGCACCGGATCCGTCTGCGGGCCGAGGTGGCCATAGAGGGCACCACCCCCGACCAGGTCATCGAGGGCATCCTCCGGGCCGTTCCGGCACCGAGGTGATCGTTCCCGGGCCCCGCCTCTGGCGGGCCGGAGTGGTGGCCGTGCTCGTGGCGGTGCTGCTGTCCGTGGCCGGTGCCGGTTGGGATCGGGCGGTGCTCCTGAGCAGTGCCGGGCTACTGCTCCTGGCCCTCGTGGACGCCCTGTCGGCCGGTTCCCCGGGGGCGGTGGAGATCGCCCGGGACTTCCCACCCGCGGTGGTGCTGCACTCCCACTCCACCGTGGCGTGGACCGTGAGTCGCCGGGGGAGATCGCCCCGGTGGGTGGCGGTCGCCGACGAGCTGGCCCCCTCCCTGCACTGTGATCGCCGGTTCGAGACCCGGGTGCCGCCGAACTCCACCGTGAGGGTGGAACACCCCCTGACCCCGGCCCGGCGGGGTCGCTTCGAGGGTGACGCCCTCACCGTGCGGGTGTACGGCCCACTGCGCCTGGTCGGCCGCCAGAGGACCCGTCGGGTCCCCTTCGTGCTTCGGATCCTGCCCGAGTTCCGATCCCGGCGGGAGATCGAGATTCGCATGCGCCGGGCCCGTCTGCTCGATGTCGGTTCGCTCTCGGTCAGCGCCCACGGTGGTGGTACCCAGTTCGATCACCTCAGGGAGTACGCCATCGACGACCAGTACCGCACCATCGACTGGGCGGCCACCGCCCGGCGGGGCCACCCGATCGTGCGGGCCTACCGGGCCGAGGAGCATCGCACGATGGTCGTGGTGCTGGACAACGGGCGGTTGATGGCGGCCCGGGTGGACGGGGCCACCCGCCTGGAACACGCCATGGACGCCGCCATGGCCCTGGACACGGTGGCCTCGCGGCTGGGGGACCTCACCGCCCTGCAGACCTTCGATCTGGAGATGCACCCTCTGGTTCCCGCCGGGCGGGGCGGGGCCCATCTGGGACGGTTCACCGAGGCCCTGTACACCCTCGAACCGGTGCTCAGTGAGTCCGACTACCAGCTCATGGCCGAGTACCTGACGGCCCGGCTGAGTCGTCAGACCCTGATCGTGGTGCTGACCGACCTGGTGGATCCGGTGGTGGAGGCGACCATGGCCCGGGCCGTGGCCACCCTGGCTCTGCGTAACCGGGTGGTGGTGGGGGCGGTGACCGACCCCCAGGTGGCCGAGTGGGCCCTGTCCGTTCCCTCCGATGCCGAGGCGGCCCACCTGACGGCGTCGGCCGTGGCCGGGATGGGCAGTCGTGAGCGGGCGGCGCGAAGACTCCGACAGGTCGGGGCGACGGTGGTGGACGCCCCGGCGGGAAAACTGGCGACCCAACTGGTGGACCACTACCTCGAGGTCAAGGCGCGGGGTCGTTGGTGAGGGGTGCGGGCCGGTGGTGGGTCAGCTCGACACCGGGGTCCGGGAGGGTCGGTGAGGACTGGGCTTTTCCCCGATGAGGCCGGTGTAGCCGAGGGCGACGGCCCGGGACCCCCAGGCGGCCACCCACGCCCAGAAGGCGGTGAAGACGGCCACCCCGATCCCCACCCTCCCGAAGGTGGGGAGATCACTGGGGGTGACGAACCCCTCGATCAGTCCGGCGGTGATGAACATGGGTATCAGGCCCAGAACGATGGTGACCGAACGGTGGCCCTGCTCGGCCAGGGAGGCCGGGCGGGGGCGGTCACCGGGATCGATGATCGACCAACCCAGGGCCAGGCCCGCCCCCCCGGCCACGATGATGGCGGAGAGCTCCAGCAGCCCGTGGGGCAGGATCAACCCCCAGAACAGCCGTGACCGCCCGGCGAACGTCAACAGACCCACCGCGAACCCCAGGTTCAGGCCGTTCTGAACCAGGATGAGCACCGTGGGGAGGCCGAGCAGCACGCCGGTGGCGAAGGCGGTGAAGGAGACCTGGATGTTGTTGACCAGCACCGCGGTGGAGAAGGCGGCGGCCGGTTCCGACGAGTAGTAGTTCTCGAAGTCACCGGCCACGTACGCGTCGCGGACCTCGGCGGGGGCCGAGGCCTCCAGGGCCACGCTGCTGTTCGACAGCCAGGTACCCATGACCGCCGCCGGGACGACGAACAGCACCGCGGCGATCAGGACGGCCCGGCGGTGGAACCACACGGCGGCGGGGAAGGTGATGGAGAAGAAATCGGTGAAGGCCCTCCGGGGGGAACGGGGTGTGCCGTAGATCACACCGTTGGCCGTGCCCACGGTGCGGGTGAGACGACGGATCAGCTCCCGGTCGCGGTAGTGGGTCTGGACGTGGGCCAGATGGGCCGAGGCCCTCAGGTAGAGGTCGAGCAGCTCCCCGGCCTCCTCCTGGTCGAGACGGCCCGAACCGGCGGCGGCCCGCCGGGCCAGGGAGTCGAGGCGGTCCCACTCCCCCGAGTGGATCCTGACGAACGTGTCGATCAACACGTCCGCCACGGTAGCCGGTCACCCCTCGGGGCGACCGGCTACATTTGGGCCGGGTGGAAGGGACTGGAACCGGCGGGTCGGAGGCCGAGTGGGATCGACGGGTGTGAGTGCCACGGGAGGTGGCCCGACCGGGCCGGAGGGCCGCCTGGGGGTGGTCACCCCCGAGGGCGTGTTTCTGGCCTTCGAGCCCGCCGGGCTGGCCTCCCGGACCCTGTCGAAGTCCCTGGACCTGCTGGTGCAGTTCGGAATCCTGATGACCGTCTTCACCGTCATGGGCGTGGCGGCGACGAATCTGCCGTCCACCGACACGGTGATGGTGGTGCTGGCGATCATCCTCATCGCCCTGGTGGTGCTGGTGTACCCGGTGATCCTGGAGAGGTTCAACCGGGGCCGGACCGTGGGGCAGATGGCCGTGGGTCTGAGGGTCGTCAGGGTGGACGGGGGACCGGTCAATCTGGGTGGGTCGGTGGCCCGGGCCGCCCTGCTCCTGGTTGACCTGTTCATCTCCTTCGGCGGTGTCGGGGGACTGGCCATAGCCCTGACCCGCCGTCACCAGAGGCTGGGCGACATGGTGGCGGGGACCATGGTCATCCGTGAGAAGACCGGAACCATCCACCAGTCTCCCGTCCCGGCCGTCATCCCGCCCCAGTTCGCCAGCCTGGCCGAGTCCCTCCCCCTGGAGAGGATCGACGCCTCCGATCTCGCCCTGGCCCGGGAGGTGATGGGGCGGTCCCTGGCCAGCCCGGCCGGACTCCCCGTCCTGGTGGACCGGGCCGCCGATCTGGTCGACTCGAAGATGGGTGGGGTGAGGCCCCGCCGGATGCTCAGGTCCACCTTTCTCACCGTCGTGCTGGGAGCGGCGGCCGGGTCCCCCCAGCGGGTGGGCCGGTCGGGGCCCGTGGGGGGATCCCGAAGCGACCCGTCCGAGGGTCCGGACCGGAAGGTGGGGGAGATGGAGGAGTTCCCCACCGCCACCCTGGGGGATACCCCGGATCCGGGCGGGTTCGAGGCGACCGAGGTTCCCCCCTCCGCCGGGGAGTCGCCCTTCTGAGCGGCGGGCACCGGCCCGGACACCGTCGGTCCCGGTTGGTCCCGTCCGGTCCGGTCCGGTCTTGCTGACCCGACCGGCGGGCGGCGGTCGGGGGTCAACCCTTCGTAGACTCCGGTCGTGGAGACTCCCGCTGATCATCCCGAAGCGATCTCGTACCTGGACTGCGCCGCCACCGTACCGATGCGGCCGGGGGCCATCGAGGCCATGCTGCCCTACCTGGACCGCTGGTTCGGGAACGCCAGCGGCAGCCACCGGGTGGCCCGCCGGGCCCGCCGGGGCCTGGAGGAGGCCCGTGACGCCGTCGCCGCGGCCACCGGGCGGAGCCCCCACGGGGTGATCTTCACCAGCGGTGGCACCGAGGCCGACAACCTGGCGGTCAACGGCATTCTCCAGGAGCGGGGGGGTCGGGCGGTGTGCAGCGCGGTGGAGCACCACGCCGTTCTGGACCCGGTCCGGGCCTCGGGGGGTGAGGTGATCGGGGTCGACCGCCACGGCATCATCGATCTGGACCAGTTGGCCGATCGCCTCGATGAGGGCGTCTCCATCGTGTCGGTCATGGCGGTCAACAACGAGACCGGTGTGCTTCAACCCCTGGAGCAGGTGGCCGAGATCGTGCGGCGGGAGTCACCACGGGCCGTGTTGCACACCGATGCCGT
>Ga0256841_1003068_pt1 | contig 12742 bp, 8 predicted proteins | sample 356308metaG_FD_185971 | JGI IMG/M metagenome (GOLD analysis project Ga0256841, IMG submission 185971) | Hydrothermal vent microbial communities from Mid Atlantic Ridge, Atlantic Ocean - 356-308 | ecosystem: Environmental > Aquatic > Marine > Hydrothermal vents | place: Atlantic Ocean: Mid...
AAGACCAGCCGGGTGCGGAGATCACCGCGAGCGTCCTGGTCGCCAATCCAGGAGCCGAAGCGGCGCGCGTGCGCGTCTCGCTGGGCGACTGGATGTACCAACCCGACGGCCAGCCGATCTACCTGGACCCGGGAAGCCTTCCGGAAAGCGCCAGCCCCTGGATCACGTTCACCCCCGCCGAGTTCGTCCTGGACGGGCACGAGAAAAAGATCGTCCGCTATACGATCCGCATCCCCGAAGGCGCGAAACCCGGCACCCATTGGAGTGTGCTCTTCCTGCAGGGCGAAGATCCGAACGCCCAACCCGGCGCCAACCTGGCCACCTTCAAGCTGCGCGTGGCCCACACGATCTACGTCAACGTCCCCCCGGTGAAACGGGACGGTGAGATCCTGGGCCTCGCCGCGGTGCCGCCCCAGCAGCCCGACGGTCCCGTGGCCATCGGCATCCAGTACGCCAACACCGGGAATGCGGCGTACGCCGTGACGGGACGGCTCGAGGTGCGGGACGCCGCAGGCAACGTGGCGGGCCGGGCCGAGATCGAGCGAACCGTGGTTCTCCCCGGTGCGACCCGGGTGCTGCTCGCTAATTTTTACGGACCCATCAAAAAAGGAGACTACGTAATCCTTGCGGTGCTGAACTACGGCAGCGAAGCCGTGGACGTCGCCGGACAAACGGTCGTGAGCCTGCCCTTCGACCTGGAGCGTCCCGCGCCCTCGAACGAAGCGGAGTCGCGGTCCGACCGCGGATCGCCTTGAAGAAGGAGGGAAGATGAACCGACGCATGCGCAGCACGCTGTGGCTGGCCGTCCTCTGGGCCCCGCTGGCCTTCGCCCAGGCCACCTGGTACGTGCAAACGGTCCTGCCCGAGGTCATTTCGGTCCGCACCCCCACGACCACGATCGGCTTCGAGCTGAACCTACAGAACTACCCGCCGCCGGCGTTTCCGGCGCGCTACCCGGCCACCACCCCCGAGGACGGGGTGCTGCCGGTACAGGTCTTCGTCAACCAACCCGGGGTGTGGAGCTTGCTGCTCGAGATCCCCGAGCTGCTCGACGACAACGGCAACCAGGGCATCGCCTCCGAACAGATTCTCTTCCGCGTCAACGACGGCCCCTGGATTCGGGGAAGTGCGGCCCCTCAGGAGTTCTACACCGACGTGGGAGCCACCGAGGGCTGGAAGGAGATCCGGATCGAGTTTGCGCTCGAACTGAAAGGTACCGAACCCCCCGGCAGCTACGCCGTTAACGTTGTGGTGAGCGCGATACGGGAACCCTGAGATGCTGCGCTGGTGCGCCTTCCTCCTGCTCGCCGGGGTGGCCTGGGCCGGAAGCGCCGAGGTGCAGCCGGCGGCCGACACCCGGGCGCTGCCCGGCGCCTATGCGACCCTGCTCTTCGAGGTTTGGGGGCAGGGTGAGGTGGAACTGCGCGCCCTCGTCCCCCAAGGGTGGCCGAACCTTCCGCTTCCGAAGCGGCTGGTTCTCGCGGGCAGGAGCCCGGTACCCCTGACGGTGCGCGTCCCCGAACTCACGCCTGCGGGCTCCGAGCATCCCCTCATCCTGCAGGCTTGGCAGGGGGAACGCCTGCTCGGCCAGGCCAGCGCGACGGTCACGGTTCTGCGCAAAGCGGACCTGATCGTGTTCGTGGAGGGCCCCCCCGAAACGCGCATGGGCGAACCGGTGAGCTACCGGGTCGCGGTCATCAACCGCGGCAACGCCCGCGACCGCATCGTGCTGGAAGCCGAGTCCAACACCGGCGAAGCCTACCTGCAACCCGCGCACCTGGAACTCGACCCCGGCCAGGAAGGCCGCGCTACGCTCACCCTGCAGATCGGTGCGGAACGCCGGGTCTCGTCGGGCTACACCATGGTCACCTGGGTGCGCGCCCGGTCCGGGAACGGGGAGGTGCAGCGCAAGGTGCGCGTCGCCACCCGCTGGGTCGATCCCGCGGCCCTGGGGGCTTCGGGCCCCGACCCCGCCCTGCGCCTGCTGCTCTCGGGAAGCCTGGGCCTGGGTGCGCGCGTCGAATCCGGGGAGTTCGGCCCGCTGGAAGTCCGCTACGCCGTGCGCCCCTCGCTCAGCGGGCAGCTCTCCGACTTCGTCGAAGCCAGCGTCCGGCCGTCGACCCTGCGGGGGCGCAGCCCGACGTGGTGGCCCGAAGGGCCCGCAGGCTTCAACCTCGGCCTCAAGGGCTCGGGTTGGGACGCCTCGTTCGCGGCGAACCAGGCGGAACTGGCCGCCCAGACCGGCTTCCGGCGCGGGTCCTGGCGCTACGGCGCCAGCCTTCGCGGCCGCTACGACCTCGAAGGGTTCGGTCTGGGCGTCGACGCGGTGAGCCTGCAGCGCGATCTGAACCTGCAGCTGAACGCGAGCACCCGCAGCGCGGGCGGCTCCCGGCAGGACCGCTTCGGCGTGGACTACAGCCGGCCGCTGGGCGAAGCCTTCAGCCTTCGCCTGGGCGCCCGTCTGAACGGCCTCGCGACCGACCGCTACCGGGTCGTGGGTTCCGCCAGGCAGGGGCTGCTCTGGCAGGGGCGCCGGTTTAGCGTGCTCGAGTCGCTATCGGCGAGCCCCCAGCTGGGCCTCTACACCCTGACCTTCACGGGGGGCACGCGCAGCGTGCATCCGCTGGGCGTGCGCGGCACCGCCCTGCTGCAGCAGCGAACCGAGGGCCTGGGCTGGAAGACGAGCGCGTCGGTCTTCGCCGCGCCGCTCCCACGTTTCTCGCTGCGGGTCACCACCGCGATCGAGGACGAGGCCGCGCGGCCGCTGCAGCTCTTGCTGCAGCCCAGCGTAAACTTCCGCGCCCCCAACCTGGGCGGCTTCCGTTCGAGCTTCAGCGCCGGCTACGCCCTGCGCTACACCCCCGAAACGGCTTCGGGCTTGCAGCGGATCACCGCGTCCGCCGAGCTGGGGTTCGGGAGCTTCGGCTTGAGCGGGCGCGGCGGCTACGCCCTGGTCGGTCCGCGCCGGCACGACCTCAAGGTGAACGCCCGTTGGCGACCCTCGCCGCTGACCGTGCTGCAGAGCCGCTACGCCATAAAACTCGAAGACGAGCGCAGCGAGGAGCTGGGTCTTAGCTGGCAGCAGTACTGGGGCGCCGGCTTCGCCAGCGAGCTGGAGGTAACCCGCCGGGCGTCGGAAGGCGTGCGCGACCGCCTCGGCTTCTTCCTGGCGCAGAAGAGCCTGGGCGGCAGCCCCTTCGGTCTGGTTCTCGGGTACAGCCTCAGCGACGACGACGGCCTGGGTCGGGGCAGCCCCCGGCTCACCCACGCGTTCAGCGTGCGGCTTGGCTACAACTTCGCCTGGCAGTTCGACACCCCCGAGCCCGTCGTCAACGCGTTCGGAGGCCGCCGCGTGGGGCGCGTCTCCGGCCTGGCCTTCATCGACACGAACCTCAACGGCCACCGCGACCCGGGCGAGCCGCCGGTCCCCGGGTTGAAGGTTCGCATGGGAGGAGCCGAGGCCACCACGGACGCGGAGGGGAGCTACGCGCTGCTGGCCCGCCCCGGCACGCTCGAGCCCCGTCTGGAGCGGCTGCCCGCGACCCTCGACCTCTACCGGCCTACCGAGGTCGTGGTCCGCGAGGGGAAGCGGCACCGCCTCGATCTTCCCCTGGCGCCCACCGCCCAGCTCCAGCTGGTGCTCTTCCACGACGCCAACCGCAACGGCGTGCGGGACGAAGGCGAGCGCGGCATCGCCTACGGCGGCGTGCGCCTGGTGGGGCCGACCCACCGCACCTTCCGCACCGACGCAGCCGGCTGGGCCCTCGCCACCGGCCTGCTGCCCGGGAGCTACCGCGTCGAACCCGACCCGGGCCTGCTGCCGCCGCGCTTCAAGCCCACGCAGGAAGCGGTTCGTCTCGAACTCGCTCCGGGCGGCGCCCACCCCGCGGTGCGCGTGGGCGCGGCTCCCCCGCCCAAAGAGGTCCGCACCACCTTTGATCCGGGGAAGCTTGCGGTCTTCGCGAACCTTTCCTCCCCCGTCGTCGCCGCGGGGGCCGAGTTCGAGGTGCAGGTCCTGGCGCAGGGCCAGCCCGAACGGGTCTGGGTCGAACTGGACGGGCGCCGCTTCGACCTGGAGCCCCAAAGCCCCGAACGCTACCGCGCCCGCCTGCGCCTCGCACCCTCCACCCCGCCGGGTCCGCTGACCCTGCGGGTGCACGCCGAGCGCGCGGCTGCACGCGCCGAAGCGCGCGCCGTCGTCAGCGTGGTGCGGCGCCCGCTCTACCGCCTCGACCCCCTGAGGTTGCGCTTGGGGGCCGCGCGGCCGCTGGAGGTCAGGCTGCTGTTCAAGGCCCGGGACGTGCGCCTGCTGATCGAAGGCGCGGAAGCGCTCGAGCTCGACAGCGAGGACGGCTACCGCTGGACGGGCAGCTGGTCGCCCGCTGCGGCCGGCACCTTTGCGGTCCGGGTCGTGGCCGACGGCGAAGAGCTCGGTTCCAACCGGTTCACCGTGCTGCCCGCAGCTACGGGAACGAAGTGAACGGCGAAGGAGGAACGAACGATGAAAACGGTTCGATGGACGGTACTCACCCTGGCGGGCGCGCTGCTGATCGCGGCGTGTTCCACCCCCATCCCGCGCGTCCGCACGACGGGGTCCCTGCGCGTGCAGTCCGTACAGCCCGACGTGACCGCGGGCTGCCGAGTGCGCGCCGGGGACTGGATGGCGCTCAAGGGCAACGCCTTCGGTACGGCGGACGACTGGGCGAACGGCCCCAACCGGGTCCTCTTCCCGCCCGAACCCGGTCTGCAACCGGCCGCGGTGGAGCTGACCCGGCCCGCGGATCCCGCGACCCTGATGTTCCAGGTGCCCGCGGGGGCCGTGAGCGGAACGCTTAGGCTGCACGTTGAAGGCGTGGGCGACGCCGAGATCGAAGTCGACGTAGCGGAAGGGGCCGGGGCGAACCAAGCCGTACCGGGTTGCGTCCTGCCCGCGCCGCCGGAGCGGTAGGCCGCCGCCCCCTAGTCCCCGCTCACACGGAAGGCGCCGCGGGCCAGCCGCCGTCCCCCGGCCCACACTTCGACCGTGTGGCGTCCCGGCTCCGCCGGGGCGGTCAGGCGCAGCCGCCAGGTCCAGCGGTCCACCCGCTCGAGCGGGTAGCGCTGACCGCCCAGGAGCACTTCGGCCTCCGGCACGTCCCGGCGGATGCGCACCCAAAGCTCGAGCGGCCCGCCGGGGTCGACCAGGGCCGGCTTTGCCTGCACCGCGGCCAGCGGACCCGGACGTACCAGAACGAACCCCTCCTGCGCGACCTCGCCCGCGTCGGTACGTGCCCGTACGCGGAAGCTGAGCAGGCCGCGGGCGTCGTCGGGGAGGCGCAGGAAACCACGCCAGCTGCCGTCCGGCTGCGGCTCGAGCGGGCGGCTCTCCCCTCCCGCCTCCACCACCACGCGTTCGGCCTGCGCGCCCTGCACACGGGCGCGCAGGCCCACCTCGGCCCCCGGCGGGGCCGCGCGGTCGTCGAGGTCGACGAAGAGCGCCACGTCCCCGATCCGGAAGGTCTGCAGCGTGCGCCTTTCCACCGGCACCGCGGCCACGGCCACGAAGGGCAGCGGCCCCGGCTCCAGTTCGATCTGCAGCGGCGCGGCGGGCCGGAAGAGGCGCGGCAGCCCCGCGGACCCGAGCTGCAGCCGGTAGCTTCCGGGCGGCAGCCCCGCCACCACGAAGCGGCCGTCCGCTCCCGTGCGCACCTCGCGCCGTCCGGGCCCTTCGAGCACCACCCGAACGCCCGCAAGGCGACGTTCGCCCGGATCCTGGACGCCGTTGCCGTTGGCGTCGGCCCAGGCCTCCCCGCTCAGCGCCGCAACCGGCACCAGCCCCAGGTCGAGGGTCTGGGTACGCCCGCGTTCGAAGCTCAGCTCCAGCGGCGCTGCGAGGCCCAACCGCCCCTCGGCGTCGTGCGCCTCGAGGCGGCAGCGCCCGGGCGCGGCTTCGAGGCGGTAGCGGCCCTGTTCGTCCGTGCGCGCCTGCGCGCCGCCGCAGCTGAGCAACGCGCCGGCCAGCACGGGTTCGTCGGGCTGACGCCTGCCGTCGCGGTTCGTGTCGGCGTAGACCCGGCCCTGGATCCGGCCCGTCCTGCGGCCGCCAAAGAGCTCGACCAGCGCCTCCGGGGTCGCGAAACCGCCCTCCCAGCGCAGCAGCAGCGCAGCCCAGGCCCGCACCTCCGCAGCGTCGCCCTCGATCCCTGCTTCGAGCCCCCAGCCCCGGCCGGTGTAGCCGACCTCGGCAGCACCCTCGCCCTTGAGGTCGCGCAGGTCGTACGTGTAGCGGCCGCCCAGCCGCCACCCCTCCCAGGCGTGGCTCAGCCGCACGCCCAGCCGCGGGGAGGGCGCGCGCTCGTAGGAGCCCGCCAGCATCAGGCCGTCCTGCCGCAGCATGGCCTCCAGGCCGAAACCGGGCGCCCGTTCGGGCAGCCAGCCCGCCCAGCCGCCCAGGCCGCCCTCCTCGACCCGGTAGCCGAGGCGCATGCGGAAGCCGGGGCGCAGGTCGCGGCCCAGAACCCCCAGCCCTCCCCGCCAGGGAACCTTGGGGTCCAGGTAGCGCAGGCCGGCGGCCCAGTTCCAGCGCCCCCGCGACCAGCCCAGCCGTTCTTCCAGGCTCCAGGGGCCGCGGACCTCCTGCTGGGCCCGCAGGTCCAGCCCCCCTCCCTCGGGGTTCAGGGCGGCGCGCAGGCGCAGCCCGAAGGGGCGTTGCTCGCGCGTGGCGGCGCGGGCGGAGACCGACCAGCGTTCGTCGGCGTAGCTGAGGTTCAGACCGCCCAGCCAGCGGGCGCCGTCGTAGCCCAGGTTCAGACCGCCCCCGAGCCGGTTCGCTCCGGTCGTGAACCAGCGGTCGAGGCTGGCCCAGGGCTCGACCCTGAGGCTCCGGGCCACCGAGAACCTCAGACCGGCCTGCAACCGCAACCGCGACGCCGTGGCCGCCAACGAGAAGCTCCAGGGGTCGGGACGCCAGCGCAGGCCCGTGCGCCAGCCCTCGGCACCCAGGGCCGCGCGCGCGCTCCAGGTCGACCGTCCCAGCTCGAGCCCCCAGCCTTCGGGCCCCGCGCCCAGGTAGACCCGGCCCCAGTCGCCGGTAAACCCCAGACGCAGCCCGCCGCCCTCCGGGGTCCAGCGCGCCGAGCTGCTCGCCCGCACGTAGTCGGAAAGCGCACCGCCCAGGCCCGCCCCCAGCCGCCAGCTCCAGCCCGTGCTGTTGGGCCCCAGGCTCAGCTCCAGGCGGTAGTGCAGCGAGCGCGGCCCCAACCGCCCCGCGCCGGCGAAGGGCACCACCTTGGTGACGATCCCTACCCGGCGTTCCAGCCCGGGGTCGTGCCCGGAGCGCACCTCCACGATGGCGACCACCGGTTGGGCCCGCTGCGGGTGCAGCTTCAACCGCAGCGTACCCCGCTCGCCGGGACCCAGTTCGAGCCGCCGGGGCTCGAGCCGCACGCCTTCGGCCCGGCTCTGCAGCGTCGCCCGGTAGACGTCGGCGACGTTGCCCAGGTTGACGAGCTCGAGCAGGTACTCCACCGCTTCCCCGAGCACCACCTGCCGCCCCGGAGGCGCGCGCAGCTCAAAGGCCACGCGTTCGCGCACCCGCACCGCCACCGATTCCTCCAGCACACTGCCGTCCGGGCGCCAGAGGCGCACCCGGAGGGTGTAGCGCCCGGCCGCCAACCCCCGCTCGACGTAGAAGTTGAGCAGCTGCGATCCGACCGGTTGCGGGGCAGAAAGCAGCCGGAACCCTGGCGGCGCCGCCACCTCCAGGCGCCCGCCCGGCTCTTCTATGCTCAGCGGCAGGCTGAGGAAGCCTCCGTCGTCCACCACGAGCTCGCCCCGGGGCAGGCCCAAACCCGCCGCCCAGGCCAGGCCCGCGAGGATCGCAAGGAGCCCTACGGAGGCGCGCATTTCATAACCGCGTCAAGCGGAAGGTGAGCACGCCTTGATAGGTGCCCGGGGCTTCGTCGCCTTCGGCGCGCAAGCGCAGCTCCAGGGTCCAGCTCCGGTACCCCCCGGTCGGACCCTGGCCCAGCCAGAGCACCACGTCCGCCCCCAGCGGCAGCCAGGGGCCGCCGCCCAGCCGCACCTCCAAACGGTCGGCGGGCAGCCAGGCCCCCTCGGGACCGGCCAGCCCCTCGCAGGAAGCCTCCAGCGCCCAGGCGCCTTCGAGGTTGCTGAACACCCGCAGTTCGAGCCGCTCGGGTGCGCTGGGTCCGTAGTAGGCGGGCAGCTGCGGCGGAGGAAAGCCGACCGCGCTCAGGTCGAAGACGACCTCCCCGGCCGAAACCTCCAGCGCCGCGCCCTCGGGAAACTCGACGACCAGCGGAAGCTGGGCCACGGCCAGCAGCCCCAGCCACAGCGTCCAGGCCAGCGTCCGCGGAAAGCTCATGGGACCTCCACCTCACCCTCGGCCACGATCACCTCGGGTTCGCCGTAGTCGAGCCGCACCAGCGCCACGTAGCGGCCCGGCGGAGGAGCCTTTTCGAGGGGCGCGGCGATCTCGTAGGGAGGTCCGGGCAGGGCCGCCGCGTTCTGGACCGTTCCGGTGGCCACCACCCGCCCCTCGGCGTCGCGCAGCTCCACCCGGCCGTTCAGGCGCATCAGCCCGTTGCCGGTGTTGTGGAACTTGATGCGCAGCTGCGGCGGGTTCCGGCCGCCCGGGGGCCGGTAGCGCACCCCCTCGATGCGCCCCTGGCGGGTGATGCGGCCCACGTTGACGTAGACGACGTGGCCCACGCGAACCCGCATGCGCACCCCGATGCCGCCCCCTTTGGGCTCCTGGACGGGGCCGGAGTCGAAGAAGAGCACCGCCCAGTAGGTGCCGTCCGCTGCATCCTCGGGAACGTGCAGGGTGTAGCTGACCGCGCGCGTCGCCTTGGGCTCGAGCACGAACTCCACCGGCGTATAGCTGAGCCACGTCGCGGCCGAACGCGGCTGGGAGCCGGGGTCGAGGTAGACCGGCTCGCCGTCCGGCTGCACCAGCACATCGCTGAGCGAGGCGGTGACCCGCATGGGCCCGCTGCTGCCGGGGTGGTCGACCACCACCACCCCCTGCACGGTACCGCCCGCCTGCGCGGTGTACACCGCGCGCGGGGGGCTGACCCCTACCCCGGTCTGCGCCGCCCCCAGCATCAGGATCGACCAACCCAAAGCCACCCACAACGAGCGCATCGCGACCTCCCTTTTCACCCAGTGTACGGCGGCTCCCCCCGGCCGCAGCCGGGGGGAGACCGGCGCCTTAGATCGCCGTCAGCATGAAGACGACGTTGAACTCGTAGCTGCCCGGCTGCTCGGAGCCGTCGAACCAGAAGCCCTCGGTGAGGAAGTCGTCGAGCCAGCCCGGGAAGCGCGCCCCGAGCACCTTGACCAGCTCGATCGGGTGGCCGTCGTCGTTCACACCGGGCACGATTTCGACGAACTCGTTGATCTTTACAGTGCCCACCGGGGGCAGCGTCACGTCGTCGTGGAAGAACATCCGCCCGTAGTTGCCCTGGAAGGGGTAGGGGCGCACGACGTTGACCTTCAGGTCGAACTCGCAACCGTAGCCCGTGCCTTCCTCCCAGTTGTTGCAGAACTTCTGCAGGACCTTCTTGTTGAAGCAGACCAGGGTGCCCTTTTCGTCGGGAGTGATCTCGCCGTCGTCGTTGGCGTCGACGATGGCGGGGTAGGTGTCTACGGGGGTCAGTTCACCGGCTTCGAGCATGGCCAGCAGGTCCTTGGGGCCGCCATCGAACCCCTTGGGCACCAGGAAGCAGCCTTCCTTCGCCGCCGGATCCCCCAGCGGCGGGTTGGCGAGGTCGAGATCCCAGCGGCTTTCGGTCAGGTGCAGCGCCAACCGCATGGGGATGTGCACCGTCACCTGCTCCTGCAGCTTGACCTGGTGCTGGCAGCTGATCCACTGCTCCCCTTCGCCGCCGGTGTGCACCTCGTTGCAGCAGGCGAACCCCCAGCTACCCAGCGCGAGCCCGGCCAGGAGGACTCCGAACGTCGTCCAGCGCTTCATCGCGACCTCCTTTCTGGCCGCCCGGCCCCGCGGAATCCGCGGGGCCGGGCCGACCGGACCGGCCTACAGCCCCGCGAGGGTGAAGGTCACGGTGAGGGTGTGCGTGCCCGCCTCCTCGGAGCCGTCGAACCAGAAGCCCTCGACGATCGTGTCATCAAGCCAGCCGCCCGTCGGGCCGCTGCCCGCGGCCACCTGCTGGTCGCTCACCGGCAGGGTGTCGGTGTAGAAGTAGCCGCCGGGCCCGAAGGGCAGGATGTCCGCCATGCCGAAGTAGCCAAAGCCTTCGTCGCCGGTCACCGAGACGAGCAGCTCCCAGCCGTCGGGGTCGTTGCTGAACTTCTGCAGCACCTTGTGGTTGACGCAGATGATCGTCCCCTTCTCGTCCCGCGTGATCTCGCCGTCGTCGTTGTAGTCCTTGATCGCGGGGTAGGTGTCGATGGGCTTGAAGACCCCGCCACCCGCGGCGTAGTCCCGGAGTTCGTCGATGCTGGTCACCCCCTTGGGCACCAGGTAGCAGCCTTCTCCAGGAATCGCCGGATCGTTAGGGTCGAAGGTGTAGTTGCCCGCCGCCGCATCCGGCGACGCCAGGTCGAGCTCCCACACCGACTCGTTGAGGTGCAGCGCGTAGCGCACCGGAATCTTGACCGTGATCGTTTCGTTCACGGCAACGGAATCATCTCCGTCACCGCTCACCTTCCACACGTCGTCGCCGCCGCCACCCCCGGTGGCCAGCGCCGCGCCTGCGGTGAACACCAACGCCAAAGCCCACAGCATCCACTTCCTCATGCTTCACCTCCTCCGACTGCACCGTGCTCAGAGCCAACACACGAACCTAACTTCTCGCTTTGACCGCTCGGAATGTGCTTGCTGCTCGGATGTCTCGCAGGCTCTCACCTCCCTTGCTGCGGTTTCCTTGGTCTACCCGGCTCAAGGTTAGGCCCCGGGGCGTGAAGCCGGCGTGAAGCCCGTGAACCGGCTCCGCCGCGCGGCTTGGCTATAATGGTTTACGGAAACGTCATCGAATTTACGCCGGTTCACGCGTTGCTTTACGGAGGTCGCACCATGAAGGGGGCGCATTCACTCGGAGAATTTCGGCTTCCCGTCTACGGTCCGGCGCGCTTGCTGCGGGGAGAGGAGCAACTGCGGGCGCGGCGCAAGGGCCTGGCGTTGCTGTACTACCTGGCCCTGGAAGGCCCCACCACCCGCGACAAGCTGGCGGAGCTGCTCTGGGGCCGGCCCGGAGCGCGCGCGAACCTGCGCACCGAGTTGCACCACCTGCAACGATGCTGCGGCCTGGCGTTCCCGCCGGGACAGGACCCCTTACGGCTTCCGGAGAACGTCCACCTCGACCTTTCCGGACACGCCGAGCCGCTCGAAGGCCTGGAGGGGTTGACGCCCGAGCTGGACGCCTGGCTGACCGAACAGCGCTTCGAGCTGGAAACCAGGACCCCCGCGCCGAGCGCGGCCCACCTCGGAGCCGAAGGCTGGGCCGACCTGCCGGAGCCGGGCCTGTGGATCTTCGACGCGCCGGTGGGCAGCGACGCGGCCGGACTGGTGCGGGACCTTGCCCGCGAACGCGGTCTGCCGCTGTTCACGCGCTGGCAGCCCGGGGCCAAAGGGCTGCTCCTGCTCGAGCCCCCCTACGGAGAGCACCCGCCCGCCGAAACGCTCTGCCGCTGGCCCGGGGTGCTGGCGGTGCTGCGGCCTCCTTTCGGCGAGGAGCCGGCCCTGATCCTGGAACTGCGCGCGCTCTGCCCTGCAGAGCGCAGCCGCTACCTCCAGCTTCCGCCCGTACGCTTTGCCGCCGCCCGCCGGGACCTGCTCGCCGACCTGCCCCTAGAAACGGCGCTCCGCCGCTACCTGGACGCGCAGGGGCGCTGGGGGCTGCTGACCGAGGAGGTGCGTTCCGGGCACCCGCTGCCGCTGCGCTTCCGCGCCCGCTACCGCTCCGAAGCCCGCAGGCTGCCGCGCGAGGTGCGGCTCGCCCTGGAACGGCTCTCCGTTTGCCGCGGCCCCGTGACCGGAGCGCTGCTGGAAGCGCTCGGCGCCGAAGAAGCCGTCGAGGAGCTGGAGCGCCGGCGCTGGCTGGTCTACCGCGGCGGCTGGCGTTTCGCCGACACGGTGGCGCGCCGCGCGTTGCTCTTCGACCTGCCCCCGGGGCTGCGGTCGCGGTACCACCAGCTGGCCGCCGCGGCGCTCGCGTCCGACGGTCGCCTCCTGGAAGCCGCCTGGCAACGCTCCCAGGCCGGCGGCGGGCGCTTCGAGCCGCCGCAGGAGTCCCTGAACGGCTACGCGCGCGCACTTTTCGGCGGCCTCGATCCGGCGACGCCGCCCCGCCGCCGCAGCGGGAAGGGCAGCGCGCTGCCCCTGCTCGTACGCAGGGGTTCGAGCAGGGGGCTGGAAGCCGAGGGCCACGGCTGGTGGATGCTGCGCCCCGAAGGGGTCGACGCCCCCTCCCGGCTGGCCTGGGAACCCCTCGAAACCGAAGCGCTCGTGCAGATCGAAGGCGAACTCTTCGTCTTCGCTCCGGCGATGGGGGCGCTCGACGGGGTGCCCCCGCTGGAAGGACGCGCGGGCCCGCTGCGCTTCGCGTTCGCCCCCGTGCCCGCCCCGGTCCAAGACGAACGGGGCACTTGGATCTGGCCGGCGAACGGGAGCTTCTCCTGTACGCTGCTGCTGCCCGCCGGCTGGCCGCTCGAGCTGGAGAGCCGCGCCGAAGAGGTGGCCCTGCGCTTGCAGGTAACCGCCTACGCGGCCCGGGCG
>Ga0256841_1003069_pt1 | contig 12730 bp, 10 predicted proteins | sample 356308metaG_FD_185971 | JGI IMG/M metagenome (GOLD analysis project Ga0256841, IMG submission 185971) | Hydrothermal vent microbial communities from Mid Atlantic Ridge, Atlantic Ocean - 356-308 | ecosystem: Environmental > Aquatic > Marine > Hydrothermal vents | place: Atlantic Ocean: Mid...
CCCAGTCGAACAATTTGCCCTCGGGGGAGTCCAGACTCGCCCAGCGGTCATCACCCTTGAAGACATCGGCATAGGATTCGATATATTCCTCGCGCTTGATACTGGCCGCCATGGCTTTCCGCACCTCGGCTTGGCTCGGCCAGATATCCCTCAGATAGACTGGATTGCCGTCACTGTCGCTGCCCAGCGGTTCCTTGTACAGATCGATGTCCATGCGCCCGGCGATCGCATAGGCGACCACCAATGGCGGCGAGGCCAGGTAGTTGGCGCGCACCTCGGTATGCACCCGGCCTTCGAAATTGCGGTTGCCGGAAAGCACCGAGCAGACGGTCAGATCGCCCTCGGCGATCGCCTTGGAGACCGGTGCTGGCAGCGGGCCCGAGTTGCCGATACAGGTCGTGCAACCATAGCCGACGACATGGAAGCCGAGCTGTTTCAGCGGTTCGATCAAACCGGCTTCCTCAAGGTAACGTGTCACCACCAGCGAGCCGGGGCCGAGCGAGGTCTTAACCCAGGGCTGGCTACGCAGGCCCTTCTGGGCGGCTTTCCTTGCCACCAGGCCCGCGCCGATCATCACCGAGGGATTGGAAGTGTTGGTGCAAGAGGTGATCGCCGCGATGACCACGGCGCCATCGCGCAGCTCCAGGTTTTGGCCGTTGATAATCATGCTCGCGACGCCGGGGGAATCGGTGCCACGTTCCGCTTTCATGGCATCATTCGCGGCGATGAAGGCGTTCTTCGCCTCGTCCAGGCGCACCCGGTCTTGTGGCCGTTTCGGGCCAGCCAGACTGGGTACCACGCGGGAGATGTCCAGTTCGAGGGTTTCGGAGTAGTCGGCCCTCTGGCTGTCCTTGGCATGGAACATCCCCTGGGCCTTCGCATAGGCCTCGACCAGCGCGACCTGATCGTCGTCGCGGCCAGTCAGGCGTAGGTAGTCCAGGGTTTCGGCATCGATCGGGAACAAGCCGCAAGTAGCGCCATACTCCGGCGCCATGTTCGCGATGGTGGCGCGATCGCCCATCGGCAGGTGCTGGATCGCAGGGCCGTAGAACTCGACAAACTTGCCGACGACGCCGTGCTTGCGCAGCGCCTCGACGATGGTCAATACCAGATCGGTGGCGGTTGCGCCTTCCGGCAATTCGCCGCTCAGCTTGAAACCGACGACGCGCGGCACCAGCATGGAGACCGGCTGGCCGAGCATCGAGGCTTCGGCCTCGATGCCACCGACACCCCAGCCGAGCACGCCGACGCCGTTGATCATGGTGGTGTGGGAATCGGTGCCGACCAGGGTATCCGGGTAAGCTTGTAGCACGCCATCGTTCTCTTGTCCGAACACGACACGCGCAAGGTATTCCAGATTCACTTGATGCACGATGCCGGTATCTGGTGGCACGACCTTGAAGTTGGAGAAGGCCTTTTGTCCCCATTTCAGGAATTGATAACGCTCGCGATTGCGCGAGAATTCCAATTCAGCGTTCAACTCCAGCGCTGCGTCCGAGCCATGATTGTCCACCTGTACCGAATGGTCGATGACCAATTCGGCGGGTTGCAGCGGATTGATGCGGTCTGGGTCGCCACCGAGGCGCTTCATCGCGTCGCGCATCGCCGCCAGATCGACCACGGCGGGCACGCCGGTGAAATCCTGCATCAACACGCGTGCTGGGCGGTATTGGATCTCTTGATTCGGTTCCGCCGCTGGATCCCAGTTCGCCAATGCCTGGATGTCTTTGCGGGTGACGGTCAAGCCGTCTTCGTGGCGGAGCAGGTTTTCCAGTAGGATACGGATGGAAAAGGGCAGACGCACCCGACTCTCGATGGCATCCGTGCGATAGATCTCGTACTCCCTTCCGGCGACATCCAGCGTCGCCCTGGCGTTGAAACTGTTACTCATACCGCTGCTCCGGTGATTCTGAATCTAGGGCGCCCGCCGGGTGGCGACCGCGATACCGCGGCACCGCGTGACAGCGCGCGCATGCGAAAACCCGGGATTTTAACTGAATGCCGGCAATGACGCATGAAAAAGCCCCGCTTCCGAGAAGAAGAGGAGCTTTTGACGATAGTGGCTGTTTCCAGCCGCTTAGCAGGATGTTGAAAAAGTCCTTCCATGGGCTTTTTCAACTAAGGAACCGGAAAATGCGATTTCCTGGCTCCTTCATTATTCAATGACTTGCCGTCATCGAAAATGGCGGTACATCCCTGTACCGCACACAGGCCATTGAAAAATGCCATTTTTCAACAGCCTGTTAGTGTCGACCGATCATGGATTATTCGACTTCCGGCGGATGATAGCCGCGTTCTTCCATGCTTGCCTTGCCTTCTTCCATCAGCTCGCCGGCCTTGCTCTTGGCCTTCTGGTAGGTCTCGCTGGAGGTGACCTTCTCCTTCAGCGTGGCGGCTTTTTCCTTGGCGGCCTGATAGGCGTCGCTATGGGTGACCTTTTCCTTCAGATTGGCAGCGGCTGCCTTGGTCTTTTCCATGGACTCATGCGCCTGCTCCTTGGTGGTCTCCCATGCGGACTTGGACTTGTCCATCGCCTTGCTACCCAGCTCCTTGCTCTTGTCGGCGACGTTGTGCGCGACTTCCTTGGTTTTTTCCCAAGCGCCTTGACTCTTCTCGGCGGCGGTATGCGCCACGTCCTTGGTCTTTTCCGCGACGGAATGAGCGGCATCCTTGGTTTTTTCCCAGGCATTGGTGGTGGTTTCCTTGGCTTTGCCGACCAATTTATCGGTGTCTTCGCCACAGGCGGTCAGACCCAGGGCAACGAGGGCCAACAGGGCGGCTGTGAGTAATTGTTTCATGATCTCTCCTAAGTTATTACAACAGTATTACAAAGACAGAATCTCCCGCGAATAAGCGGAAAAAGACTATATCCCGGTTAGGCGAAAAATAACACATTTCAGGATTCAGTACCGGGATCTGCTTCCATCTGTTCGAGAAACGCCCGCGCGCTTTCGACCCATTTCCGCCGCCCGAGGATCAGTTGCTTGCGGGTTCCTCCAAGCTGGCGCCACAGCATGGCATTACGTATGCCGCCGAGCAACAGCGCGCGTATGCTGCTGGCCTTGTCGGGGTTTTGCAGGTAGACCGGCTCTCCGGACACCATGATGCGTGGTGTCACATTGCTGACATGTTGTGCATAGATATCAGCGAGTTGAGAGAGTGTTCCCATGCTGGTGAGATGATTGTCGTCGAGTTCTTCGGTGATTATGGTGATTTTATCATGTATCGCTTGAAGGTGGGTTGGCAAGCGACTGAGTTTACGTTCCAGATGCAATAATGAAACGACGTAGCGCACGATTTCCATGTCGCGCGCCTGCTTGCCCTCGAACTGGATCACCAGTTGCTCCAGGCCGACGCGGAGTCCGGCCAAGTCGTCATATACCCCCAGTACGCTGGGAGCCTCCAGTTGAAACAGGCTGTAGATGATCGTGCGTATCGCCTGGCTATCCGCGTGTCCATGTTTTGCTATTTGCTGGACGAGGAAAGCCGATTGATAGAGCGCGGCCAGCGCTAGCGTTCGATTCTTCATGGATTGTATCCTTCTTCTATGATACCGCCACCGAGGCATTCGCGATCCCGGTAGAATACGATGGACTGCCCTGGTGTCGCGGCGCGCTGTGGCTGGTCGAACATGATGATACAACCGTCGCGGGCATGTTGCTCAATATGACAGGTCTGCGGGGGTTGGCGATGGCGGATCCTCGCCAGCAGCGGCGTGCCGGCGGGCGGTGCCTCGGCCTGGATCCAATGAAGCTGGCTGGCGCGCAGGCAGCGCGAGAGCAGCGCGGGATGATCATGGCCCTGGGCGACGATCAGACGATTCTCCGGTATATCCTTGCGGATGACGAACCAGGGAGCTTCGGGCGCGCCGGCCACGCCGCCGATGCCGAGTCCCTGTCGCTGACCGAGGGTGTAGTACATCAATCCCTGGTGCGTACCGATGGCCTGACCGTCCTCGGTGTGGATCTCACCAGGACTGGCGGGCAGGAAACGCTTCAGAAACTCGCGGAAGCGCCGTTCGCCGATGAAGCAGATCCCGGTACTGTCCTTGCGCTCGAAATTGGGCAGGCCGGCTTCCCTGGCCAACCGACGTACCTCGGGTTTGCTCAGGTCGGCGAGCGGAAACAGGGCATGGCGCAGTTGGGACTGATCGAGCTGGTAGAGGAAGTAGGTCTGATCCTTGTTTTCATCCCGGCAGCGTAGCAGGTGACAGGTCTTGTCACCCTTGATGACACGGGCATAGTGGCCGGTGGCGATGGCATCTGCGCCAAGTGCGATGGCATGATCGAGAAAGGCGCGGAATTTGATTTCCCGATTGCACAGCACGTCCGGGTTGGGTGTTCGGAAGGCGCGATACTCGGTCAGAAACAGACTGAACACCCTATCCCAGTATTCGCTGGAGAAATTGATTGTATGTATCGGAATATCAAGTTTTTTTGCGACGGAACGCGCATCCTTCAGATCCTTGGCGGCGGCGCAGTAGTCGGCCTTGTCATCTTCCTCCCAGTTCTTCATGAAGACGGCGGTGACCCGCCAGCCCTGCTGTTGCAGCAGCAACGCGGCAACCGCCGAATCGACGCCACCGGACAGACCGACGACAACATGTCCCGTGCTACTCATTTTTCGAAAGCTTCGCCCTTGCGCCATGCGGACAGCGATTGTACAACAGCCGGTTGGCCGTTATCCCGAAACCAACTGTCGACTACCCAGTATTTTCCCGAACGGATGTCTTGCAGGCTTGCCGCCCAATGGATGTCGAATAACCAGGGCGCGCGCCGCACCCGATCGCTGGGGTGGTGCCAGCGCAGTAGATTACGATCCATCAGCAGTCCGAGGATACGGCTGGCATTGCGGGATTCGGCGATGCAGTCCAATTGCCCTGGCTCGCCGACGCGGGCGTTCCTCGCGCGGTCGTGGCGGATGGGGCTCTGCTGCCCGGCAAGTCGTTCTACCCGGCCGACGGCGAGGGCAATGGCAAGCCGCTCTTGCTCGGCTGTCACGGCTTTTCTCAGCATGGCCTCGATGTCCTGAAAAGCGTTCCCGTTGATCAGGACGGTCTGCTCATGCCGGCAGCCGAAATCGACACACAGGGTCAGCCGTGTGTCGGTTTCGGCGTGGGGGCTGGAAAGGCACGGCAGGAAGGAGAGCAGGCACACCTGGGTCAGGAATGATCGGCGACCTTCAGAAAAGCGCGTAAAGAGCGTGCGGAGCGAATCCATATATCCTTGATGCTGAGAGGAAGCGCCCGGCTTGCGTGCTTCGCCTTGGCTATACTGTCGTAGTTGCCGTACAGCAGCACATAATGGGGAAGGCCGTTCAGTCGATACATGGCCGAATAGAGCTGCTTGCGCGGCAGGCTGTGTTCGTTGATGAAGTGATTGAGCTGTCTTTGTGAAATCGCTGTGTACAGTTGGATAGTATAGCTATCGTCCGGCGCATGCTTCAACCAATCCGGAAACGCTGGCGGGATCTGCGCCGCGGTTTTCGAGACCGGCCTCTTCACGGCGTTGCCGCGTGACGCGGGAGCGGCGTTTTTGGGATGTGCCGATTTACTCTTCCGAATGTTTTTTCGCGAGCGCTTTTTCTTGAATTTTCCCGCGCTTGCGACATGTTGGTTGTAGGTGTCGATCGCCGAAAGCAGATGCTTGATCGCGCGGTTGTCGCTTTTCCCGAGCTTTTGTCGCTTCCAGTACTCGCGCAGATTGTGCTCGGCGCCGGCAAGATGGACATCGAACAGCTTTTTATAGCGCGAGGCCGTGGGTTTCGCCGATAGCGAGATCTCCATGTGACCGGCGGCACGGCCGAACAGATCCGCTCGGAGCGCGCTCTGGATGGCTCGCCCGCGGGCTTCGGCGTCATCTGGCGTGGCGGCAAGAACCCTTTCGTATTCAGCTAGCGCAAGCCTCCACTTCTGCTCGGCAAAGGCTTTGTCTGCCCGCTGCCGGGTATTGTCTTGCCTCGGTTCGGGACTCTCCGGCGCGGTGACGCAGCCGGACAACAACAGAATTCCCAAGGATACGAGTAGGGAAAAATGCAATGCCATGAATTGGCTTGACACCCTCATGAATGCGCGCGACCGCCGCGTGGCGCGCGGGTTTTACGAGAGTGTCCTCGAAATCGAAAGCGCCGTGCGCTCCCGATCCGCGCCAATCGAGGATAATCGCTTGTAAAATCGACGGACAAGCGGGAGTATGCGTCATTCATGGTATTTCCGGATCAAAAAAGATCGATAGAGCTGGTTTGAGATTCACTGAGATCACTGAGTTTGTGTTGCTGGATGAGTTCCTCGTAGATCTCAACCCGGTTTCGTCCGGCATGCTTGGCGAAGTACAAGGCTCTATCGGCATCGCCGATTACGCTGGAAGGGCCGTTCTGCGTGGCGATCTCGACCACGCCGATACTCGCGGTAACCTGTCCGATCTGTGGAAACGGATGATTTCCTATCATTTTCCTCAAGCGTTCAAACACCATGCGGGCGGTCTCGATGGACGGTACGTCGATAATAACGACAAATTCCTCGCCGCCATAGCGAAAAAGCAGATCTTCTTCACGAAGTGCGTTACGCATCAGGTTGGCGAGCAGGATCAGCACCTCATCGCCAAACAGGTGGCCTCGCGTATCATTGATCTGCTTGAAGTGATCGATATCCAGCAGACCCAGCCAATGAGCGCCACGATCTTCCCGGCGACGCCCGGGCACGCTTGCGCGATGCACATGTTTTTCGGTCATCAGTCTGATGATGGTTTCGTCCAGGGTTTCCCGGTTCAGCAGGTTGGTCAGTTTGTCTCGCTGGGATTCATCGATCAGGGTCAGATAGTTGGTGTAGATACGTAGCAGGCCGTGAGTCAGTCGCTGCTCCTCGAAACGGATGCGGTCGACGAACTGGACGAGAACCGCGTGGATTCCGCCGTTCTTGTCTTCTATCGGATAGACGACACAGGATACCTCCCCCACATGACTGATGATCTCTCCGCTTTCGACGGCCTCGACGATGCTATCCGAGATATCTGGGGATACCGTACCATCGAAACCCGGCGATTGCTCTGCTGTCCGTGGAGGCAGGTTGACGGCTTGGTCGATCAGCAACAACTCGATTTCCGGTGGAACGCGGACGATACGATACAGTCGGAGTTCGTTGCAGGTCACGGTCTCGGCCAGGGTTTTCACCAAGCTGCGTTCGATCAGTTCCCGATTCTGGTGGCGGGTGACCTCGGCCAGGGTGTCGATGACCTGAACAGTAGAGGCGTGTCGCTGCAAGTTTGCCATGAGTATTGGTGTCTGCGTCATATCTGAGCGTGGCTTTTGTCCAAGAGGTTATCCGAGAAAAGCGAGCCGCTAGCCCGGATTTCTCACCCGTTCACTACTGCGACCGCCCAATGCGGCGCGCTGCCAGGCGTTCACCCGGTCGGGCGGCTCAACGTAGTGTCGACTACGCCTGCGCGGCCCTCGGTCGCGAACGCCAGCCATCACACCACCTTGAGCAGCCTCGCTACGCGACCCGGTGAGAAATTCGGGCTAGAGCCTGTCGGTTGTCTCTGATTCGTCCGAGGGAACGCTGTGAATACATCCTTACAGACTTGACCCCGGCATAACCCGCGGGGAAGGGGGAATACCGGGAGCATTTCCAGTGCCCTCGCTCGGATATCCCGCTGCCGAACCACGGGCAACCTTATCTTGATCTGGGGCGTTTCCCCATCATGAGGGTTAGCGGCCGTATCGCCAGGGAGTTGAAAGCCGGAAGTGAAATAGATGCTATGCTGGTTGAAAATCACCCGCGGCGATATCCATGCCCGACGATGCGATTGTCTATACTATCTTTCTGATCTTTACCGGGGCGGCGGTATTCGCCACGCTGGCGCTGTTCGCGCGGCAGGCATTGCTGGTTGCGTATATCCTTCTCGGCGTGCTGTTCGGCCCTTGGTGCCTCGGATTAGTGACGGATCCCGCGGTGATCCGCAACATCTCGGATATCGGGATCATCTTCCTGTTGTTTTTGCTCGGTTTGAACCTGCAACCCCAGGATCTTGTGCATCTGGTGAGAAAGACGACATTGGTGACGCTTGGCAGCTCGTTGGTGTTCTTTCTGATTGCCGCGTCGCTCGCCCTGTTCTTTGGATATAACCTGACTGAAGTCCTGCTGCTCGGCGCCGTCGCAACCTTCTCCAGCACTATCATCGGCTTGAAGTTGTTGCCCACGACCGTGCTCCATCATCAGCGCATGGGAGAGATCATCATCAGTGTCCTGCTGTTGCAGGATCTCATCGCCATTGTACTGCTGCTGGTATTGGGCGCCAGCGGGGGCGGGGGCCTGCCGGTGTTCAGGCTGATCTTGCTGATCGCTTCGTTGCCAGCCATGGTGGTGTTTGCCCTGGTCGTCGAAAGATGGCTGCTGACGCCACTGATACGCCGCTTCGATACCATCCGAGAGTATGTCTTCCTACTGGCTATCGGCTGGTGTCTTGGACTGGCGGAACTCGCGCGGGCGGTGGGTCTATCGCATGAGATTGGCGCCTTCATCGCCGGTATCAGTCTGGCGAGTGGGCCGGTGGCGATTTTCGTGGCGGAAAGCCTGAAACCGCTGCGCGATTTTTTTCTGGTGATGTTCTTCTTCTCGATCGGCGCGGGTTTCGATATCAGCATGCTAGAGAAGGTGCTTTTTCCAGCGGTGCTGATTGGTGGCTTGCTGCTGGCGGCAAAGCCGCTGGTGTTCCGCTGGTTGCTGGGCAGGACGGGGGAAAACGCCGCGACCGGATTCGAGATCGGCTTCCGCCTCGGGCAGATGAGTGAATTCTCTTTGTTGGTCGCGGTGCTCGCGTTGGAGCAGGGCGTCATCGGCCGTGACGCGGCCTATCTGATTCAGGTCAGCACGGTGTTGACTTTCCTGGTGTCGACCTACGTCATCGTGTTGCGTTACCCGACACCCATCGCGGTATCTGAGGCGCTGCGTCGGGATTAGCATGAAAGTACGCAGTCGGTTGCCCGTGATTCGTCGGCGGGAAGGACGTGAGTACATCCCTGTCGGCGTGGCCTCGGCATAACCCACTGGGAAGCGGGGAATGTCGGCAGCATTTCCGCGGCTCGGCCTCGAACATCCCGTGGCCGAACCACGGGCAATCTTTCATGATCCGAGCTGTTTCGGCCCCATCAGGAAAGTTGGCCGGTCGTGGCATGAGGGATGGTCCATGGCCAAACGGCCTCCAGGCACGAATTGACGCACGCGCCAGATCCCGACATTCGGCTGGTCGTGATGCCGTGTCAAGACGCTTTCTTGCCAATCAGTTCGATCTGATAGCCATCAGGGTCTTCAAGAAAAGCGATAATCGTCGTGCCGGCGTTCATCGGCCCGGCTTCGCGAATGATCTTTCCCCCGGCGTTGCGCATGCGCTCGCAAGCAGCGCTCACATTGTCCACCTCGATGGCGATGTGGCCGAATGCGTTGCCGATCTCATAGTGATCGACATCCCAGTTGTAGGTGAGTTCCAATACCGTGTTTTCCGATTCATCGCCGTAACCGACAAAGGCCAGGGTAAACTGGCCTTCGGGATACGCCTTGCGGCGCAGTTCGCGCATGCCGAGCACGCCGGTATAGAAGGCGATGGATCTGTCCAGGTCGCCGACGCGAAGCATGGTATGCAGTAGTCTCATTTCGATCACACCTTGTAGTAGTCGCGATACCACTCGACGAAGCGGGCAATGCCTTGCTCGACGCCGGTGGTGGGATGGTAGCCCGTGTCTCGCACCAGATCGTCGATATCGGCGAAGGTCTCTGGAACATCGCCGTTCTGCAACGGCAGCATGATTTTCTCGGCCTGGATACCCAGGCACTTTTCCAGGATTTCGATATAGTACATCAACGTGACACGCTGGTGGTTGCCGATATTGTAGAGTCGATAAGGCGCCGTGCTGGTGGCTGGATCAGGTGATTGGCCATTCCAGTCTGGGTTTGGCTTGGCGGGGCGGTCGAGTACCCGGATCAGGCCTTCGACGATGTCATCAATATAGGTGAAATCACGCGCGTGCCGGCCATGATTGAAGACATCGATAGGTTCCCCGGCAAGGATCTTTTGGGTGAAGGTGAACAACGCCATGTCGGGGCGACCCCACGGACCGTAGACAGTGAAAAAGCGCAGGCCGGTAACCGGCAGCCGGTAGAGGTGGCTGTAGGCATGCGCCATCAATTCGTTGGCTTTCTTGCTCGCGGCATACAGACTGAGCGGATGATCCACGTTCTGGTGGACCGAGAAGGGCATGTCAGTATGTGCACCGTAGACCGAGCTGCTGGATGCATACACGAGGTGTTCGATGTGTTGTCGACGGCAGCCTTCCAGCAGGTTGCCGAAGCCGACGAGGTTGCTGTCGACATAGGCGGCGGGATTGCTCAGCGAGTAACGCACGCCGGCCTGGGCGGCAAGGTTGACGACCCGTTCGGGCTGATGCGCGCTGAACAGTTTCAGCAGGGCGTTGCGGTCTTCCAACGCGATTTCGTGGTTTTCGAAGTGCTCATGCGCCTCGGCGCGCGCTAGGCGGTTTCTCTTCAGGGCGACATCGTAATAATCGTCGATGATATCGACCCCGATAACCTCGTCGCCACGATCCAGCAAACGCAGCGAGAGGGCCGAACCGATAAAGCCGGCGGCGCCGGTGACCATGATCCGCATCGTCTGCCTCTTTAGCGTGAAAGTACGTAGTCGGTTATCTGCGATTCGTCTACGGGAACGCCGTGAATACGTCCGTACAGGCTTGGCTTCGGCATATCATGGGAAGCCGGGAATGCCGGGAGCATTTCTAGTGCCCTGCATCGGACATCCCGTGGCCGAACCGCGGGCGATCTTCATGATGGCGCGGGTGTTTTCCGATCATGAGAGTCAGCGTGCAAGCGCATGATCGACTGCCTGTGATTCGTCTGTGAAAACGCAATCAATAACGAACTGGCGCGCAGCACGCTGAACTCCAATGCGACTGGCCGTGGGCATATCGAAACGCCCTTCGTGGCGGTTCGCGTCGACCGCCTACAGGCGACCGTCGACCTGGTTGGCTGGAAACATGTATTTTACATCGTAGACGACATGATTGTCCTTGCCCAGCGAGCGCACCCAATCCAATCCCTTCTCGACGAATTGCTTGTGCGCGACAGCGGCGATGATGGCATCGTATGCTCCCGCCTTGGGTTCGGCGATCGGGTCGATGCCGTATTCGTGTTTCGCCTCGGTCGGGTCTACCCAGGGATCGTAGACATCGATATTGGCGCCGTAGCTGTTGAATTCCCCGATGATGTCCGTGACCCGGGTATTGCGGATATCGGGACAGTTTTCCTTGAAGGTCAGACCGAGCACCAGCACTTTGGCGCCGGAAACCGGGATGCCCTTCCTGATCATCGACTTGACGGTGCTTGTGACCACATAAGCGCCCATGCCATCGTTGATGCGCCGGCCGGCGAGGATGATCGCCGGGTGGTAGCCGATCGACTGGGCCTTGTGGGTCAGGTAGTAGGGATCGACGCCGATGCAATGGCCACCGACCAGGCCGGGACGAAACGGTAGGAAATTCCATTTGCTGCCCGCGGCGGCGAGGACTTCCTCGGTATTGATACCCAGGCGGTGGAAGATCAGCGCCAGTTCATTGATCAGCGCGATATTGACATCCCGTTGGGTGTTCTCTATCACCTTCGCGGCCTCGGCAACCTTGATGCTGCTGGCCTTGTGTGTGCCAGCGACGATCACTTGGCGGTACAACGCATCGACGAAGTCGGCGACTTCGGGTGTCGAGCCGGAAGTGACCTTCTTGATATTGACGACGCGATGTTCTTTGTCGCCCGGATTGATGCGTTCGGGACTATAGCCGACATAGAAGTCCTTGTTATACTTCAGGCCGGAGACCTCCTCGATGATCGGCACGCAGACCTCTTCGGTCGCGCCGGGATAGACGGTTGACTCGAAGATGGCAACATCACCCGGGCCGATGATCTTCCCCAATGTGCGGCTGGCCGATTCGAGCGGTCGCATGTCCGGGGTGTTGAATTCATCGATCGGCGTCGGAACCGTCACGACATAGACGTTGCATGTCTTCAGGTCATCGATACTGTCGGTATATGAGAGACGCGTGGCCGTTTTCAGGATTTCCGGCTCGACCTCGAGCGAACTGTCCTTGCCCGCTCTGAGTTCCGCGATGCGCGCGGGGTTGATGTCCAGACCGACTGTGTCGATGTGTTTTCCGAATTCCACAGCCAGGGGCAGGCCGACGTAGCCTAGCCCGATGACACCGATACGTGTGTTGTCAAGATTCATGGTGATAACAATCTTCTGCAATTATAGTGAAATGAATTGAGAGGCGCCCGGTCGGGGCGACCTGAAGAGGCCTCCGCCAGGCTTGGGTTGCCGCCCATGCCATGCGTGGAGCGGAGAACCGTTCGATCGCGTGTTCTATCGGCAACGTTTTTTTGCACCTGAGAAAATTCCCATGGATCTGGCGGCGAGGTAGCGCAGTGATGCAAAAACCATATCATTATAGAGTCTATCAACCCGGCGACCCATTCAGCCGATCCGCGCCGGCGCGTAGTCTATCAGAAATTCAATCCGGATTCCGCCGGGTGGTTTGCCTGTTAGCCCAAAGCAGTAATGTCCTCTTTGTCCAATTCTAAAATGTCCCCTTTTGGTTTCAGGAGGGGCCCGTGGCAGAGGAGCAGATTACGATGAGTCATTAAAGAGGCAGATCGATTGGGCGTCATCCGGCA
>Ga0256841_1003070_pt1 | contig 12726 bp, 10 predicted proteins | sample 356308metaG_FD_185971 | JGI IMG/M metagenome (GOLD analysis project Ga0256841, IMG submission 185971) | Hydrothermal vent microbial communities from Mid Atlantic Ridge, Atlantic Ocean - 356-308 | ecosystem: Environmental > Aquatic > Marine > Hydrothermal vents | place: Atlantic Ocean: Mid...
TGGCGGCCTTTTCATCAGGAGTCATTCCAATTTTCCCAACATTTCCAATGCAACCAACTAGAATTGAATCTTTGGGTAATGCTTTACACTTTGCAAATCCCGTCTTGGATAAGCTTTTATGCCAAGTGGATACATATTTTCCATTATCAAGGTTAGCAGGAGAAATCAATTTATATTCACCACCGTAGTACTCTTTATTCTTTGTTGAAGGAGTTGTGCCAGTAACCACGGCCCCAATTTCAGCTAAACGTAACTTTTTCCAATATGCTGGATATAACAACACCACCCTCACACCCCCACCTTCCTCAACACTGCCTTGAGCGTATTTTTAGAATTTGGCACCACTATCAGGCTCGCCTTCATTTTTTCATTCCTCGTTTCCATCATTTGTTTATTTTTAACGTTTCTCCCCGGTTTATTCCCCAGTCTATTCCCTAGTTTATTCCCTGGTTTTCTCCACAGTTTTCAATTTCATCTCCACATTCCGGGTTCATCAATTATGGTCAATGATTTCCCAATGACCACCTTTGGCAGGTCCCTGGCGCCGAATTTTATTTTCTTTTCTCAACTTCGCGATCTGCATTTCAATGTTTCGGGTAGTTTTTCCCAACTGATCTGCCAATTGTTTAATTGTGATTTGGGGATTCAACCCCATTAATTCAATTATTTTCTCCGAAGTTTTTTCCGAAGTCTTCGGTGTAACTTCTTCCTCAACCACCGGGCGCAGGAAGGTGGTGACGAAGCCGGATCGTTAAGCTTCTTGGTGTCTTCAAAATCATTTCCAACGTTCCGGTCTTTTTAAAATAAAACCGTCTTCTTTTATCACTTCCTCCGGGAATACACTGTCAGCAATTTTCTTACGTCCAATGATAAAGTTGGTGGTTAAGTTTGCCAATTCTTTTGATTTTCTGTTCGGCGGAAATGCTACGATTATGGTTTTCTCCGGAAATAATTGTTGAACCTTTTTGATGGGTCCGGACAAATCACTATCGGCAGAGACAAGAATGGCTTTGTCAAACTTATCTTGAAAGGCATCGGTTAAAAGCTCTACAGCGATATTGACATCGGTCATCTTTTCACCAGATTTTAGAAAAGTATTACCGCAATTAAAACATTTAACCTGGTTGTCTTGATACTTACCATAAAAAATATGAAAATTCTCAAGTGTCTCTAATGCCTCGATAAACGTTGCCTGCCTTTTTTGCTTATCGGGAGGGGATGAAATTCTTGAAGTGAAGTATTTGGTTGTTATCAACTCTTGCCCCTCAACAAGCAGGTTCTGCGCCAGTTTTTGGAGATTCAACCAATAGTATCTCTTCCACCCCTTTGATTTTAATCCAAAATACAAATTAAATCCATCAATATAGACAATGACCCGAACCATTCTGTAACCCGAACGTTAACATTTTAATCTCAAGTATTGACATTTTAACACGACTTGTATAAATTGTTTACAATTTAACAGCCCTGGCGATAGCATCGCCAGCCCGACGCCTCTGCCTGCGCAGAGGCGTTTCTTTTTTTAATTCCGCCATCTTCTGCCGTATCGCTGCCTTCGAGAGCCTCGCCTTCGATAAACTCAGGCTCCGGCAGCTTTCGCAATACCTGAGGGCTGAGGCACTCGAAGCCCGGTCTGTCTCAAACCTTATCCTCTGCATCACGGTGGCTGAGGCTCTCGAAGCCACCCTCTCTATCCCGATACGCCACCGCCAATTTTGGCAGTAATTCCGGTTTTCCGTTTATCAGCGCTTCCTTCTTTTTCCGGCTCCAGCCCTGCACCTGTTTTTCCCGGCGAAAGGCCTCCTCAATTCTGTCATATTCTTCAAAATAAACCAATTTTACCGGCAGTCGCTTCCGGGTATGATTGGCCCCTTCTCCTGCCTGGTGTTGCGCCAATCGCCGCTCCAGGTCCGTGGTGCTGCCGGTGTAGTAACTGCCATCGCTGCATTCAAGGATATACATATAGCCTTTCATATTTCTTTCCTCCTATGGCATTTGTTGCTGCAAGTGCTGCCTTCGAGAGCCTCAGGCAGCACTTCAATCTTTCAAATCCCCAACTTCTTCAGCACCGCCTTCAACGCTGCGTCGGTTTCGGCGGCTTCCGTTTCCAGCACTTCTAACTCTTCCAGTATCTCCCCTATGGGGCGGTATTCTTCCTCCTCCGCTACATGGATGTGCCGGGAGGGAGAGATGTTGTAGTCGGTGCGGGCAATCTCCTCCCGGCTGACAATGCGGCTGAATTTTTCTTCCTCTTTCCATTCCAGAAAAGTCCGGGCGATGCGCTCAATGCCTTCTTCGGGAATATAGTTTTTGGGATCGCCTTTTTCAAAGACCCGGCTGGCGTTTATCAGCAGCATTTTCCCCTTGCGGTCTTGCGGCTTGGATTTGTTCAGCACCAGGATAATGCCCGGGGCGCTGGTGTTGTAGAACAGGTTTTCCGGCAGGTAGATCACCCCTTCAATAAAATCCTGCTCCACAAACCATTTGCGCACCTCTTTTTCTTTATTCCTATTGGCGTTGCCGGAACCGCGTGATGCCGCACCGGTGTCTAACACAATGGCGGCGCGCCCACCCTGCCCTGAGCCTGCCGAAGGGGGCTTCAGGCTGGCTAACACATGCTGCGCCCAGCCCCAGTCGGCGCTCTGCTTGCCGGGGAAACCCGCTCCGACGGGAAAACGCCCGAACTCGTCGGCGTCATAATCGTTCTCGGTAAACCAGTCCTGGTTCCACATGGGATTGGTCACCACCCGGTCAAAGGTTTTCAATTTCCCATGTTCCCGGAATTTGGGATTGTGGAAGGTGTCGCCCAATTCGATCTTCCCTTCCATGTCGTGAATAATCATGTTCATGTTCGCCATCGCCCAGGTGTTGGCAATGTATTCCTGACCATACAACTTTAGCGGCGCCGGTTTCTCCCCTCGCCCGCCGGGAGAAGGGCTGGGGGTAATGGCGTTTTCCAGCGCCAGCTCGCATTTAATCAGCAGTCCTGCCGAGCCGCAGCAGGGATCATAAATCTCCATCCCCGGCTCCGGGTCCATAATTTTTGCCATTACCATCCCCACTTCCTGGGGAGTGTAGAATTCCCCGGCGGATTGCCCGGAGCCTTCGGCAAATTTACGGATCAGATACTCATAGCTGCGCCCGATGATATCCGGTTCCACATCCCGCAATCCCAGGCGTTTTTCGGAAATTTTCTCAATCAGGTTGGAAAGCCGGTCGTCTTCAATATCGCGCACCCCGTGGGTGGTGGCGTTAAAATCCACCCGGTCAATAATACCCTCCAACAGTGGATTGTGTCGGGCAATTTCCCGCAACCTGCTGGTCAGTTCCTGCCCCACGTTGGTGGTCAGCTTGCGAATCACCGACCAGACTTCCTCATCGGGATTCTCCGGCACAAAGGGCAGGTAAAAGCGCACTAATTTCGGATCGCGCTTTACCAGTTGAAAGGCTTTGGCGCGGGAACCCACCTTCTCAGCAATGCGGTTAATTTCGTCATCGAAGACATCGCAGAGCCGTTTGGCAAAGACCAGCGGTAAAATAAAATCTTTGTATTTGGGAGCGTCTGCCGCCCCCCGGATGCTGCACGCCGCATCCCAGATCCAGCTTTCCAGGGATTTCTCATTGTTCGCCATCGTGATTCGCTTCTCCGTCAGGTAAAGTCAATAATGAATTGTAATCAGAATAATTCAAAAGTTCAAGCAGATGATCACATTTTGAGATTGGACGTCACTTGAAATAGAACACAGACGAAACAGATAACGCTGATTGACACGGAGGATGGGGCATCATATAAAAAAAATTGCGAAAATCCGGGTCCACCAGCGTTCTATTTCTCTTCTGTGGAACTAATGCTAAACTCACTATCCCGCTGGGTGATACGCCAACGACGACCCCACCCAGGTTTTGTTTTTGTTATAATCCACGCCCATCATTTTTCCCTTGCTGATGCGCACCAGGTTGTTCACTAAAATCGGTTCTTCATCCCAGATAAACATCATCCGCACCTCAGCAGTGGCATTCTCATCCGGGGTTTTCAAAAACGGGGTATACCCTATCTTACGCTGTAAAATATAATTTCCCCGGTTGCTTAGATTGTCCAACAATTCCCGGGTCACATCTAATACGACTCCCTGACCGGCAAAGGAAAAGAGTGGCTTAAGCACGTAATGTTCCAGGTCCGGGGGGTATTCGGTGAGGTCTTTCAGATAGTAACAGGGTGGGCAATAGGGGCTATGGATAAGGGGCAGGGTGTATTTGCTTACCTTAAAAAACCAGTTGGGATGCCCCACCCAGGTGACATTCAATTCGGCGGTTATGTCGAAACTGAATTGCACATTCTTTGCCATCAATTCGTCGAAGATAAAGCGGTAATAAATTCGCTCTACCGGAATTTCAACCCCGCGGCGACGGTAAAATAACCGTTCGCCCTTCCGGTATAAGTCGGTTACGCATACATGGGGGATCCCGTAATACGTTTCGGTAATGTAGAAATCGATCCGGGTTTTCTGCTGATCCGGCTCCAATTCCAGCAACACCACGTTTTCCGGGTCACTGTTGCCCAATAGAATGTCACCCAGTAGTTTCTTATACGATTCCCGGTTCAATCCACTGAAGAACGGCGTAAACCCCTCGGGGAGAGAAAAATACTGGCGGAGTTTGCCATCCAGGTAGTGCTGGAAGGCATAGAGCGATGGGAAACCCTGCAATTCGATCAATTGGGGAATGAATTCGCCATTTGCATCCCGGCAGATGGCGAAATCAATCTGAAGGAAGGTGGGGTGTTCATCTTCGTTTGCCACCACCAATTGCGGGGGGACGGCATCTTTAACTTTTTCCATATAATCCGGCTGCCGAATTACCTGTAACATCTCCCGGGAAGCGGCAATCAGTGTTTGGACGAAGTGCTCCGGCAGGAACAACGGCGTTTCCGCTACCCGGAATACCAGGCTGTGATGATAGCACTCATTGATGTCCCGGATCATTTCCAGATAGGCTTGTTCGTCGAAATGTGCATTAAAGGCGTCTCGGAGTTCCGGTATCATCTTAATTTCTATTCCCGGATTTGTTTCGGTACCGATTCAACTTATCTTTTCACCTTTGGAAAACGCATCCCCTATACCTCTTTTCCTCACTCAAGCCCCAACCCCTGGTGGGTCTCCTCGATGATATAATCTACCACCCGTTTCAGGTCATTGGATTGCTCCCAAACCGCTAACTGGCGGTCGGCGCCGCTGCCCATTTCCAGAATTTTCCTGGCGTAATTCACCTCTTCCCGGTTATCCAGGTCGTCCAGCACATCATCTACAAATTCCAATAGCTCATCCAGCAGGATGGGAAAATCAACCTCCTCCTGTTTCCCAAAATCGATCAATTTGCCTTCAATACCGTAGCGGCTGGCGCGCCACTTGTTTTCCATAATCAGCGCCCGTCGATAGAGCCGGAAACCCAGGTTTTGTTTGATCAATTTATAAAGCTTGGCAACGATGGATTGGAAGATGGCAGCAATGCACAGGGTTTCTTCGGCGCGCATGGGAATATCGCAGACCCGAAACTCCAGGGTATCGAAATACGGGTGAAGGCGGATATCCCACCAGATTTTTTTGGCATCGTCAATGCAATGGGTCTTCACCAGGATTTTCAGGAAGTTTTCGTATTCGGCTAAGGAATTAAAATAATCGGGGATACCGGTGCGGGGGAACCGGTCGAACACTTTCACCCGGTAGGATTTAAACCCGGTGTTCCTGCCCACCCAGAACGGGGAGTTGGTGGAAAGTGCCAGGACATGAGGAACAAAATAACGAGCAGCGTTCATGATATGGATGCCCATTTCCCGGTTATCGATTCCCACGTGAACATGGAGTCCGAAGATTAAATTTGCCCGGGCAACCATCTGCATATCCTGCACAATGGTTTTATAGCGGGGATGCTGGGTGATCAACTGGTCTTTCCAGTGGGAAAAGGGGTGGGTGCCGGCAGCAGCAATGCGCATCCCGGATTCCATTGCCGCCCGGGCTAATTCCCGCCGCAGGTTTAACAAATCCTCCCGTGCTTCTGAGATATTCTCACACACGTGGGTGCCGATTTCCACTACCGATTGGTGCAACTCCGGCTTTAGTTGATCCGCCAGGAATGGTTCCCTGGTCTGCTGCATAATTTGCTGGATATGAGACCGCAATTCCCGGGTCTCCGGATCCACAATTTGAAATTCCTCTTCAATCCCCACGGTAAACAATTTTGCTTCTCCCATGAGACACACTCACTTTTTTAGTTGTGTTTGAACGGAACGGCTGGTTATCCGTTTATAACGTACCGCCGAGGTGACAAATTTCCCCCAGGTCAAATTGACAGCCCCTTCCCGGTGAACTTTTGCGTGCCGAATTGCCATATTCGCTGCCGCTTCCACCACCCAGTTGAAATTCTCCTCACCCACGGAATAATAATCCGCATCCGGTGCCGGGTTGCCAAAATCTATCGCATAAGGAATTCCTTCCCGGATTGCCAGTTCCACGGTGTTAAAATCATATCCCAGCCCGGTGCACAGTTTAAGCACCGCTTTTTCCATTTTCGTCTTTAATTTGGCTTCCACCGGCTTGGGATTTTTAACATACTGCAAATGATAAGGCTGGCGAGGATCATATTCCATTAAGCGTACATCCCGCCGGTCCAGGCAGTAACAGCGATAATAATCCGTAAACATTATCTCCTCCTGCAGCATCATCACCAGGGTTCCGGTCTGGTCGTATTTCTCAAAGAACTCATCGGGGTTATGAACCTTGTACACATGCTTCCATCCCCCGCCGGAAAAGGGTTTAAAAAATGCCGGGAAGCCCACGTAATTAAAAATGGCTTCCCAATCCAGTGGAAACGCCAGATTGCGCAAGGACATCTCTTCGGTTTCCGGGGGGCGCTCTTTGGAAGGCAGCAGAACCGTTTTCGGCACCGCGACCCCCACCATCTGCGCCAGGGCGTTGTTAAAAAATTTGTCATCGGCGCTCCACCAGAAGGGATTGTTGATAACATCCACCCCCGCAGAAGCAGCGTTCTTCAGATACCCCCGGTAAAAAGGAACATCCTGGGAGATTCGATCAATAATCACCGCATAATCACCGGCTTCCCCCTGGATGACCTTGTCAATTTTTACAAACTCCGCCTGAATATCCTTTTCTCTTTTGGCATTCACCCGCTCCACAAAAGCATGGGGAAACGTATTCTCCCTGCCAAATAGTATCCCGATTTTTTTCATACCAATCCAATATCTCCTGATATGTATGAACTCTCTGTCAATAAGCAACTGAATTTTTTTAATCGGCCGGTAGAAAATTTAACGTTTGAATTGAAATTTCATATCTCATGCCATGAGAAACAGGCAACAGAACATTACTGAAATTTAGCGTTATTTATGAAAAAAACAATCCTTTTTTTTGCGCTGGTGGGGGAATTTTTAACCGGAAGTCAACTATTTAGCGATATGCCCGATTGTGTGGTTCCGGCTTTTCCGATGTTTTTTCCGGGTATTGCCGTAATCATCTGAAACTTACCTCACCCATCCCCACCCCAAATCTCACCGGGGAGCCATTTGGCAGCGGCAATGGGTTCCTCAGGTGAAATGCCTCTTTTTTGAAAACTGAACTGCCAATGGCACGGAATGCTCCTCCAACCGAAATTTTCCGGCAAAATTAAACAAAGTGTTCATTTTTCCTTTCCTTACCTTTAAATTAGCCCGTCTTTAGGTCGGATGTGAAATAACGGCAAAAGCGGGGATAATTGCATTGCGAGAAAAAATTGATGAGGAAATGAGTTTTTTGGACCACCTGGAAGAGTTGCGCTGGACCATCCTGCGATCCCTGATAGCGCTGTTTGTGGGTATGATTCTGTGCTTCATTGTGGCAAAATATATTCTCAACTTTCTCACCCTTCCGGCGGTCAATATGGACCCCCCACTCACTTTGCAGGTGCTGAAAGTGCAGGGCATGTTTACCGTTTACCTGGAAATCGGGTTTTTTGGGGGGATCATCCTCTCCCTACCTTATATCTTGTATGAAATCTGGAAGTTCATTAGTCCCGGACTAAAGCCCGAGGAGCGGCATCATGTTTTTCCCCTGATTGGTGCTGCTACCCTGCTGTTTTTGGTGGGGGTCTCATTTGCCTATTTAATTATCCTTCCTTTTGCCCTGAAATTTTTTACCGGACTGGCACCCACGGAAATCAGCACCAATATAGCCATTGATTTTTACATTGGCTTTACCATCCGCCTGATGGCAATTTTCGGAATTATCTTTGAACTGCCGGTGCTCAGTTTCGGGCTGGGGAAAGTAGGGCTGTTAACCTCCGCACTGATGAAAAAATACCGCCGCCATGCCGTCGTCATTATATTTTTGTTAGCCGGAATTTTAACCCCACCGGATCCAATGACCCAGATTATGCTCGGTGTTCCGTTATTGCTGTTGTATGAACTCTCCATTTATGTGGTCAAGTTAGTGGAAAAGAAGGAGGCGGAAGACCTTGCAGAAGAAGATGCCGGACCGTCTCCAACGCCCCAGCCGGAAATCTTTCGGAGTCAGGAAAATCCTCCCCCGGAAGACGCTAACTAATTGCCAACCAACATGGATATCCTGTTGCATGAAAAAAGCCTTAAAACACATTTTTCAACCAATCGATGATGATTTAAAACACTTTGCCACCCATTTTAACCGCATCATGAGTTCCGATGTAAAACTGGTCGATCAGGTGGCAAAATACCTGGTAAAGCATAAGGGGAAGCAATTTCGACCGGCTCTGCTCCTGGTTTCCGCCCGCAGTGTGGGGGAGCCCAACGATCACACCTACACCACGGCAGCGGTAGTGGAACTGCTTCATACTGCCACTTTAATTCATGACGATGTGATTGATGATGCCGAACTGCGGCGGGGTTTTCGCACCATCCATAAAATCTGGAAAAATAAAATCGCTATTTTGATGGGGGATTACCTGCTTGCCAAATCGCTGATAGCCGCCACCGATACCGGCAGCCTGGAGATTATGAACACCGTGGCAACCGTGGCAAAGCGGTTGATTAAGGGAGAGATTTTTGAAATCCAGAAAGCGCGTAAGCTGGATATCAACGAGGAAGATTATTTTCGGATGATAGCCGACAAGACGGCCTCCTTGATTTCCGCTTGCTGTGAATTGGGTGCACTCACGGTGAATGCCAGCAACACGGAACGGGTGGCGCTGCGGCAGTTTGGCGAAAACCTGGGGTTGGCGTTCCAGATCAAGGATGACCTGCTGGATTATGAGAGCAACAGCGGCATCCTGGGGAAACCGGCGTTAGCGGATTTGCAGGATAAAAAAATTACCCTGCCCCTGCTCTATGCCTTTCGGGATTCCGAAGAAAGGGAACGGAAACGGATTATCAGGCTGATCAAAAACGGAGCCGTGAAGAAAGATGTCGGGGTGATATTGAAATATATTGAGGCACACCGGGGGCTGGAAAAAGCGAAGCAAAAAGCCGAGGCGATAAAAGATGCTGCCATCCGGTCGTTAACAGTGATACCCGATTCCCCTTCCCGGCGCTCCCTGGAGGAACTGGCGGAATTTGTGTTAAACCGTCGGAAATAAGCCGGAACGAGAAAACGTGTGTTGTCAGGGGGTAAGACTGGTGGAAACGCCCCAAAGGAGTTCATCCCGGTGACTGCTGCTCCAGGGAGCCCTGTTGGAGGTGGCACTGCCACCCCGGTTTTGTTAATCCCGCAACCAATTAACAAGGGAAGCGCATGAAATTTCCCAGCATCCAACACATTGTTTATCAGACCCGACGCACTACCTACCGTTTTCCATTGGTGCTGGCAGCGGCAATCATCGGCGGTGTTGCTTCAATTTATATGACTGGACAGGGCTTTAGCCGTACTCCCGATTCTGTGAACAAGTTGATCTTCACCGCTGCCATAGGCATTCCCCTGCTCTTTGCCTTCCGACTCATCGCGGAGCGCCGTGTGTTGAAAGGCGCAAATGCCTTATTGTGGCAAACGCTGGGCGTTATCCTGCTGGCGATTTATTTTTTTACCCTGCCGGAAAACATTTCCCGCGCCCCGGACCAACACTTCTACCGCTTTTTCATCCTCCTGCTGGCGGCACATCTCCTGGTTGCGTTTGCCCCTTATTTACAAAAAAATCAACTCGATGGATTCTGGCACTTTAACAAATCCCTGTTTCTCCGCTTTCTGGTAGCGGTATTGTTCTCCGGGGTGCTGTACATCGGCTTGTCCGTGGCATTACTTTCAATTGAACAGCTCTTTGGGGTAGATATTCCCGGAAAGCGTTATGGTCAACTCTTCCTTTTCATTGCCTGGATATTCAATACCTATTTCTTCCTCTCCGGCATTCCCGATGATTTTAACCGCCTGGATAAAGAAACTGCATACCCGAAAGGCTTAAAGATTTTCTCCCAGTATGTTTTGATCCCCATTGTGTTGATTTACCTGGTGATTCTCTATGCTTATCAAATCAAAATTCTCTTCGAATGGAATTTGCCAAAGGGCTGGACAGCCAACCTGGTGCTGGGATTCTCCATTGTGGGGATTTTTGCCTACCTGCTGATTTATCCCATTCGCAGCCAGCCCGGGAACAAATGGCTGCATTTCTTCTCCCGCTGGTATTTTGCGGCATTGATCCCGCCGGTGATCATGCTTCATCTGGCAATCTGGCGGCGCATCTTCGATTATGGCATTACCGTAAATCGCTATGTGGTGCTGGCGCTGGCAATCTGGCTTACCGGTATCGTGCTTTATTTTGTGGTGATTCGGGAGCGCAATATTAAGCTGATTCCCATCTCCCTGTTCCTGATTGCAATGATAGCCGCCCTGGGACCGGCAAGTGCCTTTTCCCTCTCGGAAAAAAGCCAGGTGCGCCGGCTGCGGGGCTACCTGGAGCGGAATCATCTGCTGGTGGATGGGCAGATTCACCCGGCTTCCAGCCCCTTGTCTGTTCCATTGGCAGAGCGTGGTGAAATTAGTAGCATCATTCGTTATTTAAATGATATACATGGACTGGAAGCCATCCGACCGTGGTTTGATAGATTGTTAAAGGAGACTGAGCAAGATTTTACTAATGGTGAGAAAGAAGTAGATTTTAGCCCTTATGGTGTTGTAAAACTTTTAGGTTTCACCTTCGTAGACCCCACGACATTAGAGCCCCCCTCTTATGTAAATTTAATTAGCGATCCCTACAAATCATTGCAAATTACCGGTTATGATATTTGTTTTCCTCCTTTAAGAGTAAATTCCCCGCGTAAATATTTTTTTAAGGCAAAAAAGGAGAAGTATGTTTTTGAGAATAAGAAAGAGAATTCTATAATAATTCTTTATATAGACAAAGACTCTGAGCGTCAGACGTTTGACCTTCACTCTTTAGTTAAGCATTTATTGACCCGGTACAAATCTTTTGGTTATTCAGGCATTATCCCACCGAACGAAATGACTATCACCCGTATAACTTCCACTCGAAAAATCATGTTATATTTCACACAAATAAATGTCTCTCTGGAAAAGGATAAGTTTAGAATCAATGATGCTGAAGTTCAAGTGCTTGTTGGCAAGAGATAATAATACAAATGGAGTGAATGTGGCAACATCATACTTTTTTAGAAGTTTTATTACCAACCTGAAAACCCTGTTGTTACTTTTTATGGTGGGGTTTCTAACTCATTGTGAGGATAATAAAACTCCATTTTCCGAGAACCGGTTTCTGCTGGGCACTTACGTCAGCATCACCAGTTATGATACGGAATTATCACCCTCGCTCCGTCGCATTGCCATCGACTCCGCGATGAACACCATTGCCGGACTGGAGCGTCTCACCAATCCGTATGATACATCTTCGGTGGTGGGCAGACTGAATCATCACGCCGCCCGGGAGCGCCGGATGAAGCTGCCTTCTCTGTTAGGGGATATGATTCGCCAGGCAGTGGCAGTATCCCAATCCAGTGGGGGGGCATTTGACATCACCCTCTGGAAAGTGTTTAAGCTCTGGCATTTTGGCACCGACAGCGCCACCGTGCCCCCGGATGCCGCTATTCAGGATGCCCGTCTGTTTGTGGACTGGCACCAGGTTCAGTTGGATTCCGCCAATCAATTAACCCTTCCCCCCGGGGTGGAAATTGACCTGGGCGGCATCCATAAAGGGATTGCGGTGGAACAGGCGCGCCGGGTGCTGCTGCAGCAGGGCTTAACAAATTTTATCATCGATGCCGGGGGAAATTTAGCCATCGAGTGGCATCGTCCCGACTCGGTACAGGTGCTGGTGCGCCATCCCCGCAAAGACGGGAAATTCTGGGGCTATTTTCCGGTGGGCAGCAGCTGCGGCATCGCCACCTCCGGCGATTACCAGTTCTACATCATGCAAAACGGAAAACGCTACCACCACATTCTCAATCCCCGTACCGGGTACCCGGCACAGGGGGCGGTCAGTGTGACCATCATTGCTCCAAACGCTGCCCTGGCGGACGGCTATTCCACCGCGGTTTTCGTCATGGGGCATGAGGCGGGCATGCGTTTCATCGAAACCCACCCGGAATTGGAAGGGATGATCATATACAACGAACCGGGCGTCGGCTTGAAAACGCTGTTATCCAGCGGGCTGACAACCAAATTTATCCTTTCGGAAGATGCACATACCCCCTGACACCATCCACAAAATTCTCATCATCCGCATGAGTTCCATCGGTGATGTGGTGTTGACCGCCCCGGTGGT
>Ga0256841_1003071_pt1 | contig 12726 bp, 7 predicted proteins | sample 356308metaG_FD_185971 | JGI IMG/M metagenome (GOLD analysis project Ga0256841, IMG submission 185971) | Hydrothermal vent microbial communities from Mid Atlantic Ridge, Atlantic Ocean - 356-308 | ecosystem: Environmental > Aquatic > Marine > Hydrothermal vents | place: Atlantic Ocean: Mid...
GATGAAAAAGATAATATTTACGTTTTGTCACGGTCAAATTATTTGGGAATGACCGAATGTACTTCAAAAATAAATTCGTTCAATAAGAAAGGTGAGGAGCTATGGGAAAAAACTTTTCAGGGTAAGTTCTTCTCCGCACTTATTTATCACAAATCCACATTGCTTTTAACCACCTTAATTTCTGCTGATTCCAAAAGATTGTTTTTGATAAATACCGGTGACGGAAGCCTGATAAAGCAAATTGCGGTAAACTATAACTCATCATTCTCATCTGGTTCAATAGCGACATTCCTGGGGCATGATATTTGTTTGTTATCGGATACAGCCTCTTTTTCAAAAATCACTTTACTTGATCCGGAAGGTGATGAGATATGGCATAAATATATGGATTTGAGAGCTAATGAAATTTACAGCAACGACAATAGTATCTACTTGAGGTCTTTTTCTAAAATTCAAAAGTATTCCGTTTCAGGTAATTCCTGTGATCTGTTATGGGAATGGCAACAGGCGGAAGCTTACCATATCTCCGAAGTCCATTTTGGTAACGACGGTTCTTTGTTTTTTGAAAATTCGGGTGACATTTACCATATTAGCAGTAGCGGCCAATTGGAAAACAGGATTATAATACCCGGCCTGGCGGTTTTCGATTTTAGAGTAAGCCACGATAATAAAATATTATTAGAAAATAAAGTCTTGTTTAAATATGACCTTGACGGAAATGAAATTTGGAGAACGGATCAAATGTATAAGAACTTATATGTCTCATATAATAACTATACGGTTGGAGAAAACGGAAAAATCTATATAGGGAATGGCAAAGGTGTTTTTGTCGTCAACACGGAAGGAAAGATCGAGTTCGTTGCACCCGAATCCGACGAATACCTCCGGATATATAATCCAGTTGTCAATAGTGAAGGGAACTTTATTTCCCTGTCATTTCACGGAGATAATTTGTATTGTTTGAAAGGTGAATTATGAGCAATATAACACTCCAAATATTATTTCAGAATCAATTTCCGTACGAGTGTTCTGTCTTTTAATATAAAGGTTATAAAATACAAGCCCTTTGGTTCGGTACTCATATCAATTTCAATGTCCTTATCCTTTGGAACAATTCTGCGGACAGGTTTTCCTCCGGCAGTGAGAATTTCAACTTTTTGAATATTGTCGCCGTCTATCCTGATTTGTCCTGAAGTGGGATTGGGGAATATTCTGATGTTATATTTCGCAAAAAGTTCTTCAACATCAATTATTATTGCAAGATGCACGGGAAGCCCCTGGCAGCCGTTGGTATCAATTTCAATAACCGAGAGGCTTCCATAACCTGCTTCTCCCCACTTAATATCCTTACTGTTTACCGTACCACCAATAATCGAACCTCCCTCAACCGACCATTCAAAACCGGAATTGCCCGGATTTGGTACGGCATAAGTACAGGTATCATATGGTGCGGGATTGGGATTGCCTATGATATCCTGCGTTTCAGGTAACGGTAAAATAGTCAGAACAGCCTCTTTGCTTGCCACCTGATTGCCTTCAATAGTTAGCAAACAACGATAACGTTCATTGTTCATTTCCCAAGTGGCGCCATTAATTGTCAAGGTTTGTGTAGTTGTGCCCGAGAAGTGCTCGTCATCGCTAAGATTTTCAAAAAGGCTTCCGTTAAATTTTTGCCATTGATAGGATTGCACGTTTATTGCATTCCCGATGCTGAATTCAACGGAGCTGCCGAAGCAACATTGCCTGTCGGACGGTTGGGTATAGGAGTAGGTACTGTTTTCGTACCAGAACAGACCGTCGGGCATACCGCAAAGCACATCATCATCTCCGTCTCCGTCCAGATCGGCTGCATAGACAGACCTGGCATAATCCGCACTGTCGCCAATATAGTTTTGGTTCCCGAAATTACCGTTTCCGTCATTTTCATACCAGGCCACGTTTTTAACTATTAAATTGGAAGAAGAAATCACATCCATATCGCCGTCGCGGTCCAGATCGCTGGCAAAAACATTAATATATGCACCGGAATCGGGTAGGGCATGACTTTCAAAAATGCCGGTTCCGTCATTTTCTAACCAGGAAATATTTAGTCCGGTATTAGTGCCGGCAAGTATATCAACATCCTCATCTCCGTCAATATCAGTTGGATATAGAGTTCGTAAGAGAATAAAATTTGTATCAATTATGCTTTGTCCGCCGAAATTGCCGTTTCCGTAATTTTCGTGCCAGGCAACCTTATTATCATATAGGGAAGCATAGAGTATGTCGGGATCACCGTCGCCATCCAAATCGGTTGCAAAGACAGAAACGGCATAGCTCGCATTGTTACTAATTAAGTGTTGGTCTCCGAAATTACCGTTTCCGTCATTTTCATTCCAGTTTATTTCGTAAACGGAGCCGGAAAGGACATCCACATCACCGTCGTCATCCAAATCTGCCGCATAAACGGATATAGGGGAATCAATGTTTGTTGTAATTATTTTTTGGTTTCCGAAGTTACCGGTTCCGTCATTTTCGTACCAGGCGATTTTGTTATCGTCGGAGGAAGCGGAAAGCACATCCATATCATCATCTCCGTCAATATCTGCGGCAAAAACAGACTTTGTGAAAAGAGAATTGGTAGTGATGAAATTTTCATCTCCGAAATTTCCCTCTCCGTCATTTTTATACCAGACTATTTTGTAAGGATCATTAAAAACGGAAAGCACATCCATATCTCCGTCCCCGTCAAAATCTGCTGATAAGACTATATACGAAGGAGTTATACTATCAATTACATTTTTTTCAGGAAAAATACCTTGTGCGGTTACAGTATGATAAAATCCTGTTAAGACTAAAAATATGATTAATTTTTTCATAGCATTAATTATTTAAAACCGAATAAAATCACTTACAATTTATTTCAGGATGAATTTACTACAAACGACCTTATCAACCAACGTAATACGAATTAAGTAAATCCCTCTTTCATTTCCTCTCATATCAATTTCAATGTCCTTATCCTTTGGAACAATTCTGCGGACAGGTTTTCCTCCGGCAGTTAGAATTTCAACTTTTTGAATATCGTCGCCGTCTATCCTGATTTGTCCTGAAGTGGGATTGGGGAATACTCTGATGTTATATTTCGCAAAAAGTTCTTCAACATCAATTATTATGGCAAGATGTACGGGAAGCCCATGGCAGCCGTTAGTGTCAATTTCAACAACCGAGAGGCTTCCATAACCTGCCTCTCCCCAAACAATATCCTTACTGTTTTCTGTACCGTCAATTACAACCCCGCCGTCAACGCTCCAGTCAAAAGCGGAATTATTAGGATTTGGAACCGTATAAGTATATGTTTTGTAAGGTTCGGGATTGGGTTCACCGGTAATATCCCCCGTTTCCGGTACCGGCAAAACGGTTAGCACGGCATCGCCGGTCTCCACCTGACTATTATTGTAAGCAAGTACACAACGGAAATGATCATTGTTCATATCCGTTGTAACATTGCCAATTGACAAAGTTTGTGTAGCCGTTCCGGAGTAGTGCCCTTCATCGCTGAGGTTTTCATAACCGTTTTCAGTCAGTATTTGCCATTGGTATAACAAAACATTGGTTGCGTTTTCGATAGTGAACCTAGCTGTATCGCCAAGGCATACTTCACTGTTAAGAGGTTGTGAGTATGTGTATGTGCTGTTTTTGTACCAGGCTATTTTGTAGCCGATTGAGCCGGCAGAGAGTGCATCAATATCGTGGTCGCCGTCCAGGTCGCAAGCATACACGGAATTGCCCGAAGTAGTTGTACCGATTATTTCGCCGTCTCCGAAATTCCCGCTTCCGTCGTTTTCAAACCAGATTATGAAATCCGTACCGGCAAGCACGTCCATATCTCCGTCATTGTCCAAATCACTTGCAAAGACTGAGGTACACCACGAATCACTTTCAAATATTATGTTTTGCGGCCCGAAATTTCCGTTTCCGTCATTTTCGTACCAGGCAATTTTCTTACCATATGCAGATGCGGAAAGTACATCCATATCCCCGTCGGCATCAAGGTCACAGGCAAAAATAGACGTTACAAAATATACATCCGTGGAAATAATATTTTTCACCGGAAAATTTCCGTTTCCGTCATTTTCATACCATATTAATTTGTGAGTGGAAGCTGAAATCAAATCCTGATCCCCGTCGTCGTCTAAGTCAGTTGCAAAAACATCAAGTACATCGGGAATCGTATCAATAATAACCGGTTCTCCAAAGTTCCCGTTTCCGTCATTTTCATACTTGTATAAAATATTAATATTAAAGGATGAAGAAAGAGCATCCTGATCTCCGTCACCGTCCAAATCACTTGCAAAAACAGAACCGGACCAGAAATCGTAATTATTAAGATCCTGCTTGATAGTGAAATTTCCGTTTCCGTCATTTTGAAACCAGGCAATTTTGTAATAATCCGCCGAAAGAATATCCATATTACCGTCATTGTCAAAATCTGCAGAATATACATCATAATAAGGAACATTTCCGGTATCAACTTCAATGATTATTTGATTCACAAAATTCCCGTTTCCGTCATTTTCATACCAGGCTATTTTGTTCGGACTCTTAGAAGCAAAAATAACATCCATATCACCATCCCCGTCCATATCCGCTGAAATAACGGATTCTCCTACAGATACTTCATTATTTATATTAATGGGACCGGAAAATAATCCTTGTGCACTTCCTTTAAGAGAAAATACCAATAAAACCAGAAAAAAAGTAACTTGCTTCATAACGCTTGAGTTGTAGTGTTGTTGATAAAAAAATCGCTACCGCAAAGCTACTAAAAAAAAATAAAATAATGAAATTTATTTTGCATAATATGCAATCCTCTATACATATTACCGTTGACAACACCGACAATTAACCCAACAGCAATATGATTTGTTCGGTAATACGGGAATGATAGGATATTCGAAAAAGCCTACTTCTGTTTTTTCCGTAGTTCGTTTTCCGCCTCTTTTTTAGCAGTGATATCAACGATAAAACCTTCAAAGCCGACTATTTTATCATCTTCGTAAACAGGTGTCATTGTGATTGTATGATATCCTACGGTTCCGTCCTTGCAATGTCTGCGGGTTTCACCGAAGGGTATTGTTTCACCCTGCAGGACTTTCTCTACGGATTTTTTCAACTCCACAAAGTCCTCTTTGGTACGACTCAGCGAATAGTGCTTGCCTATAATCTTGTCCTTTTCATTATATTTGTAAAGCTTCAGCCAGGTATCATTAACGTCCTGATAAAATCCGTCTTTGTCAATTCTGAAATATCCCACTCCTTCCGACTCCGATATTTTTTTGTAGAAGTCGTGATATTTATGTTCCATCTCAAGTTTTCTCTCCAGTTCCATTTCCGCTTTCACCTGTTCGGTAATATCAATGATAAATCCTTCGAGACCTGCAATTTTCCCATCCTTAAAATATGGTTTTGCCGAAACTGTGTAATATCCGATTGAGCCGTCGGTACAAACTCTTGAAACGCGTTCGCCGCTCAGCGTTTCACCACTCAGCACACGGTTAACAAATGTTTCGATCTTTTTCTTATCTTCAGGCGTACGGTTCAGAGAATAGTGCGAGCCTATTACATCCTCTTTTATTGCACACTTGTAGAGCTTCAGCCAGGCATCATTTACCTCCTCATAAAAACCATCTTTGTTAATTCTGAAATATCCCACATTCGATTCAAGTAGTTTTTCCCTCAGTCGTGTTGATTCCGTTTCGATACCGAGTGAGTCGGTGGCTTCTTCAAACGCCTTTTCAAACATATGTTCTTTTTCAATGCTTCCTTTTCCACTGATGCTTTTACGGCTTTCGATCATTGCCACTTTAAGGTTTTCTTCAAGAGCTATTTCAGCATCTTCGTCCGACATCTCTTCCCAGCCCGATAACATTGCTTTTATTGCCGACAAAGGCTTATGTCCTGTTGTCGTAAGATAAATGTGCATTATCACAAATCCAATCAACAAAAAGGCTCCTATGGTGTGAACATAGGCAATGGGCTCCAGAGGTGTCCCGATTTGTCTCTCAATAATCAGGGAATAATACATATATATCAAGCCGCTGAAGACGACCACCGGAATTATTAATACCCTTAAACCGAGATATGTTAATCTTTGCAACGGATTAAACTTATTGTAAACGGTTTTTCTGGTGGGGTGGGGTGCATTCCTGAAAATCCCGGTTATGTAATATTCAATCTGCGCTTTTATCATTTTGGTCGAAGGAATATACTGCCTCCATTCGCCTGTCACCATATTCCAGAAAAGGGTAAATATTATCAGTATCATAAAAGCCCAGGCAAGGTTCCTGTGTATCAATACTGCGTCCTGATAACCAAGTATGTCATAAGAACCATGGACTTCAAAACCGGTAACGGCAAGGGATAATATCAGTACTGCCTGTGTCCAGTGCCAGAAACGCTCGTACTTTTTGTATATTCGTACTTTTTTCATCCTTAATTATATTAATGTTGTGTTTTTTTACTGCTGACTATTCTCATAAAACCGTGTATTATAACTCCCAAAAGGACAAGTAGCATAAAGATTATACCTCCGGTATCAATTATAGAGCTGTAATTTCTTCCGGGAAGGTAAAAGTCGTTTGGCTTTTGTAATCTTCCGTCTTTACTATGACATTCCGTGCAACTCAATGATTTGTCAGAGGGTGATACCATATGATTTATCGGCCAGAAGCCTTCTGTCTTAATGAAGGCATATTTCCCGCTATATGGCAATCCGATATACTCCATACCTTTTTTTGCCGATGCATTCCAGTCAAAATCAGCCCAATAAGCTCCGGAACCTTTCGATCCTACCAATTTTGGCTGTATCAGGAGCTTATTGACAGGGTCATATATCTGCTTACCTTTCATTATTTTAACAGGCCATATTTTTGATCTGTGCGAGGAATCCGAAGGTTTTACATTATCTTTATACGATCCGAAAAGTTTATTTAAAACCAACGGCTGACTTGTATCCGCTATTTTTTCATCAATAAGATGATGGTCTGCTGTTCCGTTAAACCATACATAGTCGGGTTTAAGGTTTTTACCAAAAACGGCAGTACCATGTTTGGAATCATATTCGTGAAGTTTGTCCTTCGACCATTCTGTGTATGGTTTACCATCTTTCAACTTGCCTGCCGTTGACCAGTCCCAGTATATCTTAGTGGGATTGACTTTTGCATAAACGGGAATATGGCAGGTTTGACAAGCAATTTGCTCATAGTGGTTATTCAGTAATTTGCTTTTGTGAGGCGTAGCCGTGTGGCATTTTTCACAAGTGACTTTGTTTTTGTTTGAAGAAGATACCGTGTATAACTGACCTGAAATTTTATGATTGTGTGTTTCGTGGCAATCGGTACACTGCATATTCTTTTTGTCGTATGCCATATGCACATCCACATCCCGTGTGCATTTATTTAATGCCATTTCAAGGTCGCCATGTTTAACATTATTTCCACCACCTCCTTTATAATGGCAGGTTCCGCAGTTGTTACGCTGTGGTAATCCTATACTTTGAACCACCTTTTGAAGATCAACTTTAGGAGAAGGATTGCCGGAGCCGGTGTTGGGGCCTGTTCCCGGTTTTGATTTCTTATATGTTCCTGTTTTATCATGGCAGACAAGACAATCAATATTATTTTGATTATGAAAATCAAAGTTTTTATCACCATAACCGTAACCTGCATGACATAAGGAGCAGAGTTTTTCATTGGCATTCACCCCGATACAGAAGTTGTTGAGGATATTCCTTTTTCCGAGGTCTTCGTATCCCTTTCCTGCCACCGAATCCATATTGTGCCATTGCCAGTGTTCCGTTTTCATAAATTCCTTGCCTCTGCCGTTGTGACAACTGAGGCAGGCTTCCGTTATTTCCTGCGGCTTCTTAAAATCCTTTTGAAGAACCTCAAATTTGGAGTGATCAACGGGAATCACCTTCTTCTGGATTTTTATTTTAGATGTGGCATAATAGTCCCTGTCTAAATCGCCGTTATATTCAACAGTGATTATCATAATTATTGATATAGGAACCAAAACAACAAAAATGAATTTTATAAACTCTTTCATATCCAATGTGTTAAATCTATATATGAAATATATGATATTATATTCTATGTTAATAGGGTGCAAAATTAGTTTTAGTTGCAAATTGTCAATGCCTAAACAGAAATTTATACTCCTTTATTAATAAGTGGTATGTATATATGAAACTTTATAACTGTTTTGTAAAAATAGGGAAACCAGAAAAATAATCAATAATTGATGTTATAAGTTGAGTTAAATCTCATTAAATTACATAGTAATTTATTTTCATTTTCAAATTACTAATTTGCTGATAATTAGTTAACAGCTATTTATATTCTTTCTATATAAGTAATTTATGATATTTATCATATCTTCTTTTTATACAATAAGTTATAATTTATATAATTTTGAAAACAAGTAATTAAATACTTAATTACAAGGCTATTTTCTAACAAAAAACACAATTATGAAAAAAAAATTACCCTTTATGATTACTGGAATAATAGTGACATTATTAATGTCCGAACTTTATTCCCAGAATGTAAAAATCTATGGAGTATTCCGTCCGAGAATGGAATACCGTCACGGTTACAAAACCGTATTTCCGTATGGTGAACGACCTGCAATTTTTATTTCCCAAAGAAGCCGGTTGGGATTGAATTTCTCAAACGATAATTTCAAAATCGGTTTCAGCATCCAGAATGTTGGTGTTTGGGGTGAAACCGGAACACTTAGCAAATGGGATAAATACGGGGCTATGGTTCACGAAGCATGGGGCGAGATTCTTTTTTCGAAAAAGTTTTCCGTTAAAGCAGGTCGTCAGGAAATAATATATGATGACCATAGAATTTTCGGAAGCGTTGATTGGACACAACAGGCAAGAAGTCACGATGCTTTGCTGTTGAAAATCAAACCCAACGAAAATAATAAGATTGACGTAGGATTTGCATATAACGCACTTGGCGAATCCCTTTACAGGCAAGATTATATGACCAATAATTATAAAACATTCCAATACGGTTATTGGCATGGTACTTTCGGTAGTTTTGGTATAAGTGTGCTTGCACTAAATAACGGTATGCCGTATATTTCTAATGATACTACTTTAAGCGGAAATTTCAAAGAAAAAGTGGCATATAGCCAGACTATCGGACCGAGACTATCATTTAAGAAAAATGCAATACATGCGAATCTCACTTTTTACAGGCAATTTGGTAAAACAACTGTTCTCAGAAACTCAGAAACAGATACCGTAAGAAATCTTTCGGCTCTCTATTTTAGTGCGGATTTTTCTTATACAATAGCTAAAGTATTCACTGTTGGAGCCGGTTTGGAGTATCTTTCGGGAAATAATGAAAAAGCTGATTTCGACAATGATAACGGAAAAGAGATTGAACGGGCATTTGCTCCTTTTTACGGTACAAATCATAAATTCAACGGCTGGATGGATTATTTTTATGTCGGAAACCATTTCAATTCCGTGGGGTTGGTTGATTTTTATCTACCATTAAAGTTCAAGAAAAACAAAATTACGGCTATGGCAGTACCGCATTTTTTCAGTACTTCCGGACAGATGTACCGCCAGGAAATGGATGAAAACTGGCAGCCTGTTTTTGAAAGCGACGGATATACTCCGGTTATGAAAGAGTTGAATAAAAGTTTAGGAACTGAGTTAGACCTTGCTTTTGCTTATGGATTTACTAAGTCGGTAGTTGTAAAAGCGGGATATTCAATGATGTTTGCTTCGAAATCAATGGAGTATCTGAAGAATACACAAAAGGATAAAGGAAATACGTGGGGCTGGTTAATGTTTATCTTCAAACCCACATTTTATCAAAGCAAGTAATCAATTAAAATAATAATTATGGACAGACGAAACGCACTAAAAAATATGTTCGCCTTTATCCCGTTAAGTGCTGCATTTGCAGGCATTACCGCTATGGGGATACGTTTTATAACACCCATAAAGCGAGAGATTAACAGGCGTATTTTTACCGTACATCTTGATGAATTGCCTGTCAACGGAACCAGAAAATACAAAGATTTGATGGGAAAAGATCTGTTGATAGTTCGTACGGGTGATAGAGAAGTGAAAGCCCTTTCAACCGTATGTACTCACCTGGGATGTACCGTTTACTGGCAAAAGGACAAAAAAGAGTTTTATTGTCCTTGCCATCAGGGACGTTTTGACAAAGATGGTAACGTTATTGCCGGGCCGCCGCCGCGCCCTCTTGATTCTTATAAAGTTGAACTGGAAGGTGATAATGTGTTCATCTATTTTAAAGATAAGGAGGGTTAAGCTATGGCAAGTATTAAAAACTGGATTGCAGAGTCGTTTCCCGTTGATCAGGAGGCATTGATAAAACTCACTGCCGAACCCATACCAAACCATTTGAAACGCTGGTGGTGGGCTTTGGGAGGAACACCTCTTTATATGTTCGTAGTACAGGTCATCACGGGTGTTATGCTTATTTTCTATTATGTCCCGGATGCCGATAAGGCTTACGAAAGTGTTGCATATATTACATATACTGCCAGATTCGGGTGGCTTATCAGAAGCATTCACCGTTGGTCATCAAATATTATGATAGCGGCATTATTGCTACATTTGATGAGGGTTTTCTTTACACGCGCTTATCGCAAACCGCGTGAGATGAATTGGATGTTCGGGGTGGTTCTGTTTCTGTTGACACTTATGTTTGGATTTACAGGCTATTCCCTTGTTTATGAGCAGATGTCATATTGGGCTATGAAGGTTGGAACCGGAATAGCAGGTGCTACTCCGCTAATAGGAGGCTGGATAGCCGATTTTATGCGTGGAGGATCGGATATAGGACAGAATACTTTGACAAGGTTTTACCTTTTTCATGTTGTGCTTTTGCCTGTATTGACAATGCTTGCGGTGGGAATACATCTTTACCTTGTCAGAGCACACGGCGTTACGGAGTTACAGTTTAAAGGTGATGAATCAAAAGCAAAAAAGACATTTCCTTTATTCCCGGATCATATATTTACGGAATTGATAATGGTTACACTAATAATGGTAGTACTTGTTGTCCTTTCCTTGTTGTTCCCCGCACAACTCGGTGAGCCTGCCAACCCGAACGTCACGCCGCTTCATATTAAGCCCGAATGGTATTTCTATCCGGTGTTCCGCTGGCTGAAGATTACAAATTTGACTGTTGGGGTACTCGGCCCTATGCTTTTCCTTGCGATTCTTTTTTTCTGGCCTTTTATTGACAAGTTTTTTGACAAGCTTTTTCCGGAAAAAGAGGTGGGATTTTGGATAGGTGTTGCGGGTATGCTTCTTATTAATACTTTCCTGTTTTGGGAAATAGTAGGACATTAATTTTTATACATTAAATAATATTTAAACAAAAAAACAGAACAATGGCAACAACTTTAAACACAAAAAGAACAATAATCGGAGTATTAAGCATAGTATTTCTTGTTGTTTTAATGTTTGCCCTTTGGAAGGAAGTCCAGAGGTCAATGCCCGATTACAGGCCCAAACCGATAGTTGATTCCGATACCGAACATTGCATCGGTTGTCACAGTGAAAAGGGTAACGGTAAAGTAATTACGGAAGACTGGTCGCAAAGTAAGCACGCTGAGGTGGGAGTGGGATGTCTAGAATGTCATGCTGCCGAAAAAGGAGATGTTGACGGTTACAAACATGAAGGTTCGTTTATTTCGACAATAGTAACACCTAAAGACTGTGCCAAGTGTCATGAAAACGAAGCTAAAGAATTTATGACAAGTTATCATGCTGATGCAGGAGCAATTATGGGCTCACTTGATAATGTATTAGCTGAAGTGGTTGAAGGTCATGCCGCTTATAACGACGGTTTTAATCCTGCTGCTGCTAACGGCTGCTGGCAATGTCACGGTTCCAGGGTTCAGCTATTGATTGACGAGGCGGGTAATCCTGTTAAAAACGATGAAGGTATATTACAATTTGATCCTAAAACATGGCCAAATACGGGTATGGGAAGGATTAATCTTGACGGTTCAAAAGGCTCTTGTACAGCTTGTCATAACCGACATCGTTTTTCGGTAGCACAAGCTCGACAACCCGAGAATTGCGGTAAATGCCATCTTGGCCCTGATCATCCTCAACTTGAGATTTATGAGGAGTCGAAACACGGAATCAACTTCCACGCTCATAAAGACGAAATGAACCTTGAAGCTCAACCCTGGGTGGTCGGTCAGGATTACAATGCTGCACCCACTTGTGCAACTTGCCATATGAGTGCAACTCCGGACCAGCCGGTTACTCATGATGTGGGTGACAGAATTAGCTGGACATTGAGACCTAAAGTATCGAAAAAAATTGATGCTGCCCAACTAGCCAAGTTCAAAAAACTTGGGCAGGAGCCTCCGGCGGACTTTTTAACATGGGAGCAAAGAAGGGAAAAAATGCAAAATGTTTGCTCACAATGTCATACAAAACAATATGTAAATAATTTTTATGAGCAGTATGATAATCAGGTTAATATGTATAACGATAAATACGGTATCCCGGCAACAAAAATCATGGGTGCCCTCAAAAAGGAGGGGCTGTTAACACCAGTGAAGTTTGATGAAGAATTGGAGATGACGTTCTTCTTATTATGGCATCATGAAGGCCGTCGTGCCAGAATGGGTGCTTCAATGATGGCTCCGGATTATACGCAATGG
>Ga0256841_1003072_pt1 | contig 12725 bp, 13 predicted proteins | sample 356308metaG_FD_185971 | JGI IMG/M metagenome (GOLD analysis project Ga0256841, IMG submission 185971) | Hydrothermal vent microbial communities from Mid Atlantic Ridge, Atlantic Ocean - 356-308 | ecosystem: Environmental > Aquatic > Marine > Hydrothermal vents | place: Atlantic Ocean: Mid...
AAAGGCCATGAGAACGCCGATTATGAAGAGCTGGGGCTTTTCCTCGACGGCCTGATCCGCCTGCGCCGGGGCGCTCCCAAAAACCCCCCGGCCGACGATGCGGAGATCGAGCTTGACAACAACCTGGTCCTCAAAAAACTCCGTATCGCCCTGGAACTCAAGGAGATGGATCTGGAGATGATCTTCGAAATGGGCGAACGCCCCCTCTCCCGCTCCCGATTGCGCGATCTCTTTCGTAATCCGGCTCATCCCAAATACCTCCCCTGCTCCGATGCCGTACTCAACGACTTTCTCCTGGGACTGGAGGAGTTTTGGGCCGATATGCCCTCCATCGAAGCGGGGAGCTGAGCTAAAATGAGGGTATTGGTCCTGGGTGCCGGAGGAGTCGGCGGCTATCTCGGCTATCGGCTGGGACGCTTCGGCGACGCCGAAGTCACCTTCGTAGCCCTGGGAGCACATCTGGAGGCGATACGCTCCGGGGGGCTAGAGGTACTTGACGATAGAGAAACCTTTCTTTTCCGTCCCGAGCATGCCGTGGAAGACCCCTCCGGTCTCGGTATCTTCGATCTGATCCTTGTGGCCGTCAAACACACCGATCTGCCGGAAAGTCTCGAAAAGATCGCCGCCAATTTCGGTCCCGATTCCGTGATCCTTCCGCTGCTCAACGGCGTAGAGCACCGCCGGGAGATTTTCGAGCGCTATCCCGAGGCAGACGTGATGGAAGGATGCATCTACATCCTCTCCAATATCCTCCGACCCGGCGTCATCCGTAAAAAAGGCTCGATCTTCAATCTCTGCTGGGGCCGGGAGGGGTTCGATCCCTCAAACTACGCCAAGATCGTCGATCTCTTCGACCGGGCCCTACCCCGCCACAAAGCGACGGCCGATATTGCCTATAAGCAGTGGAAGAAGTTTCTCTTCATCTCCCCCATGGCGGCTCTGACATCCCGCTACGGACTGACCATGGATCGTATCGTCGCCGATCATCGAGAGGAGCTACGCAGTCTCATGGAGGAGATCGCCGTCCTGGCCCGGACAAAAGGCATCGACCTGGACGAGGAAATCGTGAACGAAATCCTCCAAAGGATGGAGCAGACCCCGCCGGGAGCCAAAACCTCCATGCAGCTCGATCTGGAAGCGGGCAAGCCCGCCGAGATCGAAGCATTACTCGGCTTCGTAATATCCGAAGGGCAAAAGATGGGTATCTCCATCCCGGTGATGCAAAAGTGCTACGAGAGTCTCACAAGCCGATAAGAGATTTCGATACCCTGTCCAGAGCCTTTAGCGCAGAAGTCGTAAAAACGCCTCCCCGTATCGTTCATACTTCACCTCTCCAATCCCATGGACTGCGAGCATCTCTTCCCGATCCTGAGGCCGCTGGACCGCCAATTCTCTAAGCGTCTTGTCGGAGAAGATCACATAGGGAGGTACGCCGTTCTCCTCGGCGATCTCTTTGCGAAGATCCCGGAGCCGGGCAAAAAGCTGTGGGTCAATATCCTCCGGCAACGGGGTCGCTTCGGGCCGGGGGCAGGATCGATGGATCTCCATCCGGTCGGATCGGATCTTCACCGCCCTTTTTCCCCTGAGGATCTCCGCTCCTTTCTCGGTCAGAGCCAGCCCTTTGTAGGCGTTAAGATCCAGCGCCCCCAGTTCCAGCAGCCTATCGACGATCACTCCCCAGACTTTGCGATCGAGATCGGCTCCGATACCGTAAACCGAGAGGCCCTCGTGACCGTTTTCGAGAATGCGCTTCTCCCGGCTGCCCCGGAGCAGATCGATGAGATAGCCCGCCCCGAAACGCTGACCGCTCCGATAGACCGCTGCCAGGAGCTTGCGGGCCTCTTGGGTAATGTCCCGCTGGTCGGTCGAAGGCTCCAGACAGTTGACGCAGCGATCTTTGCAGGCTTCAAGCTCCTCTCCGAAGTAGGCGGCCAGAGAGCGGTGGAGGCACTCCTCTCCCGAGATCAGGCGTACGAGCCGCTCAAGCTTGCGATAGGCGTGCTCCTTGTAGGGCCCCTCCTCCAGCTCGTCGATGAAACGCCGCTGCATCAGGGCATCCTGAGCGCCATAGAAAAGCAGCGTCTCCGACTCTAGCCCATCCCTACCGGCTCGCCCCATCTCCTGATAGTAGTTCTCCACTGTTTTTGGCAGACTCATATGGATTACATACCGAATGTTGCTCTTGTCGATCCCCATCCCGAAGGCGATGGTGGCCACCACCGTCTCGAGCCGGTCGGAGAGAAACGCTTCGTGGACCCGACGCTTCTCCTCCGAGCTTAGACCGGCATGAAAAGCCGCCGCTTTGTGCCCCTTGTCCCGTAGATATTGGGCTAGGGATTCGGTCTGTTTGCGCGAGAGGGTATAGACGATCCCCGACTCTCCCCGATGGGTAGCGAGAAAATCCAGGAGCTGTTCCCGGCCGTCTCCAATACGGTGTCGGGTGCGGACGGTCAAATTCTTCCGGTAGAGACTCCCCCGCAGCCGCAGAGGCTCCCTCAGCCCAAGATGGCCGGCGATATCCTCCTCTACTGCGGCTGTCGCCGTTGCGGTAAAGGCCGCAATAGGCACTTGGGGCCAACGCTCCCTGAGGAGATGAAGCCTGCGATAATCCTCCCGGAACTCATGCCCCCACTCGCTGACGCAGTGAGCTTCGTCGATAACGAAAAAATTCAGAGGCAGATCCGCAAGCAGACGGACGAACCCTTCGCCGCTCAGGCGCTCGGGGGCCACATAGAGCAGCCGAATCTCCCCCCGATAGAGTGCGGCGACGATCTCTTTGGCCTCTTCCGGACTCTGCATGGAGCTGAGCATCGCCGCGCCGATCCCTATCTCCCGCAGTGCCGTCACCTGATCGTGCATGAGCGCCAGCAAAGGCGAGATCACCACCGTCACCCCATCCATCAGCAGCGTCGGAAGCTGGTAACAAAGGGATTTGCCTCCCCCGGTGGGCAGAATCATCAGCAGATCTCTCCGCTTCAAGATCGCATCGACCGCTTCCTCTTGCAAAGGGCGGAAGACCTGGTGACCAAAATATTTCTTGAGTGTTTCGAGTTTGTCCATTTTGGGAGTGTAGCCTATTCTATATCGATGGGGGAGATGATCTGCCGTTTTGACCCTCCGTGGCAGGAGAGCAATGCATAAGTAAGCTCAAGCGGATTAATAAATCGTCCAAATCGGTGTATAGTATCCCAAATCTTTCAATGCTTCCAAAAGCTCCAAAATCCCTACAATCCATATAAACCACAAAGCAGAAAACATATGTTTTCGAAAGACTCGGGGATTGACTTCGTAACGTTCAGGTTCATAAAAAGAGGAAAAGTTGGGAATCACGGAAGGCACCCTCTCTTTATACTTCTCATATTCCTGACCGAAAAGCTCCTCAAGCTTTCGCTCCTCTCTCTTGATGACTACGGGATAGTAAAAAAGAAACAATATTGCGACCAAAAGCGGAAACGTCAAAGTTTCCGTCGCCAATCCTACACCGACAGCGCCGATAAAGCTAAAAACATACAATGGGTTTCTGACGATCGAATAGGGCCCTACATCAATCAATTTTCGATTTTTGTATCCGGCAATGTATAGCGAACACCACATCCGCCCCAGCGACCCGATGCCTACCAGAATCAATCCGATAGCATAAAGCACATAGGCAAAGAGTTCACCCCCGTTCGCATCCCAATAGCTTCTACTTTCAAAATAGAGGACAAGGATCAGTAGACCTATGCCTCTAGTTAAAATAATCCGATTGTTTTCCAAGACCCTTTTTAAAGCTTTCATAAAAACCCCACCTTCCTAAAATTAAATTTCATAAAATAATATTTTATATAATTATATTATTTTTTCTCCATAGATCCTCTTTTTTTCCAGTAGGCCGCCTCCGGATCGCCCCGTCTCTCGAGCATCAGTCCGTAATTCCAGGTGCCCTTTTTGCTTCCATTCAGAGCCGACTCCCGATACCAGCGAAGCGCTTGGCTCTCGTTGCGCTTGACTCCCTCTCCTTGCTCCAGCATCCAGCCAAGATGAAACTGTGCCCCTGGATGACCCAGCTCGGCGGCCCGGCGATAGTAGTCGTAGGCTTTGGAAAGATTTTGCTCGACTCCCTTGCCCAGGTAGTAGTGGTTGGCCAGGTTGTAGCCCGCTTTGGCGACCCCTTTGGCCAGCGCTTGGCGATAATACTCCCGAGCCTTCTTCCAGTCGGGGGTGACGCCGTAGCCCTTCTCCCAGACCACCCCCAGATTGTACAGCGCGTATCCGTGTCCCCGGGCGGCGGCTTTTTCGTACCAGTGGCGCGCCTCCTCCAGATCCTTATAGATCCCCTCGCCCTTGGAAAACATCACCCCCATATCGTACTGGGCATCGGCATATCCCTGCTCGGCGGCTTTGCGATACCACTCCACCGCCCGGGCCTTGTCCATCATGGCGATACTCCCCATATCGTAGAGCAGCCCCACATAAAACTGCGCCCGGGCGTCTCCCGCTTTGGCCGCGGGGATCAGGATCTCATAGGATCGATCGTATCTGCCGGCTTTGAAGAGACGGACCCCCTCCTCCACTCCTTCGCCTTTTGCTTCCGGCCCGCCGGCCTGCAGTGCCGCTACCGCCAGTAGAATGATTGCGCTTTGCTTCCAGATACTCTTCATCGACGCTCCTGACCGTTTTTGGAACCGATTGTAGCAAAGATCGATCAATAGCGCCGCTTCGCGACTGCCTACTCCGAGCGTTCAAAGAGCGATTTAAGTGCCTGCCAATCCAGCTCTTTCGCTGCCTCCAGCGCCTCTTTCCAATCCATATTTTCAAACTCGAATGCAAGCATTGCATTGGAGGCAAGCTGCACGACAATCCCTCCGGAATGTTCTTTCTTGTCGTAGGTAATCCCGACGTTGAATCCGTTAATCTGCTCGATCTTCATCAGCGCTTCATCGTTTTCTACCTGCGTACCGGACATGAAAGGTGCCCACATCCCCATCGCCTGCATTCCGCTGACGACACTGACATTGAGATGCTTCTCTCCCGCCCTATAGCTGCGGTTGGCACTGACCATCTCTCCCATCATGGGATTGCTCATCTTCGTTCCCTCGCATTTCTCCGCCTGATAGCCTTCGATGTTTCCGAGAGCGTCACAGACGACTTTATAGTCCGGTACGCCCGCACCCAGCAGCGTCGCTCCGATCAAAGCACTTACGATCCATTGTTTTATCCGTTTCATTTTTCACCTCCTTACTCTCATTATACCTTCACGATACTCTTTTGCATCATCTCATCTTCGAGGGAAAGGAGCAAAAGTTTTCGCCTCTTTGCGCATCACCTTCGTGATCCCTGCTTCTCCCCCCGCAAAACCGAAATCCACAAGGTGCGTTCCGATCCCCCCATCCTCGGTGCCGTCATCCACATAGCCGAAAGGAACGTCGGGACTCGCCGTCACCCAGGCGCCGTTGGCAAGCGAACGAATCCGAGTCGCTATGATCGATGTCCGGTTCGGAAGTCTGTACGGGCTTGTCTTGATCTCGACTTTGTACTCACAGCGCGGCGGTATCCAGATCTCTGCCGGTGTCAGGATCGTACTGAGTCTCCCCCCACGCATCTGAATATAGGCACGCAAGAGGGAGTGATCTACAAACCAAACGCCCCGGGAAGTTCTCAGGTACAACTCGTAGGGATCCAAAGTCAGAAAGGTATAATCTTTGCCGGCGACATGAAAAGTTTTGGGAACGATACGATACCAGATCTGCATCGAGGGTCCGCCGCTGATATCGATGCCGTAGAGTGTGATGCCATGACGCTTTCGCGGTCCCACATAGACTGCCTTTGCCCCGTTGGAGTATCGTGCCCAGGCGCCCAGAGGAAGACTCCTGTAGGCCTTTTGCACGATGCTGTTTTGAAGATTGAAAAGCTCACGCGCGGCGCGGGCACAATCAAAGACCCCACCCGCCCAGACACTCTCAAGGATCAGCAAAATCGCAAAGAATTTTCTCATCGTTTCTCCTCTCGGCTTAGCATTACTTCATGATGGAAAAATGTGGGCACCTCTTTTCGTCGAAGCTCACGGAAGCCATGGCGCGCAGGCTTCTCCACCCTGTCGGTGCATCGGTTTCGATCTGCCGAAACACCGTTTTGTTTTCCTCGCGCACCTCGACGAGATGCCGATCTTCCGGATTTCCTTCATCGGGACACCCTTTGGCCCGGTAGTAGATCGTCGCGCCACCCCGGGCTAGGGCAGCAATCCTCTCGATCTCCGAGTCGCTAAGCCCCGTGAGCGCTCCGGAACCGGAGAGCCTCTCCAGCAGCACTTTGAGAGGCTTGGCGAAATCGTCGCTGCGACTACGTACTTTTTGGATCTCGAATCGTTCCGCCATACTGCGCCCTTCACCCTTCCTTTCGGGGAAACGGGCTCCGTAGAGGACCTTTTTGAGGAGAGCGTTGATGCGATGCAGACTCTCCTTGGCCGCATCGAGGGTCGCGAAGCCCCCCTTCCCGATCTCGGCCTCGATAGTGATCAATGCGGGAGCACTCCAGTGCAGACTCCAGCGCGGGAAAGTCGGATCGATGCAGCGATGCCCCTCCTCGCAGATGACCTTGGAGACAAATTGACGATCAAGTTTTCGGTAGAGTTTTTCGTCGCGAGGGTTTCTCCTCTCGGAGAGACACTCATGGAAAAGATCCCAATTGAGCAGACAGGAGCGCTCCTCGAACCATGGGCGCAGATCGACGCTGCTGCGGATGGCAACCGGCCTTTCCACGCTGCGGGATCGTAGGAAGATCCGAGAGACACCCGAAGGGTCTTTCTCCAGGTGCACTTCGAGGTTGGGGAACTTCTCTCTCCATGCTCCCAGTCGTTCCGATGCGTTTGCACTGAGCCGCACTCCCGGCTTGTTGAGCCAGAGGGTCACGCGGTCGGTCAAGGGCATACAAGCCTGGGCCCAGAAGGCCAGCAACCCCCACACGAGAAGAAGTCTCATCCCGCCGTTCCTATCGGATCAGACGGATCTCCACCCGCCGATTTTTGGCCCGTCCTTCGTCGCTGTCGTTGGGGGCGACGGGATCAGCCTTGCCTCTCCCTTCGATCTTGAAGAGTCCAGGATCGACCTTTTCGCAGTAGATCAGATAGTCGGCCACCGATTGAGCCCGCTGGAGAGAGAGCCTGAGATTATACGCATCCGAGCCGATATTGTCGGTATAGCCGGTGACTACGAGCCTTTTGGCGGGGTGCTCCCGTATGAAGGTTCCGACCGATTCCAGCGCCTCTTTGGCTTTGGGTTTGAGGATGAATTTGTTGAAATCAAAAAGCACCTTCTCCGGCACCGTCAGCCGATATCCCTCTTGGGTCTTTTTTACGCCGATCCCCAGCTTCTCGGGAGTGGGGCGTGCCTCTTTTTTCGTATATTTTGCCACCTGAATATTGGAGAGCAAAATTCCGTACGCGGGAGAATCCCATACGATAAACTCCAAACCGTGGGCCCGGCCCTTGAAGGGGATGCTCGTCAGCCGTTTTCCGTCGAGGAAGACTCGATATTGATGGCGCCTGACCTGAATGTCGAAGTGGAGTTTTTTTCGCGATAGATTTCCCGTCTTTTTAAGTTGCCCAATCTGTCCCAATTCGACCCTGTCGGCGTAAAAAGTTAAATCATAAGGCATCCCATAATGAGGATGGGGCTCTTTGTCCCACTCTTTTTCACTTTTACCGTCCGTCAGCAGCCGCATTTTCACTTTGGGGCCAATATTCTTTTTGCCCTCGGGATTGACCAGTAGGTCGAAACTGATAGAGAAGTCCTCGTTCCCCATCTCTAACTTTTTCCAAAGGCGCATACCGTTGGGAGTCGAGGGAGCAATCCAGATATGATTGTTGTATTTGACGCACTCGACCGCCTTTTCGAACTTGTCGAAACCTTCCGGAAACTCCCCCACCGGACAATCCCTGAAATCGGTGGCAAAGAGCACTTTGTCTCCAGGCTCGAACTTCATCTTCATCGCCCCCGTCACTAGGCCGGCGCAGAGCATTGCCGGCAGCAGCAAAGCGCTCAGACTCAACACTTTTTTCAAACCCAAGGATCTCATCCTTCTGCCTCCTTTCTGTATTTTTAATATTAATATTATAACAAAAAGAATTATTTAGCAATAAGGGGTTTCTTTCCGGGTTGAAAGGGTGTGGTCTTATTTGAGATGGCGTACGAACCACTCCTTCGCCAGCCGGGCCACCTCCTCCAGAGTTCCCGGCTCTTCGAAGAGATGCGTAGCACCCGGAACGATGACGAACTCCTTTTCACAGCGCAGCATCCGATAGGCCGCTTCGTTGAGCTCGATGACCCCGTAGTCGTTGCCGCCGACGATGATCAGCGTGGGGGATGTGACACGATCCAGTACCTCCGCCGCCATATCGGGACGGCCTCCCCGGGAGACGATGGCTCCTATGGATACGGGAGAGGCGACGGAGGCTTTGAGCGCGGCGGCGGCTCCCGTGCTGGCACCGAAATAACCGATGCGCATCGACGCAAGCTCCGGCTGCTCCAAGACCCAGTGCGTCGCCAACAGCAGCCGGGATGCCAGCAGGTCGATATCGAAGACGTTGCGCCGATCCAGGGCTTCGCTTTCGCTGAGCAGATCAAAGAGCAGCGTCGCCAGGCCCGTCTCGTGCAGGACCGACGCCACATAGTTGTTGCGCCGGCTCAGGCGGCTGCTGCCGCTTCCGTGGGCGAAAAGGACGATCCCCCGGGCCCTTTCGGGAACCGCCAGCAGCCCCGGCAGACGGATCTCCCCCGTGCCGATCATCACCTCGCTTTGTCCTTGCATAAATCGATCGATGCCCTCCATGCTCTCCTCCTCAGTGGATAAATTGACCCAGATAGAGCCCCAGCCCCATCAGGCCCAGGGTCAGGATAAAAAATTCCGTCAGCTTCCAGCCCAGCCTCCAACCGCCCAGCCAGTAGACGATGCCGAGTTTGACGATGGAGTTGGTCACCGAGGCGATGACGATGCCGGTCATGGCCGGAAACTCCTGCAGCTTGCCACTCCCCGCCATCTGGCTTAGCGAAAGAGTGATCGCATCCACGTCCGTCAGCCCTGAAAAGAACGAGACCAGATAGACCCCGAGATCACCGTAACGCTGTTTGACGAGGGTGACGGCCCCATAGATGACGCCGAAGAGGATGCCGAATTTGATCGCTTCGCTCAGCTGCAAAGGGTTTTTGGAGAAATCAGGATTCTCAAATCGCACTTCAGGACCCGAACGAGAGCGTCGATAGAGCCAATAGCTAAAAGCCAAGCCCGAAAGTGCCGCTCCCAGATAGGCAGGCAGCAGTTTCCATGCCAAGGCGGGGTGGACGACGAAAGCTTCGAAAAGGACCCGCAGATACATGAAGGTACAGGCGATGGCGATCCCTCCCGCATAGGTAGGGATCAGGGCGTCGCTTCGGGGAAACATTTTCGAAAGGGTGATCGAAACACCCGTCGAGGATGCCAGTCCTCCCGCCGCACCAGTAAGGAAAACTCCATGCCTTTGCCCCAAAAGCTTGACGCTGATATACCCCGCAAAAGAAATCGCGGCGATGATGACGGCCATCAACCAGGTCTGATAAGGATTGAAAAGATGCCAGGGGTCGACCGTCCTGTCGGGGAGCAGAGGCAAGATGACGAAGGTCATTGCAAGCAGAAGCACCCCGCTATGCACCTCTCGGGGACCGATACGCGATTCGAGGGATTTGAGGAAGGGTTTGATCTCCAGCAAGACGATGATCAACACACCGATAAAAACGGCATACTCCAACCACCCTTTTCGGATCATCACCCCAAGAAGAAAGGTCGCTACCGCCGTGACCGGCCCCGTCATGCCCCACTTTTGCTTATGCTGGATTTTCAGTCCGTAGCTTACTGCCGAGAGCAGCGCGATCCATCCCCCGGCGAGCCATACGATCCCCGCGAAACTTTCGGACAACCAAGCCGAGAGATACCCCGCCAACGCGATCAGGGCAAACGTCCTACTCCCTCCGAAGTTGCCGTGGGTACTTCCGTGACGGGAAAGGGAACGCTGCATCCCGATCGCCAATCCCAAAATCAACGCCGTCAAAATCTGCCTGACGATCGGCCACTCCATAGGAAGCTCCTTTGATCTTTCGCTGAGAATGCTCTATTCTACACCATTTTAGACTAGACGGCTAAGCCTATACATCACGATCGCCGCGGCGGTGGCGACGTTGAAGCTCTTGATGCCGGGCTCCATCTCGATGCGCAGCACCGCGTCGCAGCGCTCCAGGACCTCGGGGGCGACGCCCTCCTCTTCGTTGCCCAGGATCAGCGCCCATTTCTCCGGCACGGGAGCATAGTCGGCCAGATCCACCGCCTGGGGAGCGGCTTCGGCGGCGAGGATGGCGTAACCCCGGGCCTTGAGAGCCTCGATCGTCTGCAAGAGATCCTCGTAGAGATGCACCCGCAGCCGGGTCACATGCCCCGTCGAGACCCGGATCGCACGCCGCCCGTAGGGGTGCGGCCCCGCCGCCGGCACCGCGTAGCCCCCCACTCCCAGCGCCGCCATGCTCCGGGCGATGGCGCCGACGTTTTCCATATTGTTGAGCCGACAAAGCAGCACAACGCGATCCGGCAGCTCCTCGATCGGCACGCTGGGCGGACGCAGCAGATGGGCCATGACGCTGTGGTGGATCCGATGCCCCACGATCCGCCCCAGCAGCTCCCGATCCCCCAGATAGACCCGCGGCACCCCCGCCGCCTCGATGCGCCCGCGCTCGGCCTCGAAAAACTCCGGCGTACAGAGCAGGCTCTTAAATTCCAGGCCGCTGTCCAGCAGCTGCCCCACCACCCGGGGCGAATCGGCCACGAAAGAGCCGTCACGGTCGAAAAGATTGCCCCGCAGCGTGCGATAGGGCGCAAGCTCGGGCAGATCGATGGAGTCGATTTGGATAATCTCCACGGGACCTCCTTGTTTGTAGAGAGGTATTTTACCTTTCTATGCCTGTGGAGTCTCAAGCATCGGCAAGCGTTATTCCAAGGTGAACATGTAATGATCTTCGTGGGTATTCGTCAGCATTGTGTGGTTTTTGATGTTTTTGGAAGAAGATGAAAACGATGGGGAGTTTAGAAATTTCATTATTGATTTTATTTCCGAAAGATCAGTGTTAGAAGCAACGCCTAAGCTCACCGGCAGCCAAAAGCTGCATAGCGAGGAACGAGCGGCGCTGCTTTTGGCTGTCCGAGTGTAGCGCCTTGTTATGTGATTAGCCTACTACTTTAAAAACACTTTTCATTGTTTTTGTTTGGCACGAATATAAAGAATATTTTGGTCTGACCCAGGAGATCGCCTTTCCTCAATATCGAATATATCTCTTTTGTCCTTAACCAAATCAGAAAGTTTCTTATAGCCAAACAACCTTGAATCAAAGTCTGGCTGTAATTTTGTGAGATAGCTACCAAATGTTCCAAGATTTGCCCATCCTGTGTCATCCGTAGATTGTTCGAGTGCCTTTAAAACAAACTTCTTCGGAAACTTTACTGATTTGGAAGTTGTATCTAGCTTAGGTTGTGCCTGACTCCCTCCCTGAATAACACCTGGTTTGCTCTCTACCTTGCCATTCTCAATCTGCGGGCGTAATACCTCGGTAAATATAAATTTATGACATGCATTTCTAAATGCCTGCGGTGTTTTTTGTTCTCCAAAGCCAAGAACAGTAATACCCTCTTCACGCAAACGAACTGCTAGACCTGTAAAATCACTGTCGCTTGTTATTAAGCAGAAACCATCGAATTTTCTTGTATATAGCAAATCCATAGCATCAATAATCATAGTGCTATCGGTCGCATTTTTTCCAGTTGTATAAGCAAACTGTTGTATGGGTTTTATTGCATATGTCTGAAGTACTTTCTTCCACGATGCGCTTGTTGGTGCAGTAAAATCTCCATAAATTCTTTTTACCGTAGCTTCGCCGTACCTTGCGATTTCTGCGAGAAGCCCATCGATGACTGCAGCCTGCGCATTATCTGCATCAATGAGTACTGCCAACCTGAGTGTTGGTTCTTCTGATTCTATTTTTGCTACCAATCTTGGCGATACCATATTGTTTCCATTTTTTCACATAACAATTTATTCATTATCAAAACTATACACCATAAACCTCAAAATAGCAAATAAAAACAACTTTTTCATATTTACCTCATCTGAGTGTGATAAAAATTCAAATCCCACAACATTTACCCGCTATATGGTGATAATATATCATAGATTTCTCTCATGCGCCTCGATTTCGACCCCCTCCAAACTTCTGTGCCTGCAACGCCACGCAAACACCCCATAAATCACACTCGGCACGACGAGGATCACCCCCAGCGAAAAGAAGATGCTGCAGCCGATCTGAAAGTTCTCGCATAGTTTGCCTTGATTGAGAATTATGAAGAGATCCGCCAGGAGCGAGACGAAGAAAAAGAGTACCTTCCGGCGTCTGGAACATCGGAGAAAAAAGAGTCCCAGGAGAATCGGCAGCAGCGTGAAAAAGAGTGCCAACAGCAGCAGCTCGGGAGAGGCGAGGCAGCTCATAGTCTCAGCCCAGGAGCGCCTCGTAGCGCTCGGGGTCGAAGCCCACGATCACCTGCCCGTCGTCGGTCTCGACGACGGGGCGTTTGATGAGCAGGTTTTCGCGGCAGAGCCATTCGCGCATCCCCGCTTCGTCGAGGCCCAGGTCTTTGAGCTTCAGCATGCGGTATTTGGTGCCCCGCTTGTTAAAGAGTGT
>Ga0256841_1003073_pt1 | contig 12723 bp, 13 predicted proteins | sample 356308metaG_FD_185971 | JGI IMG/M metagenome (GOLD analysis project Ga0256841, IMG submission 185971) | Hydrothermal vent microbial communities from Mid Atlantic Ridge, Atlantic Ocean - 356-308 | ecosystem: Environmental > Aquatic > Marine > Hydrothermal vents | place: Atlantic Ocean: Mid...
TGCCGATGGTCGGGTGGTAGACCATGGCCAGCGGCAGCAGGCTGCCGATGCCGATCTGCACGATCCAGAACAGCTCGGTATAGATGCCGCCGTCCAGCAGCAGGAAGCGCTCCAGGTCGTGCAGGTGGGTGAAATACAGGTTGGTCAGGTGGTAGACCGCCACGAAGTAGAGTACCGCGGCGATGAACACGCCGAGCAGGTTCTTGAGCCGGAACAGCACCGCGTCACCCAGCGGCCGGTCGCTCCAGCGGTAGGCCGCCATCAGCACCAGGATGAAGATGGCCAGACCGAAGGAGAACGACATGATCACGAACATCGGCGCCAGCACGGCGCTGTGGTAGGCGGAGCGGGCGACGATGAAACCGAAGATGGAGCCGGTACCGGTGGTCAGCACCAGGCGCCACACGAAGGCCACCGTGCCCGCCGGGCGGTAGTAGCGGTTCATCTTGCGCTCCATCATGAACCACAGGTAAATCGCGGTGACCGCCAGGAAGCCGATATAGAGGAAGATGTTCCAGGCGAAGATCGACTTGAAGTTGTAGTAGGTCATGGCCACGATCAGTCGGTCCGGGTGTCCCAGATCGAGTACCAGCACGGCCAGGCCGCCGACCAGCAGCGACATGGCCAGCAAGGCGGACAAACGCCCGAGCGGCTTGTACAGGGTCTTGCCGAACACCGTGCCGATGGAGGCCGCATTGAGGGCTCCAGAGGCGGCCACGATGAGGAAGATGGCGAATACGTGCGGCATGCCCCAGACGATCTGGTTGTTCATGCCCGTGACGTGGTGGCCGTTGTGCTCCATGTAATACGCGGCCCCCAGTGCCAGCAGGACCAGCAGTCCCAGCCCGCCGAGCAGAACCCAGAAGCCCGTAGTCTTGCCTTCGATCTCACGGTAGTGCAGCGCTAGTTTCATGGGTGATCGCCAGTTTCCGTCGTTGGTTTCAGATGCCGCGGTAGCGGACGCCGGTGTTGAGTTTCAGGTCGGGACGGATCTCCTTGGCGCCGTATTCCTCCAGCTGGCGCGAGATCTCGCTGTTCTCGTCCCTCAGGTCGCCGAAGAACATGGCCTTGTGGTTCTCGGCGTTGCAGGCTTCGACGCAGGCGGGTATGCCGTCGTTGTCGACCCGGTGCACGCACATGGTGCAGGATTCGACCGTGCCCTTGCCGCGCGGGGCCCAGGGCTTCTGGTCCTTGAGGTCCTCGTGGATGAAGCTGCGTGCCTTGTAGGGGCAGGCCATCATGCAGTAGCGGCAGCCGATGCAGATGTGCTTGTCGACCAGCACGATGCCGTCGGCGCGCTTGAACGAAGCGCCGGTGGGGCAGACGTCGGCGCAGGGTGGCACTTCGCAGTGCTGGCAGAACAGGGGCAGGGTGATGGCATGGCCGGTGGCCTTGTCTCTCAGATTCACCTTGCGGATCCAGTGCGCCTTTTGCTCGGGGCTGGATTCATGCTCGTAGCTGTATTCACCCCAGCCGTTCTCCTGCTCGCAGGCGGTGACGCAGGCGGTGCAGCCATCGGCGCACTTGTGGGTGTCGACCAGGATGCCCCAGCGCTTGCTGTCGTCGACCGGCTGGTCGGCGGGCTTGGCCGCTGCCGGCGCGGTGAGGAAGACGCCGGGCGCGACGGCCGTGGCGGCGACCGCCGCGCTGGCCTGGCCCAGGAACTTGCGTCGGTATTCGTCGATGTGCTGGTTGTCGCTCATTGCGGCGCGTCCTCCGCGGCAAGAAGCCGAAGCGTGTCACTGGAAAGCCCGTTCGCCGGTACTGCACCGCCGTGGTGCACCTGGCTGGATTTCAGGGTGTTCAGCATGGACTCCCGGACCGGGACATCGGAGTGGCACTGGAAGCAGTCGATGTCCACGGCCGCATAGGTGTGACAGGTGGCGCAGAAATGACGGCTGTCCTCGATACGCACGTACTCGCCGTTGTCGTCCTTCACCGCATGGCAGTTGATGCACTCCTCCAGCGAATAGCGGCGGGTACGGATACCCTTGTGCATGGTTTCGTCGCGTTGATGAAGGATGTATTTCATGTGGTTGCGGCGCATCTCGTCCTCCGGCTGGACGCATTCCAGCTCTTCGCTGAAATGGCGCTCCGGAATGACCACCTCCAGGTCGGAGAAGGGCAGTGCTTCCTCCTCCTCCTCTGCTGTCGCCGCCAGGGGCAACAACAGCAGGGCAGGCAGGACCAGGCCGGCGATGCGGCGTAACAGTCGTGGATGACTCATGTGGACCGGACTCCGTCGCTTATTCGCCCATTGCCATGTCGATGTAGCCGGTCGGGCAGACATCGGAGCAGATATGGCAGCCGACGCACCTGGCGTAGTCGGTGGCCACGTAACGGCCCACGGTGTGCTCGTCCTTCTTGACGCGGTAGACGGCGTCTTGCGGGCAGTAGATGACGCAGTTGTCGCACTCGAAGCACATGCCGCAGCTCATGCAGCGGTTGGCCTCCTCGATCGCCTTCTCCTCGGGCAGGCCCTTCATGCGCTCCTCGAAGTGCCCCAGCACCTCGTCGGCGCTCGGCACGTCTTCCTCGCGCTCGATGCGCGGGGTGTATTCGAAGTGGCCCAGGAACAGCTTGTCGGCGGAGATGACTTCCTGCTTGGCGCGGTCCTCGAAGTTGTGCACGGCGAACTTGGCGAAGCTGGTGCCGCGCGTCTCCTGGTGGTTGTAATGCTCGGGCTCCAGACCGGCTTCCTTGAGCTTGTCCAGCAGGTTGAAGTGGTGCTTGTCGACCTTCGGGCGCTTCTTGTGCTGCTCGTTGCGCAGGTATTCGTCGACGGTCTCGGCGGCGATGGACGCCTGGCCGATGGCCGTGGTCAGCAGGTGCGGGCGCACGATGTCACCGGCGACGAAGTGGCCGGGCCTGTTGGGTACCTGGTAGAACTTGTCGGCGTCGATCAGGCCGCGGCCGTTGTCCAGATCCTCCAGGCCTTCCAGGTCACCGCCCTGGCCGATGGCGGCGACGATGAGATCGGCCTCGACCACGTATTCCTTGCCACCTTCCTTGGCCACCGGGCGGTTGTTCTCCCAGGTGCAGTCGACCAGCTTCAACGCCGTGGCGCGGCCTTCCTCGTTGCGGATGATCTCGACCGGCATGACCTCGTTCATCAGAGTCACGCCCTCGCGAATGGCGTCGTTGACCTCGTGCTCGGCGGCCGTCATCTGGTCGCGGGGGAACAGGGCGGTCAGCACCACGCTCTCGCAGGGCACGCGCTGCGACTCGTCGATGTCGCCGTGCTTGACCAGCCCGTTGACCACGTCTTCCGGTTTTTCGGTCATGTTCTTCATGGTGCCGATACGGCGCGCCACCGAGACCACGTCGATGGAGGTGTCGCCGCCACCCACGCACACGACCTTGCTGGCGGTGTACTTGAGGTCGCCCTTGTTGAACTCTTCCAGGAAGCGGACCGCGGACACGCAGTTGGGCGTCTCGTCCCAGCCTTCCACCGGCAGGCCGCGGCCCAGCTTGCAGCCCAGCGCCCAGATGATGGCGTCGAATTCCTTCTCCACGTCCTCGACCGACACGTCCTTGCCGACGCGGGTGTTGGCGCGGAAGTCGATGTCACCCATGTCAAAGATGCGCTTGATCTCGTGGTCCAGCTCCTCGCGCGGGATGCGGTAGCCGGGGATGCCGTAGCGCATCATGCCACCCAGCTCCGCGTGATCGTCGAAAATGGTGGAGGCGATGCCACGGCGGCGCAGCTGGTAGGCCGCGGCCAGGCCGGCCGGGCCGCCGCCGACGATGGCGACCTTCTTGCCGGTCAGCGGGGCACCCTGCTCGAACTTGAAGCCGTTCTGGAAAGCAGTGTCGCCGATGTACTGCTCGACGGCGTTGATGCCGACGAAGTCCTCGACCTCGTTACGGTTGCAGCCGTCCTGGCAGGGCGCCGGGCAGACGCGACCCATCATGGCCGGGAAGGGATTGGCGTCGGTGGAGCGGCGGAAAGCGTATTCCTGCATGCTGACACCTTCCGGCGGCTGCTCGATGCCGCGCACGATATCCAGCCAGCCACGGATGTCCTCACCCGAGGGGCAACTGCCCTGGCAGGGCGGGGTGCGGTGAACATAGGTGGGGCATTTGTGCGAGTGATCGCCCTCGAAAATGGCGTCCGTCCAGCTGTCCCATTTGTTGTCGCCGTCTTCGAACTTGCGGAACGTCAGTTTCGTGTCGTCGCGAGAAGTAGCCATGCCTGTTCTCCTGTCGGGTGAATCCCCGCGGGGATCCATGTTGCTTCTGTGTCTGTTTCGTAAACTGTGTCAGCCCTCGGCCGCTTCCTGCTCGGCGGGGGCGTCGCTCAATATGATTGCGTTGCTGACCAGCTGGTGAACACTCACGATCTGGTCCATGGTGAAGCCGTAGTAGGGCATCACCTTGGAGAACTGGCTCTTGCAGATGGCGCAGATCGCGGCCATGTGCGTGACGCCGTTCTCCTCGACCACGTGCTTGAGTGCCTGCATGCGCGGCAGTGCGCCCTTGACGCGGATCTCCATGATGTCATCGGTCAGCAGGCCGCCGCCGCCACCGCAGCAGAAGGTGGCTTCTTCCGTGGTGTCTTCTTCCATGTCGAAGTAGTGGTTGCAGCAGGCCTTGATGACCTCCCGAGGGATGACGAACTGGCCGCCCTCGAAGTTGCCCATGCGCGAGGCGCGGGCCACGTTGCACGAGTCGTGGAAGGTCAGTCGCATGTGGTCGTTTTCGGACTTGTCGAACTTCAGCTTGCCTTCCTGGATCAGGTTGTAGGTGAACTCGCAGATGTGCTGCGGCACCGGGTAGTTCGGGTCCAGGAAGTCGAACGGGCCGGCCAGGGTGTTGAGGAAGCTGTAGGCGACGCGCCAGGCGTGGCCGCACTCGCCGAACACGATGCGCTTGACGCCCAGTTCCAGGGCCGCCTCGCGGATGCGCAGGGCGATGCGGCGCATGTTCTCGTAGCTGCCGATGAACATGCCGAAGTTGGCCGCCTCACTGGCCTTGGAGCTGAGCGTCCAGGAGACACCGGCCTCGTGGAACACCTTGCCGTAGCCGATCAGGCCGTCAACGTGGGGTTCGGCGAAGAAATCGGCCGACGGGGTGACCAGCAGGATGTCTGCGCCTTTCTCGTCCAGCGGGTAGCGCACCTTGACGCCGGTGTCCTCCTCGACTTCCTCTTCCAGGCCTTCCAGGGTGTCGGCCAGCGCCGGCTCTGGCAGGCCCAGGTTGTTGCCGATGACGAATACCTTGCCGATGATCTCGTTGCAGTACTTCTGGCCCACGCCCACCGAGTCCATGATCTCGCGGGCGGCCATGGAGATCTCGGCGGTGTCGATGCCGTAGGGGCAGAACACCGAGCAGCGGCGGCACTGCGAGCACTGGTGGAAGTAGCTGTACCACTGGTCCAGCACGTCCTCGGTCAGGTCGATGGCGCCGACCAGCTTCGGGAAGTACTTGCCGGCAAAGGTGAAGTAGCGGCGGTAGACCTTGCGCAGCAGTTCCTGGCGTGCCACCGGCATGTTGTTGGCGTCCTCGGTGCCGAGGAAGTAGTGACACTTGTCGGTGCAGGCGCCGCAGTGCACGCAGATGTCCAGGAACACCTGCAGGGAGCGGTACTTGCCGAGCAGGTCGCCCATCTTCTCGATGGCTTTCTCCTGCCAGTTGTCGACCAGTTCACCGGGGAAGCCCAGCGGTTCCTGGAACTTCTCCTGCGACTTGAAGGGCGCGATGTGCGCCGTCACCCCGACCCTGGGTTCGGGAACCTCGATGTATTCCTTGATCTCCGGTACGTCGAAATCAGCCACGTCGTCAGTCCTCCCGGATCGGCTCAGCGTTCGCCGGCTTCAAGTTGCTGCGCCCAGGGCGCGATGTGGCGCTTCTCGCGCGCGTTGTCGACCTGATTGCGGGTCGGGCTGAAGAATACGCCCGGGGCGTGCAGCAGCTTGCTGATGGGGAACACGATCATCAGCGTGGCGACCAGCGCCAGGTGGACGAGCAGGAACGCATCCTCGGGCAGCGGCTGCGGGGAAAAGTGCAGCAGGCCGAGGGCGAAGGCCTTGAGGCTGATGATGTCGGTGTGGGCGATATACTTCATGCCCAGGCCGCTCAGCACGATGCCCACCAGCAGGGCCAGCATCAGGTGATCGGACGGTGTGGTGATGTAGCGGACGCGGGCGACCAGGAAGCGGCGCGCCCACAGGCCCAGCAGGCCGGCCAGCATGGCGAAGGCCGCGTACTTGCCGAACGGCTGGATCCATTCGACCCAGAACCAGACCGGCTCGGTGAAATAACGCAGGTGGCGCAGCAGCACCAGCAGCATGCCGAAGTGGAACAGGTAGCCGAAGATCCAGATCCACTTGTTGGACTTGAACAGGCTCTCGAAGAAGGCCACTTCACGGAACATGCGCATGGCCACGCCGGTCTCGGTGAGAGGCGCCGGCATGGTCGGAATCTTGAGGGGAGCGGGGGTCTGCGCGTATTTCTTGATACGCATCACGAGACCGCCGACGAGAATGACTGTCGCGGCGTAGAACAGTACGACATAGAGAGTCGTAACAATTGACACGCTGGGCTCCTCCGCTGATCGGGGTTAAAAAGCGGGGGGAGCCATCTCCCCCCACCTGATCGGGTCCGATGTCGGTATCAGACGCAGCCGGTCGGCTTGGGCAGGCCGGCGTACTTGCAGGCCTGCTTGGCCGGGCCGTAGGGGAACAGCTCGTAGAGATACTTGCTGTTGCCCTTGTCCTTGCCCAGCTTCTTGCCGATGGCCTTGGTCAGGACGCGCACGGCCGGCGCGATCTGGTACTCGTCGTAGTACTCGCGCAGGAAGTTGATCACTTCCCAGTGGGCGTCGGTCAGCTCGGTGCCGTCTTCCTTGGCCATGATGGTGGCCACTTCGGGCTCCCACTCGTTCAGGTTGGCCAGGTAGCCTTCCTCGTCGGTTTCCAGGGTCTTTCCGTTCACTTCGATAGGCATGGTGTATCTCCTCGTTTGCAACTGGGCAAAACAGCGTTGCCGTTTGGTTTAGAGCCAGGACTGGACCTTGTCATACTCCGTGACCAGGTCCACGAAGCCGGCGTAGTCGACGGTCTCGATGCCGTCGACCAGCTTGTGGTCACCCATGCCGCGGGCCTTGAGATCGGGGCCCAGGACATAGACCTTGTGGTCGCCCACAGCGGACTTGATCTTCTCTGCGACCACGGTGCCGTCGATGGCGGCGTAGATGCCGTCCTCGATGAGCAGGATGGCGGACCCCTTGACTGCATGGCGCAGGCAGGAATCCAGCGAGCGGCGCTCGAAGGGGGATTTGTTGACTGTGTGTAACATTGCCATGATCTAGTTCTCCATCAGAAGCTCAGGATGACTTCCTGCTCTTCCATCAGATCGGCCATCTGTTCTCTGGAAATGACTTCCACCGGCACCACCAGGTCGTCGGCGGTGAGGCCGCGCGACTCCAGTGATTCCTTCTCCACGAACAGCTTCTCCACATCGTAGCCCTCCAGGGCCCGGTAGATGGGGGAGAAGTTCTTGACGCCGATCTCCTCGGTATCCTGGCCCTTGACGATCTGGTAGACGCCATCGTCCAGGAACGCCAGCGTCACGTCCTGCTCGAAGGCGGCCGCAATCAGCACGACTTCCAGCGATTCCAGCGCATAGATGGTTCCGTAGGGGGCCTTGCGGTTCACGTACATGAACTTGCGGACCGGGCCCTCGAGTTCATCATCTTCCCAGGGTTCTGACATTGCTTTGAATCCTCAGTTAATCGCCGAACACGACCAGGCGGTCGGACTGGATGCCTGCCTCGATGAGCTGGCCGAGGCCGGAGATGCGGAAGCCCTCGGCGATGTTGTCGCCGTCCTTCCCCTGGCGCTTGGCCTCGTTCTCGTCGAGGATGCCGCGGCGCTGGGCCGCGGCGATGCAGACGACCAGATCCAGATCGTGCTCCTTGGCGAGCGCCGTCCACTGCTCGGTGATGTTACGGTCATCCTGCGGCGGAACGCCGAAGCGGGTGCCGTTGTTCACGCCGTCGTGGTAGAAGAACACACGCATGATCTCGTGGCCTTTCTCCAGCGCCGCCTTGGTGAACTGAATCGCCGTATCGGCAGCCTGGTGCTGGTACGGCCCCTCGTTGACCAGTATTGACAACTTCATGCATCTACTCCCGTGTCAGGCCGCAATCAGAAGCGGATGTGAGTGGATGCATTCAGGCTGGCACGGGCGCCACGCCAGTTGTCGATGTGGAACTTGGTGAACGGCAGCCCGGTCTTCTCGAAGAAACGCGGCCAGCCGATCCGCTCGATCCAGTCGTTGATGCGCTCCCAGTCCTTGGCATCCTCCTTGTAGGTCTTGAGGATGTTCTTGACGATGGCAGTCGCCTCCGGCCAGCGCGGCGGGTTGTTCGGGATGCCGGACGCCACCAGCTTCTGGAAGGTCGGCTTGCCGCGGGCGTTGGAGTGGTTGCCGCCGACCCAGATCGACAGCTTGGTGTGCTCGGCGTCGTTGATCTGCATGGGCGGGCAGGGCGGGAAGCAGGCGCCGCAGCAGATACACTTCTTCTCGTCCACTTCCAGCGAGGGCTTGCCATCGACCAGCGCCGGGCGGATCGCAGCGACCGGGCAGCGGGCCACGACCGAGGGACGCTCGCAGACGTTGGACACCAGGTCGTGGTTGATCTTCGGCGGCTTGGTGTGCTGCACGTTGATGGCGATGTCGCCCTGGCCACCGCAGTTGATCTGGCAGCAGGAGGTGGTGATGTGTACGCGGTTGGGCATGTTCCAGGCTTTGAACTCGTCGATGAGCTCGTCCATCATGGACTTGACCACGCCGGAGGCGTCGGTGCCCGGGATGTCGCAGTGCAGCCAGCCCTGGGTGTGGGACAGGCTGGTGACGGAGTTCTTGGTGCCGCCGACCACGAAACCGGCCTCGGTCAACGCGTCGATCAGGGGCTGCACCTTGGCCTCGTCGGCGACGATGAACTCGATGTTGGAACGGATGGTGAAGCGGATGTAGCCGTCAGCGTATTCGTCACCGATCTCGCACAGCTTGCGCAGGGTGAAGATATCCAGAATACGCTGGGTGCCAGCCTTGACGGTGTAGATCTCGTCACCACTGTGGGCGACGTGGCGCAGCACGCCAGGCTGCGGGTCGTCGTGGTACTTCCACTGACCGAAGTTCTTGCGCATCACCGGATGCATGTACTGGAAACCGTCGGGGCAACCGGATTCGATCGGCTCCCTCATATCAGCCATTGCCATGTTGACTCTCCTGAATTTGACGTTGTGCAGGGTGCCGGGGCGGCGGGGCCGCCCCGGCAGCGTGCAAACTGTTGTTGCCGACCGGGATCAGGCGCCGGCGGCGGCCTTCTCCTCGGCCTTGCGCTGGAACCACTTCTCGGCTTCCTCGTCCCAGCCGTCCATGCGGACGTACGAGGACTGGCGCGGGTTGTTGACCATGTGCGGGTCGACCTCGACACCGATGCCTTCGAGGAAGTTCACCAGGCCGATGCGCTCGATCATCTCGCCGCAGCGCTCGTGCTCCAGGCCGTTCTCGGCCCAGAAGTCGATGATCTCCTCGGCCAGCTCGACCAGCGACTCGTAGTCTTCCTCGGTTTCCAGCTTCTTGAAGGGAACGACCACCGTACCCATCAGGTCACCGATCTTCAGGGTGCGCTTGCCGCCGATCAGGATGGTGACGCCGCGGTCGTCGCCGGGGCTCAGGGCCTTGGGCATGACGTTCAGGCAGTGCATGCAGCGCACGCAGTCCTTGTTGTTGACGGTCAGGGTGTCGTCGTCATTCAGGCACAGGGCCGCGGTCGGGCAGCGGTTGACCACGTTCTCGATGATGTACTCGCGGCCCTTCTTGGCGACGTAGGCCTTGACCTCGTCCTGGTCGACCTTCATGTCGTCACGCCAGGTGCCGATGACGGCGAAGTCGGAACGCTCGATGGAGTTCTGGCAGTCGTTGGGGCAGCCCGAGACCTTGAACTTGAACTTGTAGGGCAGGGCCGGACGGTGCACGTCGTCGGTGAAGTTGTTCACCAGGTGACGGTGAATGGCGTGCTCGTTGGCGCAGGACATCTCGCAGCGGGCCGAACCGACGCAGGACATGGCGGTGCGCACGCAAGGGCCGGCGCCACCCAGGTCCCAGCCGTAGTCGTTGATCTCGTCGAAGAAGTGCTGGGTGTTCTCGGTGGTGGTGCCGATGAACATGATGTTGCCGGTCTGGCCGTGGAAGGTCTGCAGGCCGGAACCCCACTTCTCCCAGGAGTCACCGAGCTTGCGCAGCATGTCGGTGGTGTAGTAGTTGGCTGGTGGCGGCTGGACGCGCAGGGTGTGAAATTCCTTGGACTCGGGGAAGGCATCGGCGACCTCGGAGAAGCGGGGGATGATGCCGCCGCCGTAGCCGAACACCGAGACGGTGCCGCCCTTCCAGTAGCCCTTGCGGGTTTCGTAGGAATGCTCGAGCTGACCGAGCAGGGAATTGGCTACCTTGCGGATGCGCTCGTCTTCGTGGTTGTCGCGCAGTCGCTTGATACCGGAGACGAAGCTGGGCCAGGGGCCCTTTTCCAGTTCGTCCAGCATCGGAGTTTCATGGTGCTTGTCAGCCATGGCCTTCTCCTTCCAGATTGTCTGTGGCGGTCGGTGCGTAAGCGTCTTCCGGTGTCCGCCGTTACCAGAAAAACGAAATCAAGTCTGTGTGCCGCGAGGCGTTCCGGGCTCCCGTATCGGAACCACCCAACCGATAGGCGGAACCCTGCCCGAATTCAGCAATACGAAGTCTAGGAGCCCGAGGGCGGTCAGAGAACCCTACCCTTGGGGTGTTCGGCTCAGGCGACACTACCCCAAAAGGGATAGCCTACAAGTGCCTGTTTCGCGGCGGGCAATTATAAGTGCGCTTGTCGGGAAAAGCCAACAGAATCCGTATATTGCTTTATTATCCGTCGCTTATCGTCCAAAGATAGAATCGATGCCAGGAAAAGCCGTGATAATGGCCTGCTAACCCCATAAATCCCCGTTATTTTCTGCCGGTCCGGCCAAACCGGATTCTGGTAAAATGGGGCTTTTCGCCGTTGCCTTAGGGCAGGTGCACCACCATGACGACAGCACAGACCCCCGGCGCCCGCGCGCCCTGCCGCTCCCCCTTCGAGCCCCGCGACGAGGCCGCCTATACCGCCTGGCGCGAGCGCAAGCTCGCCGGCTTCCCGGCCTCGATCGGGGAGCTGCGCGTGCGGGTGGCCGACGGCCTGCGCCTGCAGCCGGCCGAGAGGGCCGCCATCGGGGAGGCGCTGCGGCGCGCCAACCTCGCCGTCTACCGGCTGGCCGAGCCGTCCAGCGGCGACAAGGCGCTGGTGCGACGGCTCGGCCGCCAGTTCGGGCTCGAGCGCCTGGACGACAACCTGTGTGCCGACGGGGACGCCATCACCTCCCTGCAGGTGGTCGGCCGGCGCCGCGAGGGTGAGTACATCCCCTACACCGACCGGCGCCTGAACTGGCATACCGACGGCTACTACAATCCGCCGGACCGGCAGATCCGCGCCATCGTCATGCACTGCGTGCGGCCGGCGGCCGAGGGTGGGGAGAACGCGCTGCTGGATCACGAGATCGCCTATATCCTGCTGCGCGACGAGGATCCCGCCCTGGTCGAGGCGCTGATGCAGCCCGACGCCATGACCATCCCGCCCAATGTGCAGGACGGCCGTGTGCTGCGTCCGGCGCAGGGCGGGCCGGTGTTCTCCATCGATGCCCATGGCCACCTGCACATGCGCTACTCGGCGCGCGCCCGCAACATCGAATGGAAGAAGGACAGGCTGGTGCGGCGGGCGGCCGAACGCCTGCTCGGCTTGTTTGAAGACGCATCCCCCTATATATTTCGCCACCGGCTCGAGGCGGGCGAGGGCATCATCAGCAACAACGTGCTGCATTGCCGCACGGCCTTCAGCGACGACCCGGCCGCCGGCCGTGGCCGGCTGCTGTACCGGGCCCGCTATTTCGACCGGGCCCTGATCCCCGGGAGGTGACCGAACATGCTGTACCTGAGTGAAGTGCTGCTGCAGAACCACGAGCTGGAGAGTTTCGAGGAACTGGTCGAGGTCATCGAGGACAAGGCGCGCGCCGGCGAACTGTTTTTCCAGATGGACGTGCGTCCCCCGTTTCCGGATACCCCGGAAGGCTGGGAGGATCGTCTCGAAGCGGCGTTTGCGGTGGCCAACAGACGTTGAGGCGGGTGGGGAAGATGAATAACCAGGAAAGCGCACGAGGGCGCACAAAGGAGAAAACAATAACCGCGAAGGACGCGAAGGACGCGAAGGGAAAATATCCCGAAAAGCCTTTCCTTCGCGTTCCTTCGCGTCCTTCGCGGTCAAGCTTTCCGGATTTTCCTTTGTGCGCCCTCGTGCGCTTTCGTGGTTAGACGGGGAGCAGCCGCAGCCATGTTCTGGGAAGAGGAAAAAGACGAGTCCACCCCCTACCGGGTGCCGGACGACGTGGTGGACCTGGTCTACCGTATCGTCGCCCGCACGCTGCCGCTGGACCACGCCTGGAGCCTGAGCCGGGCGGTGAGGGCGCGGCTGCCCTGGATGGACGAGGAGCCGGGCGCCGGCATTCACCAGATCCACGGCGCCGAGTCGGGCAATGGCTGGATGCGGCCGGAAGATCCTGAACACGAACTGCTGCACCTGTCGCGGCGTGCGCGCATGACGCTGCGGGTGCCGAAGCACCGCATCGACGACGCCCACCGTCTCAGCGGTGCGAA
>Ga0256841_1003074_pt1 | contig 12722 bp, 9 predicted proteins | sample 356308metaG_FD_185971 | JGI IMG/M metagenome (GOLD analysis project Ga0256841, IMG submission 185971) | Hydrothermal vent microbial communities from Mid Atlantic Ridge, Atlantic Ocean - 356-308 | ecosystem: Environmental > Aquatic > Marine > Hydrothermal vents | place: Atlantic Ocean: Mid...
GGAATGACCCATTCCCACGAGGATGTTCGGAAACTCGGCAGCCAAGTTGACCAGGTTCCATTGAACTTTTTGGTTTCCCAGTATGTACTTTCCAATGGGTGTTGTCAGCGTTCCCATACCCAGCAGCGAACTGGCGGAACATTCGCCTCCAGTGTTGGAATATACCTGAGTGTCCGTAACTACTATAAAGTTAAGCACGCTGGGCATTCTTTTCCTGATTACGAAAGCTTTCTGCCGCAGAGCATTCAACCAGGCCGGAAGCCCGATGACCGAACCACCGTCACCGCTCTGGCTTACTACGTACCTTCGTCCCTTCTTAAGAAAACCATACTTGATTGCCAGTTCCTCGCTCATCGCAATGGCCTCGGCAAAGGCAAAGCCACCACCAAAAACAGTCCTACCTCCCTTTACCTTTTGAGCCACCTCGCATGTTTTATTAAGGGTTTCACTCATACAGCCGGTTTCACACGTAAACGTTACCTCCGGTATTTCACCTCTTGCAAAGCTCATCAGAAATGCCATGTACACAGGAACTGCAAGTACCTGTGCCTCCGCACAGGTCGGACATGCAGAGTGACCGCTGGCAATTGCCATGGTTCTGTACCTCGCATGGATATGTGCAGAATTGGTGGGAATATCGCCAAGGAATCCCCTTGCCATCTCCGATTCGGCAAGCATGAGTTCCGGGTACTTCGGGAAAATTTCTACTAAAATATCCCTGATCTCATTAATCAACGGATCATTCGTAAAGGTAAAGGCCTGGATCACGTTCGGTGCCATCACCCGGCTAAGTCCGCCTGTTAACTCCAGGAAAGTAGTCTGTACGTACTGGGATACAGCTTTCAGGTAAGGACTCAGAACAATGTCGACTTTCCCCTTTGATACAAGGTTATCAAGGTTTTCCCCTTCATCGACCAGACCCAGGGAAGCCATTCGGCGAATAGCTTCGTTGGTGGGAGTAATAACCGACCGCTTTGATTGATCAATTACCCCGATTATTCTTGCACCCGCAAGCTGAGTGCTTGAAGCCATATCCATTTCAATATGGCCCTCCTTCGTATGAAGCAAAACCGCCACATTGGCTTCCTGCCGTATAATGACTCGGTCCCTGTCATAGGCACTGCTCTTTGGGTAAACCACACCCGTAACCAGCAACGGTCTAATAGAGTCATAATCACCATAGGTAGGTACAACTTGATGTTGTTCTATCCTGCACAGCGCTTTACCATTGGTTTTAGCTATCGAATCCCCGGAATAAACGAGATTAACATCAAAGGGAAAATCAGTTATTTTTCTAGTGTCTGCCTTAAGCCAATTATTAAATTCTTTTCCGATTTCACCGCCCAGGATTATACATTCTCCCCCCTGATATAGAGGCATATCCGGGTAAAAAGTGGTTGGTAATTCGTCCTTCAAATGAGGCGTCAAATACGGGCACCTTTTCTGGCACAAGCCGCAGTTGGTACAGTGATCTTCCGCTGGCCCCAGGAGTTTCATCCCTTCCGGTGTAGGAGTGGCCTTTAATTCACTACACGACGGTACACAGCGAAAGCATTGAGTACACAAGTCTCTATTCAATACCACCTTTTTGGCAAGATGCTTTTTGACCATCTCCGTGCTATGTCGCTGTACGATGGATGGGGCACCTAGGCGGAGATAATCTCCCAGCGAATCGTACCTGGACAGGGAGAAAGGATACCTGGAAACGGCCAGAGAATACGCAAGTAGCAAAGAAAAGAGCTGATTATTTCCAACGTTTTGCTTGTTAAACTCTAGCAGGTACGTGTGACCATCCGGATCTTTGAATACGGTAAACAGCGGAAGATGTTCCCCCTCGGGATCTCTTAGATCTTCGTACAGCACCACGTAGAAACGCCCGTCGGTGGCCTTTTCTAAAATCGCCTTTTTTGTCTCAGCATCAAGGCTAGCCAGTCGATTAGCATTTTCCAGGACATCCTGGTAGTAGTGAGCCCCCAACAGCCACTCGGAGAAACCAAGTTCAAGAGTATTCCTGTCCACGAGGCGGTAGAGCTTTTGGTTGAGGTTCAACAGCGCTATACCTGGATTAGACCTTGAAAGTTCCCACCTGTGGCTATCTAGCGCAACTTCAGGTAATTCGCAGACCGCCAATGCATTATTCAAACACTCTCGAAAAGATGGCTTTCTATCTGCCATAATTCAAAACTCCTATCTAGCATTCAAAAAATAATGAAAAACTATCCCACCTTCCGATTATCGAGATACGTAACTCCTTGCCCGGGAAAACTCCATCCACCGGCGCCACCGAAAACGGCAGGAAAAATCACCGAGGGAAAGCTTCGAGTATCCAGGAGTTACGAAAAATTCAACAATCAGACTACAAACTTTAAAAACTTCATTTCACAACATCTTTTACTATTTTTTTGGTGGCAGGAAAGGTCAGCTTCTTTTACAAACAGAGAGCACTTGTGCTTACAAGGCAGTAGAGAATGACATCCAGGTGGCCACCATCCGGATTTAGCTGTATTAACTTCCAACATAGGAACCTATTTGTCAATAAAATAAAATTCACAAAACATGACCGCTCCCTACCCGTAGGGTGCTCTTTTTGAATATTTTAACCCAGAATTCACCAACATCCAGGCTAACGCTTCTCTTTCTTTATGTAGGCACCCCCTATTCCCTCTTCTTTAATCAATTTTTCTTTCAATTGCAGCGCCTCAGAGCGCTTTTTAACCGGGTCAAGGGCGACGTGATACATTACTCCCAGATCCCCATGCTTTCTGGCTGTAAGAAATACCCTGTATCCCTTCTTCTTTAACTTGTCCATCAAAAGCAGGGCGTTCTTCTCTTTTTTAAAAGCTCCGACCTGTACCACGTAAACGAGTTCTTCTTTCTTTGCCGACGATTTGTGAGTTTGAAATACTTGCCCTGTGGTCGCCTGTTTATCCTTTAATTTTGCAACACTTGTCTTTTTTACAGGCTCACTGGCTGATAATTTCTTTTTTTTCCCATATAGTTCGTTCAGCTTTTTTTCTCTGGGAGTGGTGATTGCAGGTCTCGAGGTAGTGGCTGTTTTCTTACTCTTAGGTGCAGATGACATCGTCGCCGGGAGAGGTACCTTTTTAATCAAGACATTCTTTCCAGGTAAATCGAAAATCACCTTGCTCTTCTCCGGCTCCTTTTTCTTTTTAAAAATGGGAAGAAGAGCAAGAACGATAAAAAATAAAATGATTGACAAAAAGGTCCATTTCAGAGCCCCGCTTTTCTTTTCACGTATTCCGGGGCTCTTGTTTTTATACCTGTAAATGAAAAGTTTTTCCCCCATATCCCTGTCCTATTTCGTCACCCTATCCAGAGCTCTTTTAAACCCGTCAAAAGACCTCTTTATTGTCTGATCATCAACGCAATACGCCAACCTGAAATATCCAGGTCCCCCGAAACCGGCACCGGGGACAGCCAGAATAAGTTCTTCCTGAAGTATCCGTACAAATTCTACGTCGTCCGGTATGGGGCTTTTTGGGAAAACATAAAATGCCCCCTTGGGGACGGAGAATTCGTACCCTGCATATTTTAATCCTTCGCACAGGAGGTTCCTCTTTTCCTCGTAAATGCTTTTATCAACGCATACCCCCTGAATCCTGGCAACCAGCCTCTGCATAAGGGCCGGAGCGTTTACAAAACCCAGAATTCGGTTCGCAAGATTCAAAGCACCGAGAAGCAGTCCCACTTGTTCTGCATCAGGATGGACAATCACATAACCTATTCTTTCACCTGGTATAGACAAATTCTTCGAATACGAACTTGTAACAATGCTATGGGCATACGCCTTGAACAGTGACGGAACTTCTATATTATCATATACTATATCACGATACGGCTCATCAGAAATCAGGTAAATTCTTCTTCCTATTTCTCTTGTTTTTTCATCAAGAAGACTCCCCAAAGCCATTAAATCTTCCTCCGGGTATACCTGGCCGGTAGGGTTATTGGGGGAATTAACCAGGACAGCCTTTGTTTTTGGTCCTATTGCTTCAGCCAACCCTGAAAGGTCGAGATTGAAATCTTCTTTAGTTGGAACGGTGACCAGCTTTCCTCCGTGGTTATCACAATAAAAACCGTACTCCACAAAGTATGGCGCTGGACAGATAACCTCGTCACCGGGATCGAGCAATGCTTTCAAGATTATGTTTAGGCCTCCTGCAGCACCACACGTCATAACCACGTGATCTGCACTTACCGCCACACCGAAAATTTTCCCGAGGTAGGACGCCACTGCTTTCCTGGTTTCTTCATATCCCGAGTTTGGCATGTATCCGTGAACACCTGCCGTATTATCGGATACCAGCTCTTGTAATGTCTTATTCACGAGATCCGGGGGAGGAACGTTAGGATTTCCCAGGCTAAAATCGGAAACGTTCTCGGCACCGTGAATCGCTTTAAGCCTGCTTCCCTCTTCAAACATTTTCCTGATCCACGACGACTTTTCCATGAATTCTTGGATCTTGGTAGAAATTGCCATCTTATCCTCTCCTGATTCTGACTAGTACAAGTATTGTAAACAGAACTTTAGGATGCCTAGGGCAGTCCGCGTAGTGTAGCATCTAGAAGTACCAATTTAGAAATAGATGGTCAAGGTATATAAAGTTTCTTGAGAGTATAGCTTTACTTGATTTCCCGATTGCTTGTATAATTCTCAGAAACTTGGCACGGAAATAAACATTACATGCTCTACCTATTGATGACGGATTAGTTTAGTGGGGGCTCGGACGGAATGGAAGCTATTTTGCTAAACTTGTTTTTTGTTCTGGCAGGAGTGGTTTTATTAACAAAAGGAGCCGACTGGCTTGTCGCGGGGAGTTCAGGAATCGCCAAAAAGTTTGGCGTGTCATCTATGATCATCGGGCTTACCATTGTTGCCTTCGGAACATCAGCACCAGAACTCGCAGCTACTCTCGTTAGTGCAGCCCACGGCAAAGGAGACATAGCCTTTGGAAACATAGTCGGTAGCAATATCTGTAATATTGGCCTTATACTTGGCGTTGCCGCATTACTAAAACCTATTAGCATCGAAAAAGGTGCCATAAAGCGAGAAATTCCTTTCATGATCATGGCGAGCGCTCTAGTGTACGCTTTCGCTTTCAACTATACGATAACGAGATGGATGGGAATAATCCTGCTTTTCGGTTTTTGTCTTTTTCTTATATATTGTGCCAAGAACGCTCAGGATCCTGACTTGAAAAGCATCGACATAAAGGAATCTACGACAAAACTTGTCGTCTACATAGTGGCCGGTGGCATTGGTCTCGTCTTAGGTGCTGAAGTATTTTTGAGGGGTGCCGTCAATCTGGCTAAAATTTTAGGAATAAGCGAAGCTATTATAAGCCTTTCCCTTGTGGCCCTGGGGACGTCTTTGCCGGAGCTCTCTGCTTCCCTTGTTGCCACGTGGAAAAAGGAACCTTCCATCGCCCTTGGTAACGTTATCGGTAGCAATATTTTTAACATACTTCTTGTCGGAGGGGCCACTGCCACCATTTGTCCTTTCAAAATTTCACCAAATTTCATATACATAGGATTACCGGTGATGCTAGGTTTTTCCCTTTTGTTAATTCCATTTGCCCTAACAAAAAGCAAGATCACACGTAGCGAGGGACTAATATTTCTGGTTCTTTACGTCCTTTACATTGGCTGGTTGTATGGTATGAATCATTAACCACCCCAAAATAAAAAAGGAGAAGCCATGGGATCTGATGTGTTTTTCATTGATATGAGAGCTTCAATAAAACGTACCAGGTTGCAGAAGATTTCAGACTTAATGGAAAAAGTCAAATGGGATACTCCGCTGCCAAAAAAAAGTCTTGTGGCCATTAAGATTCACTTTGGAGAAAAAGGAAACACATCCTACATACACCCCGTTTATGTTAGAAAGATCGTAGACAAAGTTAAGTCCTGGAATCTCAAGCCTTTTTTAACAGACGCGAACACCCTCTACGTTGGAAGCAGGGCAAATTCCGTAGATCACCTTGTAACAGCTATAGAAAACGGGTTCGATTACAGCGTAGTTGGAGCGCCGATACTTATTGCCGACGGGATTAGGGGGGCTTCCGAGGAGGAAATTGTAATAAACCAGGAGATATATGAAAGGGTTTACATCGGCACCGAAATCGTTAATGCTGATGCCATTGTTAGCCTCGCCCATTTTAAAGCTCACGAACTATCTGGCTTTGGAGGGACAATTAAAAATCTTGGGATGGGGTGTGCTTCGAGAAGAGGCAAAATGGCGCAACACAGCGAGGTGTCTCCCAAGGTAAACAAAAAGAAGTGCATAGGATGTGGGACGTGTTCCCTGCACTGTCCTGCTAATGCAATACGAGTCTCTGACGATGATGGCAAAGCAGTTACATTTGACGATCTCTGTATTGGTTGTGGAAGTTGCCTCGTGGTATGCCCTCAAAATGCCCTTGAAATTAGGTGGGATACTGATGGAGTGAAATTCCAGAAAAAGATGGTTGAATACACCATGGGAGTTTTGAAAGGTAAAGAAGGCAGATGTATATACATCAATTTTGTGACCAATATTACACCGGAGTGCGATTGCTATCACTACAGTGACGTACCAATAGTTAATGATGTTGGCATATTAGCAAGCAACGACCCGGTTGCCATTGACCAGGCTGCCTATGACCTGGTAAACGAACAACCGGGAAGAACCGATTCGAGGCTCAAAAAGGCGCATGAACCGGGAGCCAATAAGTTCAAGGCTTTATACCCTAAAATAGACCCTGAAGTTCAGCTTGAATACGCTGAAAAGCTGGGGCTTGGTACCAGAAAATATAACCTCATAAAGGTCAAATAAATGAAAAAACTCAGTCCGTCTCACGGGATTCGAAGGTTAAAATGGTATTACGCCGTGGTGAGCGTTGTTGCAGTCTTCCTAGTTGCGGCGTTACCCTCTATTTCATGGGCAACCCAGATCCATGATAGGCCAGAGGGTTTGTTTGCTCACCAGATGGCTCACATCTTTTTCATGACGAGTATGATATTCCTCGTTTACTGGTTAAGAAAAAATAGGTTTGTGGAACAGAAAGGATGGAGACTTATTCAGTACTCCGGCATCCTGTTTATCTTGTGGAACATAGACGCCATGCTTGTCCACTGGATGGATTGCCTGATTGATAGCTCCGTTTTTGTCGGGTGCCAAGTAGATTGGTCGAAACAATTAATCATAAAAGGGCATCCGGAACTCATCATTTACTATATCGGAAAAATGGATCATTTGCTATGTGTTCCGGCTATTTTCCTGCTCTATTTAGGCATAAAAAAACTGGACGAAAGTGGCCATCCGATGGCGACAAATGAAGAGTAACAAAGAATATTAACGAGAACCGGAAGTACAGGTTTATGTTACCCCTATTTCCAGTTTACATTGTGGACCTGGTTGGATCAGCCTTGATGATAGTGATTTCTTTTCTCTGTGTCACTCTGGTGAGACAGAAAAAGAGAGAGGATCCCACGAATGTTATCTGGACTTACCTTCTTTGGCTCTCCCTTGCACTGTTCGCCTTTGCCATATCGCGGTCGGTGGGACATATCATAAAACATTTACTGATTGTGAGCGGAAAAAAATCAATATGGTTCAAGCTACGCCCCTTCAGCGGTGCAATGAACACCATAATGTTTGTCCTTGTGGCCTCAATAACGCTCTTTTTTCAAAGGGTGCAGAACATTTACTTCCAGATTGTCAAGGACAAGCAAAAAATCCAGCGATTCAGTGAAAAGCTCATGTGGCTCAACCGCCACCTGGAAGACCTTGTGTCAGCGAGGACCGCGGAGTTGCAAACGTCCGAAACAAAATACAGAAGAATCTTCGAAGGATCCAACGACATGCTTTTCGTAGCTGACAACAGGGGAATGTTTATGGATATAAACAAGTCAGGGCTCGACCTTCTCGGATATCGAGATAAATCCGAAGTAATCCAGAAGGTCAACCTTAAAGATGTTTTTGCGAACGAGGCAGATTTTAATTATATTTCCGAAGAGCTTCGCGGGAAGGGAATTATACGAGACTACGAAACTGAAGTCCTTTCCCGGGAAGGTTTTAGAAAAACCGTGCTGTTTAGCTGTACGATTCAACCAGGCCAGGAAGATGATCCTGAAACCCTCCAGGGAGTGATCAAGGATATTACCCACCGCAAGGAGATAGAAAAGCACATGTTACGGGCAGATAAATTGGCATCCTTGGGAAAACTCTCTGCTGGCCTGGCACATGAGATAAATAATCCGTTGGGAATGATTCTTGGCTATACTCAGCTTTTGCTGAGATACGAAAAACCTGAAACCCAGAGATATTCAGACTTGAAAATCATTGAAAAACATGTTCGTAACTGCAAGGCTATCGTGGAGGATTTGCTAAATTTTGCCAGGAGCACCGAAACCAAAAAAATAGAAGGAAATATAAACGAGCTTATAAGAGACGTGCTAAAGGTAATGGAACATCAGTTCGAAATGAACGGAATCGAGATTATTTACGATCTTAATGAAACTCTTCCTAACATGACAATCGACCCGGAAAAGATCAAGCAGGTATTCATGAATATCTTGATGAACGCCAAAGACGCTATCCAGGGGAAGGGAAAAATAACGATAAAATCAGACCTTGATCCCAAGGATAGCTCTGTCATTATAACATTCTCCGACACTGGATGCGGTATTCCTGGAGATAATCTGCCACATATTTTCGATCCTTTTTTTACCACGAAGCCCACGGGTAAAGGAACTGGACTCGGATTATCGGTAAGTTATGGTATAATACAGGATCATGGTGGGAACATTGAAGTAGAAAGCAAACTTGGGGCAGGAACAACGTTTATAATAACCTTGCCGATTAAAGATATCAAAAAGACTGAAGTATAAATTTTTACAAAAGTTGAAGCCATGGAAACGATATTAGTAGTGGACGACGAAAAAGATATGCTTAACCTCTTGAAGCGTACTCTCGAACCGGACCTCAACTGTGAGGTCATCACCGCGGATACCGGTCACAGGGCCCTGGAAATCCTCGAAAGCACAAATGTTGACCTGGTTTTGGCTGACATTAAGATGCCAGGGATGAACGGCCTTGAACTCCTAGAAAAAATCAAGGACAGGAATCCCTGGATAACGGTGGTGATGATGACAGCATATGGAGTAGTAGAGTCCGCAGTTGAGTCCATTAAAGCCGGCGCATATGATTTTGTGGTAAAACCATTTGACCATGAAAAACTTGTTCACCTGTTGAGGAAAGCCCTGGAAAGAAGCCGGTTGCTTCGTGAAAATATACGTCTCCAGTTGAGGGTCAAGGAAAAAGAAGTTTTCCAAAATATTGTTGGCTCATCGGCCAAGATGAAGAGAGTTTTTGAAACGATACAGATGGTTGCCAAGACCGATATTACCGTTCTAATCACCGGCGAATCTGGCACAGGGAAAGAACTTGCCGCAAGGGCCATTCACGCACTTAGCAACAGGCACGGACAACCATTTGTACCGGTCAATTGCCCTACCCTTCCGGAAAATATACTTGAAAGCGAGCTATTTGGCTACAAGAAAGGTGCATTTACACACGCAACTTCCAACAAAAAGGGACTCTTCGAAGAAGCTCACAAGGGAACAATATATCTCGACGAAATCGGTGACATAAGTCCCGCCATCCAGACAAAGCTCTTGAGAGTGTTACAGGAGAAAGAAATAAAGCCTCTGGGACAGACAAAGAGTGTAAAGGTAGACGTGCGGGTTATTGCATCCACAAACAGGGATTTGGTTGCAAAGCTGAAAGAAGGGCAATTCAGGGAAGATCTTTACTACCGGTTAAACGTACTTCCGGTCCACATGCCTCCCTTGAGAGAGCGCGTGGAAGATATACCTCTTCTGACAGACTATTTCCTGAAGAAATTTAGCCGGGAGATGGGCAAGGAAGAGAAGAGAATTTCTCCGGAGTTAATGGAACTCTTCCTTAGACATCCATGGGAAGGAAACGTTAGAGAACTTGAGAATATCATAAAAAGGGGTATCCTTTTCGCCCCGGGTGACGTAATTTATCCTGCCGATGTAGGCTGGGAGAGAACGGAAAAACGTAAGGTATGCTTCGACCTCGAAGACATCAATAGCCTTCCGTATAAAAAAGCCAAAGCAATGGTGTTGGAAAATTTTAACGTTGAATACATATCGAATGCACTTAGAAAAAGCGGCGGAAACGTTACCCACGCTGCAAAGATGTGCGGCATGGAAAGGCAGGCCTTGCAGCATATAATGAGACGTTACGGCATAAAGAGTGCCAATTTCAGATCGTAAGGAGAAACGATGGACAGACCTATCTACCTGGACTACAACGCGACAACCCCGCTGGCGTCCGAAGTAATCGATGATATGATACCTTTCATGAAGGAACATTTCGGAAACCCGTCAAGCTCCCACTACTATGGTTATGAACCCAGAAAAGCCATTGAAAAGGCAAGGCAAAGGGTTGCCCGATTGATCAATTGCGAGCCTGGGGAAATCATCTTTACCAGCGGAGCCACCGAGTCCAACAACCATGCCTTGAGAGGCATAGCAGAGAGTTGCAGGGAAAAGGGTAATCATATTATCACTACTGCTATCGAGCATCCGGCAATTATCGAACCTTGCTTGTACCTGATGAACAAGGGTTTTGAGATCACTTTCTTACCTGTGGATCACTATGGAAGAGTAGATCTCGATCGACTGGAAAAGGAAATTCGACCTGAAACCATACTCATTTCGGTGATGCACGCTAATAATGAAGTTGGAACCGTGCAACCTCTTTCCAGTATTAAGTCTATTATAGGCGAGAGAGACATTGTTTTTCACACGGACGCCGCTCAATCAGCAGGAAAGATAAAAACAGATGTTAAAGAACTCGGAGTCGACTTGCTTTCCCTAGCGGGTCACAAGCTGTATGCGCCGAAGGGTATCGGAGCACTGTATGTCAGGGAAGGGGTTAAATTGCCAAGGTTTATTCACGGGGCAGGCCAGGAAAAAGGGCTCCGCGCTGGAACTGAAAATGTAATAGAAATTATCGGGCTTGGCAAAGCATGTGAACTGGCTGCAGACAATTTTGGAGACAATTTTGAAAACATGAAAAAAACAAGGGACCTTCTTGCGGAAAAGTTGATGGAAGCATTTCCTGAAGCAAAGATAAATGGCCATCCTTTAGAAATACTTCCGAATACACTTAGTATAAGTTTTCCCGGAACAGAAGCAAACCAAATCCTTGGAAAGCTTGATTCCGTTGCTGCATCGGGTGGAGCTGCGTGTCATTCAGGTGAGGTAAAAGTATCACACGTCCTTGACGCCATGGGTATCCCCATGGATTATGCAAAAGGTACGTTGAGATTTTCAACCGGCAGATTCACCACAACGGAACAGATTCTTCAAGCTTCCGAAGACATCATCGAAGCCGTTAAATCGATTGCCGACTGACAAGATAACCATGGGACAGCTTATTGCAAAATTACCACATTTCGACATTCCCCTTGAGTATAAGATTCTTATTCTCGTAGCCTTTGTCTTTATAATAAACCTGCCTTTCGGGTACTGGAGAGATAAATGCAGGAAATTTTCCGTTAGTTGGTTTTTGGCCATCCACATACCCGTACCCTTTATTTACCTTGCAAGAAACACCCTTATGGTACCCTTTTACTGGATACCAATCCTTATTCCCCCTTTCTGGGGAGGACAGAAAATCGGTTCAAAAATAAGGTTAGGGAAAAACAAGAAGGCATCCGGGCAAGGTACTGGTTAATCCTTTTTTGCCATGGAAAAGGCGTAGAATTGAGATATATTTGCTCGCTCTTAAACGATAACACTATAATAGTACATGTGAGACACAAGGAGGTTAATTGATGGAAAAGACATTGTCGATTATTAAGCCCGACGGAGTGCGCAAAGGAGTTATTGGTGAAGTGATCAAGAGATTCGAGAACGCTGGGATTAAGATTATTGCCATGAAAATGGTTCATCTGACCAAAGAGAAGGCAAAGGATTTTTACTCGGTACATAGGGACAAACCTTTCTTTGACAGCCTGACCACCTTCATGTCATCGGGACCGGTTGTTGCAATGGTTCTGGCAGGGGAAAACGTTATCGAGAAAAACCGCGAACTGATGGGTGCAACCAATCCGGAGGATGCGGCCCCCGGAACAATCCGAAAGGACTTCGCATCAGACGTGGAAAAAAACATTGTCCACGGTTCCGACAGTCCTCAAACTGCAGCTATTGAAATAGCTTTTTTCTTCAACGAATTGGAAATTTGTGAATAGAAACATGAAATACGATAAAGCAAGAATAATCGATGGATTCCTCATCACGGAGTTTTCAAAGGAAATTGCCGGTACAATTCACGGGTCGTTAAAAAAGCTGGTACCCTCGCTTCCTTTTTACATCCTTTCGGTAATAATCCTCATCACGATATGTTTTACAAACCCGTCTTTTGGTGGTGAGCAGGGTATTCCAGCTGAGTCGTCCACGACTCAACCCTCCCAGGAAAAACTTCGTATTGTACCTTTTTTCCCTCTCCCTCACGAGATAGAACTGTGCGGAGAACCGGTTCCCCTCCAATACAGGGACGTGCGTGAGAGGCTTGAAAGAGAATTCATAATTTCCGTCTACAATCATGCACAGGTTTACTTGTGGCTCAAACGCAAGACCAGGTACTTTCCTCACATCGAAAAGAGACTCAAAGAAGAAGGTTT
>Ga0256841_1003076_pt1 | contig 12722 bp, 13 predicted proteins | sample 356308metaG_FD_185971 | JGI IMG/M metagenome (GOLD analysis project Ga0256841, IMG submission 185971) | Hydrothermal vent microbial communities from Mid Atlantic Ridge, Atlantic Ocean - 356-308 | ecosystem: Environmental > Aquatic > Marine > Hydrothermal vents | place: Atlantic Ocean: Mid...
CAGCTGGGACAAAGCACTTCTGGATAAATTTTCCAAAAACTTAAGTGACAAAGATACTATTGTCAGCTGGTGGGACTATGGATGGCCGCTATGGTATTATACCGGGCATAATATTACCTTGACAGATAATGGCAAACATGGAGGTATCGACACACACTTTACCGGCCAGATATTGTTGAGTGATGATCCCTACTTTACCGCAAACGGTGCGAGGTATATCAGTAGGTACAAAGCATCTCCAAGCATAGACGAAGCACAGCCTACACTGCCCCTCTTGGCAAAAGACCATAATCTAAGCAAACTCTTCGATTCCTTCCATCAAAAGCATAAAATAAGTCTTCCTGGCGAAAAGGGTAATGTCTATATTTTGCTTCATCAAAATATGTTAAGTTACTATGGTGTTATTAGAGACTATGCTTACTGGGATATCACAAAAAAGATCCATAAAAAAATGCCTCGCTACAGAAGTACTCCGGTGATCCGACCTTTTTCTCATAATTACAGCCTCTTGGAAGGGTATGGGTTTATATTGGATAGTAAGGATGGTATGGTACTGGATGGAGATGGCAATAAAACAGCACTCAATACACTTATGCTGGCTACCCAAAACAATACTCGAAAAGAGTCATTTACCTTTCATAACAATGCAAATATGAATATGATCTCGGCTAAAGGATTGCTGCTGTGGCTGGATAAAAAAGCATACAACAGCTTTTATATTCAGGCGATGTTACTGGATGTCTATGACCACAATTTATTTGAAAAAGTAGGGGAAACAGGCCGGATAAAAATTTTTAGAGTAAAAAAACCTAATGAATGATTTTAAAGTTTTTTGATTAGAATATAAAAAAGGGGAATTGAAATGAAACCAGCATTTACGATGATAGAACTGATTTTTGTGATTGTCATCATAGGTATTTTGGCAGCAGTTGCCATACCTAGATTCACGGCAAACAGAGATAATGCAAAAGCCAGCCAGGAGTTGAGCAATGTGGCAATATACATTAATGACATTACATCTTTCTATATGGCGACCGGCAATGCGTCAAAAGATCATACAAATGTTGACTTGAGATGTTTTGCATCGAATGTGACTATTGGGAATGGTACACTTTCTCTTTCTCTGATAAATGGCGGGAATGAAAGCGGAGAACGTTTTTGCGATATTGCCCAACGTGCAGCTTCGAAAAAAGGCTTGACTGGAACAAAAATTGTCACATTTGGAGGGCAGCTTGTTTCTTATTGACCGTATGTGACGGTGTGACCCATAAGGCAAAGGCAAGAGCCAGATAGACAGATGTTTGCGTAAAAAAGTAGATGCCTCCGACAAGTCCTGTCATGGACAGTGACAGGAGAACCACCCCCGCGGCTATATGATACTTTTCATCAGTTGCAAATTTTTGCAAATGAAGCTGTATCCCGTAAACGACAGCTTTGTAAAGCAATAAAGCAAAAAGTGCTGTACCGATGATGCCCCACTCTCCAAGCATTTGCAGTATGAAGTTATGGGCATGGATGACATCTGCATGCCGATGCAGGTAGAAAAAGTAGCTTTGCGGCCCGGTCCCGAGCAGCCAATGGCCCTGCAATTCTTTTAAAACCAAAGACCATACCTCCAGACGGCCTGTAAGCAGATGGTCCAGAGAGCCGGCTTGAAATGTTTTATGCATGGCATGGGCGATGTACTCGAGATTGAACAGCTGCATATGAACCGCTGCTGCCAAAAGAAACACAGCTAAAGATCCTGCACCTATGAGTTTGGGTAAAGAGATATTTTTTTTGAAGCAGAAGAGACAGAGCAGCAGGGTGATAAATGCACCAAGTATGGCAGCCCGTCCCCCCAGCCATAGAAGAAAGACAAAAAGCATGCCTATGACCATAACAGCGATATATTTTTCTTTTTTGGCAAAAAGGAATGCTGTGGCAAATCCTATGGCGGCTTCCACCTGGTAGCCGATCCTGTGGAGATGGGTATTTAAAAGAAGGTATTTTGAGCGCATACTGAAAACATGTTTTTCTGCTTCAAGGTCAGGGAAAGCAAAGTGAATATAGATAAAATATCCCATGACCACCAGGGCAGAAAGAATGACGGACGCGAACAGTATGCGGTAATGCACAGTAAAGTTTTTAAAAAAATCCCATAGGATTATAAAGAAAAAAATATGTGAAAAGGTTTCTGCATAACGCATGAGAGCGAGAGTGTTTTGCCAACTGTAGTAGGGTGCACTGAAGTAGGAGAATGTAACGGTCAATGCCCACAACAAGCCTACAAGGGTGATAAAACGATGCTCTTTCCAAAGGCTGTAGAAGAGCAGGAATCTCCTGCTCAGAAGAAGATAGATGACAATAAAAAACCATTCAAGCCCCATAGTGGTCCAAGTACTCTGAATCCAAAAATGGAAATCTGACATATTGTCCCCGACCCCCAAACCTATCCAGAACAGAATGGCGGCCAGTAAAAGTGTCAATGGCAAAGATCGTCTGTCAGTTTGCATGTTTTTCTTTTTTGATTGCATTATATCAGTAAATATGCTAAAGAATGATGTCTGCCTGAAGCTTTTTTTGATAAAATCAATATCTATCAATGGAGCGAAAGAAGAAATATGGCTGATTATATCATCGTGGGTACCGGTTTTGCTGGAAGTGTACTTGCCAACTGTCTTGCAACACAGTATGATAAAAAAATACTCATGCTTGAAAAAAGGCCTCACATTGGCGGAAACTGTTACGATTTTGTAGATAAAAACGGCATCAATATTCACAAGTACGGCCCGCACCTTTTTCATACCGACAACAAAAAAGTGGTCGATTTCCTTTCGCAATTTACAGAGTTTGAGCCTTATGTGCACATGGTATTGGCGTACATTGACGGCAAAAATGTCAATATCCCTTTCAACTTCAATACTCTGTACCAGCTTTTTCCCGAAGAGCGGGCAAAAACGTTTGAAGAAAAACTATTGAAATATTTTAAAGCAGACCAGAAAGTCCCCATTTTGGAGCTGAAAAAAAGTACAGATACTGATCTGCAATATCTGGCAAAATATATTTATGAAAAGATGTTCGTCAACTACACCGCCAAACAGTGGGGTGTGAAACCCGAAGAGATCGATGCTTCTGTCACGGCACGTGTACCGGTGTTCATAGGCAGAGACAACCGTTATTTCCATGACAAATACCAGGTGATCCCTGCAAATGGCTATACAGCCATTTTTGAAAAGATGCTTGACCATCCCCATATTGAGGTCATGCTTGATACACCTTTTGAAGATATGTGCACTCTGGCTGACAACAAGATCTACTTGAATGGAAAACACTTCAATGGCAAAGTGATCTACACCGGTCCGGTAGATGAACTGTTTGGCTACCGTTACGGTGTACTGGAATACAGGAGTATCGATCTTCATTTTGAAACGGTAGATAAAGCATATTTCCAGGAAGCTGCCGTAGTGAACTACCCCAATGACCATGACTATACCCGCATTACCGAGTTCAAACACATCCACCCTGTCAAAACACCTCGAACGACTATTCTGAAAGAGTACCCGCAGCCGTACGCTGTCAATGAAAACATTCCCTACTACCCGGTATTTACCGGAGAGAATCAAAAACGGTATGAACAATACCGTCAGCTGGCATCCCAAGTAGACGGCCTTACGCTTGTCGGCCGTTTGGCGGAGTTCAAGTATTATGATATGGATGATGTGGTGGAGAGGGCGTTGGATGTTTTTGCATACATGAAGCAACCTGTATCGCAATAAGGGTGTTTAGATATAATTTTCATAATACTATTGAAGGTACTGAATGACAAATATCATTTTATGCGGCGGCAGCGGGACAAGGCTCTGGCCGCTTTCCCGTCAATTGATGCCCAAACAGTTCGTCAAGCTTTTTGATGGCCGTTCCCTATTCCAGGTGACGGTGGAGAGGAACAGAAAGCTGTGCAAAGAGCAACTGATCGTATCGAACACGGAGCAGTATTTTCTGGCACTGGATCAACTCGAAGAGATGGGGGCAGCGGATACGCGCTATCTGCTGGAACCCGTAGGCAGGAATACCGCACCGGCCATCGCCCTGGCATCTCTTGCACTTGATGCGGAAGAGATCGTACTTGTCACCCCCTCCGACCATCTCATCAAGAACGAGGCGGCATACAGGAAAGTGGTAGAGAAGGCAAAAGCGTTCGCTTCCGAGGAGAGGCTGGTGACCTTCGGTATCACCCCCGAATTCGCAGAGACCGGTTTCGGATATATCGAAGCCGACGGCTATGATGTCAGGGCATTTCATGAAAAGCCGGATGTCGAAACAGCACAGGCGTATGTAGACGCAGGAAACTATTTTTGGAACAGCGGCATGTTCATGTTCAAGGCGGGTGTTTTCCTCGAAGAGCTGCAAAAAAACGCCGCAGATATCTACGATGCCTGTACCGATGCATACTGCAACGCTTCAAAAGATGCGGGGATGATACGGATCCGAGCTGCAGATATGGCAGCGATATCCGAAGAGAGCATCGATTATGCCGTGATGGAAAGGTCTGCGAAGGTGAAGGTCGTCCCTTCCGATATCGGCTGGTCCGATGTGGGAAGTTTCGATGCCCTCTCGAACGAACTTCCCAACGATGAAAACAACAACCTGGTCATCTCGGACAAGCGGGTGGAGCTTATAGAAGTGACGGACAGTATCGTTGTCGATACAGGCGATGCATTGCTTGTGGCAAAAAAAGGGCACTCCCAGGATGTCAGAGAGGTTGTACGACGACTGAAAGAAGAGGGGTCCGAACTTCCCCATGTCCACTTGACCGGAAACCGGCCATGGGGCAGCTATACCGTGCTGGAAGAGGATGACGGATACAAGATCAAGCGGATCGTCGTCAAGCCGGGGAAACGCCTCTCGCTGCAGAAGCACTACCACAGGAATGAACACTGGATCGTGCTGAGCGGATGCGCTACCGTGACCGTGAATGATGAAGTATCCACGGTCAATCCCAACGAATCGACCTACATCAAAGCCGGCGACGTACACAGATTGGAAAACCAGGGCAGGCTGCCGCTGATCATCATTGAGGTGCAGGTAGGGGAATATACGGGTGAGGATGATATCGTGAGACTTGAAGATGATTATAAAAGGATAGAAAATGGGTAAAAAAATCGCGTTGATCACCGGAGTGACCGGGCAGGATGGAGCGTATCTGTCGGAGTTCCTCCTGAAGAAAGGCTATATCGTTCATGGCATCAAGCGCCGTACCTCCCTCTTCAACACGGACAGGATCGACCATCTCTATGAAGACCCGCATGTGGAGAACCGGGATTTCATTCTGCATTACGGCGACATGACCGACAGTATGAATCTTACCCGGATCATACAGGAAGTGCAGCCTGACGAGATCTACAATCTCGCGGCCATGAGCCATGTGGCGGTCTCCTTCGAGACACCGGAATATGTCGCCAATGCGGACGGTACGGGGACGCTGCGTATCCTTGAAGCGGTCAGGCTGCTGGGACTGGAGAAGAAAACGAAGATCTATCAGGCTTCCACCTCCGAACTTTACGGGAAGGTGCAGGAGACCCCGCAGAGCGAGACGACCTCTTTTTACCCGCGTTCTCCCTATGCCGTCGCCAAGATGTATGCCTACTGGATAACGGTCAACTATAGGGAAGCGTATGGGATGTTCGCCTGCAACGGCATTCTGTTCAACCACGAATCGCCGGTGAGAGGCGAGACCTTCGTGACCAGAAAGATCACCAGGGCTGCTTCCAAGATCGCTTTGGGACTCCAGGAGAAGCTTTACCTAGGCAATCTTGATGCCAAGAGGGACTGGGGACATGCCAAGGACTATGTCAGAATGATGTGGATGATCCTCCAGGCAGACGAACCCGAAGACTGGGTCATCGCCACAGGACAGACAACCGCGGTACGTGACTTTGTACGTATGGCATTCGCCTATGTCGGGATCGAACTGGAGTTCAAAGGAGAAGGCGTGGATGAAAAAGGGTATATCAAATCATTTGACGAAGAGCGAATGCAAGCTCTCGGTCTTAATGCGCAACACTTAACGCTTAACGCTGAAGTCGTCGCTGTTGATCCCCGCTATTTCCGGCCCACAGAGGTCGACCTTCTTCTGGGGGACCCTTCCAAGGCAGAAAAGAAGCTGGGGTGGAAACGGGAGTATCAGCTTGAAGAACTCGTACAGGACATGATGGAGAGCGACCTGCATCTCATGACGAAAGATGTCTATCTCAAAGAAGGTGGCTACAAGATCATGAGTTATTTTGAGTAGAGACAGAACAATGCAGAAAGATTCCAAAATATACATCGCGGGACATCGGGGTCTGGTCGGTTCAGCCATACTCAAGAGCCTGCAGAAAAAAGGCTATAGTAACCTGCTTTGCCGGACACATGCAGAGTTGGACCTGATGGACCAGAGGGCAGTGGAGCATTTTTTTCAGACGGAGAAACCGGAGTATGTCATACTCGCAGCCGCCAAAGTAGGTGGGATAGTGGCCAATAATACCTACCGTGCCGATTTTATCTATGAGAACCTCCAGATACAGAACAATGTCGTTCACCAAAGTTATCTGGGCGGTGTGAAAAAACTGCTTTTTCTGGGGAGTACCTGTATCTATCCCAGGAACTGTCCGCAGCCGATGAAGGAGGAGTATCTGCTCACGTCTGAGTTAGAGTACACCAACGAACCCTATGCCATCGCGAAGATCGCCGGCATCAAGATGTGCGAGAGCTACAACCTGCAGTACGGCACCAATTTCATCTCTGTGATGCCGACCAATCTTTATGGCCCCAATGACAACTTCGACCTGGAAACATCCCATGTCCTCCCGGCACTGCTTCGAAAGATGCATGAAGCAAAGATGAATGGAGCCAAAGAGGTGGAGATATGGGGAAGCGGAAAACCAAGAAGAGAGTTCCTCTACTCTGAAGATATGGCCGATGCCTGTGTTTTCCTTATGGAGAACAGAGATTTTAAAGATATCATTGATTCAACATCGAATGAAGTCCGCAACACCCATATCAATATCGGTACCGGCATAGATATCAGCATCAAAGAGCTGGCAGAGACCATACAGAAAATAGTCGGATATGAAGGTAAGCTCCGCTTCGATGCCTCCAAACCAGACGGTACCATGGTGAAACTGACCGACCCCTCCAAACTCCATGCCCTGGGCTGGCGCCATACGGTGGAGCTGGAAGAGGGGATACGCAGGGTGTATGAGTGGTATTTGGAAACATTGTAAATATTAATATATAACCAAAGATACGCGTAAGAAAAGTCTACAAAAAGAGAATCAGGTAAAAACCATTGAAATGTTTTTAGATATAATAAACAGAAAGGATATGAAATGAGTATTATAAAATTAGAAATCGAATCATCAAAACTTGATACTGTTTTACATATTATCCAGAATCTTAAGGAAGATCTTATTGCCAAATATGAAGTCGTACAAGATACGCAATATAATGTAGAGGAAAGAAGTGAAACCAAAGCTTTTTCCAATCACACTGCAAACCTTATAGAGGATTGGCAAGATGAAAATGAGGATGAAATATGGCAATAAAAGAAGCTGATGTTGTTTTGTGCGAATTTTATTTTAGTGATTTAAGACGGTCTAAAAAAAGACCTGTTTTGGTTTTTAAAGATAATCTACCTTTTGATGATTTTATCGCGATTCCGATAAGTAGTAAGATTGAAAAAATGCAAGAAGATGAAGTTATTCTAAGTATAGAAGATTTTAAAGAAGGCACTATTCCTACTATGTCAAAGCTTATGATAAGAAAAACATTTGTTGTTTCTAAAAGCGCTGTTTTAAAAAGATATGGAAGTATAATTGATGAGTCTTTCAATAGGTATCATGAAATTTTTTGTAGTTATTTTAATTGTAAGAAAGTCATATAATGGACTATAGTGATCCCGTGACATTTATATTAACTGACCCTTTTGTCTCTAATTGAATTAAATGCTCTCTAAACTAAAATCTCTTAAAAATCATCAAGGTTTCATGAAGTATTTTAAAAACACTTCGTGGCTTTTCGCAGAAAAGATCCTGCGTATGATCGTAGGGTTATTTGTGGGAGTTTGGGTGGCAAGGTATCTGGGACCTGAACAGTATGGGCTTTTATCATATGCTCAAAGTTTTGTGGGGCTATTTGCTGCCATTGCCACTTTGGGGCTTGATGGCATCGTAGTCAGGGAACTTGTCAAGCATGAACGACATAACGATGACCTGATAGGCACGGCCTTCTGGCTTAAAGTAATGGGTGCATTTGGGGTTTTGCTTTTTCTGGGTATTGCAGTACAGTTCACTTCCAACGATCATTATACGAATATACTTATCTTCATCATTGCCTCCGCAACGATATTCCAGTCATTCAATGTGGTCGATATGTATTTTCAGTCCAAGGTGATGAGCAAATATGTGGTTTATGCCAATATCATCTCACTGTTTATAAGCAGTATCGTAAAGATCGTCCTCATACTCAATGAAGCTCCACTGATCGCTTTTGCCTGGGTTGTACTGTTTGATAGTTTTGTGTTGGCATGTGGATATGTTTATTTTTACATAAAAAATAATGTAGCATTCAACATTCAACATTTAGCATTTAAGAGAAAAGTTGCATTTTCTCTTCTAAAAGACAGTTGGCCTTTGATTTTAAGCGGTATCGTAATTTCGATCTATATGAAGATAGATCAAGTCATGATCAAAGAGATGTTGGACAGTGAAGCAGTCGGGCAGTATGCTGTTGCAGTAAGACTGAGTGAAGCATGGTATTTTATACCAATGGTCATAGCTTCTTCTCTTTTTCCTGCTATAATTAATGCAAAAAAGGTGAGTGAGGCATTGTATTATGCAAGACTTCAAAAACTTTATGATCTTATGGTGTGGCTGGCAATAGCTATTGCCTTGCCTATGACTTTTTTGAGTGACTGGATTGTCAACTTGCTCTATGGTGAGCAATACGATCAGGCAGGAAGTGTTTTGATGATACATATTTGGGCTGGTATTTTTGTATTTATGGGTGTAGCCAGTAGCAAATGGTTAATAAGTGAAAATTTACAAATATTTTCTACGATAAATACAACAATTGGTGCTATTATTAATATTCTACTAAACTATATATTAATTAAAAATATTGGTATTGAAGGTGCGGCTTGGGCAACTTTAATTTCATATTTTACTGCTGCTTATTTAAGCTTATTCTTTTGGAAAAAAACAAGAATAAACTTTTTAAACTTATCAAAAAGTTTATTCTGTATGGGGGTGTTGCATGCTAAAACAACTAATTAAAGCGCTTTTCCCAAAGAGTACAATAGAAAAATTTATTAAGATTAAAAATATTTATTTTGGCGGATACTCTTTACAATCATACTCTCAAGAGGGAGAAGATATGATTTTAAGAAGAGTTTTTGAAAAACAACAAACTGGCTTTTATGTTGATGTAGGGGCACATCATCCGATGAGGTTTTCCAATACATACTTTTTTTATAAAAATGGATGGCATGGTATAAATATAGATGCTATGCCAGATAGTATGAAACTTTTTAATAAATTACGACCGAGAGATATAAATATAGAAAAGCCAGTATCGGATAAGAAAGAAGTTTTGACGTATTATGCTTTCAACGAACCTGCCTTGAATGGTTTTTCAAAAGAATTGTCAGAAGAGAGAGATAGGAAGGGTGATTATTTTATTGAGTTTACTAAAGATGTTGAAACATCAACATTAGAGGAGATATTGGATACCAATTTACCCAAAGATCAAAAGATAGATTTTCTCTCCATAGATGTAGAAGGTTTGGATTTTATGGTTTTAAAATCTAATAATTTTGAAAAATATAAACCAAAAATGATATTGATAGAAATATTAAGAAGTAGTTTGAATGAGATCGAAGTAAATGAGATAACTACTTACTTAAAACAGTATGATTATACTATTTATGCTAAATCTGTAAATACAGTATTCTTTATTGATAAACAGTTTTATGAAGACTGGTATACAAAATGAACCTATCACCCATAGTCCTCTTTGTATATAACCGTCCCTGGCATACACAGCAAACCATTGAAGCTTTACAAAAAAATGAATTAGCAAAAGAGAGTGAGCTTTTTATTTATAGTGATGAGGCTAAAAATGAAGAGGCGCGACAAAGTGTGGATGAGGTTCGAGATTATGTTGATAGTGTAGATGGGTTTAAGAAAGTTACTGTTATTAAAAGGGATAAAAACTGGGGTCTTGCTGACTCCATCATTGATGGTGTGACTAAGATAGTAAATGAATATGGTAAGATTATCGTTCTTGAAGATGATCTTGTTACTAGTCCTTACTTTTTGAAGTTTATGAATAAGGCTTTAGTCATGTATGAAAATGATTTGAATGTGGCTTCTATACATGGGTATATTTATCCTATTGAAAATCTACCTGAGACTTTTTTTATCAAAGGGGCTGATTGTTGGGGGTGGGCAACTTGGAAAAGAGCTTGGCAACACTTTGAAAAAGATGGACAAAAACTATTAGATGAAGTAGACAAAAATCATTTACAAAAAGAGATAGACTTTAATGACAGCAGTCCTTATGTTAAGATGCTAAAAGACCAAATTGATGGTAAAAATAATTCATGGGCAGTTCGGTGGTATATAAGTGCTTTTTTAAAAGATATGTTAACGCTTTATCCCGGTCAATCCTATGTTCAAAACATAGGACTGGATAATAGTGGTACACACTGTAAAGGTAAAACTAATATTTACGATAGTGTCTTATGTACAAATATGATACTTGAGAAGATAGAAACGGAAGAAGATAGGTTTAGTAAAGAGAAAATGACATTATTTTTTAAATCAACAAATAAAAAGAGATACTATCAAGGTATAAAATCTATTATTAAAAGAGTACTGAAATGAAAAATTTAATAAAAAAACTATCACCCCCTATACTAATAGATATATATATAAGCATAAAATCTAAATCGTATGGATGGAAAGGCGACTACCCATCATGGGAAGACGCACAAAAAGATGCAGTAGGCTATGATAGCATTGAAATATTGGAAAAAGTAAAAAACTCTCTTTTGAAAGTAAAAAATGGTGAAGCTGTATATGAAAGGGACAGCGTACTGTTCGATGAAGTTCAATACTCTTGGCCTCTTTTGAGTGGATTGATGTTTGCTGCAGCTAAGTCTCATGGGAAACTAAATGTTCTTGATTTCGGTGGCAGTTTGGGAAGTACCTATTATCAAAATAAAAAGTTTTTGGATAATCTTGATGATGTTCACTGGAACATAGTAGAACAAAAGCACTTTGTGGATGTTGGTAAAAAAGAGTTTGAAGATGAAAGATTAAAGTTTTTTTATAATATAGATGAATGTATGGAGAAGAAAAAACCAAATGTTTTAGTGCTGTCTAGTGTATTGCAGTATATGGAGAAGCCTTATGCTCTGCTTGAGGAGCTTTTAGTATTTGAATTTGAATTTTTAATTATAGATTTAACGCCTGTATCTCTAAAAAAAAGAGAATTGTTAACTATTCAAAAAGTAAATCCATCTATCTATAATGCAAAATATCCTTGTTGGATATTGGATAGCAAAAAATTAGAAATTGTATTTTCAAAATATGGTTATGAAAAAATCGAAGAGTTCAAGTCACTTAACGGATTTGAAGTCAAAAATGAACAAAATATCACAATCGGAAAATATATTGGAGAGATAAGGATAAAAAATGATAAAAAAAATACTTGAGCATGAGTTATTGATGCAAAAGCCACCTTTGCTGGTTGATATCGGAGCTTCTGGAGATATACACTATGTATGGAAGAGTATTGCCAAATATTCTATATGTGTAGCATTCGATCCGGATGATAGAGAACTTGAGGTATCTAAAGAAAGCGGCAAGGGTTTTAGAGAATTTTACCTTATCAACAGGATAGTAGGTGATGAGGATATGGATAGTAAAGATTTCTATCTAACCAATTCTCCATATTGTTCTAGTTCATTGCCTGCTGATCTGACAAGTTTGGAGCCATATAATCTGCATGATCTATTTGAAGTAGATAAAAAAATACAATTTCCATCCATTACGATTGGATCTGCATTGAAGAGTGTGGGATATGATTATATGGATTGGTACAAGACCGATACTCAGGGTACTGATTTGAGGATTTTTACCAATATTGATGATTCAGTAAAGGAGAAAATTTTAATATCTGAATTTGAGCCAGGTATACTAGATGCATATATTGGTGAAGATAAATTGTATAAAATAATGGAATATTTTGACGATTTAGATTTTTGGTGTGATGACTGCAACATAAAAGGAATGAGTCGAATAAGTAAAAAAAATATGGATGAATATTTAAATCCTTTAGAAAAAAAATGGATACAACTGTTTCAAAAACCAGCTGCTTTTTGGGCAGAAATAAGCTATATGAATCAAATGAACAGTGAATTATTAACAAAAAGAGATTTTCTACTAATGAACATATTTGCTCTAATAAAAAAAGAATATGGTTTTGTCATTGAGATATGCGATACCGCATCTAAAAAATATGATGATGATTTTTTTCAAGAAATTAGTTCATATGCAGTTAGAAAAATGAAATACGAGGGGTACAAAAAGCTTCCCTTATTTATCTCTAAAAAAATATTTCATAAAGTTGTAGGCTAGACCGTGCATAATTACTGTACACTTTTTGATAGTAATTATTTAACTCGTGGTTTGGCT
>Ga0256841_1003077_pt1 | contig 12720 bp, 7 predicted proteins | sample 356308metaG_FD_185971 | JGI IMG/M metagenome (GOLD analysis project Ga0256841, IMG submission 185971) | Hydrothermal vent microbial communities from Mid Atlantic Ridge, Atlantic Ocean - 356-308 | ecosystem: Environmental > Aquatic > Marine > Hydrothermal vents | place: Atlantic Ocean: Mid...
TCATCCGAATGGTTTTTTTTCTGACATTCGCCGTTCTGATCATCAAAGCAATCCGTGGCGTTCCGAGTCCTGCCAAGGCCATTGAGGTATTGTTTCCTTTGCACGACGGTACGTATTACGTTGCGCTTGGTGGCGGTGGCGCGGTAATCAACTACCTCCACAACCACAGTGCCCAATGTTTCGCATTGGATATTGTTAAGCTGAACAAGTTTGGCATTCGGGCATCTGGCATCTATCCGAAATCGCTTGCCCGGTATTTTATCTTCAATGATCCGGTCTTGAGCCCCGTCGAGGGGATTGTATTACGGTCCGTTGACGGATTGCCTGATTTAACGCCTCCCGAAAGAGACACCGATGCGCGAGCGGGAAATCATGTGGTTATCCAACCCATCGGCACGGAAGTGTACATTTTACTGGCGCACCTGAAGATGGGTAGTGTTCAAGTGCGGGAAGGTGATCTTGTCCAATTGGGGCAAATTATTGGGCGAGTTGGGAATTCCGGTAATACCACGGAGCCACACCTCCACATCCATTGTGCAACAATTGTCAATGATGATTTTACAGGCGGTGGGACGGGGATGCCGCTATGGTTCGAGGGACGGTTTCTTAAACGCAATAGTATTGTGAGCCTAAGGCCAGATCAAAAGTGACCTTAAATTATCAACGAACAAATTGCTCAATCGAAACGGCGGTTGAGCGCAGAATGTGAAAACCAAGTCACTGGCTACCGCCCGGATAGCAGGGACGTTATGTGCTAAAGGAACAGTGAGCATGTTGCATAAAAAGATATTCCTATTTTTTCTTACCTCCATGTTTTTGTTTGCCCATCAGGCTTATTGTCAAAAGAAGGGAGATTTAACTCTAAGTTTTAGTTTTGGGCTTTTAACAAAAGGTGGGATTACTTTGAAGTATTTTTTTGCAGATAGAGTGGGGCTGGAATTGTGTGCTGGCGCCATGCCACACATTTATAACTATGGTTTATATTTAAATTTCTATCCCCAAATAAAAGAAGAAAGAATTTATTATTTAGTAGGGGTCGGCAGATTTGGAGGTTTTTCACCTCTACCTTTTGATTCCGGGGATATTTTCAAAACACATCCCGATACTCTCTTTCTAAGAGGAGCCGATCTAACCGGCATCACTTTGGGTATGGGCTTTGAGAAACTTAAAGAAAAAAGAGATGAAAATGGCAAGTTGTTCTACAATAATTATTACGGTGCAGTCGGTCCTACCTATTTTTTTAGAAAAAAAACAAGATACATCAACAAGGAGAATGAGATAATATTTCGAGAGCCTGACAAAAAAAGGGGATGGTCCATGTTTTTTGAAGTTGGGTATGGGGCATTTTTTAAGTGACGGCAATATTAAACAATTAATTCGCACATCACCAGTTTGTACGGGGAGGAAGGCTGGCGGGTCATAAAGTCGTGTCACCTGCCGGATGAAACGGTGCAAACCATCCGCGATGCAGTTGCACATATACTCAGCAAAGGAGATGAATACAATGGATACAAGCGATACTAAATTCGTAGGATAAGATCGGATTTCTGGGTATATTCATTTTATGATTATCAGCGTTTCACGAAATTAATCAATGACAACCAATCATCAAGCATAAAAGGATAACCATGAAAGCAATCGTTTGTACTAAATACGGGGCGCCTGAAGTGCTTCAGCTTACCGATCTTCAAAAGCCGCTCCCCAAACATAATGAAGCGCTGGTAAGAATACATGCCACGTCGGTTACCGCAGCCCATTGTATGATGCGGAAGGGCAGGCCCTTCTTTGGCAGATTATTCCTGGGACTCACCAGACCCAAAGTCTCCATACCGGGAACGGATTTATCCGGAGAGATTGAAGCCACCGGTCCCGATGTAAAGCAATTTAAACCCGGAGATCAAATCATGGCAGCCACCGATGTGGGCGGCGGGTGTTATGCGGAATATATATGTCTCTCGGAAACGGACGTTCTGGTGAAAAAACCCGGCAATTTCAGCCATGATGAAGCTTGTGCAATCATCGATGGGGCTATGACGGCTCTGGTTTTTCTAAGAGACCATGGAAAAACTCGACCGGGGCAAAAGATCCTGATTAATGGTGCTTCCGGGGGGATCGGCGTCGCTGCGGTTCAACTCGCCAAATACTTTGGCGCTGAAGTGACGGGCGTTTGCAGTACAAATAATTTAGAGTTGGTGAAATCCCTGGGGGCAGACCAGGTCATTGATTATACCCGGGATGATTTCACCCGGGAGAAAAATGTCTACGATATCATTTTTGACACCGTGGGCAAGAGTTCGTTTAAACGATGTAAAAGTGCGCTGACTGCCAATGGCGTTTATCTCTCCCCGGTGCTTGATATGTCAATTCTTTTTCAAATGTTGTGGACATCAATATTGGGAAGCAAAAAAGTGAAATTTGCGGCAACCGGATTGAGGAAAGCGGAGGAAAAAATCAAAGACCTGAAATTTCTGAATAAACTCATGGAAGCAGGAAAACTCAAAGCCGTCATTGATCGAATCTATTCATTGGAAGAAATTACTGGGGCGCATCAATATGTGGAAACAGGACATAAAAAGGGCAACGTCGTTATTACGCTGAGCAGTAGTAATGCCGAATGATTAGAAGCAGCACATAACAACAAAAGCACGGAATGTAGATTGCTGAGTTAACATTCCTTGTGGTTAAAAAAGCAGTTTGCCAATGTCAACCCCAATAGGACTCTGTTGGAGGAAATTCCCGGATGCAATTAGTCATACGCCACAATGCCATCCCAATTCGGCGCAGGGCATTTCCAATAAATCTCCATTCGTCGGGATTGTCTTTCAGGACTGCTTGCCGTTTTCCGACAGTCTCTTCACATAAATTTCCCGGCAAATTTCTTCATCCAGGGCAAGGGTGGTTTCGCCAATCTGAACCACATAGGAAGGTCTTTTTTGCACCAGTTTTATCTTATGTCCGGGATAAAGACCATACTGGTGCAACTGCTTCCATCGTTTCTGGTAAGAGGGCAGCATATACACTATTCGAGCGCTTTCACCCACCGGAATGGCGGTCAGTTTTTGTACTACCGGGATCACTTCGTTGGTGTAGGAGAGGCAGCATTTTCCCGGGGGGATGGGGCGATTGTGAGGACATACCTTGGGGTGACCTAAAAAAGTACAAACACTTTCGGTAACTTCCGGGGAAATAATATGCTCGAAACTGCACGCTAATTGTTCATAAGTAGTCGGCGTGGCGTCAAACACATCCGCAAAAAGGCGTTCCGAAAGTCGATGCCGGCGGATGATTTTCTCAGCTAAATATTCCCCCTGAGCCGTAAACTCCACCACCTCCCCTAAAATTTTGACCAGCCCTTTTTCCTGCATCTCGGAAAGCGTCTTCTCAAAATCGTCAATTTCTTCCAGGGTACGGATATATTCTATTTCGAAATGGTTATCTTCCCGGGCTGTCCAGATGGTGCGGAGGATATGGTCAATATGGGTGTCGGGCATCTTCCGATTTCTCCTTTTGAGACCACTTTCTCAGTAATTTAACCAGTTTGCTTTCCGGGGGCATTTCATATCCGCAATTCGGGCAGCAGGTGATGTTACAGCCGTGATTCAACGGGCAGGTGGTACAGCGGGAGTTAACCCCTTCAGAGAATTTAAATCCGCACAATGGACACTGTATCATAATTGAATTCCTAACCAAATCAATATCCAATTTAAGATGCCGCTTACCAGCAGGGCAAACGGGATGATAAACGCCGACATCCGCAATGCTACTTTTATCCCCTGCTCTTTAATGATCATCAAAAGATTGGCAACGCAGGGCATAAACAAACTGATGGCAACCATGCTCACCAGGACCTGATTGTTGGAGAGCAGCCCTTGTTTACTGAGGGTAAAAAGCCCTGCAGCGCCATAATCCCGGCGTAAGAAACCGATTAAAAATGCATCGGTGGCTTTTTCCGGAAGCCCCAGCCAACCTTTAACAACCGGGCTGGCAGCCACCCGGATGGCGGAAAGCAAATCCAGTTTGTCGAATAAGAATAAAATCGCAGTGCCTAAGATAAACAGCGGAATCACTTCCTTGAGGTACCATTCAATGCGGGCAATGGTTTTATAGATAATGTTCATCAGGGATGGCCGCCGGAATGGTGGAAGTTCGATGATGAAATCGGAACGCTCCCCGGGTAAAATTTTGCTGGAGAGATAGCCCACCAGGAATAAAATTGCCACAATAATTCCGACCCAGATTAAGGTGCCGGCAAGGGGGAGCACGGTGGTCATGGCTAATAACACACCTAATTGGGCAGAACAGGGCACCCCCAGGGCAAGCAGTAATGTAACAATCAACCGCTCTTTGCGGGTCTCCAGGATACGGGTGGTCAGGGTTGCCATGGTATCGCAGCCCAGTCCCAGTACCATTGGCAAAACGGCTTTGCCGTTTAAGCCCATAAAGCGGAATGCCCGGTTCATCATCACCGCCAGGCGGGGCAGGTAGCCGGAATCTTCCAGAACGCTGAACATCAAAAAGAAAGTGGTCACAATAGGCAGCACAATGGCAAACCCATAGGAGAGCGCCATGGTAATCACGCCGTATTCCCCCACCAAAAAATCCCGTAAAAAGGCGATGGGAAGCACTTTATTAACTAACCAGATCGCCCCGGGATTGATATATTGACCGAAAACGGTATTTTCTAAAAAGTCAACCAGGGTACCGGCACCAAATACGCCTACAATCTCATACATTAAAAACAGTACCACCAGAAGAATGGGAATTCCCCAGATTGGGTGAACCGAGTAGGTGCCTAAAAAGCGGGAAATTCCATTGAAAACTTTATCATGCTTGTGGTAAACCTGTTCTAAAATTTCATTCACTTTTTGGATGCGGGTTCGGGAAATGATGGCTTCCGGGGACTCTCCCAGGCGAGCGGTCAGATTGTTGACGATTTCACTGATCCGAACAATCTCTTCCGAAGAGACCCGTTTATTCAGCCAATTCTTGAGAGTATGGTCTCCGGAAAGCAGCATTAAAGCAATAGCTCGTTTGGAGGGAGAGGAGTCGGGTAGATAAGATTCGATTTCGGTGACGGCGTTTTCTATCGGTTCCGGATAGGAAATGAAAAAATCTGTGGGCGGACTTTCCAACACCCGGGATAACAAATTCTCCAATCCGATTTTGCGAACGGCAATGGAACGATTAACGCTTATCCCCAGGATAGATTCCAGGGCTTCGATGTCAATTTCCACGCCGGCGGCTTTTGCTTCATCCATCATGTTCAGGTCTAAAACCAACGGTAGCCGGGTTTCTAAGAGCTGGATGGTCAGATAAAGGGTTCGATAAAGATTCTTACCATCCCCCACCTGGAGAACCGCACCAACTTCCTCGGAGAGAATAATATCTCTTGTGACCCGCTCATCTTCGGAATTGGGTAATAAGCTGTTTGCCCCGGGGGTATCAATTAATTGATACTCCTGCTCCTCGTATCTTACGGTACCCTGAAAAACATCAACCGTTGTTCCCGGGTAATTGGAAACAGTTACATATTGTCCGGTGAGATGACCAAAGATGACGCTCTTCCCAACATTGGGGCTGCCGACAAGAGCAATGCGGTTGGATTCTTCAACATCAAATTTGGGTTTTATCGATTGCCTGGCAGTATTTTTCCGGCTGCTTATTTTTTCCATAATTTATATTGAACAACGATTGCTATCTATGATAAATTGAATCACTCTCTATTTTTTCTTCTTTCTCTGTAAATTACTATATCGAAATATTTTCTCTATTTCAATAAGGGAAAGAATTAAGAATTACTATTGAATAGTAATTCTTACTTTTCTCGATGATGGTGGAGCAGGAAACGGTGGTAAATGAATGTGGCAGGAAAATAAACTTCTCCCTTTTTACGGAATACGGGGAAGAACATTACTCCAAAAGGAATGATGGATGGGAAACGACATTGCCGTCAAAAAGTGCTCGATTTTGTACAGAGGGGAAACTCTCGAAATGTGGTTAACAGGGGAGAGTGTGAAAAATGCGGTTCAGGTTCCGACAGCTTTAAAATTGGGAATCGTTCAGGAAAAATTTAAGCGGATTGATCGGATTGCCCTTGTAGTGAACTTCGTAATGAAGGTGAGAACTGGTTGCCAAGCCGGTACTCCCGACTTCACCGATTTTTTCACCCCGTTTCACGAATTGCCCTTTTCTCACATAAATTTTGTTCAGATGACCGTAATAAGTCTCAAATCCATATTTATGATTTATTTTTACCATTTTACCAAAACCGCCATTGTAACCGGCATAAATAACATAGCCGTCGGCAGTCGCAAAGACCGGTGTGCCGCGGTTGGTTGCCAAATCAACCCCTTTATGGAAATGGTATTTATGTAAAATCGGATGAAAACGGTTTCCAAAACCACTGGAAAGATAGGCATGGTGCACCGGTTTTATTGCCGGTAGATAGCGAATGGAATCCTGTCGTCGTTCCACTGTGGTTAATAGTCGCTCGTAACTGGCTTTTTCCAGACGGATTTCCCGTTGCAGGCGATCCAACGTTTCCAGATTTTTTATTAGCTTATCTCCCACAGCTAAATCCCGGAGTTGGTCGCGATTTTTCGACCCAATATCTGTCCCCCCAATCCCCACCTGTCGGACTTCTGCATTAATCGCGGGTAAATCCAGTATCGTTCTGATCTGATCATCCTTATTCTCAAGATGATTAATGTTCTCCCGCAGCACCGAAATTGTATTATCTATTTTCGCCAATTCATTTTGAAGCAGGTGGTTTTCTTTTTTTAATTGAGCAATTTTTGAATTTTGGGTAAAGTCCACCACAAAATCGATCGAATATTTAAGAATTATAACACTTAAAATTAAGAGCGTGAGAACAGTGAGAAGAATGGTAGGAAAAGAGAGTGGAATTTCTTTTATGTTAGATGTCTCAGAACTCTGGTAAACCAGTACCGTTTTCTTTTTCATTTATTTGCCTCAGTTTGATCAACTACGGTCAATTTCATAGCGCAAGTACGATAAAGGGCTATGAAGTTAACGAAAAACACAATTTTTGTCAATACCCCTATTAAATAAAATCAATTTTTTTGCAAATTTTATTCTCGACACATTTTGAGAAATTTTCAGCTCTTATACCGGAAGCGGTATATCCCATGGGGAGTTGCTGAAAAAGTTATATTGCTTGTGTGTGAGAAGATCATGAAGCTAAAAGAATTTATTGAAAGAGGGCTTTGATGCTGCCCCAGGTTCGAGCGAGACTGCTGATTTTGGGGATAACAGAGATGGATTCGGTAAGTTGAACGGTTCCGTCTTGATTACGAATCCGTAATCGATAGTAAAAGATTGTTTTGGAATCAGCGATGGTGTTATCCGTGAATTGATAGGAACTGTTGCTGCCTTTGGGCTGAAGTTCCCCTACTTTTATAAAATTTTTATTGTTAATGCTCCGTTCTACAATGAACATTGCCACATTCACTTCTTCACCGGTCTTCCATTTTAAAATAATTTTATTCTGGGAGGGCTCCCCGCTGAATTCCATGATGGTTGCATCAGCCAGTAAGATGCTAAAGAGGGTTAACAGGGCAAAAAATGTGTAACAGAGTTGTCTCATGGATTTTCTTATCTCGTAAAATTGCTTTCCAAGTTATGGTATTCACTTATAAAAATCAAGCCCGGTTTAAATTTTTTGTTCACTTACCATTCATCCTGCCGGAGAGGAAGCGGTTCATTTTTCCCATTTCATTTTCTGTTAAAAACGCCTCTCTTTTTTGGGGATGAGGGAGGGAGAGTTGCCGAGGACGATAAATTACGATTGCGGGTATCAAAGAATAATCGCGATATCAATTTAAAAATCGAACCCCAGCGAAAAATAGAACAAACTGCGGTGATGAATTACCCGGGCGTAGGTGAATTGAATCGGACCTAATAACGAGTTAACGGCAAAAGAGAAGGAAATGGAATGAAGAAAGTCCGATCGGCGAATTCGGTCATCCGGTCGTAACCAGGAGGCTCCCACGGCATAATGGGAGATCAGATAGGTTTCCATGGGGTGTAGCAGGGGAATCCGGTACCGGATTTCCACACCGGTATGAATAAACTGTCGTCCGAATTTTTCTCGTTCGAAAAGACCGGGGAAGTCCTTTTGCCCCCCAAAAAAGAAAAATTCGGAAAACGGTAGAGTCAGGTCCGCACTGCCGGCATATAAATAAGGATGGTAATTAAACTGTTTCAAAAGAGGGAAATAGCCCTCAATTCCAATAAAAATTTTGGTAAATTTGACAGTGCCCCCCAGGATAGATTGATTGCCGGTTTCCCAGTACCAGCGGTTGTAAATACCTTTATTGGGGAATGGTAAGCGGTCTCTTTTGTCTACCACAGAGCGAACTGCCAGCGAACGAAGTTCATACCCATCTTTGAAATGAAACCCGGGAATACCGGAAAAGACATCGATATTTTCTATCCGTAGTTCCGCAGAAATAAGCCCCAACCGTTCAATTTGCTGTCCGATGACAAATCTACCGCCTCTCCGAATGATCATATAATCTCCCTGACGAGTAAATTGACGATAGAAGCGGTCTTCCCGTTCTTGATAATAAAAGTTAAGTCGAGAAGTGAGATATGAATTGAACAATCGCACTGTATAAAATAACACCTCAGCCCGACGCCGGAAATCTCCCACTGCACCGAAGGCACTGGCTTTGATGGCGGTACCGGCAAAGTTGTCTGCCAGAAATTCTACAAATGCCTCGGTTCTTCTTTCCAGAGAAAAATGGGCACCCAGACGCGCTACATAATATTTCTTCTCCTTGACTTTGATAATCAACCGGTTGCGATCGTTCACTCGCTCCAGGTTGATCAGCACCCGGTCAAACAAATTGGTGGCATAGATGTTTTGAATCCCCCGGGTAACCAGGCTGGCTTGAAACAAATCTCCGGCTTTCAATGGAAATTCTCTCAGGATAACAAAATCCCTGGTCAGTCGATTGCCTTTAATCCGAATCTCATCAATGAAGCCTTCATCTAACGATACGGTTAATGTATGAGTGGTGCTGTCGTAATCAATGGTTTGAATTCGGGCTAAAGAGTGTCCCATCTGAACCAATTGATGCCGGAGGTGCCGTAAATCGGAAAATAATTGCTCGATGTTTAACAACTTTCCGGTATACCGGCGGGTTAACCGATTTATCAGGGAATCGGGCAAAATATGGTGGTGTCGAATCTTCATTTGGCGGATCACCGGGAATTTTTTACAAACATACCTCACCTGGCGATTCAGGGAATCCCCGGAGATAATTGCTCTCACATCCTCAAAATAACCACTTCGATAAAGCGTTTTGAGATCCCCGATCACATCTTTACCGGTTATCCGCCTGCCGGTGTTGATGTGCAATTCATTGTGAAGGCGTTGCAGCGTTGCAGAATTTAAACCGGCGCAGTGGAATGATGCCACAATGCCAAATTCCCGATCGTTGCTCAGGGAGGTGGTATCGTTTTCCTGAATCAGTCTGCGGATGGATTCGATATTCTGCAGGGCGCATTGGTACCCGCGCGCAATAATGGAATCCGCATCATCAAAACTGCCGGCTTTATAGGGGCTCAAATTCGGTCGAAGGAGGATATCTGCCTTCAATCGACTCTCTTCGGTGGGGGTTTGCATCATAATGGTGGTTACCTGGTCGGCAATTTCCCAGGGAGCGTTTATGTCGTTCCGGTTTCGGAGCGGAGAGCTGGCGTCTGCGGCGATTACCAGGGTTGCCCCTTCTTGCAGAGCAACATCCACCGGTAAATTATCCGTCACTCCGCCGTCTATCAACAACATGCTGTCAATTTCCACCGGGGCGAACAGCAGCGGAAACGCAATACTGGCGTTAATGGCTTCGGCAAGGTCGCCCCGGTCCAATACCACTTTTTGCCCGCTGATTAAATCCGTTGCCACCACCCGAAAAGGGATTCTAAGGTGGTTAAAATCGTTTGCTGCCTGAAATTTGGCGGTAATCAGGAGATTATAGATGGTTTGAAATATTTGTTGCCCCTGGGAAATAGAGGAAGGCACCACCGGCAGAACCCCTTCCAGGCGAAATTGTAGGAGGTGCCGCCGGGGGATGGATTTTTGTGCAAAAAACATCTGGGCGCGATGGGTCTCATCACTGAAGATGCTGTTCCAATCAATTTGAGAGATGATTTTGTGGATTTGATCAGCAGAGAACCCGGCGGCATAAAAACCGCCTACCACACTGCCAATACTGGTTCCCACAATTAAGTCCAGAGGGATATGGTTTTCCTCAAATGCTTTGAGGATGCCGATATGGGCAAGCCCCCGGGCGCCGCCGCCACTTAACACCAATGCAACCTTACGTTCCCGAATGGGATGGAATTCAAGATTGTGGAGGGGAAATTCGCTGGTGGTATCTTTCTTCAGAGTGATGTGTATTTCATCGGGGATTTCTCCCGCAAACAGCCCGGTGGTGCAAAACAGTCCGATTATCAGCCACTGCCAACAAAATGGAAATCGTTTGTATGGTGGTATTCGGAATATCTCCATCGGCTTTCAGTATGCCTCATTCCTATCAAGAACGGTGACAAGTCGGTTCGCGCGCGGTCAAGCACCGGTGCCCAAGTCCCGGATATTTTGTACCGCAGTTTAAACGATAGCGGCTACGCAAAAGAGTGGTCCCCTGGCAAGGGGTGGCTACTGATTTAGTTTCTCCTGCCCGGATAAAACCTCATAATAAGATTTAATAAATTCTTTATACTCCGTGGAATAGCCCTCTTTTAACGCCTTCAGCATTTCCTTCCGCAAGCGGTTTTCCCGTTCAACAATCTCTTTTCGTAATGCCGGGGGGGATTTGGTGGAAGCGACCTTCTCCCATTCCGCCCGCCGTTTATTGGAATGCTCTTTCTCCCGGATAGATTTTTGGGCATCCAGCATTCGGGATAAGATGCGTTGCTGTCTTTCAATCACCCGACGGTCAACCCGCTGTTTCTGTAGATCATCAATTACTTTTTGCATCTCCTCGCCTAACTCACCCAATCGTCCCAACACATCGCCCCGTTGCCCTTGCTGTTGGGTAAGCTGTTCCAGAGAGCGGCGAATCATCTCCTGCTGGGCTGCCAGCCGCGCCAGCATATCCGGGGTGGGCTGCATTTTCCCCTGGGACTGCTGTTGAAACAACCCCAGCGTTTGTTGGTTTAACTGCCCCTGCTGACCCGCCATCTGCTGTAATTGCTGCATGAACTCTTCCAACCCGGAAGCAGAACTGGATTGCGCCATCTGGCTCATGGAATTTTGTAAAGAGAGAATCGCCTGGTTCAGGTTCGCCATGGCTTTCTTCTGGGATTGCCCGGCTGCCCGGGGATTGCGATTTTCCAAACTATTTAATGCATCATCCATATTTTTCATCAGGGAAGACATGATTTGATTCATTTCCGGGGAAATAAAAAAGGTCTTTTTGGAAATATCAATTAAATTTTTGATGATATTGTTGGCGTTCTCCCGGAGCTGTGACTGTTGCCGGGCATCCTCTTTCAAGCGGTTGGATGCCATATCCATTTTTCGAGATTGTTTGCTTAGTTGTTCCTGTTTAAAAGACGCCCGCAGCATATCCTGCTGCACTTTCTGCATCTCCATCATTAATTCCTGTTTCTGCATTTGACTCATGCCCTGTTGAGCCTGTTGCATCATGCTTTGCAGCATTTGTAGTTGCTGCTCCAACTTCTGTCCGGATTGTTGGGCTTGCTCCATCTGTGCCTGCTGTAATTGCTGCATCATCGCCTGCATCTGCTCGGTTAGTTGTTGATTCTCCATAAATTCCTGTGACTGCTCCAGTTCTTTCGGAACATCTCCCAGGGTTTCCTCCATCTCCTTTTGCAGCTCTTTTAGGTTCTTCTCAAGAAAATTGGTGTCTTCTTTTAACTGCTTTTCCTGATTGGCTAATTGTTCCTGCTCTTTCCGTTCCAGGTTCTCTTTGTTCAGTTGCTCATTCACCTGGTTTTGTTGTTCTGCCAGCTTTTCCGCCATCTTCACCAACTCATCCATCTTTTGTTCCATACGAATCCGCTTAAACAACTCATAAGTGCGCTCGATACGCTGCTCAAAATCCTCCATGGAAAGTTGAAACTGCTCCATCGCCTGACGGATTTTTTCCATATCGGTCTGTTGTAACGCTTCCTGCAATTTTTGCATGGCTTCTTTCAACTCCGGGGTTGCCATATCCTGCAGCATCTTCTGCAATTCAAAATATTTTTCCAGGGTTTCCGGGCTTAACAAATCCTGATTGTTCAATTCATTAACCATTTCCTCCACTTCCTGACGAATCTCTTCCATTTTTTTTCGGGTTTCTTCCTGCTTGTGAAGTTGTTCCTGAATATCCTGTTTATGTTCCCAACTCAGTTCCTTTTCCCGTTTCAATTCCCGATTGATCTCTTCCAGTTTCTTTTTTACTTCCTCGGTATCCCTGGAAAGGTCTTCCATGTCTTCCACGTTTTCGCTCAATTGTTCGTTGGATTTCTCCAAAACTTCCATCAGAGAAGGCAGGCGGAGCACAAAAACCCGGCTTTTGGCAGATTTGGGTCCGCTGACCCGGTCGTTATCTTTTACCTCGGCATAGTATTCAATGTAGTCATCCGGTACCATGTAAAAGGGGGTAACGTCCAGCACAAAATCGGAAATCGCTCGGTTGGGGTCGATGGGATGGATGGGGAGTTGGATGGAGAAATCGGTGGTAT
>Ga0256841_1003078_pt1 | contig 12718 bp, 10 predicted proteins | sample 356308metaG_FD_185971 | JGI IMG/M metagenome (GOLD analysis project Ga0256841, IMG submission 185971) | Hydrothermal vent microbial communities from Mid Atlantic Ridge, Atlantic Ocean - 356-308 | ecosystem: Environmental > Aquatic > Marine > Hydrothermal vents | place: Atlantic Ocean: Mid...
TGAATAATGGATATAAATTGAAACTTGATGGGTTAATGGGATATGAATTATTATCCAAACAAAAGACATTAATAAGTTATCGTAGAAAAGAGATGATATTTATAGAATAACTATGGACAACAATTAAGCATCGTGTTGCGTCGGAGTGAAAGCGTAGATGCAATATCCGTCTAAAGCCGGACAGGTTGTACTGAATAGCCTGTCCTCGACAACTTTTCTTGTCGGGATTGAACTAAACGTGGATTATTGACTGTAGGAGGTTTTTATGCCGAAAGAAATCAAGATTTGAAAATAATATTATAATTTCTTTCGTGCATTAACCGGTTCTAAACAGGTTTGATTGTTTTAAAAAAATTTCAATATCGGGTTAGTCGTTCAAACCTGTCAAGAACCGGTAAACATTATTATACTGTGGAATCAATTTATTCCGGTTTTCGAGTCTGGACTTTTGCGTGCCGGTCTTCCCGGCTTCTTGTATTTTTCTCTCAATATCCTACCTTTCAAAACTTGTTTCCGGATGCCTTAGTGGTTCATAGTGTCTTTGAGCCTTAGTGGCAAAATAGCAGACAATTAGCCACAAAGACACCAAGGCTCAAAGAAAACACAAAAAAAAATTCACAAAACTGGCAAGAAAATCATTTCTCATGGTTTGAATGCCCGTTGTTGAACTTTAAACCACGACAAATAGAAAAAAAACTAAGTAGGTTTTCCGGAGTTTAGTTCAACAAAAAAAGAATAAATTATGATTGCAAGAATCTGGCACTGAAGAACAAAAATTGAGGATTTTGAAGAATACACGGAACTTATGAAATCCAAAGCAATTCCCGATTATCGGAAAACAGATGATTTTGTAAAATTAACAATTCAAAGTTTCACTTCAATCTTCTTTGCTATCTTTGCAAACGAAAATGAACAAAAAGCCGAAAATATTATATGTTGAAGATGACCTTGATCTGGGTTACGTAACGAAGGATAACCTTGAACTCAAAGGTTATGAAATAGTCCTGATAAAGGATGGCGGGTCTGCTTTGAAAGCATTTGAAAACGGAGACTTCGATATTTGTCTTCTTGATGTTATGTTACCCGAAACCGATGGATTTACCTTAGCTCGTAAGATAAGGGAGAAAAACGAACATATTCCCATCATCTTCCTGTCGGCCAAATCATTAAAAGAGGACAGGATTGCCGGACTTGTTGCCGGAGGCGATGATTACATTACAAAACCTTTCAATATTGCCGAGCTGGTTTTAAAGATTGAGATTTTCTTAAAAAGAAATAAAAAATCAAACTCCGCAAACGATAACGGCAACATAAAATTCGGACAATTTGAATTTGATCCTGCCAATATGAAATTATCGTCAGGTAACACAATGAAAAGACTGACTTCGCGTGAAGCGGAATTACTGTTGTTTTTTTTACAAAATAAAAACAGAATCCTGAAAAAAGAGGAAATATTAAAAGCGGTTTGGGGTGACGACAGTTATTTCAACAGTCGCAGCCTGGATGTTTTCGTCTCAAAATTACGTAAGTATTTAAGAAGTGATAAAGCGGTTAATATAAATAATATTCACGGGATCGGGTTTATCCTGTCGGTTGATGACAGATAAAATCGGGATTCCGACATATATGAAAAACATTGAATAACAAATGAATATATTGAACTTCATACTGGCGGTAATACTTTTCTTTTTTATTTTCCTGATAGGGATAATTCCGTTGCGTATCCTTTATCTGTTTTCCGACCTGGTCTATTTTTTCTTATATTATATCTTTGGTTACAGAAAGAAAATTGTTTATGATAATATCAGAAGGTCATTTCCCGAATTACCGGAGAATGAGATAAAACGGCTTGTAAGACTCTCATATAAAAACCTGTCCGATGTTCTTGTTGAAGGTATCAAGGGTTTTACAATGACGAAAAGTCAGTTAAAGAGGCATCACAAAGTTCTTAATCCCGAAGTACTGGATGAGTATTACGATAAGGGCATAAGCATCATAACACTTCCCAATCACTACGGCAACTGGGAATGGGGTGCGATGTCACCGGCATTACAAGCCAAACACAAGATTGTAGCATTATACAAACCGCTTAGCAACAAATATATTGATGGTTTTATGCGGAAAAACAGGTCGCGCACAGGCTCATTTCTCGGCTCAATTTATAATACCGGTCGTATTTTTGAGGAATATACCGAAAACGGACCTTCACTATTCATTCTTGCTTCGGACCAAAGTCCTTCCAATGCAAAAAAGGCATACTGGGTAAAATTTCTCGGCAGGGATACGGCTTTTCTTCACGGCCCTGAGACTTATGCAAGACGCCATAATCTGCCGGTGTTCTTTGTTGATATTCAGCGTGTAAAACGAGGGTTTTACGAACTTGATCTTATTTTGCTTACCGAAAACCCGAATGATCTGGCACCGGGCGAGTTAACTCAAATGTATGCCGCAAAACTGGAATCCGTAATCCGTGAAAAACCCGAAAACTGGTTATGGTCTCACCGGCGGTGGAAGCTGAAAAAGGAAAAGGAATAGGTTATTTCCGATATAACCTTGAAGTATAAATTTTATGTTTTGCCAAAAAATGTCTGACGGAAACTCCCAAAACACCCAACCCGTATTTCATACTTCTTTTAAAGTTTATGGATGACGCTTCGGGGAAATATTTTGTGGGACATGTGATTTCGGCAATTTCATAACCTGCAAAAAATATCTGCGAAAGCATCTGATTGTCAAACACAAAATCATCCGAATTTCCATTATATTTAATATTTTGAAGAACTTCGGCAGCAAAAGCCCTGTATCCCGTATGATATTCGGAAAGTTTTTGACTTATCAAAATATTTTGAAATAATGTTAAAACACGGTTGGCATAATACTTATAGGCAGGCATCCCGCCTTTTATGGCTCCGCGCCCCAAAATCCTTGAACCGAGTACCACCTTATAAACATCATTGGCTATAAGATAAGCCATAGAATGAATCAACTTCGGGGTGTATTGGTAATCGGGATGAAGCATTATCACAATGTCGGCATCGAGTTCCAGAGCTTTGTTATAGCAGGATTTCTGATTGGCGCCGTAACCCAAATTCTCATCGTGACGGATAATATGATTAATACCAAGTTTTGCAGCCACTGCCGGTGTGTTGTCATTACTGAAATCATCAACCAAAACAACCTCGTCAACAATATCAAACGGAATTTCGGCATAGGTCTGCTCCAACGTTGATTCCGCATTGTAAGCGGGCAGCACCACAACTATTTTTTTATTTTCAATCATCCGGCAAAAATAATAATCACTGTTTCACATTGACGTTGAAACCGGAATTTAAAGATATGCTCCCGGTTTTTACATATAAAATTCCATTACGGTCCTCACTGTTGAAATACCACCCCTCCCCTGCCGCATCATAATCTTCCTTTGTCTTCAAATCTTTTAGTTTCAGTGACTTATCCGAAACAAGTGAGACTTTTCGTGGAGCATTCGCGAGATGAATTTCAAAGATATATTTCCTTTCCAAAGGCATTCCTGCAAAACTCCCGTTTGCAGGTCCAACATCAATGACCGTGTATTCCCCGTCTTGGGTCACTTTCACCTTCATTTTGGAATAGGCACCATCGCGGTAACTTTGCGTATGTCCGTCATCCTCATACAATTCAAATTCACTTTCCCCGGAAGGATAAATATCAAATGTGACAGGATCTTTCGGTTTCTGTCCGTCATAAAGCATCTCGGGATACATCGGAATAATGGCTCCTGCTTTCACGAACAGCGGCAGTTTGTCGAGAGGGGCATCATAACCGTTCAGCCATTGTGCTCCTTCATAAGCAGTTCCGTCCCAATAGTCTATCCACTTACCTGCCGGAAAATAGATACTGTCACGTTTTTCTTCATCTTTGTAAACCGGTGCTACAAGCAACCACTTGCCCAGCATAAACTGATATTGAGTACTGTTATCCAAAGTTGTTTTATCCTCGGGAAATTCAAGCAGCATACCTCTGACAGCAGGAGTTCCGCTATCATAAGCCTCTCTGCAATATGTGTACATATAAGGAGTAAGACGCATTTTCAACTTCAGATATTTTCTGTTTATGGAAGTATAGGGTTCACCGTAAATGTAAGGTTGCTTCATTTTAGGCGCCCAGCCCGACATACTCATCAAAACGGGTGTAAAACATTTCCATTGCAGGTCGCGGGTATAGGTTTTGGCACTACCCCAAAAGATACCGTCAATATCGCCCGTGGCAGCATTAAATCCCGACAGTCCGGAACCTATAACGGTAGGAATATGAAACCTGATATATTCCCATGTTCCCTTTTGATCACCAGTCCATATTGTGGAATAACGCTGTGTACCTGCCCAGCCCATCACGGACCAGACAAATCCGCGTGAATCGCTGTTGTTTTCAATACCTTCGTAAGCCGTCTTGCAGGCATCAAGGGCAAAATCATAGCCTCTGTAAACCCAGGCAACATCCAGTTTACACAGACGCGATCCTGCAGTTCCCACTTCCCATGCTATCTTGTCAACACCGTTCTCAGTCCAAAGTCCGGTATAAAATCCCAGTTTGTGCAAACCTTTCACCGTTGAATCCAGGTCGGTGTATCCGCAGCCATAACCGTCGTTCGGCAGTATCCAGCCGCCGGGCATATCATGTTCCCTGTATTTTTTCGCAATGGAATCAATCACAACGGGCGTTGTAACACCGTTTCTGTTATAACAATTGGCATCACCCATCTCCAATTGCCATATTGCAGGCATAAAAGGCCGTCCGGTAATGGTAGTGTATCCGTTCAGAATATCTTTAAGCGTTTTACCGTAAAAATAGTAACAATCAAACCGGAATTCATTGTGCGACAGTTGGAAAGAGTACTTCCCGGGTGAAAAAGTATTACGGAAAGCACCATATCCCGCAGTACTCATATAAAAAGGAGCTGGATTCGGTCTTCCCCCGTCATCCCAGCCTCCGCCTATCTCAATCAATATTGTACTGTCGCGATGAGAAAAGTATCCGTTCTGCATTCCTCCGCCGTAAAAATATTCATCATCCCCACGCTTAAGCTTTTGAACGGTAGAAGCACCATACTCAAGACTTTCGAACTCTTCCCAGATCATTTTTTCATTTTCCGCATCATACATTGCAAAGCGCAAAGGATTCTTATACGCCCTGAGAGTAACTTTTCCCGTTGACATTTTATAATATTCGCCTTCATCCGTAAACTCAACTCCTACCGGGTCAAACCTGTTTTCAACGACAATCTTTCCGTCTGTCGGATCGGTAAACTCACCAAGGGGAGCCAACTGAATTCTGAAAATTTCACCGGTCAGAAAGTGTACTTTAACTTTGGCTTCATAACTTGAAAACAGGAAAGTTTGATCGTCAAATTGTTTCTCGGATGTAATCTCTTTCAGCTTCACAGGCTTGGAATAGACCGTAAAACTTTCCGAATTATTAGTAGAATCCTCATCCGGCAGATAATTGACAATGATTTCGATATTATGCGAAGCCTTTTCGTACAAATCGGCAGGAGGAAAACTTATACGCCTGACAGTATTGGATTTTAGAGGGTTGTTTTTAGCAAAAAGATGAGTTTTTACCGTATCCGAACCGTCAATCACACAAACAACCTCAACATCCTCATTCAACACGGAAGACCCGAGATTTTTAATTGTTGCTTTTATGGTATCTTTCTTACCAAAGACATTATTTTCATTAAAGGGATAAACCAGTTCCTTGACAGCAAGGTCTTTTTCAAATCCCTCCACAAGTTTTATGTCGTCCACCATCCAATACCACGCAAAGTAACCCTTCCAAAAGAAACGTATATAAACCTCCGGTTGACCGGAAACAACATCTGAAACATTCAGCTCAACATCCATCGGGTTGGGACTATCTTTTCTTCCCCTAACACCTTTGCTTACGCGATAGCTTTTCCAGTTTTTCTCGTCATTGCTAACTTCAACATATAATCCCGCATCTCTTGCGTGTCCCCAGGGATTAAAGCAAAACTTCTGCTGAAACCTGAGCAAAGCCGATTTCAATCCCGAGCAATCAATGGCATCCGTCATAAAATATCCATTGGGATAAACGCCCTTGTTTCTCCACTTATTGATATTCGTATCAACAGCCACTCCGGGACTGAAAAGCATAAAATATCCGCGACTGCCGGAAGCTATGGGGGGAGCCTGTCTGCGATACTGGTGAGCACCCGGAAAGGGTTGATCGGTGCATTGCCATAAAACGGTGCTGTCGCCAACACTGTTGATAACCCAGCCTGCAGGCAATTTACCGCCCGAAAAATCTTCGGACCAGTAAATATCCTCTTTTTCCTGTGCAAAAGACGGAATTGAAATAATACCGCTTAAAAGTATTATCAAAAATATAATTGCATCTAATTGAATATTAAGCATTTGCCTCTTTATCATTATTAAGGAGTTAAAATTTTCTAAAAAGCAAAAGTAGGAAAGATTATGTATCTACTGGAAAAAATAAATTTATACCTTTCAAAAAGAAAAAATGTATTTTCGCAAAAATTCAACGATAAGATGAAACAAAATAGAATAATAGTTCTTGGTTGCGGCCTTGTCGGCGGACCTATTGCAGCCGATTTGTCGAAAGACAGGGATTTTAGTGTTACGGTGGCAGATATCAATGAAGCTGCTTTGCAAAAAATTGCATCTTCTTATGATGTCAAAACCCTGCAAGCCGACCTTTCAAATTCCAAAACAGTCCTGGAAACAGTACGGAATTTCGACTTTGCAATAAACGCTGTCCCCGGATTTATGGGCTTTAAAACGCTGAAAGCAATTATTGAAGCAGGTACCGACGCTGTTGACATAGCCTTCTTCCCCGAAGATCTTTTCACACTTGACGATCTTGCCAAAGAAAAAAATGTAACGGTGATATCGGATATGGGAGTTGCTCCGGGAATGAGTAATCTGTTGACCGGTTATGCCGCAAACCTGTTGGATAAAACCGAAAAGGTTATAATCTACGTGGGCGGCCTCCCTAAAGTGAGGGTGTGGCCATACGAGTATAAGGCTGTTTTTTCGCCGGTGGATGTTATTGAGGAATATACACGTCCGGCCAGAATAGTGGAAAACGGGAAAGAGGTTATTAAGCCTGCTCTTTCAGAACCGGAGCTACTTGATTTTGAAGGAATTGGAACACTGGAAGCTTTTAACAGCGACGGACTGAGAAGTCTTATAAAGACAATTGATGCTCCGGATATGATTGAAAAAACACTTCGTTATCCGGGACATATTGAAATTATGAAAATCCTGAGAGATACAGGATTCTTTGACAATAAAGAGATTGAGGTTAAAGGTGTTAAGATAAAACCCATTGACTTTACTGCAAAACTCCTTTTCCCCAAATGGAAACTTAAAGAAGGAGAAGAGGATATTACAATAATGAAAATCATTGTGGAAGGAGAAAAAGACGGCAAACACCAAAAATTAACTTATGACTTGCTTGATAGTTATGACAAGGAGACAAAAGTACACTCAATGGCAAGAACAACAGGATATTCGGCCACTATGGCCCTTCGAATGATTGCAAAGGGACTCTACAACAGGAAAGGTGTCTCTGCACCGGAATTTGTGGGAAAATGCCCCGAATGTGTAAATTTCATGCTCGAAGGATTAAAAGAGAGAGGAGTGGTTTATAAAGAAACGATTGCATGACCATCTCTGTATTATCAAGCCAAACATCATTTTTATCCTGATTGTTTACCTGGGAATTCATATTGAAGTCGGTTGTCAGATATCCTTTTACTTCGGTCCGGTTTCCCAAAATAACTTTATCAGCAGCCAATTAATTTTCTTGATTTTGCAATTTGTAAAAAGGTTGAAGTTTTCATAATAAGTTAATTGTTTTGCTAATTGTTTTCCCATCAATTTCAATTGTTATAAAAATTTTCCCGGATCCGTCAGGCAAATCCACCTCCTCAAAATTTGAATCCCTGACAGAAATTGATTGCCTGTGGCCCATATCATCGGAAACATTGATTATCCCTTTGCTCACCAAACCATCGAGCTGGATAAATAATTTATTGTTGTATATTGTGGTGATTATCATTTTCTTTTTTTTCCGTATTAGTCGTCAGACTATTTCGCACAGGCATGCGCTGCTGGCAATGGTCAGACGAATAGCCAACACTTAAATCAACTGTGCATTTAACGGGATAAATCTTGTTTCTAGTTAGCTTAATCGTTTTAACCCCAATGAAAAATTCCTTCCGGAATTTCACGGGATTAAAGCGATTAGGCTTTAGTGCACACTCAGTCTTTTAAACAACGGACACCGAAACCGTCAGACTTACCGTGGTCGGAGTTACGGTAACTATCTGCGTGCAGGTAATGCGGGTACCGGTACCACGCATTCGAACCATTCTCGCTGGAGGTCCAAAAGGCGGTGCCGCCCGGGTAACCGAGGAATGAACCATTCGAGTCCCGGTATCCTCCGGGGAGAGCCGTGAAACCGCTTGAATTGGTTGCGCCCGTATTTGGCGATTGCCAATGGGTGGTCCCGGCTTCTTTTAGGTTGCCACCTGCATCGGTGCCCCTATATCCTGTTGTATCCCAATTGACACCTGTTGTTGATTCTACCTCTTCTTCCAGCATCATCCACTCGGCATCGGTGGGCAAGTGCCAATCGGTTGGGCAAATGCCTTGTGTACCTGCGGTGGCAATATACTGCATCATCTCATCCCATTGGTACAAACCGCCGTAAATATCACAATTGTCAGTGTTATTATTGTAACAGTACTTTTCTATGGTGCCGTTGTCGGTTTGGTTGACACTGCCATTAATCATTGTGCCTACGTTGAGGTTTTCCGCCATCCAGCATTGGGTTCCTATTTGAACGGTGTTGTATGTATTACCTTCAATATCGGTAATTTGATCGCCACAAGTAAAAATAATAACCTGATAATATACACTATCTACTTCTGTAACAGGATAATTATGGGTATTCCCATCTGTTGTTCTTATTATCATATTTGTGGTTTGAGCCATTAAACTGCTTGCAATTACGATTATTGCAAATGTTAAAAATGTATTTTTCATTGTTTTATTATTTTAAAATTATTAATTGTTTTGTTACTAAATTTTTACCGTTTTGTATTTTTACAATATAGGTCCCGGGAACTAAATTCATATTAAAACTTATAGTTCGTTTTCCGTAACTTGTATTGTCAATAATACGTTTTTCGAGTTCTTGTCCTTCAAGTGTGAATATTGAAAAGATTACAATACTTTTTTCTTCAATTTGGTAGTCTATATTAAAATTCCCTTTTGAAGGATTAGGATATACAAGACAAGAAATGTTATTGCTTTCAATATTCTTTACTTGCGTTGTTAGTCCATAATAATATTTCTGAACATTCGATGTTGCCCAGGTTAATACGTTTCCATCCGTTTTATATAATAACATATCATTTCCCGAAAATGTTACTTTCTGAACAGATGATAATGGAACTTCTGTTAGATTACCTCCTACTTCTTCAACAAATATACTTTGTTGGGCTTTTGTGCTTATAACAGCCACAAATAGCATTACTACTAAAATAATTGTCCTTTTTTTCATACGTTTTTTTTAAAATTTATAATTTTTTTTGTTCTAAAATATGTTGTTTAACTATTTGCATTTCCTTTCTTTTTATGGAGACTAGCACAGTTATAGGCATCACTGATAAAAATATTGTTTTGTCACTCAGTTTGGCAAAAGAAACATTATAAAACCTGACTTCCTAATTATTAAGGTTATCTTGAGGTTTACAGGTATGCAATAAGAGGTTTACTTGAGGTTTACTTTCGAGCTATCTTCAAATTGTAATAGTCTCATTTCCTGATGTTAATAAAATAATTAATTTTATTTTCATATAACTGACAGAAAAAGTGTACTTTACTTAATGTTTTTCGTTAACTTTGTAACCTGTAAGTCTCCTGAATAAAATAGTTTATGTATGCCACAGGAGTTTTATCATTTAAAAATCCTAAAGAATGAATGTGAGTTTCTTATCAACGCTTCTTGTACAATTAGTTTTTATTACGACACTATATGCGCAAACAGGAAATCCCGGCAAGGGAGAAATACTGATCAATGAAGCGGATAGCCTTTTGGCAGATAATCCCATCAAAGCCCTTGAATTGGCAAAAGCAGCTTTTAACAAATTTGGCAGGGATGAAAGTATTTTCGTAAATTCATCATCTATTATAGCCGAAGTTTACAGAAAAACAGGCAATTACGATTCCGCTGAATATTACACAAACATTGGTTTGGATAAGGCGTTGAAAATAAAGGATACCGTACAGATTATCCTTTTTTATATGAACAGGGGCTCGGATTATTATTACAAAGCTGATTACTCAATGGCGATGAAGGACTACGAAAACTCAAGTAAGTTTTATCACGCATTAGGACTCAATATCACATATGATAAGATATCACCCCTTGATTATGCAAAGTTGCTGAACAATATGGGAACAGCATATATTAAGACAGGGCACTACGACTCTTCGTTAATGTGTTTCATACAATCCGTAAAGGTTAAAGAAGCCAATAATGCACCTGCCGCCTCAATGATAGTCGCAGAAATCAATATCGGTAGTATTTATCTTGCCATAAAAGATTATAAAAACAGCGAAATTTGGTTAACCAAAGCTCTTTCGGATGCAAAGATGGAAAAGGATTCGGCATATATGGCACGATGTTATGCCAATTTGGGCATATTGTATAAAAGAACAGGTGATACATTGAAGGCCATTGACAGTTACCATAACGGACTCAGAATTAATGAAGGCATGAATGATTACCGTAACATCGCAATTATCTGTCAGAATATGGCTTTGCTGTTGAGTTCACAGAAAAAATACAATGAAGCTTATGACTGCTATAGCAAGGCTTTGGTGAGCAACAACAAAATACATGCAAACAACAGCCGTCTTCATCTTGCTATGGGACGCATATTTTCAGAGCAAAAAATGTACGACAAAGCAATACCTTATGGAAAACGTTCTCTGGATCTTGCAAAGAAAAGCGGAAACACAGGAGTACAATTGGAAGTTTATGAATTACTTTATAAAGCTTACGAAAGTAAAAAGGATTATGGCAAGGCCTATACAAATATTAAAAAATTCCTTATTCTGAAAGACTCGACCAACACCCGTGAAAACCAGAAATACATCGAAAACTTAAAAGCGGAATTTGAAACCGAAAGGAAAGAAAATGAAATCCTTTTACTAAAGGAGGTAAACCAAAGTGAGCATTTGAAATCGGCAGCAATACAAAGCAGACAGCAAATGATTATTATTGCTGTTTTGCTGGCATTAGCATTGGTGGTGGTAACTGCATTTTATTATTTCACAAAGAAGAAAAAGGAAAAGGAATTGTACCTCGTTGAAAAAAAACTTCTGGAAACCGAATTGGAGAACAAAGAGCTGTCGGGAAAGAAATTACAGGCAGAAGTCAACTTCAAGACCAAACAATTGACCACCCATGCTCTGAATATGCTCCAAAGGAATAAAATGTTAATTGAAATACAGGGAAAGCTAAACAGTCTGGCAAAAAGGACAGATGACCGTTTTGCGATGGAATTCAAATCTATCATTAAAGATATTAGCAAAAACAAAAAAACAGAAAAGGATTGGGACCTTTTCAGAAACTATTTTGAAAATGTAAACAAAGGCTTTAATGAAAAACTGCGGAAAATAAATTCCAATCTTAGCACTCACGATTTCAGGTTAGCGGCATTAATCAGTTTGAACCTTAATATTAAGGAAACCTCCGAACTACTGCACATCTCACCCAACAGCGTAAAAATTGCACGGCACCGACTTAGGAAAAGGCTAAATGTTAAAAGTGGTGAAGACCTTTATGTGTTTTTAAGTAAACTTTAAACACTTATTATGGAATCTCAATAAAAAAGTCCCGAATACAAATATCCGGGACTTTTTCAGTAGCGAGACCGAGAATTGAACTCGGGACCTCCGGGTTATGAATCCGACGCTCTAACCAACTGAGCTACCTCGCCATTATTTTTGAGGGTGCAAAAGTAATAAACTTATTTTTTCAACATAATTTTTTATTAAATTTTTTTGTGTTATTTTGCACATAAATTGAGTTCCGTGTATAAAGTGCCTGCAATATTCATATTATTTATTTTCTCTTTTTTCATTCACAGGGATGTAAAAGGGCAATGTGCCATCAAAGAAATTACTTTTAAACCGGGTGAGGAATTAACCTATGAAGTGAGCTATAACTGGGGATTCATCTGGATAAATGCCGGCGTGGTCAAATTCAGGGTTATTGATGATAAACAGCATTTTAAGTTGATAAGCACCGGAAGTTCATACGGTTTTTACGACTGGATTTACACTGTACGAGACACATTTACCTCTCTCGTTGACAGCTCCACGCTACTACCACTCGAATTTCACAGAAACACACGGGAGGGCAACTACAAGGTTAACAATACTTACCTTTTCGACTATAAAAACCGGCGGATTATATCGTCAATACAAAATTCCGAAAAACCTTTGACAACAGATTCGTTAAACCTCTTCCCTTGCACTTTTGATGTTTTGTCCGGAGTCTATTTTGTTCGCACTTTGGACTTTTCGGACAAAAAACCCGGACAAGAAATTCCGGTAAAAGTATTAATTGACGGCGAACTTTACGAAATACCGGTTAAATACCTTGGTAAAGAGATTCT
>Ga0256841_1003079_pt1 | contig 12712 bp, 13 predicted proteins | sample 356308metaG_FD_185971 | JGI IMG/M metagenome (GOLD analysis project Ga0256841, IMG submission 185971) | Hydrothermal vent microbial communities from Mid Atlantic Ridge, Atlantic Ocean - 356-308 | ecosystem: Environmental > Aquatic > Marine > Hydrothermal vents | place: Atlantic Ocean: Mid...
GGGGCGTTGGGGGGGTTGCCGCGGTGCGTTGCGGCCCGGCGGTCCCCTCCCCCCGTTCCGCTTTGCTCCACGGGGGGAGAACTCGGACGCTACTCCGGCAGCGGTGGGGTGAAGCGGCCGTCGACGGCGAGCCAGCCGCCGTCGACCACCAGCAGGGAGCCGGTGACGAAGCTGGCTGCGTCGGAGGCCAGGTAGACGATCGCGCCCGCCATCTCCTCGGGTCGCGCCCATCGTCCCAGCGCCGATTTGGAGGCGTACGCCTCGTACCAGTCGGGGTCGGCTTTGATCTGTTCGGTGAGGGGCGTCTCCACCACACCGGGGGCGAGGGCGTTGACCCGGACCCCCCGGGGGCCGAGCTCGGCGGCGAGGGTCTTCACCATCTGGACCACGCCCGCCTTCGTCGCCGCGTACACACCCTGGCCGGGTTCCACCACCTGGGAGCGGATGGAGGAGATGACGATGATGCTGCCCCGTCCCCGGTCGGCCATCCCGGCGGCGACGATGGTCATCACGTTGAAGGTGCCCGCCAGGTTGAGGTCGACGACCCGCCGGAACTCGTCGGGGGTGATCGACAGCATGGGTTTGCGGACGTTGATCGCCGGGGTGCAGACGACGACGTCGGGTTCGGCCACCACCGCCCGGATCGTGTCGGGGTCTCCGATGTCGACGGGGGCGGAGGTGGCTCGCCCCCCGTCGGCGGCGATCCCGGCGGCGGTCCGTTCGGCCGCGTCGACGTCGAGGTCGGCGCAGACCACGTCGGCCCCGAAGGCGGCGAGGGCTTCCGCTCCGGCCTTGCCGATCCCCGACCCGGCTCCGATCACGAGGGCGCTGCGGCCCGACAGGTCGAACAGGGCACGGTAGGCGTCGAGGGTTCCCATCGGCTGCACACTACCGGCCGGTCACTCGTCGCAGGAGGCGGGTTCGAGGGCGACGGTGTAGCTTTCGCTGTGCGGTTCGATGGCGGCGCTGTAGCTGATCGTTCCTTGCGGCGAGCTGACGGTGATGGCCTGCGAGCCGACCTCCAGGTCGAGGCCGACCATCGCCATGCCGTCGTCGCGCAGTTCGAGCCGTAGCGTGCCCGGCTGGCTGCGTTCGTCGACGAAGGTCGCTCCGCCCGCCGAGCCGCTGAGGGTGCTGTCGAACTGTACGGCCGCGTCGCCGAAGTTCTGTCCGGTGGGGATGGTGAGGGCGAGGGGGATGTCCCGGCTCACCTGCATCCGGCCTTCCGGGATGGTGAGGGTCCCTTCCATCTGGAGTGATCCGGTCCAGTCGGTCCCGTTGCAGGTCTCGAGCGTCAGCACGCGCTCGCCGGCGAAGCCTTCGAGGGGAGCCGCGACCCTGATCCGGGCGGCCGGGTCGTGCCAGCCGACGGTGATCTCCCCGTCGAGCTGGTTCTTACCAACCAGGTTCATGGCGAACTCGACGCCGGCGAACAGGTTGAAGAGTTGACCCATGGCGGCCGTGAGGTTGATCGTCACCGCGTACGTCCCATCGGCCTTACGTTCGAAGGCGTCGGACAGCTTGTGGGCCGATTCGGGCTCTTCGTCCTTGGGCTGGTACCAACCCACCCAGGTGCCCGTCCCGTCGGTGGTGACGACGGCGGCGTCGTTCTCCACCCGGTGGCGCGTGAAGCCGTGTTCGGCGAGGGTGCCGTGGAGGGTGAAGTCGACGCGGGCGCCTTCGATCGGGGTGTTCGGGTCGGGAAGGCCGAGCACGCCGACGAAGGCGCAGGCGTCCTCGCTGGCGACGGTGCTTCCCGGGTAGACGATCCGGACGGTCACTTTCACCAACTTGTCCTCGTAGGTCTCTCCTTCGGTCGTGTGGACCTCGTGGGTGGAGAGGGGTTCGGTCTCCACCGAGATGTCGGTGTTGGCGAAGATCTGACCGATCTTCGCCGCGTCGAGCAGCATGGTGTATTTCCCGACCGCCTCTCCGAATTTTTGGAGGAACTTCGCGACTTTCTGGGCGGAAGCACCGCCGATGGCGTCGTCGGCGATGAGGTCCCGGATCGTGTTGGCCGCCTCGTCCTCGGCCTGGTTCCCATACTGGTTCGCCAGGTCGTAGCCGGGTTTGGATCCGTCGCCGCTGCCGACCTCCCCACCGGGGTGGAGGTCCCCGTCGAGTTCCTGCCGGAACGGCCGGGCGAGTACGAGTTCGCCTGCCAGATGGGGATGCTGCGGGGGAAGGTGATCGTGGAATGAGCGACGACGATCGTCTCCCGCACCGCCCCTACGGATGGGAGATGGTGTTCGCCTGGTGCTCCTCCGACGTCGCCGTCTTCGGCGATGACGAGGAGGCCGAGGAGGACCAGCCCGGGGCGCCGGTCGCCCGCCCCGGGCACCCGGTCCGTCGACGGTGGCGACGCCGCTGACAGCCGATGGGCGATGGGGGTGTTCTTGCCCCCCCTCGCTTCGCTCGGGTACTCCCCCCGCTGGCGCGGGGGAGAACTCGTTTGTCTTCTTCCCCCTCTCTGAGGGGGAAGTACCCCACGCCGTCGGGCGTGGGGGGATGGGGGTGAGGGGGTCCGTCGGTCAACGCCGCGGTCTCCCAATCGTGGGAACACGATTTGGTAGGTTCATCGCCATGGCACGAGCTATCGACCGTTTTGGGCGAATCGTGATCCCGAAGCCGATCCGCGACCGGCTGGGCTTGGTGCCCGGCAGGGAGGTGGAGATCGAGGTGCGGGACGGGGTCATCGAGATCCGGCCCGTCCCGATCGCCGTGGAGATCACGGAGGTCGATGGTCGCCCGGTGGCGATTCCGGTGGGACCGGTCGACGTGGTGGATGACGAGACGGTGCGGGAGATCCTCGATTCGGTTCGCCGATGATTGCGGTGGACACGAGTGTCGTCGTCGCGTTGTTGTTGGCGTGGCATGAGGCCCATGATGCGACCCGCCGCGAGGTGGGGCCGGCATCGATTCCAGCGCATGCTCTCACCGAGACGTATGCGGTGTTGACCCGGCTGCCGCGCTCGTTGAGCCCGGCGGATGCCGCCACGTTGTTGGCCGAGGCTTTTCCGACGTCGACGGTGTTGTCGCCACCTCCGGGGCTGCAGCGTTCCTTTCCGTCTTGTTGTGCTTCCCTGGGGATCGCCGGTGGCGCGACCTACGGCGCGATGATCGCTTTCACGGCATCTCATCACCGTGCGACGTTGCTGACTCGAGACCGCCGGGCTGTCTCCGTCTATGAGCGGGTCGGTGTCGAATTCATGCTCCTATAGCAGCGGGGTATCTCGGCGGTGCACCGACATCCTTCTTCCCCCTCTCCGAGGGGGAAGAAGCCCACGCCGTGAGGCGTGGGGGGGATGGGAATGCGGGGGTCCGCCGGTCAGCGTCTCCGTCTCCACCATCCGACGGCGACGCCGACGAGGAACGCCCACACGACCGCGGTGGGTGCTTGCAGCCCCACCGGTCGCCGGGGGGCGGCGTCGGCGGCGGTTTCCCGTTCGGAGGGCTGGCGGATGTCGCCGTGTTCGAGGTAGTCGGCGTACACCTTGGTGACTTCGGCTCCGAACAGGAAGATCTGGGCCATCAGGTAGGCGAAGAAGAGGAGGATGGCGACGGTGCCGACCGCCCCGAAGGTGCCGGCCCCGGCGAAGCGTCCCAGGTAGAGGCCGACGGCGACGCCGCCGGCGATGAAGGCGACGGCGGTGAACACGGCCCCGCGGATGGCGGCCCGCCATGGCATCCGGACGCTGGTGAGGTATCGGAACATGAGGCTGAAGATGGCGACGAGGAGCAGGAACGAGGTGGAGGGCCCGGCGTAGGCGAGGAGGCTGCGCAGCCAGTCGAGTTCGTGGGGGAGGAGGCGTCCGAGGTTGGCGACGGCGGCGTTGGCGGCGAGGAGGGTGAGGAGGGCGACGCCGACGCCGAGGGCGGGGAAGAGGGCGATGCTGCGTTGGCGGGCGATGCGGACGAGTCCGTGGATGTCGTGGGGTGGGGCGTGGAAGATCGTGTCGAGGGAGCGTTGGAGCTGGAGGAACACGGCGGAGCCGGTCCACATGGCGAGGAGGAGCCCGACGGTCCCGGCGGCGAAGCGGGTCTCGAAGGCGGAGACGAGGATGCTTTCGACGGCTTCGGCGACCTGGTCGCCGACGGTCTCGGCGATCTGGGAGCGGATGGCCCCTTCGGCGGCTTGTTCCCCGAAGACGAACCCGGCGACGGAGACGGCGAGGACGAGCAGGGGGGCGAGGGCGAAGATGGCGTAGTAGGCGAGGGCGGCGGCCATCCGTGACGCCTGGTCGGCCGCGTATTCCTTGCCGGCGGCCCAGAGGATCTGCCACAGGGTGTGGGGGACCTGTTTGACGTCGTCGACGGTCACGTCGGGGATGGTAGGGAGCGGCGGGGGCTGTGTTCCGACGGGGGTACCATTCGAGCGAGGAGGTGTGTTCGGTGACGCGTCTACGGCTCAAAGGACCCGAGGCGGGGACGTCCGATCTGGAGCTGGAGACGCTCCTTCGGAGCGAGGGGATGGCCTCCGACCTCGTCGGACCTGTCGCCGGGTGGCTGATGCCCATCCTTCGGCAGGGCGCGGACCGAGCCGAGCTGATCGACGTGCTGGTCTCCAGGATCGAGGATCTCGATCCGGAACGCGCCGCCGACGACGTCGACGCCCTCCTCGAACGCCTCCGAGAGCTTGACCTGCTCGAAGAGGTGTAACGGGGCTGATCCGGTTGAGAACCCAGAGGGTCGGAGCGGGTCCCCGCGTGGTCCGACGGACCTCTTGACGCACCGCTGAGGTCGCAATAGCGTCAGGGGCATGCGGCAGAACACCTTCGGTCGTTCCCTCGATGCCCATCGCTGCCGCCGTCACGGGAGAACCGTTTATCCGGGCCCCGCTCAGCGTGTATATCAGTTGCGGCTGGTCGGGTACCGCTGGACCGCCAGACAGGTCGCGGACGTCTTCGGATATGTGCTCCACTTCATCGAGAGTCGGCACCTCCCTGCGATCCTCGGTCGAGGCACCCTCGGGTCCGGTCGGGGATGTTGGATGGCGACGACCCCCGTCGCTGCAGACATGCTCCCCTATGAGCTGGGATTGCCGACGCCGCGGGATACATGTCTGGTGGTGGACCCCAGGAGGGTTGACGGACACGCGGAGTTCTGGGGCCCAGGGATCGCTCCCCCGAGTGCCAACCCTGCGATCTGGCGCGGCGGAGGTCTCGAGTTCTTCACGCCATCACCCATCCCGGGGGCGTCCATCATCAACATCCTCCGCCTCGATCCGAGTGGGGACCCATGAGCGTCATCGAAGGTCTGGTGGCGACGATCGACCGGGTCGGTGAGCGGGGAATCGGCGCCATCGTCGGAACCGAAGTCGGCAAGCACCGGGATGCTCCGGTCGTCCGGCTGGCAGCGTTGACGATGGCTGACCAACCCGTCCGGGGGATCGACGGTGGAGTGTATCGATGGTCCTGGTGGATCCGGATCGAGGGGCGTGCTCTCGACGGCGACCTCTCGATCGTGGTCGAGCCGTCGATCCCAGAGGGTGCGTCGTTGACCGTGGGTGTGGTCCTCTGGGACACGGTGCATCAGGCGGGAACCACCATCATCTCGCGAAACGTCACCCCTCAGCATGTGCCGACAGCGGACGAGATCACCGCCGAGCTCGAAGCAGCGGTGGATACGCTGCGGCAGCTCGAAGACCGTTGGGATGAGGTTCTCCAACACGACACGATGGTGGAGGAGATCTGGGAGACGGTCGCTGCCCTCCATCAGAGGGAGGAGGAGTCCAAGCCCGCGTGGGATGAGGACGTCAAGATCGAGAGCGGGGATCCAGACGGGGCGAACACCTTCCTCACCCAGCTCAAGAGTGGTTTGCAGGAGCCGGGTCGTCACGCCTCCCCGTCCTCGGCGCCCTCCCCGTCCGAACCCAGCCAGTAGCCGACGGCGGCCAACGCCACCCCGAAGCCGGCGAAGGAGAGGATCCGCCACACCGGCTCCACCGACGCCATGTCCACCAGCAGCAGCTTCGCCACCGCCACCAGCACCGTCCCGAACCCCAGGTACGTGAACGCCCGGGACCGCACCCGACGGGCCGCCACCATCTCGCCGATCCCCAACGTCCCCCACACCGCCGTCACCGCCGGCTCCATCTCCAGGCCGGGCAGCCCGAGGCTCGCCGCCGCCCACACCATCACCCCCAGATGCGCCGCCCCGGCGTAGGTCCAGCGGGTCGCCGACGTCAACCGCGGCCACACCGACGGGACGGCGTCGACGGCGGCCACCGCCCACAGCATCGGCACCGCCCCGTTGAAGACGAGGGCGCTCGGGGTGGCCGGGTCGTCCAGCCCGAGCTCCAACAGCCAGGCCAGCCCGGCGGCGGCCGAGACGATGTGGCCCGCCACCTCCAGGCCGGCCAGCCGGACCCGGCGGGCGGCGAGCAGCGCCGCCACCCCCACCGCCGCCACGACGAACACCATCACCGAATCGGAGAAGGCCAGCAGCGTCGCCGCCCCCAGGAACAGCACCGCCACCACCGTGTCCGTGGTCCGGGTCGCCCGGGCCCGATGCCGGAACGCCACCGCCGTGTGCACCAGCGCCAACACCACCGCCACCGCCGCCCACATCCGCCGCAGGTCGGCGTCGGCCCACACCAGCATCGAGATGCCGAAGGCGGGGAGCGGCACCAACACCGAGGCCACCGCCGGGGCGACCACCCCCCGCAGCCGATCCCCGAACCGCCCCGCCACGGCGGCGGCGACCGGGACCAGCCACCCGGCCGCCCACACCGCCACCACCCCGAACTGGAGCTGCGCCGGCGTCGACGCCTCCGGGGTGTCGAACAGCAGCAGCACGGTGTCGCCGAACACCACCAGCGTCGCACCGGTCACGGTGGCGACCAGCGGGATCAACCAGCCCCGGCCGAGATACAGGACGACGGCGGCCGCCAACACCACCGCCACATAGGAGTAGTCGCCGCCGACCACGTCGATGCGGCCCGGCAAGAACAGCGGGGCGGCGAGGGCACCGACCAGACCCACCGCCGCCAACGTGGAGGAGCGTTCGTGGACCGCCACCCCCACCCCGACGGCGGAGACCGCCGCCAACTGGACGAGGGCCATCGTCGGATCCGTCATGTCGTAGAGACGGTGGGCGGCGAAGGCGGTCACGTACAACGCCGCCACCCCCGTCCCCTCCAGCCACACCCCGAAGACGCGACGGCGGCGAGCCACCCACAGGCCGAGGCCCACCAGACCCGCCCCGCCCACCGCCCCCAAGGCGATGCGGGCCGCCGGCCCGATCCAGCCCTGGACGACGGCGTACCGGAACAGGAACACCAGGGACAGCAGCAACAGACCCAGCCCGATCCGGAACAGCAGCCGGGCGGGGAACTCGAGGTCACGTCGCTGGTCGGTCATGGGCTCCCTGTTCGTCGACATGGGGACAGTATCGGCCGGGACCGCCCACCGAGGGGATCGGGGACCACCCTGAATCCACGGTCGGGGTGGGGTCGCCCGCCGGGGCGGTCAGAGAGTGTACGTCACCTTGCGGAGGCCCCGGGGGCGGTCCGGGTCGTGGCCCTTCGCCACGGCGAGGGCATGGCTGAAGAGCTGGGCGGCGATGGCCGCCGGGACCGGCGCCAGCCATTCGTCGCAGGTGGGGATCGGCAGCACCGCCCGGGCACCTCCGACCGGCCGGTCGGAGATCACCAGCACGTCGGCTCCCCGCCCCACCAGGTCCGTCACCAGGTCGAGCATCGGCTCGACGAGGTGGCCGCTGGTCGCCACCGTCAGGACCGGGAAGCCGTCCTCGACGACCGCCACCGGGCCGTGCAGGAACTCCGCCGCCGAATAAGGCTGGGCGAGGACGTAGGTGACCTCCTGCAGCTTCAGCGCCCATTCGTGGACGGTGGCGTGGTGGAAGCCGCGGCCCACCACCGCCACCCGGGACGCCTCGGCCAGAACGGACGCAGGCTCGGCGATCTCCGATGCCCGGGCGAGGGTGTCGGACGCCACGTCGGGCAGCGCCCCCAGCGGATCCGGGTCGTCGCCGGCGAAGGCGAACGAACACAACATCACCGCCGCCAGCTCGGCGGTGTACGTCTTCGTCGCGGCGACGGACCGCTCCTCGCCGACGGCCAGATCCACCACCACCTCCGCCACCGCCGCCAGGGCCGACTCGGGGTCGTTGGTGATCGCCAGGGTGGGTCGCCCCTGGCGTCGGGCCTCGGCGAGCACCGCCACCAGGTCGGGTGAGGCGCCCGACTGTGAGATCCCCACCACCAGGGCCCCCGACAGGTCCGGCGGGCGACCGAACACGGTGAAGAGGGAGGGGGCCGCGTGCCCCACCGAGATCCGGTTTCGCCATCCCCAGAGGTATTGGGCGTAACGGGCGGCGTTGCCGGACGTGCCGCGGGCGGCGACGACCACATGGGTGACGTCCCGGTGCCGGAGGGAGGCGATCCGCTCGGCGAGTCCGACGTTCGCCTCGATGCTGCGAGCCAGCGCCGCAGGCTGTTCGTGGATCTCCGCCATCAGGGTCACGATGTCCCTCCCCGCCGGTACAGGACGTGCCCGGCGACGACGGTGGCCACCACGTCGGCGTCGTCGTCCAACAGCACCAGGTCGGCAGGTGACCCGGGGATCGAGGGATCGGGCACCGCCAAACCGAGGATCCGCCGCGGCGTCACCGCCGCCGCCACGACCGTCTCGGGGAGGGACGCGCCGGTGAACGTCATCAGGTTGCGGACCGCCTGGTCGAAGGGGACGGCGCTCCCGGCGAGGCGCCCATCGCCGTCGAACACCCCACGAGCCGTCGCCGTGACCGGGCTTCCGGCCAGCGTCGACGTCGGGGTCTCCGCCCCCATGGCCGCCACCGCGTCGGTCACCACCGTCAGCCTGGCCGGGCCCATCAGCCGCCAGGCCAGGCGCACGACGGCCGGATGGACGTGGATCCCGTCGACGATGATCCCGGCGGTGACGGTGGGTGACACCAACGCGGCGGCTGCCAGGCCGGGCGTGCGGTGATGCAGGCCGGACATGGCGTTGAAGAGATGGGTGACGTGGGTGATCCCGGCGGCGAACGCGGCCTCGGCGTCCTCGAAAGAGGCGTCGGAGTGTCCGGCGGCCACCACCACCTCCGCCTCCCGGAGCGACCCGATCACCTCCACGGCGCCGTCCAGCTCGGGAGCCAGCGTCGCCATCCTCACCTCCGGCGCCCAACCCGCGACGACGTCGACGGAGGGCATCCGGAGGGCGTCCGGTCGGTGGGCGCCCCGTCGGGACGGCGCCAACATCGGGCCTTCACAGTGGAGGCCCAAGGGCCGTGCGCCCCGCCAGCCCGTCGGCGGACCCGCCCTCAAGACGTCCCGGGCCCGGGCGACCGTGGCCGGATCGGGGCTCACCAGGGTGGGCAGGAACCCGCAGACCCCGAACCTGGGCAGGCGGGCCGCCACCTCCCAGATGGAACCCGGATCGCGGGTGAAGTCGTAGCCGAACCCGCCGTTGATCTGCAGGTCCACGAACCCCGGCACGGCGACCGCACCGTCGGCGTCCAGCCGCGGCGTGTCCGGGGACGGTTCGCGGGCGAACCTCCCGTCCACGATGGCGACCGAGCCCCAGGACGCCCCGTCGCCGAGGCGGACGTTCTCCAGGAGCAGGCTCACGCCCCTCATCGCGGCTCGGCGCCGTGCCCGCACGGGTACAGGCCGGGGATCGGGACGGGGAGCCGCCCTTTCGCAGGAGCCGTCCCGGCGATGACGTCGGCGAGGGCGTCCAAGGCGGGCGCCACCAACGAATAGGTGCAGAGATGGGTGTCGACCTCCGGGTAGGCGGCGAGGTCGTAGGGGGTGGAGAGGGCCACGGTCACCACGTCGACGTCGCAGCGATGGAGGCGGCGGACCAGCTCGACCTGGGCCGGGTCGCGGTCGGCGGCGATGGTGCCCACCACCACCACGGAGCATCCTTCGACGGCGGCGACGACGGCGTCGATCTCGGCCCCGGTCGGAGGATGGCTCACGGTGAGTTCGGTGACGTCGGGGAAGTGCCGCCGGAGGGCCGACGCCAGGCGCGGGGTCTCCAAATGGGAGGTGTCCGCCGGGGTGAGGGCACGGGGCCTGGGCATCACGGCGGCGATGGAGCGGTCCGGGACCGGACGAAGTGGGAGGAGTCGGGTCCGGTCCCGGACCAGGGTGACGGCGGCGTGGGCGATCCGGTCGGCGAGGTCGCGATGCGCCGAGGATCCGACGACGTCGAGGCCGGGGGACTCGGAGCGGCCACACCAGTCGACCAGCTCGCCGACCCGTCGCCGAGACCCCTCCGGACCGGTGATCGGCGCCTCCGCCAACGCACGGCGGGTCCGTTCGTAGAACTCGCGGTCCGGACCGAACAGCAGCAGGTCCACCCCGGCGGCCGCCGTCTCCACGGCGGCCGAGACCGGATCGACCCCGGCCGCCACCGCCCCCATGTCCAAGGCGTCGGTGATCACCACCCGGTCGAAACCGAGTCGCACACGGATGCCCGCCTCGATGGCGTCGCCGACCCTGGAGATCGGCACCTCCGCCGTGCCGGACAGGGCCGGGACGGCGTAGTGGCCGCACATGACCAGCCACGCCCCGGCGTCGATGCCCGCCCGGAACGGCGGCCACTCCACCGCCTCCAGGTCGTCGAGGTCCCGACGGAGGACCGGCAGGGAGTGGTGAGGGTCGACGTCGGCGAACCCCTTCCCGGGGAAATGCTTCAACGTCGCCGCCACACCGGAGGCCTGCAGTCCCTCCACGTAGGCGGCGGCGAACGCTGCCACCCGGGTCGGATCCGAGCCGAAGGAACGGGTCCCCAGGGATGGGTTGCCGGGGCGGCTGGCCACGTCACACACCGGCGCGTAGTTCACCGACACCCCCAACGCCGCCAACTCGCGTCCCGTCACCTCGCCGGCCCGGCGGGCCAGATCCACGTCGCCGGTCGCCCCGAGGGCCAGGTTGCCGGGGAACGGCGTCGTCTCCGAGCCGGCACCGATGAGCTGGCCGCCCTCCTGGTCGACGGCGACCAGCAGCCGGGGGTTCACGCGGCGGAGCCGATCGGTGAGCGTCCGGAGCTGGGATGCGGACGCCACGTTCCGTTCGCGGAACAGGGTGACGCCCACCACGTCGGGCCGCCGCAGCTCGTCGAGCACCCAACCGGGCGGCTCGAACCCCTCGAACGCCAGCATCAGCCCGACGGCCGCAACGTCCATCGTCACCCCTTCACCGACCCCGACAGCAGCCCACGGACGAAGAACCGTTGCAGGGAGAGGAAGACGACGAGGGGGACGACCATCGTCACGAAGGCCCCGGCCGTCAGCAGATACCAGTCCTGACCGCGGGATCCCACCAGCTCGTTGAGTCGAGCGGTGAGGACCGCCACCTGGGAGTCGGTGCCGAGGAAGATGAGCGCCACCAGCAGGTCGTTCCACACCCAGAGGAACTGGAAGATGGCGAAGGCGGCGAGCGCCGGGAGGGAGAGGGGGATCACCAGACGGGTGAACGCCGTGAAATGCGACGCCCCGTCGATGGCGGCGGATTCGAGGATGTCGCGGGGAAGCTGAGCGATGAAGTTGTACAGGAGGTAGATGGCCAGGGGAAGTCCGAACCCGGTGTGGGCCAGCCAGATCCCGAGGAAGGTGCCGGTGAGGCCGAGGTCGTTGTACGCCTGCAGGAGCGGCACCAGCGTCATCTGCAGGGGGACGACGAGCAGTCCGACCACCACGGCGAACAGCAGCCGTCGACCGGGGAACTCCATCCACGCGAAGGCGTAGGCGGCGAAGGCGGCGAGGGTGATGGGGATCACCGTCGCCGGGATCGTCACGATCAGGCTGTTCATGAAGGCGTCGAACATCCCGTTGGCGGCCAGCACCTCCTGGTAGTTGGCGAGGGTCCAAGTCGTCTCGAAGGGATGGCGGAACACCGTCCACCAGCCGGAGGTGGCGATGTCGTTCGGGGTGCGGAACGAGGAGATGAGCAGACCCGCCGTCGGCAGCGACCACAACACGGCGATCGTCACCACGGCGACACGGATCAGCATCCGCGACGCCAAGCTCATCCCCACGGCGGGGGCCGCCGTCTCGTGGCGTACCTCTCCGGTCACGAACCCACCCCCTGGCGCCGCAGGTTCCGCACGTTGACCACCATGATCGGGATCACCGCCACGAGGAGGATGACGGCCAGCGCCGACGCCCGCCCGTCGTTGCGGAAACGGATCATCTCCTTGAACATGCGGTTGGCGACCACGTCGGTCTGGAACTTGCCGCCCGTCGTCACGAAGACGATGTCGAACACCTTCAGGATGGCGATGAAGATGGTGGTGCCGACGGTGATGAGCGACCCACGGATCGAGGGGATGATCACCGACCGGAAGATCTGCAACTCCCCGGCGCCGTCGATCCGGGCCGCCTCCAGCAACGTCTGGGGCACCGCCTTGATGGCGGCGGAGAGGACCACCATGGCGAACCCGGTCTGCAGCCACACCATGATGGCGATCAGCGCGAAGGTGTTGAGGGGGACGCTCTGGAAGAACGCGACCGGTTCATACCCCAGCCCGGCCAGGAGACCGTTCAACAGGCCGATCTGTTCCTCGCCCGGCGGGCGCCAGTAGTAGACGAACCGCCAGATCACCGCCGCCCCGACCATCGAGATGCTGAGGGGCAGGAAGATGAAGGTCTTGGCGATCGCCTCACGCCTGACCCGGTCGACCAGGGTGGCGAACCCCAGTCCGATGAGGACGCTGCCCGACGTCCC
>Ga0256841_1003080_pt1 | contig 12711 bp, 8 predicted proteins | sample 356308metaG_FD_185971 | JGI IMG/M metagenome (GOLD analysis project Ga0256841, IMG submission 185971) | Hydrothermal vent microbial communities from Mid Atlantic Ridge, Atlantic Ocean - 356-308 | ecosystem: Environmental > Aquatic > Marine > Hydrothermal vents | place: Atlantic Ocean: Mid...
CTGGAGACAACGTCAAGATGACGGTGAAGCTGATTGCGCCGATCGCGATGGAAGAGGGGTTGCGTTTTGCGATCCGGGAAGGTGGGCGCACCGTGGGCGCCGGCGTGGTGAGCAAGATCATAGAGTAGCCCGGTATCCTCGCACGTGGGCAGGGGCGTGACGCCAGATTCAGCCAGGAAGTGGGGTTTGAAATCTGGGTTCGCTCCTGCAGCAGTTTTAGGCCAGTAGCTCAACTGGTAGAGCAGCGGTCTCCAAAACCGCAGGTTGGGGGTTCGAGTCCCTCCTGGCCTGCCAATATTGGCAAGGCAACAGGTAGTTGAAATTTTTCTCCAGGCACAGGGCGGTATGAACGCAAAAGCGGAAGTCGAATCATCAGGTCTGGATACGGTGAAGCTGGGCCTGGCCGTCGCATTGATCGTTGCAGGCATCGTCGGGTTCTATTACTTCGAAGCCTACTCTCTCCTCTTCAGGGTATTGGGGTTGCTGGTGGTTGTGGGCGCCGCCGCCGCAATTGCTCTGGTTACGGCGCCAGGCCGCAGAATCTGGGATTTTTTTGCCGGTTCCAAGGTGGAGGTGCGTAAGGTCGTCTGGCCTTCCCGACAGGAGACGATCCAGACGACGTTGGTGGTTTTCGCCATGGTTTTGGTGATGAGTATCGTACTCTGGCTGTTTGATATGATCTTAATGACCATCGTTCGGGCGCTGACCGGGCATGGAGGCTGAGCATGGCTAAACGCTGGTATGTGGTGCATGCCTATTCCGGTTTCGAGGCGCAGGTAAAGCGCTCCCTTGAGGAACGGGTCAAGCGTTATGGAATGGAGGACAAGTTCGGCGAGATACTCGTGCCTACCGAAGAGGTGGTCGAGATGCGTGGCGGGCAGCAGCGTAAGAGCGAGCGCAAGTTCTTTCCAGGCTATGTACTGGTGCAGATGGAGATGGATGACGATACTTGGCATCTGGTCAAGGATGTGCCCAAGGTGATGGGGTTTATCGGCGGAACGGGTGATCGTCCCGCGCCTATTTCGGAGCGCGAAGCCGAGGCGATTCTGCAGCGGGTCCAGGAAGGGGTTGAGAAGCCCCGGCCGAAGGTGCTGTTCGAGCCGGGTGAAGTTGTGCGGGTAATCGACGGACCGTTCAACGACTTTACGGGGGTCGTGGAGGAGGTTGACTACGAGAAGAGCCGGCTCAAGGTGTCGGTGTTGATCTTCGGCCGTTCGACGCCGGTGGATCTGGAGTTCGGGCAGGTGGAAAAGGCGTAGCCCGGTACAGGGTTGCCGGTCAAACAGTTTTCAGTAACCAACGACGGGGAGCCATGGTGCAGTCCGTGGCGCTTGCACCCGCAGTGAGGTATTCATGGCAAAAAAGATATCAGCTTACATCAAGCTGCAGGTTCCTGCGGGTGAGGCCAATCCCAGCCCTCCGGTGGGGCCGGCGCTCGGTCAGCACGGTGTGCAGATCATGGAGTTCTGCAAGGCGTTCAACGCCAAGACACAGAATATGGAAAAGGGCCTGCCGATTCCGGTAGTGATCACTGTATACGCCGATCGAAGCTTTACCTTTATCACCAAAACGCCGCCTGCGGCCGTTCTGCTGAAAAAGGCGGCGGGTGTGCCCAAGGGCAGTGGTACGCCCAACACGCAAAAGGTGGGCAAGGTGACACGTGAGCAACTCGAGGAGATTGCCAACGCCAAGATGCCCGATCTGACCGCCGCTGACCTGGATGCCGCTGTGCGTACGATCGCGGGCAGCGCCCGGTCCATGGGGCTCGATGTGGAAGGGGTGTAGACACATGGCCAAACTCACCAAAAGAGCAAAGATGATCCGTGACAAGGTGGATGCCACAAAGCTTTATCCGGCCGAGGAGGCCTTTTCACTGTTGAAGGCGTTGTCGACGGTCAAATTCAACGAGTCGGTGGATGTGGCTGTCAACCTCGGTGTGGATCCGCGCAAATCGGATCAGGTCGTGCGTGGTTCCACCGTCTTGCCAAACGGAACCGGAAAAGCCGTGCGTGTCGCAGTGTTCACCCAGGGACCGAATGTCGAGGCGGCCAAGGAGGCGGGGGCCGACGTGGTGGGCCTTGAAGATCTCGCCGAGCAGGTCAAGGCCGGTAATCTCGATTTCGATGTGGTCATTGCTTCTCCCGACGCGATGCGCGTCGTGGGCCAGCTCGGACAGATCCTCGGGCCGCGCGGGTTGATGCCGAATCCGAAGGTCGGGACCGTGACTCCCAATGTTGCCGAAGCGGTCAAAAATGCGAAGGCCGGGCAGGTGCGCTATCGCACCGACAAGGCGGGCATCATCCACTGTCCCTTGGGTAAAGTGGATTTTCCTCCAGAGGCCCTACGAGAAAATCTACAGGCGCTGTTGGCCGACCTGAACAAGGCCAAGCCAAGCGCCGCTAAAGGGGTATACATGAAGAAGGTGACGGTCTCCAGCACGATGGGGCCGGGCCTGACTGTCGATCAAGGGTCGCTTTAAGGCGATCACAAAGAATCTTTGGGACGCCAACCCTCGGGCTGGCGTGCGTCAAAGACCGCAGGCGCACTTCGGTGCTTAATTCCATCGGGGCCTGCGCAGGCGTGCCCCCGAATCAGGTATCCAGTCCTGATGACGGTGCTCGTTAACCGATCGGTCTGACTGACCGGTTTTTCAATCACTGGAATGGTTGAAACCATTCCGCCGTAATCAGGAGATGACGACAATGGCGCTCAGTCTTGCACAAAAGCAGGCTATCGTCGCTGAAGTCGCTGAAATTGCATCCAACGCCCATTCGGCCATCGCTGCGGAATACCGTGGTCTGACGGTGGAGGAAATGACGGAACTTCGGGCGCAAGCCCGAGCATCCGGCGTATACCTCCGCGTCGTCAAGAACACGCTTGCGCGTCGTGCGGTGGAGGGAACCGGTTTTTCCTGCATGCAGGACGGTTTCGTGGGTCCGCTGCTGCTGGCGTTTTCGCAGGAAGACCCCGGGGCGGCAGCGAGGGTGATCAACGATTTCTCGAAAGGGCATGATGCCCTGATCGTCAAGATGGTGGCCCTTGGGGGTAAGTTGCTAGAGCCTGGCGATGTCGAGACCCTGGCCAAGATGCCCACCTACGATCAGGCGATCAGTATGCTCATGGCTGTAATGAAGGCCCCGGTCGAGAAACTTGCTCGCACCGTCAACGAAGTGCCCGGCAAGTTGGTTCGCACCGTGGCGGCCATTCGCGATGCCAAAGACGCGGCTTGAGTCGACGGGCTCGGATCTTGTCCGAATCCAACGCATACTAAATTTTAAGAATCCAGGAGTTTGATAAAATGGCGGTTTCCAAAGAAGATATCCTTGAAGCGATCAGTAACATGACGGTAATGGAGGTTGTCGAACTGATCTCCGATATGGAAGAGAAGTTTGGCGTTTCAGCGGCGGCGGCCGTAGCGGCTGTGCCGGCAGCTGGCGGGGGTGGCGAAGGTGCCGCTGCTGAGGAAAAGACCGAGTTCGACGTGGTTCTGACCGGTTTCGAGGGCAACAAGGTGGCGGTAATCAAAGCCGTGCGCGGCCTGACCGGGCTGGGTCTGAAAGAGGCGAAGGAAGCCGTTGAAGGGACGCCCACCACCATCAAGGAAGCCGTTTCCAAAGAGGAAGCGGAAGAAGCGAAGAAGCAGTTGGAAGAAGCTGGCGCCAGCGTCGAGATCAAATAATCCCGGTCTTGCGTAACAGCAAATCCAACGCGGGAAAGCAGGCTGGTGGCCATCGTGTCGCCGGCCTTTTCCCGTTTGCATGAAGCCAGGAAGAGGCCCGGGGTCGGCATGCGGAAGGACCACGTTCGAAAATAGAGTGTTGGATGGTTGGGATGGCAAAATGACCGGCCCAATGCCCCAACGCTCTTGATATACGGCCCCACAATGATTTTTTGGGATCATTCGATGATCCGGTAACGCCTTTATAATACCGAGGGACGGCAGCATGGCCTACTCTTTTACCGAGAAAAAGCGTATTCGCAAAGATTTCGGAAAACGCCAAAGTATTCTGGAAGTACCTTTCCTGTTGGCGACACAGATCGATTCCTATCGTAACTTTCTACAGGCTGATAAGACCCCTGCCGAGTTGCAGGAAGTGGGGCTGCATGCCGCGTTCAAGTCCGTATTTCCCATCAGCAGTTATTCCGGTAACGCCGTCCTGGAATATGTGAGTTACCGGCTTGGTGAGCCGGGCTTCGATGTCCGTGAATGCCAGTTGCGCGGCGCGACCTATGCAGCCCCCCTGCGGGTGCTCGTCCGGTTGGTCATTTACGACAAGGATGCCCCGGCAGGCGCCAAGGTGGTGAAAGACATCAAGGAGCAGGAAGTCTATATGGGCGAACTGCCGTTGATGACGGACAACGGTACTTTCGTTATCAATGGCACCGAGCGGGTCATCGTGTCCCAACTGCACCGTTCTCCTGGGGTCTTCTTCGATCACGACAAGGGCAAGACCCACTCCTCGGGGAAACTGTTGTTTTCGGCCAGGGTGATCCCTTACCGCGGTTCATGGCTCGATTTCGAATTCGACCCGAAAGACAACGTCTTTGTGCGTATCGACCGCCGCCGCAAGCTGCCGGCGACCATTCTGCTCCGGGCCCTTGGCTATGATACCGAGCAGATTCTCGATATGTTTTTCGAGACCGACACCTTCTCGCTCAACAAGAACGGCATCAAGCTGACCTTGGTGCCGGAGCGTCTGCGGGGTGAACAGGTCAATTTTGACATCACTGTCAAGAAAGAGGTGCTTGTCGAAGCCGGACGCCGGGTGACCCAACGCCATATAGGGGCGTTGGAAAAGGCGGGCATCAAGAAACTGGATGTACCCCGAGAGTATCTGGTGGGCAAAACACTGGCCCATGCACTGGTGGACAAGGAGACGGGTGAGGTATTGGCGGAGGCCAATACCGAGATTACAGAGGAATTGATCGACACCCTTGTTGAAAAGGGCGTCAAACAGATCGAAACGTTGTTTACCAACGACCTCGACCAGGGGCCGTTCATCTCCACTACATTGCGCATCGATTCGACCAGCAGCGAACTCGAGGCAAAGGTGGAGATCTACCGGATGATGCGGCCGGGCGAACCGCCTACCAAGGAGGCCGCGCAGAATTTGTTCAACAATCTCTTCTTCACTCCCGAACGGTACGACCTGTCCGCGGTGGGCCGGATGAAGTTCAACCGTCGTCTGGGCCGCGATACTGAAGAGGGCGAGGGTGTGCTCTCCAAGGAAGACATCATCGATGTATTGAAGGAGCTGATCAATATCCGCAACGGCCATGGCGTGGTGGACGATATCGACCATCTCGGCAACCGGCGGATCCGCTGTGTAGGGGAGATGGCGGAAAATCAGTTTCGGGTTGGACTGGTGCGTGTCGAGCGTGCGGTCAAGGAGCGTCTGACCCTGGCCGAGTCCGAGGGTCTGATGCCGCAGGAAATGATCAACGCCAAGCCGGTGTCGGCGGCGATCAAGGAGTTTTTCGGTTCCAGTCAGCTTTCCCAGTTCATGGACCAGAACAATCCGCTGTCGGAGGTCACGCACAAACGCCGCGTCTCGGCGCTGGGGCCGGGTGGTCTGGCGCGGGAGCGTGCGGGTTTCGAGGTGCGCGACGTACACCCGACACACTATGGCCGCGTGTGTCCGATTGAGACACCGGAAGGGCCGAACATCGGACTGATCAACTCACTGGCCGTCTACGCGCGCACCAATCGCTATGGCTTCCTGGAGACGCCCTACCGCAAGGTGGTGGATGGCAAGGTGGCCGACCAGATCGACTACCTCTCTGCGATCGAGGAGGGGCGCTTCGTCATTGCTCAGGCCAATGCCACAGTGGATAAGGACGGCAAGTTGACGGACGAACTGGTCTCCTGCCGACATCAGAACGAGTTCTCGCTCTATACGCCGGACAAGATCGATTACATCGACGTATCGCCGAAGCAGATCGTCTCGGTGGCAGCCAGTTTGATTCCCTTCCTGGAGCACGATGACGCCAATCGCGCCCTCATGGGCTCCAACATGCAGCGCCAGGCAGTACCGACGTTGCGCGCCGAGAAGCCACTGGTGGGCACGGGCATGGAGCGTAGCGTGGCGGTTGACTCCGGTGTGACGGTGGTGGCCCGGCGTGGAGGTATCGTGGACTCCGTCGATGCCGCGCGTATCGTGGTACGGGTCAATGATGATGAGACTGAGGCCGGCGAGCCAGGCGTCGATATCTACAATCTGACCAAGTACACCCGCTCCAATCAGAATACCTGCATCAACCAGCGGCCGCTGGTCAATCCTGGGGACCAGATCCAACGGGGTGACGTGCTGGCGGACGGTCCTTCCACCGATATGGGGGAACTGGCCTTGGGGCAGAACCTGCGGGTGGCCTTCATGCCGTGGAATGGCTACAACTTCGAGGACTCCATCCTCATCTCCGAAAAGGTGGTGGAGGAGGACCGTTTTACCACTATTCATATCGAAGAACTGACTTGTATGGCTCGCGATACCAAGCTAGGGCCGGAAGAGATCAGTGGCGATATTCCCAACGTGGGTGAGGCGGCGCTTGCCAAGCTGGATGAATCCGGCATCGTCTACATCGGCGCGGAGGTCAAGGAGGGTGATATCCTTGTTGGCAAGGTGACGCCGAAGGGTGAGACTCAGTTGACTCCCGAGGAGAAATTGTTGCGGGCCATCTTTGGCGAGAAGGCAGCGGATGTGAAGGATAGCTCCCTGCGCGTCTCCTCCGGCATGGCGGGCACGGTGATCGATGTGCAGGTCTTTACACGTGACGGCGTCGAGAAGGATGCCCGCGCCCTGCAGATCGAGGAAATGGAGCTGGACCGGGTGCGCAAGGACCTGAATGATCAATTGCGCATCATGGAGGAAGACACCTTCGGTCGGGTGGAGAAGATGCTGCTGGGCAAGGTAGCGGACGGCGGTCCCAACAAACTCGCAGCCGGGGCCAAGATCACAAAGAAGTATCTGTCGGAATTGGAGCGTGACAAGTGGCTGGAGATCCGTTTGCGCAATGAAGATGCAGCCAAGCAGCTGGAGGCCATCGCCGAACAGATCAAACAGCAGCGGGAGGATTTTCGCGCAAAGTTCGAGGAGAAGAAGCGCAAGCTGACAACGGGTGACGATCTTGCCCCCGGGGTACTCAAGATGGTCAAGGTCTATGTCGCAGTCAAACGGCGGGTTCAGCCAGGTGACAAGATGGCCGGACGCCATGGTAACAAAGGTGTCATTTCCATGATCGTGCCAGTGGAGGACATGCCCTTCGATGAGCATGGCGAGCCGGTGGATATCGTCCTCAACCCTCTGGGCGTGCCATCCCGGATGAATGTGGGACAGGTACTGGAGACGCATCTTGGTTGGGCCGCCAAGGGCGTGGGTCGCAAGATCGGCGAGATGCTGGAGGCGCAGGCCAAGGTGGCCGAACTGCGCAAGTTTCTCGACAAGGTCTACAACACCAGCGGCCGCAAGGAGGACCTCAAGAGCTTCAGTGATGAGGAAATCATCGAGTTGGCGAAGAATCTCACCAACGGCGTGCCGACCGCGACCCCTGTCTTCGATGGCGCGACAGAGGCCGAGATCAAGGCGATGCTGAAATTGGCGGACTATCCGGACAGTGGGCAGACCGTTCTCTACGATGGACGTACGGGTGAGTCCTTCGAGCGTCCGGTCACCGTCGGTTACATGTACATGTTGAAGCTGAACCATCTTGTGGATGACAAGATGCATGCCCGGTCCACCGGTCCCTACAGCCTGGTCACCCAACAGCCACTGGGCGGCAAGGCCCAGTTTGGCGGCCAGCGGTTTGGCGAAATGGAGGTGTGGGCGCTGGAGGCGTATGGCGCCGCGTACACGTTGCAGGAGATGTTGACGGTCAAGTCGGACGATGTGAATGGCCGGACCCGCATGTACAAGAATATTGTCGACGGCGATCATCGCATGGAGGCGGGCATGCCTGAATCCTTTAACGTGTTGGTGAAGGAGATCCGCTCGCTGGGGATCAATATCGAACTGGAGCAAGATTAAAGTGCGGCCCCGTCCCGCCGGACGGTCAGTGAGGCACTTTGGATACCGATTGCAGGAGAGACGATCTTGAAAGATCTAGTGAACATTGTGAAGCAGCAGGGCCAGGTTGAAGAATTCGATGCCATTCGCATCGGTCTGACCTCCCCGGACATGATCCGATCCTGGTCGTATGGCGAAGTCAAGAAGCCCGAGACCATCAACTACCGTACCTTCAAGCCGGAGCGAGACGGGCTGTTCTGCGCCAAGATTTTCGGGCCGGTCAGCGATTATGAATGCCTGTGCGGCAAATACAAGCGGCTCAAGCATCGCGGTGTGGTTTGCGAGAAATGTGGCGTCGAGGTGACGCTGGCCAAAGTGAGGCGGGAGCGCATGGGCCATATCGAACTTGCCAGCCCAGTGGCGCACATCTGGTTCCTCAAGTCCCTCCCGTCGCGCATTGGTCTGCTGTTGGACATGACGCTTCGTGATATCGAGCGGGTGCTCTATTTCGAGTCCTTCGTGGTGGTGGATCCGGGAATGACGCCGCTGGAGCGCGGCCAGCTGTTGACGGATGAACAATACCTGGAGGCCATCGAGGAAAACGGCGACGAGTTCGACGCGCGCATGGGTGCGGAGGCTGTTTTCGAACTGTTGCGCACCATCGACCTGGAGGCCGAGACCAAAAAGCTGCGCGAGGAGATCGATGGCACCAACTCGGAAACCAAGATAAAGAAGCTGACCAAGCGACTCAAGCTGGTGGAATCGCTCAACGCATCGGGCAACCGCCCCGAGTGGATGGTCATGACGGTATTGCCGGTATTGCCTCCGGAGTTGCGTCCGCTGGTGCCTCTGGATGGCGGCCGTTTCGCCACCTCCGATCTCAATGATCTCTATCGCCGGGTGATCAACCGCAACAATCGCCTCAAGCGGCTATTGGACCTCAATGCGCCGGACATCATCGTACGCAACGAGAAGCGGATGCTGCAGGAATCTGTGGATGCATTGCTGGACAACGGCCGCCGTGGGCGTGCAATTACCGGCACCAACAAGCGTCCGCTCAAGTCGCTGGCGGACATGATCAAAGGCAAGCAGGGCCGTTTTCGCCAGAATCTGCTGGGCAAGCGTGTCGACTACTCTGGCCGTTCGGTGATCGTGGTGGGGCCGACCCTCAAGCTGCACCAATGCGGTCTGCCAAAAAAAATGGCCCTGGAATTGTTCAAGCCTTTTATCTTCTCCAAGCTGCAATTCCGCGGCCTGGCGACCACCATCAAATCGGCCAAGAAGCTGGTGGAGCGCGGCGAGGCGGAAGTCTGGGATATCCTCGAAGAGGTGATCCGCGAACATCCCGTCATGCTCAACCGTGCGCCGACCTTGCATCGTCTCGGCATCCAGGCATTTGAGCCGGTGCTCATCGAGGGCAAGGCGATCCAGTTGCACCCGCTGGTCTGTACGGCTTTCAATGCCGACTTCGATGGTGACCAGATGGCGGTGCATGTTCCTCTGTCCGTCGAGGCCCAGCTCGAGGCGCGCAGCCTCATGATGTCATCCAACAATATCCTGTCGCCGGCCAATGGTGACCCCATCATCGTGCCGTCGCAGGACGTGGTCCTGGGCCTCTATTACATGACGCGAGAGAGGGTCAACGCAAACGGCAGCGGTATGGTGTTCAGCGATGTGGCCGAGGTGCGCCGCGCGTACGAGACGGGGCAGGTGGAGCTTCATGCGAAAGTCACCGTACGCATCCGTGACGTGGTGCGTGACGAGGAGAATCAACTGACCGAGCGCCGCCGCCGCGTCGAGACGACCGTTGGCCGCGCGCTGCTGTCTGAGATCCTGCCGGATGGCCTTCCGTTCGAACAGATCAACAGGCCTATGGACAAGAAGACCATCTCTGGACTCGTCAATGCCTGTTATCGGGGTGTTGGCCTGAAGGAGACGGTGGTGTTCGCAGACCAGCTCATGTACATGGGATTCCGTTTTGCAACCCGGGCCGGGGTCTCCATCGGCGTCAATGACATGACGGTGCCGGAAGAGAAAGAGAAGATACTGGCCGAGGCGGAAAAGGCGGTCAAGGACATCGAGAGCCAATATGCCTCCGGGCTGGTGACCAATGGCGAGCGCTACAACAAGGTGGTCGATATCTGGTCGCACACCAACGATATGGTGGCCAAGGCGATGATGGGCAAGCTGGGCAAGGAAGTCGTGGTCGACAAAGACGGCAAGGAGGTGGAGCAGGACTCCTTCAACTCCATCTACATGATGGCCGATTCGGGCGCGCGGGGTTCGGCGGCGCAGATTCGGCAGCTCGCCGGCATGCGTGGCCTGATGGCTAAACCGGACGGCTCGATCATCGAAACCCCCATTACGGCGAACTTTCGCGAAGGTCTCGATGTGTTGCAGTACTTCATATCCACTCATGGCGCGCGAAAAGGGCTCGCCGATACAGCGCTGAAGACGGCCAACTCCGGCTATCTCACCCGTCGCTTGGTGGATGTGGCCCAGGATCTGGTGGTGCTGGAGGATGACTGCGGTACCGAGGAGGGGCTGGTGATGACGCCGATCATCGAGGGGGGCGATGTGGTCGAGGCCCTTGGTGAGCGCATCCTTGGCCGTGTTGTGGCGGTGGATGTCTTGACGCCGGGCAGCGACGACGTGCTCTGCGCGGCCGGCACCCTGCTGGATGAAAAATGGATCGAGGCCCTCGAGGCGGGTGGTGTGGACCAGGTGCGGGTGCGTTCACCGATTACCTGCAAATCCAAGGTTGGCGTCTGTTCCATGTGTTACGGCCGCGACCTGGCCCGAGGGCATTTGGTCAACAGGGGTGAATCAGTGGGCGTCATCGCCGCTCAGTCGATCGGTGAGCCAGGCACTCAGCTCACGATGCGCACCTTCCACATTGGTGGTGCGGCATCGAGGTCGGCAGCGGTCAATAGCATCGACGTGAAGAACGCCGGCATTATCCGGTTGCATAATATCAAGTATGTGGAACATGCCAGCGGCAAACTGGTGGCGGTGTCCCGGTCGGGCGAGTTGATCGTGGTTGACGAAGTGGGCCGTGAGCGCGAGCGCTACAAGGTGCCCTATGGTGCGAACCTGTTGGTGGGTGATGGCGCAAAAGTGGATGGGGGGCAGATGGTCGCCAACTGGGATCCTCATACCCATCCCGTTGTCACCGAGGTGGCGGGCAAGCTCCAGTTCGTCGATTTTGTCGAGGGCGTGACGGTCCAGAGCCAGGTGGATGATCAGACGGGTCTGTCGTCATTGGTGGTGATGGACCCCAAGCAGCGCCCGAGTTCGGGTAAGGATCTGCGGCCAATGATCCGGCTCCAGGACGAAGAGGGTAATGACCTCAACATTGCCGGCACCGATATCCCTGCCCACTACTATCTACCGGCAGGCGCCATCGTCAACGTCGCCGACGGTGCGGCGGTGGGTGTGGGCGATGTGCTGGCAAGGATCCCTCAGGAGTCGTCAAAGACCCGCGACATCACGGGTGGTCTCCCACGGGTGGCGGATCTCTTCGAGGCCCGCAAGCCGAAGGAGCCCGCTATTCTTGCGGAGGCCACGGGCACCGTCAGTTTTGGTAAAGATACCAAAGGCAAGCAGCGGCTGGTGATCACCGATGCAGATGGGGAGCAGCACGAGGAACTCATACCCAAGTGGCGGCATGTCAACGTCTTCGAGGGTGAGCATGTGGCGAAGGGCGAGATCGTCTCTGATGGCGAACTCAATCCCCATGACATTCTGCGGCTGAAGGGCGTAACGGAACTGGCCGAATACTTGGTCAAGGAGATTCAGGACGTCTACCGTCTGCAGGGTGTGAAGATCAATGACAAGCACATTGAGGTTATCATCCGCCAGATGTTGCGAAAAGTGGAGGTCACCAACGGGGGAGACACACGGTTTCTCCGCGGCGAACAGGTGGAGAAGACGACATTGCTGGAAGAGAATGAGCGCGTGCTCGAAGAGGGCAAACAGCCCGCGCTCTATCAACCCTTGTTGCTGGGCATCACCAAGGCGTCGTTGGCAACGGAATCCTTTATTTCGGCGGCCTCCTTCCAGGAAACCACGCGCGTGCTCACCGAGGCCGCCGTACGCGGCCTCTCGGATCACCTCCATGGGCTCAAGGAGAATGTTATCGTAGGACGTTTGATACCTGCGGGAACGGGCCTGTCGCACCACCTCGAACGTCGCCGCAAGCGGGAAGAAGAGATTGCCGCAGAAGCGAGGAGGAGGTCGGAAAGTCAGAAGGTGGAGATGGCCCCCGAACAGGTAGAGGAGGCGTACCAGGCGGAATTGAATGCCTCGGACACTTGAATGCAGAGGGCAGATCTGTCTGTTATAGGGGGCGTTTGGGAATCTGTCGGGTTAATAATCTACTCGGCAACTGCTCCATGCATTGCTCTACCTCCTGCATCCATGCAGTCGTGCGCGGGTGGGAAATCGGCCCGTTTTTCCTCGATTGTTCGTTGCGTAGGCCCACGATGCGCCTCAAAATCGAGAAAAACTGGCCTCGCTTTCCCACCATGCTCGCGACGATCACCTAAACCCGAAAGACTCCTAGCCGTTTGCAGGCAGCAGTACTCTTAGGCGATCTCCTCGGCGCCGGCTGTGTTGCGCCCGGCGAGTGCCGGCGACCATTTTGTTGATGCGGAAATCCGCGCTTGATATCGTCCATCGCGCGAGCAGGAAATATGTAAGCAGCCTGTTC
>Ga0256841_1003081_pt1 | contig 12710 bp, 11 predicted proteins | sample 356308metaG_FD_185971 | JGI IMG/M metagenome (GOLD analysis project Ga0256841, IMG submission 185971) | Hydrothermal vent microbial communities from Mid Atlantic Ridge, Atlantic Ocean - 356-308 | ecosystem: Environmental > Aquatic > Marine > Hydrothermal vents | place: Atlantic Ocean: Mid...
TGGGTGGACGACCCCCCCTCTTCGCCGCTGTCACTGATTGCGGTTTCCGGTGCCTTGCCCGCCGCTGGCGGTTGGTTGGTCAAAGCACCGGGCACCCCTTGGGCGCGCTCAAGACTTTCATTTCTTTCCTCTTGTTGTTCGCTGCGAAGCGCGGGCAAATCCGGATTATAGAGCTCTTCGGTGCGTTCGACGGCGGTAAAGTCGATATCGGCGGACACCTGGGCCCGCAGTGACTCGGGGCCGGTCAAGGGACCTAACAGCGCCTCAATCCGCTGAACCAGACTGTCTTCTACCCGTTTCTTGTACTCAAATTGCTTATCTGTCAGGGATTGATCGCCATTTTCCTTGTCTGGCGAGTTGAGCAGGTGTCCCAGTTGATCCACCACTGTCACCCGTTCCGGTTCCAGCCTTGGAACGCTGGAAGCCACCAAATGGACAATCGCCTTGACTTGGCCCGGAGAAAGCTCGTGCCCTGGCTTCAACTGGACCAATACCGAAGCGCTGGGTGGCTTGCGTTGCCGTACGAATACCGATTGCTTCGGTTGTGCCAGGTGCACCCGCGCGGCCTTGACGCCCTCCAGGGTCATCACCGATCGAGCAATTTCCCCTTCCAGTGCCCGTTGAAAACGGGCCTTTTCCATCGTGCGGCTCGTACCAAAACCGGCATCCTTGTCAAGAATTTCATAGCCGTTTTCTTCCTTCTTTGGCAGACCTTGAGCGGCCAGACGTAAGCGCAGCTCATGGACCTCATCCGCCGGCACCAATATCGAGCCCCGGCGCGAATCGATTTTGTAGTCGGCCTTGAGCTTATCAAGCGCATCCAGCACTTGACCCGCCTGGCTCTCGCCCAAATCAAGAAATAGGGGCTTATACTCAGGCGCATTGGCCCATAACATGACGGCAACCCCTAAAGCCAGGACAAAAGCCAATGCCGTCAAGATCCCAAACCGCTTTCCCCAGGACATTTCCTGCCACACGGTCAGCACCTGAATTTCAGGCGCTTGCTCTTCTGCTTGCGAAGCTGCTTCCGTCAATGCCTGATTGTCGGCAGGCACCAGTTGGGTATTGGATTCTGCTTCCGGATTATTTTGTGTTTCCGCCAATTCCATGGATTAAAGCCGCTAAAAAATTTGTTTGTTGCAGGGAAAGGAAGATTCCAGCCAACGCCTACATCTGCATATTCATGATGTCTTTGTACGCTTCCACCAACTTATTGCGCACTTGCACCATTGCCTGGAAAGAGACACTGGCCTTTTGCAAGGAAACCATCACTTCCGCCAAGCTGGCTTCCGATTCACCGGACTCAAAAGCTTTGGCCAGATTGCCGGCCTGCTGCTGGGTTTCATTGACTGTCTCAATGGAGTTTTTGAGTAAATCAGAAAAATCGGTCGTCGGCTCGCTTTCACCGGGCTTTTTCTGAGCTTGGCCCTGCAATACCCGCATTTGGGCGAGCACTTCATTGACATCCATTTGGCTCATTTTGATTCCCCGTCAAAAAATTGTGACTGCCTATTTCATAAGCATTTTTTACGCCAATGTTGTTCATCCGGGAACGGCAATCCCGGCTTCGCGCATTTTGGCAATTTTGTAACGCAGCGTCCGGGGGCTGATTCCTAACCGCTTGGCAGTCGATTGGCGGCTGCCATTTTCTTCCATGAGGGTTTTCAAGATAATCTTTTCCTCCGCGCTGCGGACTCCTTCTTCCAGTCTGGCCGGGGGATTTGAGGATATTTCATCGATTTCCAGGGGCGAAGCCGGCTGGGATTCTTCCTCATCAAACAGCAGATCGCCGGGCGTGATTTTTCCTTCCCGACAAAGAATCAAAGCCCGCTGGATAACATTTTCCAATTCCCGGACATTCCCTGGCCAATGATAGGCAAGCAATTTTTTTTCCGCCGGTCCGGTTAATTGCGGCAAATTTTTGCCTCTTCCGTGACGTTCCATGAGCACTTTTGTCAAAGCCGGAATATCTTCCCGGCGTTTCCGCAAGGGCGGCAAAGTCAATGGAAAAACATTGATCCGGTAATACAGATCCTCACGGAAATTACCCGCAGCCACTTCCTCCTTCAAGTTACGATTGGAAGCGGCCAAAATACGCACATCCAAGCCATAGGTTTTCCGCCCTCCCAAACGTTCGACTTCCCGCTCCTGAATGACCCGCAGCAATTTTGCCTGCAGCGCCGGATTCATCTCCGAGATTTCATCCAATAGCAATGTACCGCCCTGGGCCATTTCAAATTTACCCGGCGTGGTCTGACTGGCGCCGGTAAAGGCCCCCTTTTCGAAGCCAAACAATTCCGCTTCCAGCATTTGATCAGGAATGGCAGCGCAATTGATAGCTACAAAAGGACCTTGCCGGCGAGGGGAAATTTGATGCAGATGGCGGGCGATTACCTCTTTACCGGTACCGGATTCCCCCAAGATCAATACGGTGGCATCGGTTTCGGCCACCCTGGCCGCCAATCGATATACCCGGCTCATGGCGGGAGATTCAACCGCATCCGGCTGGATATGTGTCGATAACGCCAGGAAGCGCCTTACCTGTTCAATCAGCACATCCGCGGCAAACGGTTTGACCAGGTAATCGCTGGCGCCTGCCTGGATCGCCTTGACCGCCTGTTCGATCGTGCCATAGGCGGTCATCAGCAAAACCGGAAGGTTGGCATAATCCGCCTTGATTTTTTCCAATAAAGCCTGGCCATCCATGGGGGACATCTTGATATCACTGATAACCAGCTTTACGGTGTGTTTTTCCAGTTTGGCCAGCGCCTCGGTTCCATCCGAGGCGTGAATAATCTGATAACCCGCAAGAGAAAGGGTATCTTCCAAAGCTTCCCGCAATGCAGGATCATCCTCGACAATCAATAAGTCATAAGATGCCATTCAAAGACTCCATTAATTTGAATGTAGGTCATGCTCAGTCCTTGCGGCCTGTAGCGGGTTAGAATCCCGGCAAAAGCTGCCGGTGAAAGGCGTATCTACCGGGATGGGCAAATAAATGTGAAAAGCCGCGCCCCGGCCTGCTGTTGAGTCACACCGGACGAATCCACCGTGGGCCTTGACAATACTATCGACCACCGCCAGTCCCAATCCCGTGCCATTGGCGCGGGTAGTGAAAAAAGGCTCAAAAATCCGGTTTTTAACGGATTCTTCGATCCCCGGCCCATCATCGATGACACTGATGCAAATACAATCGTCTTCCAGCCGGCAATGCACTTGGATGCGGCAACATCCACCACTGGCTTCAAGGGCGTTGGTCAACAAATTCAAGACGACCCCGGTCAACGCCTCGGCATTGCCTTGAAAGGTGACCGGTTGGCCAGGGGTGGAAAATTCAATGACAGCCTCCGAGGAAGCAAGATGAGGTTGCGCAGCGTTTTTTATCTGCTGGACGAGATCGTCAAGCTCCACCAAACCTGTCACCAGGCGGCCTTCCCGGGCAAACACCAACATATCGTTTACCTGCCGTTCCAGGTGATGGAGGCGTTCCAGAACGCGGGCGGTGAAATGCTTCCGCCGCGCGGCATCCAACTGATCGTTACCCAAATGAGACGCATACAAAATGGCTGCCGACAGCGGCGTGCGTACTTGATGGGCCATACTGGCCACCATCTCGCCCATCGCCGAAAGACGCCGGTGTTGATCGACCAAATCCTGTAACTTGCGCATTTCGCTGACATCGGCCAGTAAGAGAATTTGTCCCGGCTCATCGCCGAGGGAGCGGGCGGAAAGGCTGATGATTTTGCCGTCCTTGAGGCGGCGCTGGTGGGGATTATCCAATCCAGAGACAAAACTTCTACGGGCGACTTCCGCCCATAATTCTCCCAAAAGGGGTTGCCCGAGCAAATCCACGGCGGCGGGGTTGCACTCCACTACCCGGCCCTCACCATCCAGGACTATGACGCCGCCAGGCAAGGCCTCAAGGAGCTGCTGCAGTTGATTGGCCAGCTTCTCTTTTTCCATCAGGGTTTGCACCCGCTCGCTGCGGGCGGCGGCCAGCTCCTCATTCAAGCGGGCTACTTGATTTTCCAGGGCCCGGTAAGAATGGGTGAGGGTTTGAGAAAGTTGATTGAATACCTCAAAGGCTTGCTTGAGGTTTTCGGGGCTGTCTAGGGTACTGGAATCGATCACCACCTGCCTGTTTTCCTTGCCGTTGTTTTCAAGGAAAGTAGCAAAGGTGATGCCAAATATTTATCTGTTGTTTTTCAAATACTTAACCAAAGGGCGTCAAGAATTTGCCACATCATCCCCGCGCAATCCGTATTTGCGCAATTTTTCCACCAGGGTGGTGCGGCGCATTTTCAAGCGTTTGGCGGCGTGAGCCACCACGCCGTTACTTTCATCCAGTGCCCGCTGAATCAGATCTTTTTCCAAACTGCTCAGGTGTTCCTTTAGATCAAACCCTTCATCCGGTAGAGTTGGCCCGGGATTATCGGGCCGTGAAAGGGAATCTTTCCCGACCGAACCAGACTCATGGTCAATACCCGCCCGATGGAGGATCTTCTCGGGCAAATCCTGGACATCCACCACCCCATAAGGATACAGCACTGCCAGACGCTCAATGAGATTCGCCAGTTCCCGGACGTTGCCGGGCCAGTCATAACGTTTCAATACTTCCAAGGCCGCCGCAGTCAAGCGTACCGAGCCCCGTTTTTCGTTTTCAATCCTGGCAATCAGATCCGCCACCAAGGCCGGGATATCCATGCTTCTCTCTCTTAAAGCGGGCATTTCGATCGGAAAAACGTTAAGCCGGTAATACAAATCCTCACGAAAGCGATTGGCCTTGATTTCCTCTTCCAGATCACGATGAGTCGCAGCAATCACCCGAACATCACAATGAATAGTCTTGTTGCTGCCTACCCGTTCAAAACTGCGTTCCTGGAGCACACGCAAGAGTTTGACTTGCATGGCCATGGGCATGTCGCCGATTTCATCCAGGAACAAGGTGCCGCCTTCCGCCATTTCAAAACGGCCCTGGCGGGCGCTGAGGGCACCGGTAAAGGCGCCCTTTTCATGACCAAACAATTCACTTTCCAGCAACTCTGCAGGAATAGCACCGCAATTCAAAGGGACAAAAGGCTTATTGCGCCGGGACGAATGATAATGGAGATTGCGGGCAACGACTTCCTTGCCTGTCCCCGATTCTCCCAAAATCAATACCGTCACTTCGGTTTTGGCTACCTGCTGGATTAATGTCCTGGTCCGTTGAATGGCTGGACTTTCACCGGTTAAACTCCGGAACAATTCCAGCGACCGGCCTTCCCTTTGTTGTTTGCGTTCATTAAGGACCCGCTGAATCAGCTCGTTCAAAACGGAATAGGTGGTGGGCCATTCAAGCGTCGCTGAAATCTCGGCCTCTACCATGGATGGTAATTCAACCTTTTGGTTGCGCCGGGTCAAAAAAAGCATGGGCGTCTGGGGAAAGGCTTCTCTTAATTTGCGAACCGTCTGCGCCAGGCCTTCCGCCACTTCTCCAAGCAGAATCACGCGGAAGTCCTTGCCGCTCCCAACCACCATGTCAATCTCCGAGGGGGGAGCCGCCACGGTATCGATCTCGCTAAATTCCAATGCGCCTTGAATTTGTTTTAAACGCTCTTCGTCTTTCTCGAGCAGGAGAACAGGCTGATTTTCCATGGATTGGCTATAATGAAGAGAAATGAATGCCGTACAAATTTGCAAAGTAAATCATTCCATTCTCAAGATGTCAAAATTTTGTCACTCCTGTTTTTTACGAATTAATCATTTAATTTTCAACGCCTTTCCTGAATAATGGCTGTCGGCTTATGGCTCACCTGCATTGTGGCAGCAACAAACGCCAATCACCTGGCACTTGACATCCCCTTCCTTAAGCCTTAGAAATCATGATAATTCTAATAACAGGGAGCACCCCCCTTCGTTGAACGATATCCCGTTGAGCGTGTTATTCAGCGCCCTTGGCGTGCTGATTCTGTTGTCTGCTTTTTTTTCCAGCTCGGAAACCGCTTTGATGGCGCTTAACCGTTACCGGCTGCAACATTTGGTCAAGCAAAAACACCGCAGCGCCCTGCGCGCCCAGAAATTGCTGGAGCGGCCCGACCGCCTCATCGGCTTGATTTTGCTGGGCAATAATTTCGTCAATATTCTTGCCTCTTCCCTGGCTACCGTTATCGCGCTCCGCCTCTACGGGCAAGCAGGCATTGCCATCGCAGCGGGAGCATTGACACTGGTGATTCTGATTTTTGCCGAAGTCGCGCCCAAAACCCTGGCCGCCACCTATCCTGAAAAAGTGGCCTTTTTTGCCGTCTGGATCATCCTGCCACTGCTTAAGCTACTCTATCCTTTTGTCTGGCTGGTGAATTTGTTTGCCAATATCTTCCTCAGATTGTTTGGCATTAGAATCCAACGCCCTTCCGATACGCTGCTATCCACCGAGGAACTCAGGACCGTGGTTGCCGAAGCTGGCGCCAGACTGCCATTCCGCTACCACAACATGCTGCTGAGCATTCTGGATTTGGAAAGCGCCACAGTGGAAGACGTCATGGTGCCCCGCCACGAAATCGTGGGTATCAACCTGGACGATCCCATCGAATCCATTATTGAACAGATCAAAACCAGCCCCCATACGCGTTTGCCGGTCTATAAAAAAAGTATCGACAACGTGATTGGGGTCCTCCACATCCGCAAGTTGCTGCCCAAAATTGCCACCCATGAACTGACCAAGGAACGTATTCGGGAATCCTTGGAAGACATTTATTTCGTTCCCGAAAACACGCCTTTACATCAACTGCTGGCAGATTTCCGGCAAAAGAACAGGCGCTTCGCCCTGGTCGTTGACGAATATGGAGACGTGCTGGGCCTGGTCACCATGGAAGATATCATGCAAGAGCTGGTAGGGGAATTGACCGTTGGCCCTGCCCGGGTGCAACAATATCCGGATGGCAGTTTTCTGGTGGATGGTGGAATTTCAATACGGGATCTAAATCGCATGACTGGTTGGCACTTGCCCACCAAAGGTCCCAAAACCCTCAACGGGCTGATTATGGAACATTTGGAAACCATCCCCAGCCCCGGCACCAGTTTGAAACTCAACGGCTTTCGGGTGGAAATCATAGAAATGGATGGCAATGCCGTGAAAAAAGTAAAATTTTTCCCCCTCCAGAAACATTGATTGAAGCCAATTCACAAATTGGAGCATTACCCGGGGTAGTGGCTTTATTTTTTAAATTTGTAATCTATACTTGGCAATTAAACAACCCTAAAAAATCAAGAGGCTTTCATGCCGAAGTTGACCCTGAACTTCAAAGGGCAGCCCATCCAGGTTTACCATTTTGATTCTGGCATCATTACCATTGGTAGTGATAGCGACAATACGATCCAGATTGACAATTTGGGTATTGCGCCCAAGCACGCGATCATCGACCTGGATCACTCCGATGGCCCCCATCTTTTTCAAGAAGACGAACACTTTCCGGTCCAGGTCAACCACCGCAAAGCTTCCAGCCATGCCCTCAAACATGGCGACGTGATTCAACTGGGAAAATACACCATTGATTTTGCCAGTGATGAGCAAGTACTGGATACCCCGGTACTGGAACCGGCCCCGGAAGAACCGGAACTGGAACTTTTATTTAAAGACTCCATCGCCAACGAGGCCACTTTACAACTTCTCAATGGCAAAAACATTGGCCGGTTAATTCCCCTCAAGCAAGCTCTTACGCGTCTTGGCAAACCCGGCAAAGGAGTCGCTGTCATTGCCCGCCGCAAAGAGGGGTATTTTCTTTCCTCCCTGGAAGGGGGCGAAAAAATCAAAGTCAATGGCGCTACCTTGGGAGAGCGAACCCTGTCCCTTTCCCATGGGGACAAGCTGGAAATCGATAAACATAAAATGCTCTTCGCCATGCCACTCTCATCCACCAGTTCAGAACAAGCCCGCCAATGAAAAACAAACGGCGTTTTTCCCGGATTTTATACCGGGCCCCGGCTAGAATTGTGGGTCCGGAAAAAATGCACGCTTGCGAGGTCATTGACCTGTCTTTGAAGGGCTGTCTTTTAAAGCTGCCCGAATCTTTCCATCCCCAGGCGAACCAGCTTTATGAACTGCAAATCCCTTTAAATCCCGGGAATGAAATTCAAATGCAGGTAATGATGGTCCATTGCCAAGATAACCGGGCAGGCTTTCAATGCCGCTATATTGATCTTCACAGTATCGGCTTGCTTAGGCGGTTGATTGAACTGAATTTAGGCCACTACAAACAACTGGAACGGGACCTTAACGCCCTTTACAAGGAAAATCCGGCAGAAGATTTACTGTGACTTGCCTCACTTTCCATCATCAACCGACGTTTGCACGCCGCCACCGCCCTGATTCTCGCCAACCGCAATTCGGCGCCCAATTCCGCGCCACGCAGCCCTTTGTCAAATAAGACATCCGCTTTCACCATCAGCGCCGCTTCCCGGAGCCTTCGCCACCACTGAGCCTGGGGATAGGGTTCGTCTTCGAGGCCGGTGCGTCCTCTAGCATCCGCCATGCACGCCAATAAAAATGACTCGAAATCGCTTTGCTGCTTGAGAGCATCCAGGCGGGACAACACATTCACAATGGTGGCAGGCCGCAATTCGAAGACCCGATGACAATGGGTATGATATTGCATGACCTTGCTGGCCAGACGCAAGTAATGCCGGGGAGCTTTGAGCCGGCCACATAACCCCTGCAACGCCTTCAACCCCAGCACTTCGTGCTTATGATGACGGGGCCACATTTCAGGCGGCGTCAATCCCTTGCCCAAATCGTGGGTCAAGGCTGCAAAGCGTGTGATGGTATCGTTGGACAAACGGGCCGCTTGAGCCAACACCATCATGGTGTGGATACCGGTATCAATCTCGGGGTGATATTCCACCGGCTGGGGTACGCCGTAAAGCCGCTCTATCTCTGGAAAAAGGCGGGCATTGGCGCCACATTCCCGCAAAACCTCAAAAAACCTTTGCGGGGAAGCCTCGGCCAAGGCTTTGACCAATTCCTGCCAAACCCTCTCTGGCGTCAGCGCATCCACCTCCCCCGCCGCCACCATCTGCCGCATCAGCGCCATGGTTTCATCGGCCACTTTAAAACCCAGCTGGCCATAGCGGGCAGCAAAACGGGCCACTCTCAGAATCCTCAGGGGATCTTCGGCGAAAGCCGGCGACACATGGCGGAGAATCCGGTTTTCCAGATCCCTGACACCGCCATAAGGATCGATTAGATTTCCTGACTCGTCCATGGCCATGGCATTGATGGTCAGATCGCGCCGTCTCAAATCTTCTTCCAGGGTAACCTCCGGCGAAGCATGCACCACGAATCCTCTATGGCCAGGCGCCACCTTGCGCTCGGTACGGGCCAACGCATATTCCTCGTGGGTGACGGGATGAAGAAAGACCGGAAACTCCCGCCCCACCTGTTTGAATCCCAGCTTTTCCATGGCTTCGGGCGTTTCCCCCACCACCACCCAATCCCGCTCCTTGACCGGCCAGCCGAGGAGTTGATCCCGCACGGCGCCGCCCACCAGATATGTTTTCACAACCCTGACATTAATTTTTTGGCAACGGCACGGTGACTACCTTGAGCTGGCCGCCCATCTTCAATCCCAATCTCAGAAACTTGGCCGATTTTGCTTCTCCTTTGGCGCCGGGGAAAAACAGATAGCCATAGGCCAGCGCCCCTGGTGAAATCATTCTATTGCGCAAGGACCGGCGACGCAGATCACGGCGGATTTCACTGTCCAGGGTCTGGTAACGCTCCCCACCCCCGATGATGGCGCCAATGCTAGCCCCCACCGCGGCGCCCTTGCCTATGCTCTTGGCCACATCGCCGCCGGAAAGAATGCCAATGGCAAAACCCGTGACCGCTCCCACCGCACCCAACAGCACGGCTTTCTTTCCTGTGCCGGCAAAGGTTTCGCCAATCTCCACTTCCCCCTTGATGCGCCGGTAAGCCTGATCGGAAGTCAACAGAGGCCAGGCTTGATCCTGGACATCCACCAAAAAAGTTTGTTGCGGCACGATTTGGACCGGGCTTGAACTTTGATTATCCAATACCAAGCGCACGGGAATTAATCCCGATCCGCGCACATCGAATCCCAACAAATCTTCCGCCTTGTCCCGGTCAAGGTAGGCGTGAGCGGCGATAGAAACGCCGTCCACTTGCACCGATTGCGGCTGCGAGGCGGGCAGTGGCACCGGCGCTACCCGGTCTTTATAGGTACTGCAACTTGTCAGCACCAATATGAGCCAGCACCCCAGATAGACATGTAAGTTTTTCACCCTGCTTACCCTTTCCTCATTAAAATACTCAACAAGATTATGAACTGTCCTGCCATTGTGTGCCACTAAGAATGTATCCCAATCGGGGCTCCGTCATCTATTGGGGTTGGGGGCAGGGGATCCGCTGAGGCTTGATATACGATTACCGGCAAATGCAACGAATCTTTGAAGCAAACGATATTCTCGAAGCCAGCATCGTCAAAGGGCTGCTGGAACAATGCGGAATTAAAACCGCATTACATGGTTACTACCTGCAAGGCAGCATAGGCGAACTGCCCGTATCGGGCCTGGCATCCCTTTGGGTGGAAGATGAGGATGCCACAGCCGCCCGCCGCATAGTCGAAGACTATCTCTCAGGAAGTTCTCAAGCCGATTCCTCAACCGGGGAATGAAAGTCTGCGCCATTGCCGCTTTTTTTGCTCCGATTATTGGAAGACGATTACCCATTTTTATATGGGTTTCCCTGGTTCTGGCAATGTCTTATCCCACATTGTCTTATGGACAGGCCAAACCTGAAATTCACTTGCTAGGGGTGAAAGGCGCGCTGAAATCCAATATCAAAGCCCTGCTTTCCCTTTTTGAAGAAGATTGCGATTCCCCCACATGGCAGATTAAAGAAGCATACTCCCATGCCGATAAGGAAATCCGCCGCGCCCTGCGGGCATTAGGCTATTACGAACCTAAGATCGAAAGCCAGTTTGCATTCACTCCATCATGTTGGCAGGCAACTTTTAAGATCCAACCGGGACCAAGAGTCACCCTCCGTCGTATTGACCTGAAAATTCAAGGGGAAGCCGAAAATGATCCCGTATTCATGGATTTTCTAAAAAAACCGCCTTTGCACGCCGGCGAACCCTTAAACCACGGCAAATATGAGGCATTGAAAAGCCGCTTGATGGATCTAGCCAACCAAAGAGGTTATTTTGATGCCCGCTTCTTAAAGCGGGAACTATTGGTGGATCTGAGCCGGCATCAGGCAGATATCGTTCTTTATTTTGACTCGCGCCGCCGTTACCGGCTTGGACAAATCCGGATCCAGCAAAACGTCCTCGACCCTTCCTTTATCCAAAAATACGTGCCATTGAAACCAGGCGCACCTTATGAAAGCGGCCTTCTGACCCAGACCTACCAATCCCTGGCTGACAGCGGTTATTTTGCCGACGTGGAGGTCCAGCCATTGCGGGAACAGGCAAAACGATACCAAATACCGATACAAATCCGTCTATACCCGCGCAAGCGTCACTTTTTCAAGATCGGCGCAGGGTTTGATACCAATACCGGTCCCAGAGTGAGTCTTGGCTATGAAAACCGTTATTTGAACCGCCACGGCCACCGCTTGAAGATAAAAATGCGCTACTCGCCGGTACGTTCCCAGTTCGGCGGCCAGTACCAAATTCCCTGGCATGATCCCCGGCGGGAAACCCTCAGCTTCCGCGCTGGCTTTCTCCATGAAGATACCGATACCCAAACTTCCAACCGGGGCACCCTGGGAGTTCAATTCATCCATCCGCGCCGAAAATGGTCCGAAATCTTTGGTGTGGATCTGCGCTACGAAAAATCCCGCACCGCCGATCAAACCCAGGAATCCCTGTTGGCGCTTCCCGCCATTGAATGGTCCAGAATCCGCGCCGATAATCCGCTACGTCCCAAACGAGGCTGGAAATTAGATGTCAGTGTCAAGGGGGGCCTGCCCTTATATGGTGATCCCGTTCTCTTTCTGCAAGCCCGGACCTACGGCAAATGGGTGCGTCAACTACCTTGGCGGGGACGGATACTGACCCGCCTGGAAGCCGCCACCACCTGGGTGGACCAATTTCACAATCTGCCCGCCAGTCATCGTTATTTTGCGGGTGGCGATAACAGTATTCGCGGCTACGGTTATAAGAAACTGGGGCCGAAAGACAATGACGGCGCGGTGATTGGCGGCCGCCATTTGGCCGTAGCCAGTCTGGAATATGAACAATTGTTTTTGCAAAACTGGGGGGCGGCCGTCTTTGTGGATGCTGGCAATGCCTTTAATACTTTCAAGGAACCTGTAAAAATCGGCGCCGGCGCCGGCATCCGCTGGTATTCACCGGTGGGCCCTATTCGCGTGGATCTTGCCACGCCGGTCAATTCCCACAATCCGGGCGTGCGCCTGCATATTTCCATGGGTCCGGAATTATGAGGCTGAAACGCAAAATCACCCTCCTCGTCTTGGTCCTGATTGGCCTGCCAATCCTGCTCACCGCGGGACTGATCGGCCTGGCGGCCACGGAAAAAGGCAGTCTCTGGTTGATTGAGAACACCGCCCGCCGGCTGCCGGGGCAATTTGACGCAGGCAAGGTTCAAGGGACACTCCTGAACTACCTGGAAGTCCACAATCTGTCCTATGCATTACCGCCTCACCGCCTGCAAATTGATCACCTGACCCTGGCCTGGCGACCTTGGGCTTT
>Ga0256841_1003083_pt1 | contig 12708 bp, 14 predicted proteins | sample 356308metaG_FD_185971 | JGI IMG/M metagenome (GOLD analysis project Ga0256841, IMG submission 185971) | Hydrothermal vent microbial communities from Mid Atlantic Ridge, Atlantic Ocean - 356-308 | ecosystem: Environmental > Aquatic > Marine > Hydrothermal vents | place: Atlantic Ocean: Mid...
TGGCATCAAATTTTGAGTGAGATCTGTTTAAAAATTTTAGTTTCTTCTCATCAAAGCTTTGGACTCCAAAACTTACTCTATTTACCCCAAGCTCTCTCATCCCTTTAAGCCATTTAGTGGTAGCTGAGTTTGGATTTGCCTCAGTTGTTATCTCTATATCTTTTTTTAAAAATGGCTCTATTAGTTCAAAAAACTCATAATAGTAGTTAAAATCAACACTTGATGGTGTTCCTCCACCAATAAATAGGGTTTTAATTGAGTTTTTTTGAATATCAAATCTCTCTATCTCTTTTAAAAACTGTTTTGTAATAGCCCTCATGTAATCTTTTCTAAGATAATGTAGTGTGGTATAGGAGTTAAAAGAGCAGTAATGACACTTACTATCACAAAATGGTATATGAAGATAGAGTAGCATTTTTAAATCTTTTTTTGGATAGTATATCAAAATAAATTAAAGAGGATATACAAGGTGGGAAAGAAGCTTAGTTATAGACCAAATGTTGCTGCCATTGTTCTATCATCAAAGTATCCACTTGTTAGTGAGATCTTAGTTGCAAATAGAATAGATATAAAAGAGGATGCTTGGCAGTTTCCTCAGGGTGGAATTGATGAGGGAGAGGAACCAAAGGATGCTCTTTTTCGTGAACTTAAAGAGGAGATCGGCACTAATGAGGTGGATATAATAGCTGAGTATCCGGAGTGGATAAGTTATGAGTTTTTAAATAAACATGCTACTAAGATGTATCCATATGACGGACAGACTCAAAAGTATTTTTTAGTTAAATTAAGAGCTAGTGCAAAGATATCTCTAAAGACCGATTTACCAGAGTTTAATGATTATAAATTTCTAAGTTATGAAGATACTTTAGATCAGATATCATATATAAAAAAACCGATCTACAAAAGGGTTCTTAGCTATTTTAAAAAAGAAGGGTATTTGTAGTGCTTATAGTTCAAAAGTTTGGTGGAACAAGTGTAGGTGATTTAGATAGGATTGAGAGTGTAGCAAAGAGGGTTGCAAAGTCAAAAGATATGGGCAATGATATAGTTGTTGTAGTATCTGCTATGAGTGGAGAGACAAATAAACTAATCTCCTATGCGAACCATTTTAGCAAATCTCCAAATAAAAGAGAGATGGATATGCTTTTAAGTTCAGGAGAGAGGGTTACATCATCTCTTTTATCTATCGCCTTAAATGAGATGGGGTATGAGGCAATCGCACTTACAGGAAGACAGGCAGGTATGATAACAGACAATGTTCATACAGGTGCAAGGATTGAGAAGATCGATACAAGTAGAATGAAAAAGGCACTAGGGGAGAATAAGATAATAATAGTTGCCGGTTTTCAAGGGATCGATAGAGATGGAAATGTAACAACACTTGGAAGAGGGGGAAGTGATCTTAGTGCTGTTGCAATAGCTGGAGCATTGAATGCTGATCTTTGCGAGATCTATACAGATGTAGATGGAGTATATACAACAGATCCTAGAATTGAGCCAAAGGCAAAAAAGATAGAGAAGATCAGTTATGATGAGATGCTTGAGTTTGCATCTATGGGAGCAAAGGTCTTGCAAAATAGATCGGTAGAATTAGCAAAAAAGTTAAATGTAAACTTAGTTACAAGAAGCTCATTTAATGAGAACGAGGGAACACTTATAACAAAGGAAGAAAATATTATGGAAAAACCAGTTGTTAGTGGAGTTGCACTTGATAAAAATCAGGCAAGAATTACTCTAAGAGGTGTTGTTGATAAACCAGGAATTGCTGCTGATATATTTAAAAAGTTGGCAGATGGAAATATAAATGTAGATATGATCATACAAAATGTAGGAGAGGATGGCTCAACAAATCTTGGATTTACAGTGCCTCAAAATGAGCTTGAAGATGCTAAAAAGATAATGTTAGAGCTTAATGCCTCTAAAAATCTTGAGTTTGATAGTAATGTAGCAAAAGTATCTATTGTTGGAGTAGGTATGAAGTCTCACAGTGGAGTTGCAAGTCAAGCATTTGAGACTTTGGCAAATGAAAATATAAATATTGAGATGATAAGCACAAGCGAGATAAAGATCTCTATGATAGTAGATAGAAAATATAGTGAACTTGCAGTTAGAGCTTTGCATGAAGCTTATGAATTGGATAGGTAGATGAAAAGCTTCTCCTCTTGGATGGTTGAGACTATTAGGCAAAATCATCTAATAGGCTGGATGGAGGAGAAGAGGTTTGAGTTAGTTGCTCAGATCGCACTATCAATAAAAAATATAGTTGATGGCAAAACTATTATTTTAATAACTGATAAAAAGAGGGATTGGTTTTATAGATATGCTCTAAAAAAATTGAACCCATCTACTTTTGATAGACCACTCTTTCCAGTTGTAGGATTTGAATCTTTGTATATGAGTATTGAGTCTATTGATGATGAAGAAAAAATAATGATTTTAGATGATATGCTCTCATCTATTTTTGAAAATGGTTATAGCTATTTTTATGTAGGCTCTGGAGATGATAAAATATCTGATATTGCAAGAAGTAGAAGAGATTCTATGCTTTGGAGCTTTGATAAAAGAGAGAGTGGAGCAATATATCTTGATAGTTTAGATAACCGATCTGATATAAAATTGATGGAGTTGCTTGATATTTACAACAGTGCTATAGAGGCTACTTTGTTTGGTGATATTGATCTTGAAGGGGCATTATAGTTTGGGATCAAAAATAGTAGTATCAAAGCAAGACTCTATTATAGAAGATAAAATCTTATCGAAAATAGATAGTAAACTTATTAAAGTTTTTGATATCGATGAGCTTAAGATAGATGATAGTAAAAATATTATCCAAGAGGCATATATTGCTGAAGAGAGTCAAAAGTATATCATTATACGGGCAAAGAGTTTTAGAGTAGAGGCTCAAAATGCACTCCTTAAACTGCTTGAAGAGCCACCAAGAAATATAAACTTTATAATTGTTTCACCAAGAAAGAGTGCACTCTTGCCAACTATCAGATCAAGAATGGCTATTGAGACTATTAATGAAGATAAGAGCGATAAAAGTTTAGATTTGGATTTAAGAAAGATGGAGCTAAATGATATATTTTTATTTATAAAAGAGAATAGTGATCTGAAAAAACATGAACTTATATCTTTAGTTGAGAGATTATTAGTTGATGCACTATGCAAATACTCCATAAATTTAAATGAGAAAGAACTTGAACTCTTTGAAAATGCCTCAGTCTTGGCAAATCTAAATACCAAATCACAAACACTCCTACCCACACTACTTATGAGTATATATTATGCAAAGGATAGATCATGAGCAGAGTTAGAAGATTGGCACTAGATATTGATAAAAAGAGACTCTTAAAGAGCTTAGATATATCAAAAGAGGGATCACAGATCATATCCAAAAAGATGGAGCTTGAGCTATTTTTTATAAAGGATCTAAAAACCCCAGCGGCAAATATCTTAAAACAAGATGCTCTATCTATTGGAGCAGAACTTGGAGTGCCTAAAGATACTATTCTTTGCAAAGAAAGTGTTGTTGATGCAGTTTTAATTGTGGATAAAAAGAGGTTAAGGACTCTTATAAAAAAAGAGAATGCTCAACCATTTGGTTTAAAAAAGATCTCAAAGGAGCTTGAGAAGTTTTTAGTAGATAAAGAGTTTGAGCCAAAGATAATGGGTGTTTTAAATGCAAATAGCGATAGTTTTTATGAAAAGAGTAGATTTGATCTTGATGTGGCTAGAAAAAAGATAGAGACTATGATAGAAGATGGTGCCAAGATTATTGATATAGGTGGAGTATCTTCAAGACCTGGATCAGATAGTGTAAGTGAAAAAGAGGAGTTAAATAGAGTCAAAGATATAGTAGATCTAATATATTCAAATAAGCTTTATCAAAAGGCAAAATTTAGCATAGATAGTTACTCACCATTAACGATAAACTATGCACTAGATCATGGATTTAGTATTGTAAATGATATAACAGGTTTAAGTAGTGATGAGGTTTGCACTATCGCCTCCAAGTATAGTGCAAAGGTTGTTATTATGCACATGAGAGGAATTCCAAAAGATATGCAAAAAGATCCTTACTATGATGATGTTATAGTTGATATTGATAACTTTTTTAAAGAGAGGATAGAAAAGGCAAGATCATTTGGTATTCAAGATATAGTATTGGATGTGGGTATAGGGTTTGGTAAGAGTTTAGAACATAACCTTTTACTCTTAAAGCATCTTTCACACTTTAAACACTTTGGATATGAACTTTTGATTGGGGCAAGTAGAAAGAGTATGATAGATATGATACAAAAAACACCAGTTGATAAGAGATTACCTGCTACTTTAGCTATTCATCAAAAAGCACTTGAAAATGGTGCATCAATTTTAAGAGTTCATGATGTAAAAGAGCATAATCAGATGCTATCTATTTATAAGGCATTTAAGGATTGTTTGATATGAAGGTAGGAGTTGTTCAAGAGAGCTTTTTTGGGAATAAAGAGTCTATGCAGACCTTGCTTAAAAAAAGAGTAGGGCAGTTGGCAAAAGATGGAGCCAATTTAGTAGTATTGCAAGAGCTTCATGATAGTAACTACTTTTGTATAAGTGAAGATGTAAAAAATTTTGATCTAGCTGACGGGTTTAAAGATGATATTGAGTTTTACTCAAAACTTGCAAAAAATTGTGGTGTTGTTTTGGTAAGTTCACTTTTTGAGAAAAGAGCAGCAGGACTCTATCACAATACATCGATTGTATTTGAAAAAGATGGAAGTATCGCTGGTAAATATAGAAAAATGCACATACCAGATGATCCAGGGTTTTATGAGAAGTTTTATTTTTGTGAGGGTGATTTAGGATTTGAGCCAATAGATACATCGCTTGGAAGGCTTGGTGTTTTGATATGTTGGGATCAGTGGTTTTTTGAAGCTGCAAGGATTATGGCACTAAAGGGGGCTGAAATTCTTATATATCCAACTGCAATAGGTTGGTTTGATGAGGATAGTGATGAAGAGAAAAAGAGGCAACTTGATAGTTGGATCACTATCCAAAGAGCTCATGCCATTTCAAATGGATTACCACTTGTTAGTGTAAATAGAGTAGGTTATGAGAGAGATAAAAGCAGATGTATAGATGGAATAAGGTTTTGGGGAAATAGTTTTGTTTGTGGTGCTCAAGGTGAGATTATAAAAAGATTATCTCAAAAGAGTGAGAGTTGTGTAGTTGATATTGATTTAAAAAGGAGTGAAGAGATAAGAAGAATTTGGCCATTTTTAAGAGATAGAAGGGTTGATTATTATGATGATTTATTAAAAAAATATATAGACAATGGGTAATTAGGTAATAAAAAACATAATAAATCACTCAATTCGATAAAATAAAACTAATAAATATAAAGAAATTTAACCTTTGACGATCTTGCTTTTAAGTAATTTATGGAGGTTTTTATGAAAAAGGTTTTTTTATCTTTATTGGTTGCAACTGCCTTGATGGCATCTAATTTGTCTTCAATAGAGAAAATAGACAACAAAGAGGTAAATGCTCTATTTGATATGGCAAAAAGTGGTGATATTGATTCTCAAACTCTTCTTGGAGAGATATATCTTGATGGTATTGGAGTTGATATCGATCTTGATAAGGCATTTTTTTGGTTATCAAAAGCATCAAATCAAGACTCCCCTCAAGCCCAATATCTACTTGGTTTTATGTATGAAAACGGTATCAAGGTTGATAAGAATTTAGAGAGAGCTGCTAAACTTTATACTAAAGCTTCAATTGGTGGAGATTTGATGGCAAAGTATCACTTGGCATTTATGTATAAAGATGGAAAAGGTGTAAAAATGGATAAATCAAAAGCGATAGCACTACTAAAAGAGATAAAAGCAATAAAAGATAGTGATAGTTAGACTTTAGTCCAACTATCAACTTTTAGGAGAGAATTAGTCCATCTGTCTTCTAAGAAATGTTGGATAGTCAAGATCGTTTGAATCGATATACTCACCACCACCATTTATTTTTAACTTCCTTTTTACTGCAGGTTTACTTTTAGTCTCTTCTTGTGCAGGAGTTGCTGGAATATCTGTTTGATTTATAGGTGTAAGCTCCTCTTTTGCACTATCAAAACCTGTTGCAACAATAGTGATTTTTACCTCATTTTCTGCAAAAGATTCATTTGTTGTTGTTCCAAATATAACATCTGCATTATCATCAGCACTATCATAGATAATTTCCATAGCTGCTTGAATTTGAGTAAGAGGAAAGTTTGGATGGATATGAAAATGAACCAATACACCCATTGCACCATTTATTGACATATTGTCAAGTAGTGGAGATTCAATAGCATTTCTAACTGCCTCTATAGCTGCATCATCGCCTTCTGCTTCACCAACACCTAGTATTGCCATACCTTTATGACCCATAACTGTTTGAACATCAGCAAAATCAAGGTTTATATCATTTGCACCATGAGATAATACGACAGCACTCATACCACCTACGGCTCTTGATAGAACATCATCAACAAGTTTAAAACTCTCTTTTACTCCGAGATTTTTATCGACTATCGCAAGAAGTTTATCATTTGGAATAACTACAATGGAGTCACTCTCATTTTTAAGTTCATTAAGACCTTCAAGTGCTAATTGCGATCTTTTTCTACCTTCAAATGCAAATGGTTTTGTAACAACTGATACTGTCAAAGCTCCAACCTCTTTAGCAGCTTGAGCAACGATAGGTGTAGCACCAGTTCCTGTTCCTCCACCCATACCAGTAGCTATAAATACAATGTCAGCTCCATCTAATGACTCTTTTAAATCTTCAAAACTCTCCAAAGCTGCATTTTTTCCAACTTCTGGTTTCATTCCTGCACCAAGACCTCTTGTTTTTCTCTCACCCAACTGTATCTTTGTTGGTGCCAATGAAGTGTTTAATGCTTGTGAATCTGTATTTGCAACAATCAAATCAATCTCTCCAACACCTTGGCTAATCATATGGTTTACCATATTTCCACCACCGCCACCAACACCGATGACTTTGATTTTAGCTCCTATGACTTGATTTTCATTTTGTGACATATTCTCTCCTCTTGTTAAATTTAAATTTTCTTAAAATAGTTGTGATATTTTGTTCCATAATCTTTTAAAGCCACTCTCTTGATTGTCTCTGTCGATCAGCTCACCTATATCATCTATATCATCTTCATAGTCATCATACTCTTCGTAATCACTATCATACTCCTCTTCATCTAAAAGTGGATTTGTATTTTTTGATGGCTCAATTATCTCATCTTTATATCTTAACCTTCTACTAGAGTCCATCTCATAAGGTGTAAACCTACCAGCACCATATAAAACAAGACCAATAGATGTAGAAAATTCAGGACATTTTAATGTATCAAACATACCCTCAATATTTCTCTCGTTTGGCTTAGCTAATCTTACCGGCATATTGTTAAAAATAGCTTGTGCTAATTCTTTAATTCCATCAAGTTTGGTTAAACCACCAGTAAGCACAACACCAGCACCAAGTTGCTCTGAAAAACCACTATTTTCTATCGATTTTGCTAAGATCATCAAAGTCTCTTCAACCCTTGCATATATGACATTTGAGACGATTTCAAGCGATACATCATTACTACTATTTTCATCTCCAATAGTTGGAAGTTCTATCGTATCATTAGAGTCAGTTTTTAAGCTTCCATAATCAATCTTTACCCTCTCAGCAGCACCAATTGGTGTGTGAAGTGCCATAGATAAGTCGTTTGTGATATTATTGCTACCAACACCTAAAAAGTCATTGTATCTTATAGAATTTCCTTGATGGATCACAAGATTTGATGTAGCACCTCCAAGATCAATAACTGCAACTCCAAGCTCTTTCTCATCTTCATTCAATACTGCTATACTTGATGCATATCCATTTAAAACGATATTGTCAATCTCAACAGAGGCTGACTTGACAGCTTTTTTTAGATTGTTGAGGCTTGATTTTAAAACTGTAATGATATGAACTTCAACTTCAAGTCTTGATCCATTCATACCTAGAGGATCATCAATGTTTGAGTGATCGTCAACTCTAAAGTTATAAGGAAGGACATGAAGCTTTTCATACTCATTTGGAATATTGGCATTGTGATCTGCCATTTGTAAAACCCTATTTATCTCTTTTATACTTATCTCTTTATTTGGAACATTTACAACACCATAGCTATCAACACTTTTTGTATAAGCCCCTGATATTGATACAATCACTCTGTCATAGTGAGTTCCAGCAACTCTTTTGGCATCATTTATTGCATGTTTAATTGATCTAGATGCAAGTTCTATATTTGTAATAATACCTTTTTTTATTCCTTGAGATTTTGATATACCTGCACCAAGAATCTTGACACCATCTTCATCTTCAGTTTGAGCAATAATGGCACAAACTTTTGTGGAACCAATATCAACACTTAAGATTATCATTTAGCTTTACCCTTCCTTTTTATTAGTGAATTTTACAAATTGTTTAATGTCATACTTTGTCTTAAGAAATCTCTTAAGACCAGTTTGTATCATATCTTTTTTGAGTGCTTTTACATTTTTTGTTAATTTATCACTTTCTGTTTTAAAACTATTTTCATCGAACAGTTTTTGATTTATTACATTGAAGATAATAGCACTTTTACCTGAAACTATATAGCCTTTTTTTGAATTAGTTGTAAAGACTTTTTGAAGTAGTTTTTGTGAGGTTAAGATAGGAAAATCTTTTATTTTTGAGCCATCAGCTATGCTCAAATATCCTAAATCTTTCATATCTTTTAAGTCACTTTTTAATGCTTTATTAGCTTTTGTTTGTAGTAGCTCTTTCTCTTTTTTTAAGATAAGATCTTTTTTTGCATACTCTTTTGCTTGTTCAAATGGTAATGCAGATGGTTTGTTTATTTGACTTATTTTTCCACTTATCCACTCATCATTAAATTTAAGAGCCTTTATATACTCTCCACTTTTTAGTGTTTTTAATTTTGTAAAATCTACTGATTTGTTATCCTCAAAGATATCAATCTCTTTTTGAGGTTTTATCTCTCCCTTTTTAAGAGCTAGATAGTTTTTAAGAGCATTTTTTCTTGAATTTTTTAATCTATACTCTTTTATAACTTCATCTTTTGCTTCATCAAAACTTTTTATCTTTCCATCTTCTTTTTTAAATTTTAATCTATTTTTAGTATAAAAATCTTTTAGCTCTTTATCATCTATTTTTAGATCACTACTTTTTGTAAAAATGGCATCTATTTTGTAGTTTAATTTACTAAGATATCTATTTTTGTTTTTTTGCCAAAAATCTTTTAGCTCTTTCTCTTTTATATCTATACTATTATCATCAATATCTATACTTTTTATCTCTATATCTTGTAAAAGATCTTTACCAGCAAATAAAGACTCTTTCTCAAGATCAGTTACAGGTAGATTTAGAGCCTCTTTTAATTTTTTTAATATGACACTCTTTTTTATCTCATTTTCAAAATCTTTTTTGCTTACTCCTTGAGCTCTTAGTATCTGAGTAAGTCTGCTTTTACTAAACTTCCCATCAACCCAGAATGCTTTTATAGAGCTATACTCTTTTATGATTTCACTATCAAGAGCAGTTATTCCAAGATCTTTAGCATAATTTAAGAGTAATGCCTCACTTTCAAGTTGTGATAGAGCCTGTTCTTGTATATGCATCTTTTGAGCTTGAGCTTTAGTAAATTTACCTCCAAACATATTGTTGTAGTAGTTAAATATATTGTTTGTTGCAATATTTAATTCAGAGTTTTTTATCTCTATATCGCCAACTTTGGCTACAGAGTCAGATCCAATTCCACCATACTTGTATGCTCCCCATCCTACTGCACCAGAGCCTATAAAGGCAATAGTACTTACCCAAATAGTAACTACAAGATATTTTCTATTTTTTTGCATCCAACTTATCATTTAATTTTGTCCACTTGTTTTTTTATTTCTAATTTTCATTATATTGTATAAAAATATAAAATATCTATAATATAGACTTACCTATGGCTTTTTTATTTAAGGTAAATTTTTATAGTAAATAAAGTTTAAGTTTATAGAATTTTTATATTATTAGAATAATAGATAAGTTTTGCACTATTTTCAAGTATTGCTATCTTTTTTATTAGCTCCATGAGATCTCTGTTGTAGCTTATAAGTCCATACCCTTTAATCAAAAGCATATCTTTTTGAGTTAAAATAAGAGTCTTATATATCTCCTTATAAGACCTTTTATACCAAGTATCGAAATTTTTAGGATCATAGACCTCAAGTTCACCAATTATTGTTGAACCAAAATAATCTTTTGGCTTGATAATATCCTTTTTTAGTGATAAGGATGTGATAAAGGGTGGCATCGTATATGAGATATATTTTGCTTCAGAGATATTTTTATATATATTTAGATGGATGTTTGCATCAATACTAGCACTTTTCCATCTATAATCTTTTTTTGTATAGAGTGTAATAAAATCATTATCATTTAGTGAGTCAAAAACTGCATCTTTTGAGTTTATTATAAATTTATCATCTTCAACTTTTACAGAAATTGAACCATGAAAAATTCCCATAAAGTTTTTGGCAAACATTGATGATGATGCTTTACATAGTTCACTTTTTAGATAATCTTCCATTTCCATTTTTTGATTGTAGCAAAGCTTAGGTATAATCTTTATTTAACTAAGGAGAAGATTTGAAAATACCTCATGTTCCTGTTTTAAAAGATGAAGTTGTAGAGCTTTTTCAAGATATAAAGGATGGATATATTGTTGATTGCACTGTTGGATATGGTGGTCATAGTGAGGCGATATTAATGTCAAATCCAAATATCAAACTCATTTGTATAGATCAGGATGATGAAGCTTTAGCGTTTTCAAAAAAGAGGCTCTCAAGCTTTAAAGATCGAGTAATTTTTAAAAAGGGAAGATTTTCTAAAGTAATTTCAAGTTTATCAGAATATGAGTTACGGGGAGTTTTAGCTGATATTGGTATATCTTCACTTCAAATTGACAAAGAGGAGAGAGGTTTTTGTTTTAACTCAAGTAAACTTGATATGAGAATGGATCAAACAAGTGAGCTAAGTGCCTATGATGTGGTAAATAGGTACTCGTCATCAGATCTAGAGAGGATATTTTATGAGTATGGGGATATAAAAGAGTTTAAAAAATTAGCATCTTTGGTAGTTAAAAATAGACCAATAAATAGTGCAAAATCTCTTAGCTCTCTTATAGCAAAAAATTTTAGATCAAAAAAGATACATCCGGCTACTTTAGCTTTTCAAGCAATTCGTATTGAGGTAAATAGTGAGCTTGAAGAGCTTCAAACTCTTTTGGAAAATTTAAACAATTTAAATAAGTCTAATCTTTTAGTAGCTATAATCACCTTTCATTCACTAGAAGATAAAATTGTAAAAAGAACATTTCAAAAGTGGAGCAAAAGCTGTATATGTCCACCTGATATTTTTAGATGTGTTTGTGGTGCAAATCACAAAAGAGGAGATATCTTAATTAAAAAACCGATAATTCCAAAAGGAGCTGAGATTGCAAGAAACAAAAGAGCCAGAAGTTCAAAACTCAGAGCCTTTAGATTTAAAGAGTGATAAAGAGCTTCTTTTAGAGGAGTATGAAAAAGAGCAAAAACGAGCTAACAATATTACATTTAGGGAGTTACTGAAGATATACCTTTTTGTATTGATAGCTCTTTTGATAATCTTACCAAAGATCTATATAAGCAATCATATATACTATCTGTCTAAAGATATAAATAGTATGTATCATGAATATACAGCTTTAAAAGAGGAAAAAGTATCACTCTTAAGAGAGCTTGAAAATCTAAGATATAAGGTTAATATTGCTGATGAGATTCAAGAAGCAGATAGCTTTGATGAAAATCAAAGCTACTGATATTTAGTGGCAGTGAAGTAGAGTTCTGTTTGGATCGCTTAAAAATCCATATCCATTATAGATAGTAAATATACCATACAATATAACAGCAATTGATGCCAATTTTAGTATAAGATTTCTTGTTGAGCTATTTTTTAAAAATCCTACAAAATAACCCATGCTAAACATAGCTGGAATTGTGCTAAGCCCAAATATTAACATCACAACTCCTCCCCAAAATGGACTTGCAGTGCTTGCAGCAGTTACTGCAAAAAAGTAAACAAAACCACAAGGTAAAAGTCCGTTTAACATACCAAGCATAAAAAATGATCCAAGTGATCTATCTTTTAAAAATCTTTTAAATGTAGTTTGATACCAGCTACTTTTTGATAGTGAATGCTCAATAATAGTTAAAAATTTTACTTTTCCAATAAGAGATAAACCGGTAAGTATCATGACTATACCGGCAACAATAAAAAGAGAGGCTATTGTAAAGTTATTATATGTAGCTACTCCTCCTAAATATCCAAAAATGACTCCAAGAATAGTATATGTGCTAACACGACCTAGTGAATATACTATATGAGATATTGCCTGTTTTATTTTTGAAAATGAGCCATCTATCTTTGTGCTTGAATAAGCTATGACGATACCTCCACACATTCCAACACAGTGGCTAAAAGATCCTAAAAATGCTATTGTTATAATACCAAAGAGATTTATTGTATCCATACTATTTTCCTAAAACTTTTTTTCTTATTATTGGATTTGTAAGATCCTCTTTGTGTAAGACTCTATCTTTTAGTTCATTA
>Ga0256841_1003084_pt1 | contig 12701 bp, 10 predicted proteins | sample 356308metaG_FD_185971 | JGI IMG/M metagenome (GOLD analysis project Ga0256841, IMG submission 185971) | Hydrothermal vent microbial communities from Mid Atlantic Ridge, Atlantic Ocean - 356-308 | ecosystem: Environmental > Aquatic > Marine > Hydrothermal vents | place: Atlantic Ocean: Mid...
AAAATGATCGGGTCAACTTGGGAGTGGAGAGGGCGAAGATTCTTGCCAGGGCGCTTAGATGCCATCCTGCAGTTCTCGTCTTTCCGGGTTGGGATGTTAGCCAAGAGTCTGCGGCATAATTCAGTAGTTAGGCGCTTATGGAAACGAACTGGGTTTGAATATGCCAGCCAACGAACCGACGTGAGTCATTTGACAGTAGAAGGTATTGCGGCATAACAATCGCATTGAGTTCGCGCGAGAGTTCCTACGGTTTGGTTGACACCCTGAACCAAGGGTTCAGGAGTGATCAAAGATGCCAAAGCCAGGGCCTGGAACCACATACAAGTACAGCGAGGAATTCAAGGCAACAGCCATCGAGCTCAGTCATTTGCCGGGTGATCGAACCGCCGCTTTGGCGAGTTTGTTGCGTGGTGCAAGAAAGAAGGCTTTTGAATCGCCCCGAATTTTCCAGACACTCCCCCCGCCGCACCGCCGGTTCCTGGCATCGCCCTAGCGCAACGTGACCAGTTCCTCCGCGCTGGTCGGGTGCAGGGCGACGGTGTCGTCCAGGTCCTTCTTGGTGGCGCCCATGCGCAGGGCGACGGCGAAGCCCTGCAGCATTTCGTCGGCGCCGATGCCGATGATGTGGATGCCGACCACCTTTTCCTGCGCGCCCACGGTCACCAGTTTCATGGCGGTCTTCTGTTCGCGGCCGCTGATGGCGTGGTACATGGCGGTGAAGCGGGTCTGGTAGACCTTGACGGCGTCGCCGTGTGTGGCGCGCGCCTCGTCCTCGGTCAGGCCCACGGTGCCGATGGGCGGGTGGCTGAACACCACGGTGGGGATGTTCTCGTAGTCCAGGTGGCGGTCTTTCCTGCCGCCGAACAGGCGGTCGGCCAGGCGGCGCGCGGCGGCGATGGCCACCGGGGTGAGCTGGGCGCGGCCGGTGACGTCGCCGACGGCGTACAACCCGTCCACGCAGGTGTTCTGGAATTCGTCAGTGGGGATGTAGCCCTGGTCGTCCACTTCGACGCCGGTCGCGGCCAGGTTGAGGCCGGCGGTCAGCGGGTGGCGGCCGATGGCCCAGATGAGGCGGTCGAAGCCTTCCAGGCGCTGGCCGTTCTCGCACAGGATGCACAGGGAGCCGTCCGCCTCGCGCATCACTTCCTTGACCTGGGTGCGCGCCAGGATGTCGATGCCGTCGGAGAGCATTTCCTCCATCAGGGTCTCGCGCAGCATGGCGTCGAAGCTGCGCAACAGGTGCTCGCGGCGCAGCAGCATGGTGACGTCGCTGCCCAGGGCGTTCAGCACGCCGGCCAGTTCCACCGCGATGTAGCCGGAGCCCACCACGGCCACCCGCCGCGGCTGTTCCTCCAGTTCGAAGAAGCCGTCCGAGGTGATGCCGTGTTCGGCGCCGGGGATGTCGGGCACGGTGGGGGCGCCGCCGACCGCCACCACGATGTGGTCGGCGGTGTAGCGCTGGCCGGCCACTTCGAGGGTGTGGGGATCGACGAACACCGCCGTGCCCGGGATTTCGTCGATGTTCGAGTCCGCCAGGTAGGTGTGGTACCAGTCGTTGATGCCGTGCACGTAGGCGTCGCGTGCGGCCTTCAACTTCGCCCAGTCGAAGCCGGGCTGGCAGCGCCCGAAGCCGTAGCCGGTCAGGTCGTGCAGCATGTGCGCCAGCGAGGCGGCGAACCACATGACCTTCTTGGGCACGCAGCCGACGTTGACGCAGGTGCCGCCCAGCGGGCCGGCCTCGATCACGGCGCAGCGGGCGCCGTAGCGCGCGGCGCGCTCGGCCACCGACAGGCCGCCGCTGCCGGCGCCGATGGCAATCAGGTCGTAGTGTTCGCTCATGCCGTTCTCCTGGGGGCTGGCCGGTTTTCGCTGGGCGGCGATTGTAGCAGGCCCGCGCCGGCCGGGCTTCCGGTACAATCGGCATCACGCACATCGGGGGCCTACAGCCATGAAATACAGGGACCTGCGGGACTTCATCCGGCAACTGGAAGGGGCGGGCGAGCTCAGGCGCATCGCCGCGACGGTGGACCCGCGCCTGGAGATGACCGAGATCTGCGACCGCACCCTGAAACGAGGCGGGCCGGCGCTGTTGTTCGAACACCCGAAGGGCCACGACATGCCGGTGCTCGGCAACCTGTTCGGCACCACCCGGCGGGTGGCGCTGGGCATGGGTGCGGAGTCCATCGACGCGCTGCGCGACATCGGCGTGCTGCTGGCCAGCCTCAAGGAGCCCGAGGCGCCCACCGGCATGAAGGACGCCTGGGACAAGCTGCCGGTCTTCCGCAAGGTGCTGGACATGGCGCCGAAGACGGTGAGGAAGGCGCCCTGCCAGGAGGTGCAGATCGAGGCCGAGGCCGTGGACCTGTCGAAGCTGCCGATCCAGACCTGCTGGCCCGGCGACGCCGGGCCGCTCATCACCTGGGCGCTGGTGGTGACCCGGGGCCCCAACAAGCCGCGCCAGAACCTGGGCATCTACCGCCAGCAGGTGATCGGGCGCAACAAGCTCATCATGCGCTGGCTGGCGCACCGCGGCGGGGCGCTGGACTTCCGTGACTGGCGGCAGGCGCACCCCGGGGAACCCTTCCCGGTGGCGGTGGCGCTGGGCGCCGATCCCGCCACCATCCTCGGCGCGGTCACGCCGGTGCCCGACAGCCTGTCGGAATACGCTTTCGCCGGCCTGCTGCGCGGCGCCCGCACCGAGCTGGTGAAGTGCCAGGGCGTCGATCTGCAGGTGCCGGCCAGCGCCGAAATCGTGCTGGAGGGCCACATCCATCCGGGCGAGGAGGCGCTGGAGGGGCCGTTCGGCGACCACACCGGCTACTACAACGAACAGGAGACCTTCCCGGTGTTCACGGTGGAGCGCATCACCCACCGCCGCGACCCCATCTACCACAGCACCTACACCGGCCGCCCGCCCGACGAGCCGGCCATCCTGGGGGTGGCGCTGAACGAGGTGTTCGTGCCCATCCTGCAAAAGCAGTTCCCGGAAATCACCGATTTCTACCTGCCGCCCGAGGGCTGTTCCTACCGCATGGCCTGCGTCAGCATGAAGAAGCAGTACCCGGGCCACGCCAAGCGGGTGATGTTCGGCGTCTGGAGCTTTCTGCGCCAGTTCATGTACACCAAGTTCGTCGTCGTCGTGGACGACGACATCGACGTGCGCAAGTGGGAGGACGTGATCTGGGCCATGACCACGCGCATGGACCCGGTGCGCGACACCACCCTGGTGGAGAACACGCCCATCGACTACCTGGATTTCGCCTCGCCGGTGTCGGGCCTGGGCGGCAAGATCGGCTTCGACGCCACCAACAAGTGGAAGGGCGAGACGGCGCGCGAATGGGGCCGGCCCATCGTCATGGACGAGGCGGTGAAGCAGCGTGTGGATGCGCTGTGGCCGTCACTCGGCATCGATGCCGAGCCGGATGCAACGGACTGACCGCGCCCTCCGGACTGACCGCGCCCTCGGGGCTGACCGCGCCCTCGGGGCTGACCGCGTCCTCGGGGCTGACCGCGTCCTCTCCTGTAGGAGCGGGCTTGCCCGCGATCCCGGCGCAGCCGGGCGATTTGGCCCGGTGCCTCTACGGATCGCTGGCAAGCCCGCTCCTACAGGGGTGGGTGGGGTGGCGTGGGGGAGGGGGCGGTTAGTCGTCCTGGTCCGGGCCGGGGTGTTCGGGTTCGGCGGTCTCCTGTTCCGGGGCTTCTGACAACTGTTCCGCCATCTGCTTCACCAGCGCCTTGAGCATGTCCATGGCGTCCCTGCGCAGGCTGTCGATGGACTCGCCGGCCTGGCCGTCGAGGAGCCGTCCGAAGAGGTCGGCGGCGGCGCGCGCCGGCTCGGCGAGGCGGGTCTGGCTGCCGGCCTCGTTGAGCAGGCCGCCCACCTCGGCGCCGTAGGCGGCGGCCTCCGGCAGGGCGGTCCCCGCCGGGGCGTTCTGCTGATCCGCGGCAGGCGGCTCCGGCGCGGCCCCGGCGGGCGGCAGGGCGGCCACCTGCCGGTAGGCGCCGACCACCGTGGCGGTGCGGGTCTGGCTGAGATTGAGCGAGTAGCCCGCCAGCTCGCCGGCGTCGAACTCGAGCTTGCCCAGGCCGGCGAAGGCGGCTTGGGTGCGGCCCTCGAAGAAGCGGTCGGCGAGCTTGCCGGCGCGCTTGATGAACTGCTCTATGGCCTGCTGCTCGGCTTCGTCGAGTTCGCCCTGCACCGACACGGTCAGGCTGCTGCCGCTGCTGGCACCCACCTGGAAACTGCGGACACCGCCATTGCCGGCCGTGGCCGAGACGCCGGTGGCATCGAGGCTGGACTGGCGCGAGAACTCGATGCGGACCACGTCGCCGTCGAGGGTGTCGACACGCAGGCTGGCGCTCCGGGTGCGGGTGAAGCTGGCGTCGAAGAGCGCGGTGGCCGCCGGCGCGGCGGCGCCGCCGGTTTCCCCGCCCTGGTCGGCTTCCGGCTGCGTCCCGCCTTCCGCGGCGGCCGATCCGCCGGCCTCGCGCAGGCGGTCGAGGCCGTGCATGACGAGGTCGTAGGTGCGTCGCACATCCCCGGCCACCTCGCCTTCGAGCACGCCCAGTCCTTCGAGCACCTGGTCGGCCTGCTGGAAACCTTCCTCGATGGCGGCGCGCGCCTGGTCGAGCAGGTCGCTCCGTTCCTGCCCGGACAGGTCGCGCTGGTTCAGCGCCGATTCGACGTAGCCGAGAATCCGGTCGGCCACCTTCTCCGGCGTGAAGTCTTCGGCGCCGGCTTGGGCGTCGGGTTCGACGCCCTCGACCTGCAGGACCTGGCGCAGTGCGTCCAGCACCTCGTTGTTCATGACATAGCCGGGGCGTCCGGCGGCCGCCCCCAGTCCGTCGCCCGACACGGCGGGTGGCGGCTGGTCCGGCGCGGGCGGCGCACTGTCGCCGTAGGGGCTGTCGAATCTCAGGGTCAGGCGGCTGAAGCCGGCGAACAACTGGCCTTGCAGGTAGGTTTCCATATCAACATCCTCGCGTTCCTTGCAGGCACCGCGTGGCGGGTGCTGCGGTTCAGCCGACGGTGCACAGAAGGCTGGTGTCCCCTTCTGCGGTGGCGGCCATCCTTTCCAGGGAGGCGAGCACTTCCATGCTCGCGTGTTCCATGCCTTCCAGTTCCTTCAACATGCCTTGCAGATCACCGGCGTCGTGCTGCGCCAGGCATTCCAGCGCGTGGCGATGCACGGCGCGGTGCGGCTCTTCCAGTTCCCGGTAGCCTTCGAGGAGGCTGAAGCAGGACTTGCCCTCGCCCTCGTAGTACCACTTGCCGAGCCGGCAGCGGGTGTGATCGGCGAAGTCGTCGACGGTCTTCTGCGAGACCCCCATCAGCACCTTGTAGACCTCGAACTTGTAGACCAGGTGATCGGTCTTGGCCAGCTCCACGAAGCTGCGCAGGGCGCCGGCGGAGATCGCGCCCTCCATGCCCCTGGCCAGGCCGATGATCGAGCCCATGCTGCCGCTGGCGCCGTCGGCGATGCTGCCCATTTCCTTGGACTGGGCCGCCATGGCCTGCATGTTGTGCTGGGTGCGTGCGGTCTCTTCCTGGATGCGCGCGACCTGGGAGGCGATCTCCTGGGTCGCCTCGTTGGTGCGGCGCGACAGGCTGCGGACCTCGTCGGCCACGACGGCGAAACCGCGGCCGTGTTCGCCGGCCCGCGCCGCCTCGATGGCTGCATTGAGCGCCAGCAGGTTGGTCTGTTCGGATATGTCGCGAATCAGGTTGACGATGTTGCCGATGGCGTCGGCACGCTCGTTGAGGCCTTCGACGTTGGCCACCGTCTCGTCGACCGTCCTCACCATCTGCCGCAGGTGATCGACCATCGAAGCGGTGCCGACCTGCGCCTCGCCCGACACCTGGGCCGCCTCGATGGCGACCTTCTTTTCCCGTGCCAGTGTCTGGGCCAGGGTCGCCAGTGTGCCCTGCAGTTCCTTCAGGCTGGTGCCGAAGAAATGAAAATTGCCGTACAGGCCCTGCGCCAGCCTGGCCTGCCCGGTCTGTTCCGCGCGCTCCGCCTCCAGCGCTCCGAGCCGCTGCTCCAGCTCGGCGATGCGGCTGTCACGAGCCTCGATTTCCGCCGTCAGCCGTTCGGCCTCCTGTTTCAGGGTCTGCATCTTTCTGCTGTTGCTTCCTATCCAGGCAAACATCCTCGATACTCCAGGTTCCAGGTCATTCTTGATTCTCCTTATGCCGGGGGTTAACGGCCGTGTCGGGTCGGCCTTTACCCGTTCGCACCAAATCGGCACATGGGGCGCCTTCGCGTCAACCCACGGAAAAATCATGGTTTGTGCTAAAGTCCGCTGCTCAATCCACGGACACCGGGAGAGGACGGACGACCATGCGCACCATCATGACACTCAACGCCAAGGGCGGTTGCGGCAAATCCACCCTGGCGACCAACCTCGCCAGCTTCTTCGCCAGCCAGGGCGCCAGCGTCACCCTGGCGGACCTGGACACCCAGCAGTCCAGCCTGGCCTGGCTGTCGAACCGGCCGGAGGAGCGGCCCGCCATCCACGGCATCGACGCCACCCGCCAGGCGCTGCGGCCGCCGCGCGGCACCGACGTGCTGATCCTGGATGCGCCGGCCGCCATCCATGGCAGCGAGTTGACGGCCCTGGTGCGCCGCGCCGAGACCCTGCTGGTGCCGGTGCTGCCGTCGCCGCTGGACATCCGCGCCGCGGCGCGTTTCATCGGCGAGCTGCTCACCGTCGGCAAGGTGTCGCGCAAGCAGTCGCGGCTGGCCGTGGTGGCCAACCGGGTGCGCCAGAACACGCGCGTCTACCAGTCGCTGGAGGCCTTCCTCGGCAGCCTGAAGATCCCCTTCCCGGCGACCCTGCGCGACACCCAGAACTACATCCGGGCGGCCGAGCGGGGGCTCGGCATCGGTGAAATGGCGCCGTCGGCGGTGCAGACCGACCTGGCGCAGTGGGAACCCCTGTTGCGCTGGCTGAAGAGCAAGCGCAGCCGCGCCTGAGGACCGGCCGGTCTAAGGAATGGCCGCCGGTGGGCGATAGCCTCCCGGCAGGTGGGTGATCCCGCGGCGCGCCGGGGCCTGCGGGATCGCGCATTAACACAGGAATCATGCGTTTATCCCCACCGGGAAATGAACGAGAATGATTCTTTTTATCAGGATGCAGAGCGATGGGTTTCCGGGTGCGCCTCGAGAATTCAGGCCGCAGCTTCGAAGTCGAGGCGGGCGAGACACTGGTCGAGGCCGCCCTGCGCCAGGGCATCGGCCTGCCCTACGGCTGCCGCAGCGGCGCCTGCGGCGCCTGCATCGGCACCCTGCTCAGCGGCCGGGTCGAGTACCCGGGTGGCCTGCCGCCGGCGCTGGAGAAGCGCCGGGAAGCCGGCGACCAGGCGGTGTTCTGCCAGGCGGTGCCGGCCAGCGACCTGGTCATCCAGGTGCGCGAGGTGGAACAGATCGAGGACGTCCCCGTCAAGACCCTGCCGTGCCGCGCCCAGCGCCTGGAGCGCCTGTCGCCCGATGTCATGCGGGTGGAACTGAAGCTGCCGGACAACGAGCGGCTGCGCTTCCTGGCCGGCCAGTACATCGAGTTCCTGCTCAAGGACGGCCGCCGCCGTGCCTTTTCCATCGCCAACGCCCCGCACCGCGACGATTTCATCGAACTGCACATCCGCCACGTCAGCGGCGGCAGCTTCACCGGCCATGTGTTCGACGACATGAAGGCCCGGACCCTGCTGCGCATCGAAGGGCCGCTGGGCGCCTTCTTCCTGCGCGAGGATTCGGACCGTCCCATCCTGATGATGGGCGGGGGCACCGGCTTCGCGCCGCTCAAGGGCATGCTGGAGCACGCCTTCCACATCGGCCTGCAGCGGCCCATCCACCTGTTCTGGGGCGCGCGGACGCGCGCCGACCTGTACCTGCACGCGCTGCCGCTGGCCTGGGCGCGCGAACACCCCGGTTTCACCTACACGCCGGTACTGTCGGAACCGGCGCCGGAGGACGACTGGCAGGGCGAGACCGGGCTGGTGACCGACGCCGTGGTGCGGCACTACCCGGACCTCGGCGGCCACGACATCTACATGAGCGGGCCGCCGGTCATGATCGAGGAGGCCACGCCGCTGTTCGTGGCGCACGGCGCCGACATGCAGCACATGTACTCGGACGCTTTCGAGTTCGCCCAGGACGTGCTGGACAAGATCAAGGCCAAGGCCTGATTCAGAATTCCGGCAGCAGCGCCGCCGCCGACTTGCCGGCCGCCAGGCTCACGCCCTTGCGCCAGGCCTCGGCCGCCTCGTCCCGTTCTCCGAGCCGGTTCAGCAAGGTCCCCAGCAACTGGTAGCTCTCGGCGGTCGGCTGCTGGCCGATACTGGCTTCCAGGTAGTGGCGGGCCTTGCCCCACAATTCGTTGCGCAGGCACAGCTTGCCGAGCGTCAGCAACAGCACCGGATCGCGCTCGTGCGCCTTCAGCCAGTGTTCCGCCGTCGAAAGCTGGGCGGCGGCGTCGCCGCGACGCAGGTTGCCATACAGGTAGGCCAGGCGCCGGTCCCAGTCCCGCGCCAGCGCCTTGCGGATCACGGCCTCGGCGTCCTCGTCCGCCTCCAGCGCCAGCAGGCCGCCGGCGTACACCGCCTGCAGGGCGGCATCACGACCGGCGGCAGCCGGCACGTCCGCCCACAACTCCTTCAGGGCCGACAGGTCACGCGCCTCGATGGCGCGCCGCAGCAGGTTGCCGTATACCTGCACGGTCAGTTCCTGCAGCGCCTCGCCTTCCAGTACCTTGCGCCGGCGCAGCTCCGGCAGCAGTTCGCGCAGCTTCGACCAGTCGCGCATCTGCCGGGCGACTTCCGTGCGCAGTTCCAGCACCCGCGTCCGACGCGGCGCCAGTTGCCGCAGTCCGTCCAGGGTAGCCGCCGCCGGCGGCAGCTGGCCGGCGTCCCGCTGCAGGCCGGCCTGCTCCAGGCCGATGGCGACGTCGGCGCCGGGCAGGTGCCGGCGCGCCTGCTGCAGGTACTGGTCGCGGCGCGCCTCCGCGCCCTGCTGCTGGGCCGCGCGCGCGGCGCCCAGCCAGGCCACCAGCGGCGCCTCGCCGTCGGCGATCAGCCGCGCCAGGCGCCGCTCGGCCTCCTGCCAGTCGCCTTCCAGCAGGCGCACGAAGGCGCGGTCCAGGCGGCTGCGCGCCTTCAGCACGCGGCGCCGCTGCTCCCAGCCGCGCAGCCGCGCCGGCACGTGCCACAACCCGGCCAGCAGCCGCACCACCGCGTACAGGCCCAGCAGGAAGGCGACGAACAGGACCAGCGAGGTCTCGACGCTGTAGTTGCCGTAACCGATCAGCACATAACCGGGGTCGGGCAGGGCGAACAGGGCCACGGCCACCGACGCCAGCAACACCAGCAGGGTATAGACCAGCCACTTCATGGCCGCGCGTCTTCCGCGCCGGCGGCATCGCCGGCGGGGGTCGGTGTATCCCCGGCCACCGGCGGCGGCGAGGCCAGCTTCATCTGCTGGCGCAGCAGGCGCAGCGAGGCGCTGATGTCGGGCAGCGGCGGGCGGATGTCGGCGGCCGCCAGATGGTCGAGTTCCTGCAGCGCCTGCTGCACCGCCGCCTCGCTGTCGTCGAAGTACGACGCCAGCCAGCGGCGCGCCGCGGCCAGCGAATCCCGGTACAGGGCCGGATCCTGGCGCAGCAGCGCCAGCCGCGCCCCTTCCAGCTGCAGGCGCAGATTGAGGCGCAGGAAGTATTCGCGCTCCGGCGGCAGCATGGGCTGCACCGGCTTGTCGTGCTGGCGGATGCTGACCAGTTCGCGCAGGGCGTGCCAGATCACGCGCGGCAGGTCTCGCCAGTCGCGGGCCTGCTGTGCTTCGGTGGAGGATTCCGCTGGCGCCGGCGCGGCGGCCTGGTAGCGGCTGGCGGCCAGCGGCAGCGTCCCGGCCGCATCCGCGAGCGCGGTCAGGCGCGCCGACAGGCCGTCGACGTCCACGTCCGGCAGGGCCTGCAGGGCCTCGCGCTCACGCGCGATCTCTTCCCGCACCACCTGGTAGTGCGGGTCACCCAGTTCGCGCAGCACGGCGTCGGCGCTGTCCAGCGCCCGCAGCGCGGTGGCCGGGTCGGCGGCCAGTTGCAGGCGCTGGCTGGCCAGGTGCAGCAACCAGGCCGCTTCGGCCAGCGCCCAGCCGGCGTCGCTGCGCCCCACCACCGCCGCCAGCGCCGCCAGGCGCTCGGCCCCGGCCTGCTGCTGGCGCTGCAGTTCGTCGAGCCGTGCCGACAGGGTGCTGCGGGTGTCCTCGAGACCGGACCGGATGCGCTCGAAACCCCGCTCCACCTCCGCCACCTTGTCTTCCACCCGCGGCAGCAGGCGCTCCTGCGACCGCTGCAGCTGCTGCAGTTCGTTCCAGGCGAAGAACTGCGCCACCGCCAGGCCGACGGCCACCACCAGCGCCGCTCCCGCCAGCACCAGCGGCCACGGCGACCCGGTGCGCGAACGGGACACCGGCGCGGCGGCGGGCTGCTCCTTGCCGCCGGCTTGCGCCTTTTTCGCGGCGCGCTTGCGCGCCGGCGGTTTCGCCTGCTTCTTTCCGCCGTGCTCGGGCGTTTCCGGGTTTTCCGTCATGGTCTCGTCTCAGGCATGGGAACGGCGCCACGCCAGCAGCGCCTCCACGATCGCCTCGTTGGTTGCATTGGCGGCCACCACGGGCCGCTTTTCGAAGCCCAGTTCGCGGGCCAGTCCGGTCAGGCGGTCGCTGGCCACCACCAGCTGCGCCCCGGGCAGCCAGTCGCGTCCCGCCTCGCCCGCCATGTCGCACAGGTTGCGCAGGCTCTCGCCGCTGTTGACCACCACCAGGTCGCTGGCGCGGCCGGCGTCGTTCAGCGCGTCGCGGTCGGCCGCCGGCGGCCCGCGCCGGTAACATTCGACGTACTCGACCTCGGCGCCGCGCTCACGCAGGCTCTCGGCCAGGAACTCGCGGCCGCCGTTGCCGCGGAAGATGACGATACGCTGTCCGGCCACGTCCTGCATCGGCGCCAGTTCCAGCAGGCCTTCGCTGTTGAAACGCTGCCCGGGCACCAGGTCCGGCGGCTGGCCCAGGGCTTCCAGCGCCCGGGCCGAGCTGCGACCGATGGCGGCGATGCCCACCGAGGCCGGCCAGGCGCGCCGCTCCAGCACCGCCGGCAGGGCGCGCTCGACGGCGTTGACGCTGATGAAGATGGCCCAGTCGTAGTCCTCCAGCGTCTCGATGGCGCGCTCCAGCGCAGCGGGATCGGCCGGCGCGCTGATCTCCAGCACCGGGAACTGCAACACCCGCGCACCGCGCGCGGCGATGGCGGCTGCCAGCGGGGCGGCCTGGTGGGCAGGGCGGGTGACCAGTACCGTCAGCCCGGACAGGTCGCTATCATCCTCGATCATCGGCGTTACGGTAGACTTCTTCCAGTATTTCACGCGCACCACGCGACAGCAGGTCGTCCGCCAGCACTTCGCCCAGCTCCTCGGCATCGGCAGGCCGGCCGCTGATCACCCCTTCCACCAGCGCGCCGCCCTCGGGACGGCCGACCAGCGCCCGCAGCACGATCACGTCATGGTCGATCTCGGCGTAGCCGGCGATGGGCACCTGGCAGCCTCCCATCAGGCGCGCATTGAGGGCGCGCTCGGCGCGCACGCGGGTCGCCGTCTCGGGGTCGTCCAGCTCCGCCACCAGCGCCCGCACCCGGTCGTCGTCGCTGCGGCACTCGATGCCGATGGCGCCCTGGCCGATGGCGGGCAGGAAGCGGTCCGGCGCCAGCGCCTCGGTGATGCGCGCCTCCCAGCCCATGCGCTTCATGCCGGCGCAGGCCAGCAGGATGGCGTCGTAGTCGCCGGCGTCCAGCCTGGCCAGCCGGGTGTTGACGTTGCCGCGCAGGTCCAGCACCCGCAGGTCGGGCCGCCGCGCCCGCAGCTGCACCAGCCGGCGCAGGCTGGAGGTGCCGACGCGGGCACCCTCGGGCAGGGCGTCGAGACTGTCGTAGCGGTTCGAGACCAGGGCGTCGCGCGGGTCCTCGCGCGGCAGGATGGCGGCCAGGCCGAGGCCGTCGGGAAACTCCACCGGCACGTCCTTCATGGAATGCACCGCCAGATCGGCGCGTCCCTCCAGCATACCGGTCTCCAGCTCCTTGACGAACAGGCCCTTGCCGCCCACCCTGGCCAGCGGCGTGTCGAGGATGCGGTCTCCCTGGGTGGTCATGGTGACCAGTTCCACTTCCAGTTCGGGGTGACGCGCCAGCAGCGCACTGCGCACGTGCTCGGCCTGCCACAGGGCCAGCGGGCTCTTGCGGGTGGCGATGCGAAGCACGGGTCTGGAACCGGTCTTTGGCATGGGATCGAGGGGTCCTCGGGACGCGGCGGGAACCCTGTCCGCCGGCCGGCACGGCCGACGGTCCGGAAACTCTGCACCAGCGTGGATGTCGGATTGAAGGATTGCGGGGAGCATAGCGAGTGAGAGGCGCGCTTATCAAGTCGTTGGCGACGGTTTTGGCCCTGTCCGGGCCGCTGGCGGCAGCCACCGGCCTGCCGCCCGTCGCGGTGCCGCCGGTGCGCGACCTGGGTGCGGCGGCCCGGCTGGCCGAGGCCGCCTGCCGGCCACTGCTGCTGGAGTTCGCCGCCGCGAGCTGCGAATACTGCGAGCTGCTGGAAGAGGAGATCCTCAAGCCCATCCTGCGCAACCGGGACTACGACCGCCGGGTGCTGATCCGCCGGGTGGACA
>Ga0256841_1003085_pt1 | contig 12701 bp, 15 predicted proteins | sample 356308metaG_FD_185971 | JGI IMG/M metagenome (GOLD analysis project Ga0256841, IMG submission 185971) | Hydrothermal vent microbial communities from Mid Atlantic Ridge, Atlantic Ocean - 356-308 | ecosystem: Environmental > Aquatic > Marine > Hydrothermal vents | place: Atlantic Ocean: Mid...
ATTATAAATTTTTGTATAAAAAATTCGTTAAATTTTACAATCCAAAAGTACTAATCGTACTAGAAGGAGAATTTTGGTACAACTTTATAACAACTACTTCCAGTTTTACTCCAGTTATTTCAGCAAATACAAGAATATCACCTTCTTCATATAAGTTTTATAAAAGACTATCTTTTTTATATAGAAAAATATTTAACTCTTTTGCAAAATTTCTGGTAAGGTCTAAAGATGATAAAGTTTTTTTAGAGGATTTTGTACGTGATAAAGATAAAATAGTTATTTGTGGTGATTTAAAATTTATATCGTCAGATACTAAGAAAGATGTCTTCTTGAAGAAAAATAATAAAAAAGTACTGATTGCTGGAAGTACTCATCCACCAGAAGAAAAGATACTTCTTGAAACCTTCACAAAGTTAAAAAAGCAATTTCCAGACTTGGTTTTGGTACTTGCACCACGGCATTTAGAAAGGCTAAAACAGATAAAAGACCTGGTAAAAAGTTATAATCTTTCTTATTCTCTTAGAACAGACACAGATAGTTTAGATACAGATGTTTATATAATAGATACACTTGGAGAGCTTTCTGGTCTTTATAAATATGCAGATGTAGTTTTTGTTGGTGGGACTATTGCAGATGTAGGTGGACATAATATTTTAGAACCGGCATTAGAAAATAAGCCAGTTATTATTGGAAAAAATTTTTATAAAATAAAGGAACTTTACAATATATTAAAAAATTATGGAGTAGTTTATGTAATACATGATGAAAAACAGCTGTATAGTAAAATACTGGAACTTTTAAAAAATAAGGTTAATATATCTGTTGACTTTAAACAGCTTCAGGAAAATATAAAGAACTGTTATATATCAAATATAGATAAATTTTTGAGGTGATTTGATGGAAAATAAACTAATACAAGATGCTAAAGAATTTTATATAAATGAGATAAATGACCACTATATGTATGTATCTTTAGCACATATTGAAAAAGATGAAGATTTAAAAAATGACCTTTTAAAAATAGCTAATATGGAAAAAAAGCATGCACAATTCTGGAAAAAGTTCATAGAAAAAAGGGGTGGAAATGTTCCAGATGTAAAACCAGGTAAAATCAAAACTTTCCTTTTAAAACTTCTAAGAAAGCTTTTTAATCCTTTACTGGTAGTTTCATTCCTTGAAATAGGTGAATCTGCTGGTTTTCAAAGATATTATAAGTTTTTAAAGGAACAGAGTATAAATTTAGATGATTATGAGCAAAATGCCCTTAAAAACATTATCTTAGATGAGATAGCTCATGAAACTATTTTTAAGGAAAAAGAAAGTTCTTTAGCAGGGTTATCTAATATAAGAGATTTTGTTCTTGGAATGAATGATGGTTTAGTTGAGATATTAGGAGCTGTTGCAGGATTATCAGCTGTGTATGTATATCAGCCTCAGATGGTAGCTGTTAGTGGTCTTATTGTTGGTATGGCTGGAGCACTTTCTATGGGTATTGGAGCTTATATCTCTGTTCGTTCTCAAAGACAGGTAAATGAAGCACTAAGAGAAAAAATGGAAATATTATTTGATGTTTCACCGGAAAGTGCTCTAAGAGAATTAGAATTAAGGTTAAAAGAGGCAGGCTTAACAGAAGAAATAATAAAAGATGTTGTTGAAAAATTAGGTAAAAATAAAGAAGCAATTAAAAAGCTTCTTATTCGTGAAACAGATGAAAATGAGGTACTTTCTGGTTTATTTACAGGTTTTGCGTATTTATTTGGTGTGTTTTTCCCTGTACTACCATTTTTCTTTGCTCCAACGTCTTATATAGCTCTTCCATTTTCTATACTTTTTGCAGGACTTGCTCTTTCTATAGTTGCTACTGTAATTTCTGTACTTTCTGGAATTTCAGTTAAAAAGAAAATTATAGAAATGGTGTTGTCAGCTTTTGGTGCAGCAGGGATAGCATATGTATTTGGTACAATAATGCAGCAGGTGTTTGGAATAAATATTGATGTTTAAAGGAGAAATAAATGCCATATAGTATGACAGGTTTTGCCTATAAACTAAAGCAATATGATGGATATGAGATATCTGTAAAGATAAAATCACTAAATAATAGAGGTATAGATATAAAAGTTAAAGGTTCAAGAGATATAATCTTCTTTTTAGATATGGATGTAAGAAACATTATAAGAAAATACTTTGAAAGAGGGTCTATAGATGTACTTATAGACCTAAAGCAGACATTTATAGATTTTCCTATTGATAAAGAAAAATTAAGGCAGGCTGTTTTAGTGGTAAAAGAATTGCAAAAAAGCGTAGATTTAGATTTATCAGGAGATAAAGTTTATGATATTGCTTCAAATCTGGTTTCAGAAAAAAAAGAAGAGTTTATAGATGAAAAATTAAAAAAACAGATTCTTCTGGTTGTTCAGCAAGCAGCAAAAGAACTAAAAAAAGAAAGGGAAAAAGAAGGTAAAAAGCTTATTAAAGATATAAAACAAAGATTAAAAAATATTGAATCTCTTTTAAAAAAATTAGAAAAACAAAAAGACAAACTTATAGCAGTAGCAAAAGAAAAAACAATATCAAAGATAAAAGAAATTTTTGGGGAAGAACATTCAGAAAGGGCATATATAGAAGCTACACTGCTTGTTGATAAAATGGATATTACAGAGGAAATAGTTAGATTAAAGTCCCATATAAATAGATTTAAAGAGCTTTTAAAATCAAAAGAACCAGTTGGTAGAAAAATGGACTTTTTATGTCAGGAAATGTTAAGAGAGATAAACACAATGGGAAACAAAATGCCTGATTTAAGTGAATATACTGTTGAGATGAAAACAGAATTAGAAAAAATTCGCCAGCAGGTACAGAACATAGAATGAGAAAAATTTTTCTAATTTTTTGGCTTTTTCTCTTTGTTTCCTGTGCAAAAACATATGACCCATTAACAGGAAAAGAGGTTTATACACTTTTACCAGAAGAAAAAGAGATAGAGTTAGGAAAGTTATATGTTCCTTTAGCTATAGACCAGAATGATGGAAGATACCCGGACAAAGAAGTTCAAAAGTATATCCAATCTATAGGTCTAAAAATAGCTAAAGTAGTTCCAAGAAAACTACCTTATCAGTTCTTTGTTGTAAACTCACCAGTAGTTAATGCTTTTGCTTTACCAGGTGGAAAAATATTTGTAAATATAGGGCTTTTATATGTATTGGAAAATGAAAGTCAGTTAGCAGGTGTTTTAGGACATGAACTTGCTCACGTGAATGCAAGACACCATGCAAGGTTTTTAGAAAAGCAGTACGGTATGGCAATTTTATTTAATATACTTGCTATACTTTTAGCAAATCAGCAAAATGCAGATATTTTTTTACAGTTTGGTAAAATAGGAGTTCAACTTCTAACGCTAAAATACAGTAGAGACCAGGAAAGAGAAGCTGATAGATTAGGAGTAAGATTTGCTTATGAAGCAGGATATGACCCAAGAGGACTGCTTGAAACATTTTTGATATTTAAGAAATTAGATAAGGTGAAAGTTCCTGAATGGCTTTTAACTCACCCACTTCCAGAAAACAGATATAAAGAAGTAAAAAAACTTATAAATAAATACAATTTGACTAATAAACATCTAATAAAAGACACAAAAGAATTTCATTATATAAAAAACAAAATACTAAAATACAAAAAATCCTATGAACTTCTAAATAAATCAAAGACTCTTATAAGTAAAGGAAAGTATGAAAAGGCTTTAACATTACTTAATAAATCGTTAAAGATATATCCAAAAAATTGTGCTTCTTTAACATATAGAGCGATTATATTCCTTGTGAAAAAAGAGTATAAAAAATCTTTTACAGATGCAAAAAAATCCGCTGAGATAGATAATATGTTCTTTAAACCTCATTTAATCGCAGGTATTTCTCTAAACAAGATGAAAAAGTACAAGCAAAGTATATATTACCTTGAAAAAGCTAAAAATTTGATACCTTCTTTTCCTGATACTTACTACTTTTTAGGACTTGATTACGAGTATTTAAGACAGTATGAAAAAGCTATAGAAAACTATCAAACTGCTTTAAAACTTTCTGATGGGAAAAGAGGTTGGGAAGCAGATGCTAAAAGAAGATTGATAAGACTAAAAAACCTGCTATACTATTAATCCTCAAATAAAAATTTTAGGAGGGGAAGATGCCAGTAGTTGGTGCAAAAAAATTAGAAGTTATATTTAGAAAAGCTGCAGGTTTAGATATAGACCATTCAAAAGCAAAAGCAATAACAGATATAGCGGAGCAAAAGCTGTATGATTTACTTCTTGTAGCAGAAAGAAATGCAAATCTAAATGGAAGAGAGGTTATATGGGAAGCAGATGTTCCTCTTACAAAAGGTTTTTTAGAAACAATTCAGAAATTTAAAAAGTTAGAAGAAGAAATTCAGGTACAGGACATACTTAATTTCCTTGCAACAATGCCACCATTAAAATATCCTCTTGAGATAGAACTTGAAAATAAACTTCCAGAGATAGTAGGAGCACTTTTATATATAATTGCTAATTTAATAAAGGAAATATCACCAGGAACAAGAAAACCAAGTGAAGAGGATATAGAAAAGGCTAAACAGGTTTTAAATCTTACTATGTAAACAGTTTTATTAATTTTTTAGAAAACGCCGAAACATAGTTTATGTATTAATACGGTATTATGGTCTAGTTTGAATTATAGTTTCTTAAGAAGGTTTTTATGTAAGGATTGTAGTGAGGATATTTCTGTATTTGAGATAGAAAATCTTTTTCGTAGGAAACTGTCTTTTTTTGCTTCTTTTGTAGGTATATTTGTACAGTCTATTGAGCTGATTTATAACTATTTTTTAGGTCAGTATAAAATCTTTTTTATTAATCTGCTGGTTCTTATTATAGTTTCTTTTGTATTACTTTTCTTTAAAAAACTATCAACAAAGATAATTACAAATCTTTTAGTGATTTCTCTTTCTATAAAGATACTGCCTATTATACTTTTCTTTAAAGAAACACTTTTTCCATGGATTGTTCTTTTTCCTTTGATTTCTATCATTTTAGTTGGGCTTAGATTATCTTTTTTTTACTCTTTAGCAGTATTTAGTATTATTATGTTTGTACTGATTGCTAAGAGAAGCCATTTAACTACCTATGATTTTCAATTTTATTTTGAGATAATTCTGGCATATCTTACATCTTTTTTAATTGGTTCTATATATGAGTTTTTCAACAAATTTTTCCATACACAGTTAAAAAAACAGGCATTAAAAGACTTCTTAACAGGACTTTTTAACAGAAGATATTTTGAAGAAATATTAAGATGGGAAATAGAGCTTTCCAAAAGATATAAACATCCTCTTTCAATAATTCTTGTAGATTTAGATGACTTTAAGTGTATTAATGATAAATATGGACATCAGTTTGGAGATAAAGTTCTAAAAATGGTAGCTGAAAGTATAAAAAGGAATATTCGCAGTTCAGATATTCCTGCCAGATATGGTGGTGAAGAATTTATTATCCTACTTCCAGAAACTGATTTAGAAGGAGCAAAAAAAGTAGCAGAAAAATTAAGAAGAATAATTCAAGAACTTAGTATAGATAATACAAAATTGACAGCAAGTTTTGGTATAACAGAACTTTTAGAAAATGATTCTATGGAAACTTTTATAAAAAGGGCTGATAAAGCTTTATATAGAGCAAAAAAAGAAGGGAAAAATAAAGTTATTGCCGAATTATCAAATGAAACATTTGAAAAAAATTGTAAAAATAAAAAAACAGATTAAAATAGAAGAAAACAAACCTTAAGGAAGGAAAAATGAAAGCAAAATCATGGAACCAATATGTTGAGATAACAGCATATGATAAAGAAGGAAACAGCAGAAAAGTTCATGCTTTGTATATTGTTGCTGTTCCAGCAGAGGATAAACTTGAAAAGGAAATAGATTTTAAATGCTATAGACCTACTTACATACCTAAAGATATTGTCCAAAAAATAGGTAAAGCTTATGGTGTTGCTACAGAATTTGATATAGATAATCCTGAAAAATATGAGATTATAGGTTATAGACCAGATTTAGACCTTTATGTTTTTAAAGAAGGGCTTACCTTTGAAGAAGGTCTTGAGAAGATTTTGCAAATCATGAAAGATTATCTAAAAAAAGAGAACTTTGAGGCGTCCAGGATAGAAACTGTAATAGATTAATCAGTTGCCGTCATATACGTAAAAATTTATATTAAATATTAGAACCATATATTCTATGGGGTTTATGATGAGGAAAATTCTACTTTTTCTCAGCAGTGTTTTATTATTTTCCTTTAGTTTTGCTCAGGAGTATAAACAGTTTTATGAGTATCTAATTGATTTAGATGGTTGGAAAGGTTCACAGCCTTCAGGACAGTACACAAAAACATTTATGGGAGAGCTTTTAAAAGTAGAGAGAAATTATACAAAACAAAATCAATCTTTAAAAGTTCAGATAATAAAAGGTGGTATTGTTATGATGATGTGGATGCCTTTTTCAATGGTTGTGGAACAGGATACGCCAGAAAAATTTTTGAAAACTACACAGATAGAAGGATTCAAATCTGCGATAGAGCACAACAAAAAGGATAATTCTGGAAAGATTTTAATGATGGTAGCTCCTAACGCTGCTTTTATTCTTGAATATAGTGGTATAAAGGACTACAATCAGGCTGTAGAAATTGTAAAAAAATTTCCTTTGAAGAAAATCTCTATGAAACTTATGTAAAATATGATATTTATAGTTTTTCTTTTTCTTTTTTTACTTTCCGTTAGCTGTAGTCAAAACGTTTCAAAAGAGAACTTTTCTGCACTTTCAAAAAAATCTGTATATTTTTTTAATGCTAAAAAGGGTCTTTATGCAAAAAAAGTCAATCCAGAAATTAACCTAACAAAAATATGTGAAATTAATGGAACTTTTCCTTTAGGGGATATTGTCTTTTTAGAAAAAGAAAAGATAGTTTTTCCTTATGTAAAAGTAAGAAGATTAACAGAAAAAGAGAAGAAAGAGTATTTAGAAAGAAGAAAAGAATATTTAAAAAAATCTCCAGAAGAGTTAGCTAAAGAGGTGGTAAAGAAAGAAAAAGATGAAACAGATATATCCTACAAGCTTAGAAAAGAACTTTCTAAATGGTTCTTTAAAATTGCAAAAAGTAAACCAGACCTATTTTTTAAGCCACCGAGAGAGGTTGCATCTGAAATTGGTTTGGCTGTTGTAAATATTTCAAAAAACAGTTGTAGTGTTATAAAAAAAATTCCTTTAATAAGACAAGAAATTCCAGTAGATACTCAATGTAGCGTTCAATCAGGAACAAATTTAATAAAAAAACCTTTTAAAGTATGTAGAAACTGGCTTGGGATTGATAGTTTTGTTGTTGTTGATGATAAAAATATATACTTTACATTAGATAACTTTAGAATAAAAAATTTACCATCTTTTGTGGTAGATAAAAGAAGCTTTGCTGTTAAAGGTTTAATAGATAATGTAAAAATAGAATCTAATTTAGGGAAAAATCTTTTAAAAGCGTTTATTATCTCGGAAAACAAAGTAGCTATAGGAAAAGTTAATAATTTAGATTTTATTATTATAGACAAATTCAAATTTCCTCAAGGAAAAGCTATTTTATATAAAGATAGATATCTTTTAAATCAAAAATTTCCTGTAGTTTATGACCTTAAAACAAAAACAAAAAAGAGTATATCCAAAGAAAGTTTTCAAGAACTTTCAGGAAAACTTTATGCTTTAAGAGTAGGAGAGTTAAAAATTATAAATCAAAATTTAAGCAAAGTTATAAATAGACTATGGCTATGTAATACATTTAAAGGAGATATATCTAATTTCTGTTTTCTTTATGGCTCTATAGATGATAATTATTTACTTTTTTTACACGACAAAGGTGTTCCAGCAAGAGAGCCAAAAACAGGAAGAATATATGGAGCTGGACTAACTTATAGAGCACAGCTTTGGGCTTTTGATACTAAAAAGAAGGTAAAATTCCCTATTCTTAAAGATGATTTAGAATACCACCTTAAATTTATAAGATTTGTAAGATATAACCCAGAAAGTAAACTACTTGCTTTAATAGATATGCCTGATAAGGTTTTGGTTTTTAAAGTAAATTATTGATTTATATACCTTTCTTCTATAATCTTTTTTATCAAGATTTTTAAAGCTTCTTTATATTCATCTTTAGATAGTCTTAATTCCTTTAGCTGTAAAACTGCTTCCTTTTTTATTTTATTTTTTTCTTCTTTAGGCAGGTTTTTCCATATCAGAGAAACGTTCCTTTCTATATCGGTTTTAGGTTTAGTGGTTTTTTTTATTATTTTTTTGTTTTTAGGCTCTTTTATTGTTTTGTTTAAGTTTTTATCTACGATAAGGAGATTAAATTTTTTTGATTTTTTTACTGGAAATTTTATATATTCTTCTTTTATTTTTTGTTTGATTACCTCTACAGGTATTTTTTGTTTATACCATTTGAGTATTATTTCTCTTTCTTTTGAAGATAAGAAAAAACTACTTTTTTTTAGCTTAAGATAAAATTCTTCTATTTCCTTAACATACTGGTTCATCTTCTATTTTTAATCCTATAACAGATATACCATTTTCATCTGCAAATTTTATAAAGTTTTCTTTGTCTATTAAATAAGTTTTACCAGCTTCTACTGCAAGTACTTTTGCTTTGGCTTCTATCATACTTTTTATGGTTTGTATTCCTATGACTGGAACATCATATCTCATATCCTGGTTCTTTCTAGCTACTTTACATACTACTGTTCCTTCACCACCGAGTTCACCACCTCTTAGAATACATTTATCTGTTCCTTCTATAGCTTCAACAGCGATTACTATTTGATTTTTTACAATTACAGTCTGTCCAATATCTAAGTTTGCTACTGCTTTTGCTATTTTTAATCCAAAAACAGCATCCTTTAACTGGTTTTCATCTGGTTTATGCTTTGTTAAAACACCTTCTTTTACCAAAATTCTTTCTAAGAAAGATACTGGATTTATAAATCTAAATCCTTCTGTTTCTAGTTCATTTATAATTCCTTCTAGTATAGGTACTGCTCTTTTATCTTGTAATTTTGATAGAAACATTAAAGCTCTATTATCAAACTCATGAATATTTTCTATTAATGTTTTATGTTCTATCTTACCAAGCATTACTAAATTTTGAACATTTTCTTCCTTTAGTTTGTCTATAAGTTGTTGGAGTTTACCAAAGTCAATCCATACAATTTTTCCATATTTTTCTAAAGATGGGTCTGTTATACCTTTTATTCCAAATATGACTACTTCAGTATTTTTTTCTTTTGCAGATTTTAAGAACTCTTCTGGTAAGGAACCTGCTCCAGCTATTAAACCAATTTTCAATTTATTCCTCTAATGAGTCTTCTTTATCTTTTTTTCTTGAAGCTTCAGGAGCTATTCCCCTTTTTGACTTTTGCTCAAGAAATTCTAAAAAAAGTTTGATTTCTGGAGTCATAGGAAGCTCTTTTTTTGCTATCTCTATACCTTCTTTTAAAACGTCTGTTCTAAGAAACACTATTTTATATGCTTCTTTTAGAAGTTTTATAGTTTCATTTGAAAAACCATTTCTTCTAAGTCCTATTACATTTAGTCCAAATATTTTAGCTGGATTTCTTCCAGCTCTTGTAAATGGTGGAATATCTTTTATAACAACAGCTCCTCCACCAATCATTGCATAATCTCCAATCCTACACCACTGGTGAACAGGAGTTAAACCTCCTATAAAGACCTTTTTACCTACTCTTACATGACCACCTAAGGTGGCATTATTTGCAAATATAGAACCTTCTCCTACTTTACAATCATGAGCTATGTGAACATAAGCCATAAGATAAACGTTATCTTCTATTTTTGTGATGCCATCATCAAATGTCGTGCCTCTATGTATAGTACAGTATTCTCTAATGGTCACATTATTTCCAATTTCAACAAATGTTTTTTCACCTTTGAAGCCTAAATGTTGGGGTATGTTTCCTATTGAAGCTCCATCATATATTGTGCAGTTGTTTCCTATTTTGGTATATTTTTTTACTTTTACACTGTTTAGTAATTTTGTGTTATCTCCTATTTCAACATCTTCATCAACAAAACAAAAGGGGCCAATTTCTACATTGACCCCTAATTTTGCTTTATCGCTTACAATACTTGTTGGATGTATTTTAACTGACATTAAACACCATTAAACAAGTAGGCTTTTGAGTACTTCTTTTGGCTGAACTCCTACTTTAGTATCAACTACCTGTCCATTTTTGAATACCATTATTGTTGGTATAGCTCTTATTCCATATCTCATAGCTATGTTTGGATTTTCATCTGTGTTTAGTTTACATATTTTTGCTTTACCTTCTAACTCTTCAGCAAGTTCTTCTATAACTGGTGCTATTAATCTACATGGACCACACCATGGAGCCCAGAAATCTACCAAAACTGGAATATCAGATTGTAAAACTTCTTTATCCCAGTTTTGTTCGTTTAAGATACAAACTTTGCCCGCCATTATTTATCCTCCTTTAGTAATAGCTTATAAATTTCTAAAGCTTTTTTATTTTTAATATAATAGCATACAATTGAACCTTCTCTCTTATATCCTAGTATACCTCTATTTCTTAGCACTGACAAATGCTGAGATACATTTGGCTGTTGTAATCCAAGAGCTTCCCAGATATGTTTTACACATTTCTTTCCGCTACTTAAAAAACCTATTATTTTCAGCCTGCTAGGATGCGCCAGTGCTTTTAGAAGCTCTGCAGATTCTTCTAAAAACTCTTCATCTTTCCATTTTTCATTTTCTTCTATAAGTTCTTTTTCCAGTTTTTCCATGGCACTCACCTTCTCGTATTTTTTCTTATATATTATTATTTAGTATTTTTTATAAAAAAATCAATATTATTATATGCTTTTATTCATAATTGCGCAATAGTGATTATATAAATATGCACATATAATATTTTTTTCGTTTCTTTTTGGTGGAAGCTTTATAGTATAATAACTGGCATGAACCAAGGAGGTTTTAGATGTTAATTCTTGATGGCCGAGAAGTTTCTAAAAAAATCCTTGAAGATTTAAAACAGGAAATTAAGGAATATGAGAGAAAGGGGTTTAGAAAACCTTCTCTGGCTGTTATTCTTGTAGGTGAAGACCCGGCAAGCAAGATTTATGTAAAAAGAAAGAGGGAAACCAGTGAAAAAGTAGGTATTCATTCTATCTGTGTAAATCTACCTGAAAGTATTTCTGAAGAAGAATTAATAAGTGAAATAAAAAATTTAAATGATGATGACAACATTGATGGTATATTAGTCCAGCTTCCTTTACCTTCTCATATCAATACTGGCAAAATCATAGAAACAATAAATCCGAGTAAGGATGTAGATGGATTTCATCCTGAAAATGTAGGTAGGTTAGCTACTGGTATAGGTAAAGGTGTAATTCCATGTACACCTCTTGGGATATGGCTTATGCTGAAACATTACAATATAGATATTTTTGGAAAAGATATTGTTATTGTAGGGGCAAGTAATATTGTAGGTAAGCCTATGTCTTTGGTTTTTCTTAAAGATGAAAAAGCTACTATAACTGTATGTCATAAAAATACAAAGGATTTAAAATCTCATACACAAAAAGCTGATATTCTTGTGGTTGCTGTTGGAAAACCTAAACTTATAACAGATGATATGGTAAAGGAAGGGTCTGTGGTTATAGATGTTGGGATTAACCGATTAGAAAATGGGAAAATTGTTGGAGATGTAGATTTTGAAAATGTGAAAAATAAAGCTTTTGCTATAACACCAGTTCCTGGTGGAGTTGGTCCTATGACTGTTGTTTCTCTTCTTGTGAATACTGTTCACCTTTATCGTTTAAGGCACGGATTTCCCCCTCATCCTTTTGCACAAATTTAATTTTTTTCTTTATAACAAGACCTCCTGATAGAATAATCCTGGTTGCTTCTTCTACTGTGAGGTCTGTATTTATAACTTCCTCTTTTTTTACAAACAATGTGTAGCCAGAAGTAGGGTTAGGGGCTGTGGGAACATATACAACGAAATATTCTTCTTCACATATTTTTACTTCATTTGCTATAAAGCCTATTGAATATACATCTTTTCTGGGAAACTCTACAAGTACAGTTTTTGAGAACTGTTGTCTTTTTGTGAAAAGAGTTTCCATTGTTTGTTTAGTTGCATAGTATATTGACCTTACAAGTGGTATTCTTTGAACTAACATATCCCATATCTCAAGCGCTTTTTTCCCAAAATAGTTTTGGGCAAATAGTCCAACAAAGAAAACTAAAAGAAGAGTGATTATAATTCCAAGTCCTGGAATGTTTGGGATAGGAATTATGTATCTTATATATGGAAGTATAAGATTATTAACAAAAGCTAAAACTGTGAAAATTACCCAGAATGTTATAGCAATAGGGACAAGGACAAAAAGCCCCGTCAGAAAAATATCCCTTATCTGTTTTATTTTGGAATCGTCTTCTTTTAAATTTATTTTAAAAAGATGCTTAAGCTTTTTGTTTATCATTTTGCATTAGCTGAGCCAGAATTACCACTTCCTGGTCTTTGATAAGGAACAGGTATGTATTGAACAGATGGAGTTCCTGCTGGCTGTGGATATAAGTCCATAAGAGCATAAACTTCTTTTGGAAC
>Ga0256841_1003086_pt1 | contig 12700 bp, 5 predicted proteins | sample 356308metaG_FD_185971 | JGI IMG/M metagenome (GOLD analysis project Ga0256841, IMG submission 185971) | Hydrothermal vent microbial communities from Mid Atlantic Ridge, Atlantic Ocean - 356-308 | ecosystem: Environmental > Aquatic > Marine > Hydrothermal vents | place: Atlantic Ocean: Mid...
TATATTTTGCGCACTTAGTGTGATGTTTGCTATTAAAAAATATATAAGAAGAAAGACGAATGTTTTTGTTTTCATTTTTGCACTGAACTATTTGTTAGAATTTGTAATATTTAAATATAACCAAATAGATACATAAATATTATTTTTTTGAAAGATTTTCGGTATAATAACAAGTTTATTGTTATCATCAACTTTTATTTTTTGCAATAGCAATAAAGTGTTGTTTTCCCTTCGAATTGGAAGATAGGATGGAGTTAATTATTTGTAACCGTTTTACAAATGGCAATCTTTTAGGGTTGTTTTTTAGGCTTAAAAATTTATTCCGCTTTGATTCCAATAATACTTATATCATCCTCAAATTTATTTTTTGTTGCATCTGTAAATTCGAAAATTATATTTTGAAGTAATTCTTCTTCGTCGGATTTGTTTTCTATAATTTCTTTAAGTCTTTGTTCGCCAAAGAATTCACCGTCTGTACAGCGGGTTTCCGGTATTCCGTCGGTAATAATATAAAACTCGTCACCGGATTTAATAGGGATTTCAATATCTTCATAATCTCCGGTTTCTTTAAAACCAATTAATATTCCGTTGGATTTAATCGATGAGGTAGAATCGGACTTGTGAATTAATGGAAGGTCTCCGGCGCCGCTGTATTTTAGTATATTTTTTTGTCGGTTTATGGTTAAAACGGAAAGCGTTATAAATACATCGGAAATTCTTTCGTCTCTATAAACAGCGTTGTTTACTTTATTAAGAATATCTCCGGGAGAAAGTTCTTTGTCTTCGGAAAGCACCATTCTTATTGCACTTCTTACATAGCCTGCGTAAGCAACGGCAAAATACCAAGCTCCCCATTTTTTACCCATAATATCGCCAAGTACAATAACAAGGTTATTTTCATCTGCTTTAAAATAATCTATAAAATCTCCACCGGGTATATTTTGGAAAGGAACATGCCAATGTTTTATAGTAAAACCATCGAACGCAGGAGCAAAATCCGGAACAACTTTGGTTCCCATATTATCGGCAGCTTTGTGTACTTCTTCAACGGCTTTTTCTCTTTCTTTTTGTGAAGATTTAAGTAGAGCATTTATTTTTGCAAGAACAATTTTAGAACCGGAAGTTTTAACTATGTAATCTTCAATATTTAAATCGTATCCGTTTAATATATCGCTTTCGTCTCCTTTGGCAGAAAGAAAAACAAACGGAACCATTTTAAGGTTTTCGTCTTCCAAAAGCATTTTACGAAATTCATATCCGTCAACTTCGGGCATCATTATATCGCTAACAATAATATCCGGTTTAAAAGATTTAGCCAACAAATATCCTTCAAGTCCGTTTTCCGCCCATTCATAGGTGAATCCTGCTTTTTTTAAAGTATATAAAAACAGTTTGGCTACCGATTCTTCGTCTTCAACAAGAAGAATTTTGTATGTATTGGTTTTTGTTTCTGTCAATGTATCCACAAATTAATTTAATTCTTTACTTTCCATAATCGAATAAAATTTTATAGGATTTAGTTTCGTTTCGATTTAATTTCGTATTTGTCCATTAATCTGTATAACGTTGCTCTGCCTACATTTAATTTTTTAGAAGCATCAACAATATTACCGTTGGTCATTTTTAATGCATGTTTTATTGCTTCGGCTTTAAGTTTTTCAAACGGAATAATAGGAGAATCTTCTGCAAATAACGGTCCGTGCATATCAAGATTAGATTCACCGTTTGCCGATTGAATTTGAGGCGGTAAAATATCCACATCAATTTTGTCGTCGTCTGTAAGAATAATACAGCGTTCAATTGTATTTTCAAGTTCGCGAACATTTCCCGGCCAATCATAGTCGTACAATAATTTTAGAGCGGCTTTAGTAATGTGTTTAATTTCTTTATCGTTTTTTTTGTTAAATTCGGCAAGAAAATGGTTTATTAAAACCACTATATCTCCTCGTCTTTCTCTTAAAGGAGGAACGGATATAGGAAAGGTATTAAGCCTGTAGTAAAGGTCTTCTCTAAATTGTTTGTTCGCAACGGCTTCTTTTAGATTTACATTGGTAGCAGAAATAATTCTTACGTCGCTTTTAATTGTTTCGGTTCCACCAACTCGTTCAAATTCTTTTTGTTGAATAACTCTAAGAATTTTTGCCTGTAAGGACATTTCCATATCGCCGATTTCGTCTAAGAAAATAGTTCCGCCGTTTGCAAGTTCAAACTTCCCTATTTTTCTTTGATGTGCACCGGTAAACGAGCCTCGTTCGTGTCCGAATAATTCACTTTCCAATAATTCTCTTGGTATAGAAGCAGAGTTAACTACAACAAAAGGTTCGTTTTTACGTATTCCGTTGTAATGGATAGCCCTTGCTATAAGTTCTTTCCCTGTACCGCTTTCTCCGCTGATTAAAACGGTTATATCATTATTAAGTACTTTTGTAACCATTTTAAAAACCGTTTGCATTTTTTTATCTGCCGATACAATATTGTTAAAGTTATATTCGTTTTGAAGATTTGTATTTAATTCATCAACGCGTCTTTCAAGATCGTAGCTTCTAATTGCATTTTTTATTGCCGGTTGCAGTCTGTTTTTATCTATTGGTTTTGGGAAATAATCATAAGCTCCTTCTCTAATACATTCAAGGGCTACGTCAATATTACTTTGTGCCGAAAGCATGATAATAGGTAAATGTTTATTGCGTTTTTTAATTCGCTTAAGAATATCAACACCGCTTATATCCGGCAACATAATATCAAGAAGTATAATATCCGGATTGTCGTAGATGTTTTCCAAAAGTTCCGTTCCGTTTGAAAACGTACGAACGTTATATCCCCATTCTTTAGCCCAATGAGTAATTAGTTTTAATATCGAGGGTTCATCGTCAACAATAAAAATTGTTTTTTCCAATGTCTTTCTCCGTGTTTGTTATTCAAACTTATATTTAGGTAGTTTTATAATAAAGCTGGTACCTTTATTTATTTTGCTTTTTACTCGTATCAATCCTTTGTGTAAATCTATTATTTGTTTAACCGCAAGCAAACTAAAGCCCGTGCCCGGAAGTTTATATCCTTTTTGATTTGCTTTGGAAAATTTATCGAACAAAAAAGGAATATGTTCTTCAGGTATTCCTATTCCCGTATCACTAATTACAATTTCAATTTCTTTTAAGAATTCTTTTACCGTTAAAGTTATTCTACCGTTTGTTTGCGTAAATTTAATTGCATTTGAGATTAGATAATTAATAGCTTTGCTTAATCTTTTTTCATCTGCATAAATGATAACTTCCGATTCCGGAAGGTTGCCGGTAAATGTAATTTTTTTTGTTTCAAATTTTTTCTCAAAATGCTTGATAATGTTTTTTAGCAAACTAATTATATTAACCGAATTTTTGGTTAGTTGTTTTTTATTGTGTTCTAATTCCGAAAAATCGAGAACGTCATTAATTAGTTTTGCCAATCTCTTGCTTTCGGTTAAAATTATTTCGTTAAATTCCTTTACTTTTTTTATTGTTAATTTTTTATCTTCGGCAATTGTTTCCGAAAATCCTATTATAGATGCCAAAGGTGTTCTAAGTTCGTGTGAAACATTAGATATAAATTCGTTTTTCAATCTGTTCAATTCATTAAGTATATTTATTTGTTCTTCCGCTCTATCCCTTTCAATTGAGTTTAGTCTGTAAGCTTCCGTTAGTTTGGCATTCAGTTCTTCTATTTTTTTTTGATTGTTTGTTTTTGTTGTTATGTTTGTTCCAACCCCAATTATTTCATACGGTTTTTTATTTTCAATTATCGGATGCATATTAAAAGAAAAATCGAATTCTTTTCCAAACGACGATACTAGTTGTAAGTTTACCGTTACATCGCTTTGGGTTGTTAATATTTTTTGAAATGCATTTATCGATGTTTCTTTTGAATTGTTACTTACAATTTCGAAAAAATGCTTTCCTTTTATTTCACTCGGTTCTTTATTTAAAATTTTACATCCGTAATTATTTACAAAGCGTATTATTCCTTGTTCATTTAGTATAAAAATAAACTCGTTTGTAATTTCCGCAAAAATCTTAAAATAATTTTTTTCTGCTACCAAATTATTTGTTTCAATTTGACTGATAATAATTTTACCCTTTGGGTTTTTTTATTAATGTTAATAATTGATTTTTTTATGAAACATAGTATAGGGAAAATTATCAAATTAATACATAAAATATGTCTAATATTTGTACAATCGACAAAAAACCTTAAAAATTAAATAGAATTACTAGAAAAAAAATAGAGAAGTCAATAAAAAAATGAGAAATGTAGAAATTTAATACATTTTACGGTAGAAATAATCAGTGAATTTTTTGCGGATAATTAAATTTTTAAAGAAAAGAGAGTTGTTGCATATAATCCAAATTTTTTCGTAACGGTTTTTATATTCAACAACTCTCCGTACAATTATTATTAATCGGCGTAGCTTTGTATAGCGTCTTGTAGTGTGTCAAAAAGTTTGAACACTTTATCCATGCGTGTTATGTAGAACATTGAAGACTCTGTGTTATCGCCCCAAACTATTCTAAGATCGCCGCTTTTAGCCATTGATTTCTTTAACGAACTTACCATTACGCCCAATACCGTAGAATCAACAAATTCACATTCGGTAAGGTCTATAACTAATTTGGGAGTGGTTTCTTTCTCTATAAGTTCGGTTAAATATTTTTTGAATTCGGATGCAATTTCCATAGTTGCTCTTGGTAAACTTACTGTTATAACGTCAACATTTCCATATTGTAAATGAGAAAATTTTGAGTTACCGGCCGGTGAATCTGAATCTTGTTCGGGTTGAATTTCATTTGGTAATATTTGTTGAGAATAATCATTGTTATTTACTTCTTCGGTATCAAACTCCATATCGTTTATGTTTTGATGTTGATCCGCTTCGTTGCTAATAGCTGCTTCTTGGTTAAATATATTTTCGTGATTGTTTTCTTCCTCTTCTGGAGATTCCGGCAAATCATAAAACGGATTCGGCATTGTTTCCGCTTCGCTTTGCTCGTTATCTTCAACAAAATGATCTTCGGTTAATTTGTCGTTTTCGATTTCCATCTCGGGATGTAAACTATCAATATTGTCGTTTTCTTCAATCTGACTTTCCGGCGCTACAAACTCACTTGTTGCTTGATTGTCCAGAGCTTCTTTCATATTCAAATCAAGTTCTGCAATTCGAACGGCTTGGTTTTCTATAATTTCATTTAGTTTTTCTTCGTTGTAAGTTTTTTCTTCAAGTTTTTCATTTAAAGCATCGAGTTTTTTTGTTAGAATATCAATTTTAGATTCTTTATCAATAATCTCGGACTTAAACGATTCTTTAATTTCGTTGAGTTTGTCTATTTGATTTTTATAATCTTCAACAAGCTCTTTCGTTTTTATGTATTCAATTTCCTTCTCGGTTTTTTGCAGTTTAATATTAGAAAGATTTTCGCTTTGCTTTTCTATTATTTGATTCTTTTCTTCAATAATTGCTTCGTAGTTTTCCAATTCTTTTAATTTTTCTTCAAGTTTGGAAATTTTTTCTTCATATTCAACAGCGGCTTCTTTGGAAATTTGTTCTTCGTTATTTGTCAAGCCTTTAACGGTTTCTTGAAAGTTGACAAGTTCAATATCTTTTCTTTCTAATTCGCCTATATATTCGGATTTAAGATTTTCGGCTTCTTCAAGCTTATTTTCCAATTCTCTGATTTTTTCTTCGAGAGCAATCCGGACTTGAGCGTGTTCTTCGTGTTCCGAAGCCGTTGATGATAATTTATCTTCCAACTCTTCTATTAGTTCTCTGTTTTGGCTAAGCTTGGTTCGATAATCTTCTGCTTCTCTTTGCAGTTCTTCAATTTGATTTTTTAACCGTTCGGATACCTCTTGATTATTATTAATTTCTTCCAATTTGGCTTTATAGTTTTCCGATTTTTCTTTTAGAGAATTATTTTCTTCGGAAAGAAGTTTATTTTCTTCAGCCACCACCGAAATTTCTAATGTTAAGCTTTGAATTTGTTCTTCGGCATCTTTAAGTTTTTCTTCGTAATCCAATCGGCTGTTGTGATTTTTTTCTACCTCGATTTTTAGTTTTTCGTGTTCTTCTGTTTTTTCTTTAAGTGCCTTGTTTTTTGTTTCCAGTTCTTCATTGATACTGTTTAATTTATGAGAGTTTTCATTTATTTGTTGTTGCAATTGTTTAATGGTATTGTTAAGTTCCCACTCTTTATTTAACAGTTCGTCTTCTCTATCTTGTAAAAACTTAACCATTTGAACTTGTTTGGATAATGTTTCGTCTTTTTCTTTCAGTACATTATTAAGATTACTTAATTCCCCATTTAATTCTTCAATTTTTGAATTTTTTTCTTTAAGTTCATTTTCTTTTTCTAAAGAAGAAGCTCTAAAAGATTCGAATTTTTCAACGGCCGAATTAAATTCGTTATTAAGTTTTTCAAAAGCGTTTGTAGTTTTTTGAAGTTTTTGAACAACCTCTTCTTTTTCTTTTTCTAATTTCGCAATTTGCGTAGATTTTTGATTTAACTCTTCAGTTTTTTCTTGGTCTTTATGGTTTAATTGCTCTTGTAATTGATTTATGTTTTCTTTGTGATTTGCAATGGTGTTTTGCAATTCGGAAATAATGTTTGTTTTTTCCAATAAAGCTTGTTCGGAAATAGAAAGGTTCGATTTCAATTCTTGATTTAGATTGTCGATTCTATTGTTTTTTTCAGAAAGTTCTTGTTTTATTCTGGTTAATTCGTTAGATATTTCGTTATAATCAGCTTGATTTTCCGTTAATAACTCGGCTAGCCTGGCTTTTTCTTCGTTTAATTCGGAAATTTTTTGACTAAGGTTTTTAACAATTTCTTGTTGCTTGCCTTGTCCGGCTTCGTAATCGTTTATTATACGTTTTAAAGATATTATTTCTTCATTTAGGTTAGAAATTTTTAATTCTTTGTCTTCAAATGTTCTTTTGATTTCGTCTAATTGTTTGGTTCGTTCTTGTACTTCTTCTTTTGCCTCGTTGTATTTCTTTACATGTTCGTCCAGTTCAAGTTTATAATTATCTTTAATTCCCTGTAGCTCGTTTATTTCAGAGTGCAGTTCGTTAATAGTAATCGTAAGCTTTTCTATCTTTTCATGTAATTCGGCTTCACCTTCTTTTGTTCTGTTGAGTTCTTTTTCTTTTTGTATTATTTTGTTATTTAATTCGGAAATTTCCACTTGTTGTTTTTCTAAATCAGACCTAAGGTCTGCAATAGTTGTTTCGGAATTATTTAATTCTTGAGTTAGACCGGTAATTCTTTCTGAAAGTGTTTGAATTTCATCTTCTTTATTGCTCTTTTCTTTAGCAAGATAGTTGTTTGTTTCGTTTGCCTCTAATAATTGAGTATTAAGTGATTCTATTTTTTCGCTTAGTGAACCGATGTTTAATTCTTTGTTATTGATTTCTTCATTTAATTCTGAAATTTTATTTTGTAGTTCTTTTAACTCAAGATATACTTTTTCTTGTTCAACTGATTTTTGTTTCAGTTGATTAGATAGGTTTTGTTCCCTTTGTGTAATTTCTTGTAAATTGGTTTTTAATGATTCTATTTCTTCCGATTTTTCCTCATATTTTGTTTTTATCTCTTCCGTGTGTTTACCAAGACTATCAATTTCTTCTTTAAGCGTAGTTATTTCATCGTTTTGTGTAGTTATTATTTCCGTTAAGTTGTTTTTTTGGTTTTTTAAATCGGCTATCATTAGTTCGTATTCGTTAACCTTGGCATTGCTTTTGTTTATTTCGTTTGCATGATTGTCTATTTTTGTTTCGAGATCTCTAAGTTGGTTTGTTAAATTGTTGATTTCCTCTGATTTATCTAACAATAAAGTTTCTTTTTCGTTTATAATATTTTCATAGTTTTTAATTTTGTTTTCCCACTCTGTCTTTTCTTTGTTATAATTTTCCGCTTCTTGGCTTATAGCTGTATATTGTTCTTTAAGATCAAGGTATTGTGTGTTTAATATTTCGTAATCTTTAAGTTTGGTTTGGATAGACTCTTCTTTTTCTTCTATCATATTTCTAAGTTCGGTTTCGTTTTCCCGAAGTTGTTTTATGGTTTCTTCGGTTTTTATTAATGCGTTCTTCTTTTCATCAAGAAGTTTATCTATGTTATATATTTTTGAATTTAAAGAAGATATTACATCCGTTTTGTTCTCTAATTCGCTTTCCAGGTGATTATTGTTGCTTTTTAGATTTTTTATTTCGTTCTTATATCGTTCTATTTCTTCTGTTTTGGTTTTGTTTTTGTTTGTAAGATGTTGAATATAGTTTTGTAATTCTTTTTCTTTTTCTTGTTGATCCGATAAAACCATTTCCAAATCACTTATTTTTTGATCCAGTTCTAAAATTTTTAAACTTTGAGTTACTATAATTTCACTTTTTTCAGAATCAGCTTTTTTATATTCTGCTTTTTCTTCCGTAATTTTCTTTATTGCCAAGTCTTGATTTTCAACAATTTCATTTTTTTGAACCAAGAAATAGTTTAATTCTTCAATTTGTTTTTCAGCTTCCGAATATTTTTGATAAAGTTCTTCTTGATTTTCTTTAGACAACCTTAATTGTTCTTTTAAAGAATCTTTGGCTTCAATTTCCTTTGTAAGCTTTACGTTTGTTTGAGCAAGTTCCGTAAAAATCTGATTGTTTTCTTGTTTTAAATTGTGAATTTGTTCCGACCTTCCGGAAAGTTCTTCTTCGTAAGAGTTTAATTTTTCTTCTAGTGTAGTTATATCGTTAGATTTTTCATTTAATAAATGTGTAAGTTCGTGTTCTTTTTCTTTATGTTGTTTTTCCAACTCTGCCAATTCTTCAATTCTTGAAGATTGCGATGAAATAATTGTGTCCTTTTCTTCTACAGACTTAATTAAATCTTCTATTCTATTTTTTAATGATGACATTTCAATATTTAATGTCTCAATAGTTTCGGTATTTTCGTTGTACTTGGATTCAAATACTTTCGCACTTTGCGTAGCATTTTCGGCCGCTGTTTTCAGTTCTACTATTTGGCTATTTAATAAGTCTATTTGATTGACGTGTTCAAGGTTTGCGTTTTTCAAATTTTCTTCGTTTTCTTCAAATTTTGATATTTTATTTTGTAATTCTTCAATTAATTCAGATTTTAATTTGTCTGCATTTATCAGAGTTTCTTCTGCCTTTACGTGCTCTTCTATTTTTTGCGTAAGTTCCGTAATAAGTTGTTCTTTTGTTTCTTTTTCATTAAAAGTAGTTTTATATTTGTTTTCCAAGTCTTTATATTTTGTTTCAAGTTCATCAAAATGTTTTATTTGTTCGGAAAGCTCACTAATAATTTTATCTTTCTCTTCCAAAGCTTGTTTTGATTCAACATTAAGATTGTATTCAAGTTCTTTTATTTTTTCTTTTAGTCGATTTACTTCCGCCTCGGAATTTTTTAACATTTCACTATATTCGTTTTCCGCTACTTTGTAATTGCTTTCCAGTTCTTTATAATAATTTAATTGATCCGAAATTTCTTTTATTTCACTTTCCTTTTCCATTAATATTGATTTGGATTCTATTTCTAATTTTTGTTCAAGAGTTTGAATTTTTTCATTAAGATTTTTGATGGTTTCTTTTGCTGCTTGCAGCTTTTGAGAAAAATCTTCGTTAGATTGCAACAAATTATTATTTCGGTCTTTTTCAATGTTCAGTTCTTTTTCCAGTCTATTAATTTCGTTTTCATCAATATTATGGCTATTGGCTTGAAAAGATGTATCTAAAGCAACCAAGTTCTCTTCAAGTTCTTTTATCCGGTTTTTTTGCCCCTCAACCGTTTGTTTATAATCGTTTTCCAAATTTAACAATCTTGATAGTTGCTCCTGTTGGGTTTCAACCATATTGTTGAGTTGTTTGTTAGAATTTTGATACTCCTCTATTCTATTATATAGGTCGGTAATTTGTTGTTCTTTATTTTTAAGAAATTCAGAATATTTTGCAATTTTTTCTTCAAGCGAAGAAATAACCGATTCCTTTTTTTTAAGCTCATTTAAGGCTTTCAATTCGGGTTCTTTTTCGTCATTATTTAGTTCAAATATTGGAGCCGAGGTGTTTCTATTTTCTTGGGCTTTATTGCGGATAGAATCCAAAGCAATATTTATTTGATTTTTATCATCTTCTACGGAATTTTTAAGGTTATCGGCAATTGGAGTAAAGTTTAATAATAAATAATCAATGTTTTCTTTGGAAAGAACAGCTAATTTGCTATTTTTAAGCGCAATTGCAGTTGAATTTCTTTCGGAGTTTGTAAAAAATTCGTCATGACCAAAAAATTCATTTTTAGTCAACACTTTTGTAGTGGTTTTTAAAAAACTTTGTTTTTGCATTAGGCTAATTTCGCCTTCTAAAATTAAGTATATAGAGTCGGATAAATCACCGTTTTTAAAAATCACTTCCCCTTCGGTTAAATCAATGGTTTTTAGGTTTAATTCTTCTAGTGTAACTTCTGAAATGTTTGAGTTAATAAATAAATTGTTTTTTAAAGCTAAATTGGTTTCGTTTTGCATTTTTGGTCCTCATGACGTTTTTTTACACAACATTTATTTTGATTTTTTATAAATCAACAAAGACTGTGCCGAAATGTTTTATAATCGGTAGAATTTACACTTTGAATTTTCCAATAATGAGATTATTTATAAAACCGAAGGAGATTCCTAGACAAAGATTTGGAAAACGAATAATCAAGTGTCAAAACAGTTGTGATAAACGTAAAAATACTTGTTTTAAAATGAAACACAACTTTGGAGAAGTTTCAAAAATATCATTTTGAGAAAAGTACAATTATGTGTTAATGGCCATTATTGGTCATGTGGGCATTAAATATGGAGAAATTTTTAATAAAAAGATAAAAGAATTACTTAAATTTGGGTAAAATACAAATAATTTAAATTAACTAGAGAATGTATTATGAAAAAAAATTTTGATATGCCGACGGAAGAATTTAAAAAATATGGACATGAATTAATCGATTGGATAGCGGATTATTTGAAAAATATTGACAAGTATCCGGTACTTTCAAAAGTTTCGCCAAATTCAATAATAAATAATTTACCTAAGAAACCGCCGGAAATACAAGAAGAGATGTCCAATATTATAAATGATTTTAAAAAAATTATTATTCCTGGTATAACACATTGGAATCATCCGGGTTTTATGGCATATTTTAATTCAACAGCTTCTTCACCGGGAATATTGGGAGAATTATTAAGTGCCGCACTGAATATTAATGGAATGTTATGGAAAACCTCACCGGCTTCAACTGAACTGGAGATAGTTACCATAAATTGGATTAGACAAATGCTTAATCTTCCTTCAAATTTTTTTGGTGTTATTTATGATCTGGCATCAATTAGTTCCTTACATGCAATTGCAACGGCGAGAGAGGCGGCAAAAGAATTATACAATAATTACGATATTAAAAAATTAAGGATATACGGGTCCGAAGAAGCACATTCCTCAATTGAAAAAGGTATAAAAACATTAGGTCTGGAAAGTTCGGCATTTGTTAAAATAAAAGTAGATAAAAATTTTTCAATGAAAAGCAACGACCTTAAAAAGGAAATAATTAAAGATTTTAAAAACGGGTTACAACCATTTTGTGTTGTTGGAACATTTGGAACAACTTCAACTGCGAGTATAGACCCAATTAAAAATATTTCTAAAATATGCAAAGAATATAACCTCTGGTTTCATATAGATGCTGCTTACGGAGGGAGTGCCGCTATAATTAAAGATATAAGGTCTTATTTAGATGGTGTTGAATATGCACAGTCGATTGTAATTAATCCACATAAGTGGATGTTTGTTCCAATAGATTTAAGTATTTTATTCACCACAAAGGCAGATTTACTAAAAAGGGCTTTCTCAATTGTACCGCATTATTTAAAAACGAATGAGGATAATGAAGTAATAAATTTTATGGATTACGGAATACAACTGGGAAGGAGATTTCGTTCATTGAAGTTATGGTTTGTAATTAGATATTTCGGTTCAAAAGGATTGCAAAATATAATAGGATACCATATCCAATTAGCCAAGATTTTTGCGAAACATATTGATAATGACAAAATTTTTATAAGATTGGCTCCTGTTTATTTTAGTACGGTTACTTTTAGAGCGATTCCGTCAACGATTATAGATGAAAAAGAACTTGACAACTTTAATAAAAATCTAATTGAGGAAGTAAATAATACTGGAAAAATTTTTCTGAGCCATACAAAAGTAAATAACATATTCGCCATAAGATTGGTAATTTCCGGAATTAGGACTACACAAAAAGAAATGGAAAACGCTTGGAAATTATTAAAGAAAAAATGTAAAATATTGGAAAAAGAATTTTTATAAAGTTAAAAAGATTGTATAACCATTGATGAAAAATCTTTTCAAAAAAAGGTAAAGTAAAATATTATTCGATTCAAAAAATTACAAAACATTGTTTTTCCAAAAAACAAATTTAGTAGTTTATTAAATAAGACGAAGAATATACGCTAAAAACGTAATGAAAATGCATGTTCATTTACTCAATTTTTTATATAAAAAAACGATTGAAGATATTACGCAATATACGTAATCCGATTTTGGTTTGTATTTTGGTATAAAAATAACTTTACAGTAAAAAAAATTAAAGATTATTTCAAAATGCTGTGTTAATGT